>Ga0224505_10001060_pt1 | contig 18088 bp, 18 predicted proteins | sample SF_Jan12_sed_USG_FD_169102 | JGI IMG/M metagenome (GOLD analysis project Ga0224505, IMG submission 169102) | Sediment microbial communities from San Francisco Bay, California, United States - SF_Jan12_sed_USGS_4_1 | ecosystem: Environmental > Aquatic > Marine > Sediment | place: USA: California... | reverse complement strand
ATTTTCGGCGTTGAAATTAGAAAAAACCATGATGTTCCTTCTGCTGGTCTTAATTACCCTGGTTGCATCATTCAATATCGTGGGGACCCTGACGATGATCGTCAACGAAAAGCAACGCGAAATCGCCATCCTCAAAGCCATGGGTGCCACGCCGGGGGCCATCATGCGGATTTTCATGTTGAATGGCCTGGTGATCGGAATTGTCGGAACGGGAATCGGCGTCCCTCTCGGCTATACGTTTCTCTGGCTTATTCAAAACTATTGGACCTTTGACGCATCCGTGTATTACATTTCCCGCATTCCCGTTCATATTCTGCCGTTGGATGTGATAATGGTGGCCACTTCCGCCATCCTGATCAGTTTCGCCGCCACGTTTTACCCATCGTGGCAGGCTGCCAAATTAGATCCTGTCAGTGCCCTTCGCTATGAATAACCCCAGCGCCGCCGGCTCCACCCCCCAAGGTCCGCTTGTCTCCGTCGAAAATCTTTGTCGCTCATTTCAGATGGGTAAACAAACGGTGAATGTCCTCAACGGCATTACCATGACCTTACAGCGGAAGGAAATGGTCTCGATTGTGGGGGCTTCAGGCGCGGGGAAAAGTACCTTGTTGCATATAATGGGAACCCTGGATCGCCCGACCAGCGGACAAGTGCTGTTTGAAGGAAAGAATATGTTCCGGGTGAGCGAAACGGCGTTGGCGGGATTTCGTAATCGATGTATCGGGTTTGTGTTTCAATTTCATCACCTCCTGCCGGAATTCACGGCATTGGAAAACACCTACCTTCCAGCGCTCATTCAAAAAATTCCCAAACAGCAGGCCATGGACGCGGCCAAATCCCTCCTCTCTGAAGTGGGATTATCTCACCGTCTGCATCATAAACCAGGGGAATTATCCGGAGGAGAGCAGCAACGTGTCGCCGTGGCCCGAGCATTGATTCGGAAGCCGGACCTGGTCCTGGCGGACGAACCGACGGGAAATCTCGATACGCATACCGGCGATGAATTATTTGAACTCTTGCGAAAATTGAATCATACGCACGGGACAGCCTTCGTCATTGTGACCCACAATGAGAAACTCTCCCTTCAGACTGACCGGCTGATTCAACTGCAGGATGGCCAGATCGTCGAAGATCGCTGTCTAACAGGCTGTTAACAAACTCGAAATCTCACCAGCCCATTTGTTTCCCGAACAAATCCTGGGCACATCAAGTGCTGGGCAGGATGTTCTCAAAGACTCATCCACCAAGATCTCCTCAATCGCTTGCCCCGTCCCGCAGGTCTTGACGATGGTTTGGGGCGCGGAGCGTACCCCGCTACCCCCAGAAAATGAATAAGGCCAAACAGAAATACAAAGGGGAACTTCATCGAGTATGAAGCTCCCCCTTATTGAAGAATTCTTTGGTAGATATCGGTCTTCTTCCTCAGCCCCCTATCTTTATCTCTCCAGCCTGAATCACCGGTTGCCCAAGCTCTGCCGATCTATTTCCTTAATTAGGCTCGCCTCTTAAGGCAAATTATTAAGGAGAAGCGGTGATACGGTCCTTGATCTCATCAAATGTGGCTTTGGGAATGACATTTTTCGCCACCAATTCGCCACGAAGCCGATAGGGCCGATTTGATACCACATCTTCAGCTACCTCCCGGCTCAACCCCAGCATGAGAACCAAGTCACTGACCGGGGCCTTATTAATATTCACCAAATCCCCTCCTATTTTGGGAAGGGTTGGGGGAGTCACAATTTTGGGCGCGGATGGTCTGGCCGAAGCGGTAACACCGGAAGAGACCGGCGGGACGGAATCGCTCTTGGACACGACAGGTGACTCGGAAGGCTTCATCGCTCCGACTGGACCCCCTGCAGGAGATTCTCGCGTATCTTTTAATTCCTTCTGGTAGCGCAAAACCGTATCTTTAAGAGCTTTGTTTTGCGCTTTTACTTTTTGATATTGATCCATGACCACACGCAGTTTCGCCGTCAGTTGAGTTTTTTCCTGATCTAATTCCCGCTCACGGGTTTCCAATAACGCGTGCTCATTTTTTCGCCCTTCTTTAATCCGTTGCACTTCAGTGGTCATCATCTCCAAATCGGTGGAAATTTTTTCGTTTAACCCTTTCAAATTACGTATTTGCTCTTCAAGCGCTTCCTGATGCATCCGGCTTTTTTCCAAATCGGCCTTGGCTGACTCCATATCCGCAACCGAGGCCTCATATTTCGATTTGGAAACCATACACCCGGGCATGCCCATCAGCAGCACTACTAAAATGACCACCCACCTATTCATAACATCCTCCTCATCCCTGCACATAGAAAGATTCATCCTTGAAAAAACGCTCGTCCCCCCCATCATCGGGTTTTTACGTTTCCACTCTTATTTCAGGATTTATTGCATCCTCGCGGTTATGTCAAGCCACCCCTCTGGGATAGCCTTGTGAATCCAACAGCCCTAAATGCCTGAATCCCCATGCAGAACCATCTCTTACGACACATACCACTGAGGCTGCCGGTCTTTAAGTAAATCGTTATAGGAATTGATCCGTTTGTTTCGGGCTTCCGCAATATCAATCTCACACAGACGTAGTTCCTCGTTTTTTTGTGAAGACCGACACAGAATCTTCCCATTGGGACCCACAATTTCGCTCATTCCAATGAATTGTAATGCAGATTTTTCCCCGCGCTGTTCCCGGCCGACTCGATTCGCCGTAATGGCAAACACCCGGTTTTCCAAACACCTGGTAACCATCGCATCAGGACAATAGGGCAACACTAAATTGCTGGGGTGGCACAAAATATCGGCTCCCTTGATGGCCAAACTCCTTGCGGCCTCAGGGAAAAACCAATCAAAACAGACGAGTATGCCTACCTGGGCCCTTCCAATATCCCAGACCAGGAACCCTGTATCTCCAGGAGCAAACCAGAGTGTTTCCTCAAAAAACAAATGCGTTTTGCGATAGGTCCCGATATACCCTTTCGGCCCGATCAAGACTGCCGAATTATATAACCGGCCATGATCTCGTTCAGCCAGCCCCACCACCACATGCAGATCTCTTCCTCGAACGGCATCTTCCAAGGCTTTAATGGCTGGCCCGGACGGAATGTCTTCTGCCATCTCCTGGACTTCTTCTTTGGAAAGAAATTGATAGCCCGAGAGCGCCAGTTCGGGAAAGACAAGGAGATGTCCCTCAAAGGACTGAATGGCCTTTAAAAGAGTCTCCAGATTGCGTTGGACGTCCCCGAACACGGGTGAAAATTGGAAAAATCCTGCATTCATCCTGGACATCATCGATATCGCCATCCCACAAAAAAAGCGGGCAGAGGTGACTCTACCCGCTTTTCCCTACCTGGCAAGACTAATAATTAATGAACCTCTTTCAGATGCATGACCGCACTCTTCGCATGCTTGGTCGCTACGTCAGCATGGCCTTCTTTGCCATGTTCCACCGCTTCCATAAGTTCGTGAACCCCTTCATCCAAATGAGGATTCTTCACGTCTTTTTGGGCAGCTTGTGCATGGGTCAAGGCTTCTTGGGCATGTTCGACTAACGCATCAGCATGTCCCATTCCGCCATGTTTCACTGCACCTTCAGCATGGGCAATGGCTTCCGCCACATGTGGATTTGCTCCCGCAAGGGCAAGAGACCCCCACGTTCCCGCAACCAGCAACCCAAGCATTGCGAACATGCCCATTCCCTTCATCACGAATTGCTTTCTCATCCCTGACCTCCTCTGAAAAAGTGAATGATTCCTGAACTGGGAGAATTGAATTATCCTCTCATGCCACACAACCAAGATCAAGACGGTTTCGCCGGATCCTGAGTGGTGACTCGGTATAACAACTTGACGTCCTTTTCTGCCGGAGCCGCAAAATCCCGCGACCATTCCCACCATGATCCCGGGTAGATTTTTACTCGTGGAAAGCCCACATATCGCAGCAGACAATACACCCAGGCGGCCCGGACACCACCCAGGCAATAGGTAATAATTTCCTGGTCTTCCCGCAGACCATGATCTTCAAATATTTTCTTCACCTGGTCAGGCGGTTTCACGGTTGCATTGGGTTGTAAAAACCGATTCCAGGGCATATTGATGGCTGAAGGAATATGTCCAGCCCGAGGCAACCCGTCAATTTCTTTCCCCGCATATTCCTCAACGCTTCTCGTATCAAGGATGAGAGTATCCGGATGGGGTCCTTTGACCAGTTTTTTCAACACATCTTTATGGACAATGAGCTCCGGATGAGCCGTGACCGTAAAATCACCAACTTGAGGTTGGACCGCCTCATGTTCAAACGGACGCTGCTCCGCGACCCACTTGACCCATCCACCGTCCAGAATACGAACACTGGGATGTCCCAAATACTGCAACATCCAGAACATACGACCTTCATCGCCCCAATTATCAAAGGGATTGGAATAAATGACCACGTCACTGGACTGATTAATTCCCAAAGTCCGAAGGCGTTGCTCAATCCGCCCCAGGTCAGGATCCAGGATGCCCTTTGCCACGGCAGCGGGATCACTATATTCATGCCAGGTGCTATGGACGGCGCCTGGGATATGAGAGGTATAAGCCCCTCGCCCTCGGACATCAATAATGACTAAGTCTTCGCGGCCCAAATTCTGAGCCAGTGATTCGGTATCAATGAAAAAATTTTCGACCACGGTTCTTTCCCTTTATGAATGAAGTGAAAACGTTCCTGCCGGTGCATGAGGAGAAAACCCATCGGACGGAGCGGTGCACCCTACCCGAGGATCGGCATCTTGATCCTGTAAGGCAACAGAGAGCGTCGCATCCAAGGGAAACTCCCGTTCATAGATGGTAAACACATATGGATCCTCAGCCGTCAGATCATACTGATCTTTTAACATCTGATGTTGATCATCAGTGAGGATATGATACCGAATTCTGGCCTGAACCCTCCACCCTTTTTCACCTTGCGGGATTTCATACCCAAAGGTGTAGTCCCGGCTGGCCAGGGGCAGTAGCCGGTTATCGTACACTTCCACAATGACAGGCTGCCAGAGAATCCATCGGCCCATGGTATCGGATTGCTGATGAACCACGGTCCCGTTCGGGTCACGCACAGTAAATTCGACCGTAAAATACCGGTCAGGATCCCCGGTCGGGATTTTATGCCCCGCCCCCGCATTGATGAGCGTCAGCGTGAAAGTGACATCGTCTCCGGGTTTCGGTGCGGGTGGGTCTGCCTGAACCTGCACAGCCACTGCCCGCTTGATCATCTCCGGATCATGCCCTCCTCGCCACAGATGCCGACGACCATACCGGATGGGACTATCCTTGGCGACCGGTCGTTCGACTTCCGGCATATGGCAACTCTGGCAAATCAGCCCCCTTTCCTTCATGAAAAATTTGCCTTCATATTCCGGATACGTTCCACAAGGCCCGGCATTGTAAAATTGCATGGGTCCCGACACGACATTATGACAGCGATAACACACCTGGGTGGTTCTGAAGGAAGGATCAAATTTGGTGGGATGCGGTGCCGCCGAATCGTCAAACGGCCCAAGAATCATCCCATCCCGAACATGGCAGGCCGCACAGGTGACTCCTTCCTGCTGATAATCCGAATCATACCGATAATTTGGGATTTCAAACGCTTTCTCCACCCGTCCGCGCGGAAGATCCTGAATAAGGGTAGGTTGCTGATTTTCCAATGGGGTATGGCAATTCAAACAGACCCAAATATTGTTATCCTTTTTCCAATAGGCCTGAAAAAACGGATCTTGAAAGGCATGGGCATGCATGCTGGATTTCCATTCCTCGTAGATCTCTACATGACAACTTCCGCATGCCTCCGCGTTTAAACTCTCTAATCCCACAGGAACTTGTTGGTAGGGAATGGGCTGTGCGTAATCATCCCGTAACCCGAAAATGACGGTAGGGCGGATCTCCGTATAAAAGATATACATCCCTACCCCCAACACCAGCAGGAGAAACACCCACATTTTCGCTCGCCACGATCGTTTCGGTTTCATTTCGTCAACTATCCAGCAGAGCCAGAAGATGTTGCTCCACAGAGCGTGCTAACGCCTTCAGGTGATACCCGCCTTCTAAACACGAGATAATTCGACCACCTGCAAAGTTTTTCGCGATATGCGAGACAATCCTCGTCAGGTCGGCATAACCTTGCTCCGTTAACGCCATGCTCGCCAGGGGATCATCCCGATGGGCGTCAAACCCGGCGGAAATAAAAATACACTCAGGTTGGAAGCGTTCGGCGGCTGGAACCAGGACGTTCTGGAAAATTTCCCGATATTCATCATCCCCTTCCCCTCCCGAGAGCGGCACATTGATGGTCATGCCTTTACCTGTTCCTTCTCCGGTCTCCGTAGCCCGCCCCGTCCCAGGGTAATGTGGATACTGATGGGTACTAAAAAACAAGACGGTCGGATCATCATAGAACGTCTGTTGGGTGCCATTGCCATGATGCACATCCCAATCCACAATCATCACCTTTTGCAAGCCATGGCGCTGCTGAATATACCGCGCGGCAATCGCAACGCTGTTAAAAAAACAAAAACCCATGGCCCGATCCGCCTCGGCATGATGCCCCGGAGGCCGGACGGCGCAAAATGCCTGGTCAATTTCGTGATTCATGACGGCATCAACCGCCGCCAATGCCCCCCCTACTGCAAAATAGGCCGCATTCAGGGTTTCGGGAGACATCGACGTATCCGGATCCAGCGAGGTATAGCCGCTCGAAGGCGAGCGTCGTTCAAGGCTATCCACATAGGAGGATCGGTGTACCAGTTCAATCCATTTTCGCTCAGCCCGCCTTGGTGCCACCTGATGCAGCCTGGCCCACGTTCCAGAAGCCTCTAATTGGGCGCGAATCGCTCGAAGGCGCTCGGGGGATTCCGGATGACTTCGACCCATGTCATGGAGTAAATAGGCCGCATGAGAAACGTATCCAACACGTCCCATAGTCAATGGCTCCCCAGCTGAAAAAGGAGGTCATGCACAGAGGAAAAACTCGATCAACAATAGACGACGAAACACTCGAACACACTGACAAGCAGGAAGGAAAAGGGAGACAGATCCTACCATAGGGGGATTGCTTAGACAACGCGTGCACACGCATGATAGGCTTATTTTCCTTCACATACCATCACCATCAACCCTGATCGGATTTCACGTAATGGCCAATCCTAAGATCGAACAGTTTAAAAAAGTTTTGCAAATGGACCCGAAGGACGAAACGTTGTGGTTCGGACTGGGGAAAGCCTACATGAGTGATGAAAATTGGAAAGAGGCCATTGCCGCCTTGCAAGAATGCATAAAGGTCAGACCCAACTATTCAGCCGCCTATTTAGCTCTGGCTCAATCGCTTCAACAGAACCACGAATTTGAGAAATGCCACTCGGTTTGCACCGAAGGGATCACCGTCGCAACCACCAACGGCGATTTACTAGTCATTAAAAACCTGGAAGAGCTGAAAACGTCTCTGCCTTTACCCTGATCTTTCTCGCGTTCCCGAATCCTTTCCAGCAGCCATTCATTCACATCGCATCCTGTACGATCCGAAGTTCCCTGGGCGTCAGTCGATATCGAGCAGCCGGGTTCGTCGCCAATAATCGAATTCGAGGATCTTGTGAATCCCCTGGTGGTCGAGTCACCCAGGAAACCTGGCGAATACGAATGGGATTGCGGGATTCCCGGGCCGGCGCCTTCCAACACGTGAGCAACAACGCGCTGAACTGGGGGACTTCGACTAACACCCCGACCAACATCGCCGCTAATCGTTGAAGATCCAACGGAGGAATCTCCTGAGGACGACCTTTTCCCCATGGTAAATCCGGGATACTGACCGCGAGTATTACGGGTGCGCAGTACCGTTCTAATTGCCTGGCTTTTTCGGCCATGCGTGACAACAACCGTTTCACCAAGGCCTGTTCAAAAAACTCATCAGAGGATTCTACGATTTGGTGAGGTTGAAGACGCACATCCATGGATTTGCGAGTAACCCCTTGTGTCGATTGAATAACCGTCACTTCTACAAAAAATCGATGGGAGCCTTCATAACATTCCAAGTCCGCCGTTCGCCCCCCTGTGGCCTCTAAGAATGCAACGGAAAAGCCGGCTTGCGCGAGGAAATACGCGGTCTCGATCTCCGCATGTGCGGAAGCCGCCTGCCTGACCGACAACCGGTGAATGTGATTCAACAGCCTTGCCAGGCGAGCCTGACTTTCTGCATCTTGACAGACGTTAGCGAGTACCTGCCATTGGCGGATAATCGAATCATCCTTGGGTTGGACGTTCACATTCCCCCCATCATTGAACAGACATCAGACATGCTGATGTTCCCTCCTGACAGCACCACACCTACGCGTTTCCCGCGCAAAGCCGGTTCACCGCGAAGAATGGGAGCCAGGGCCACCGCACTTGATGGTTCAATCACCATCTTCATTCGCTCAAATGCTATCCTCATGGCAGGGATAATTTCTTCCTCCTCCACAACAAACACATCTTGAAGATGATCTTGCAAAATCGAAAGAGTCACCTCTCCCAGGCTTGTTCGTAATCCCTCAGCCATTGTATCAACCGGATGGGGCAGCAAGATGCGCCCTTCGCGCAGGGACAGCAGCGCGTCGAGTGCGCGAGCCGGCTCACATCCATAGACCTGAATGTGCGGATTGAGGCCATGTGCGGCCAGGCACGCGCCTGATAGCAAGCCTCCCCCACCCAAGGGAGCCAACACGACATCTATTTCAGGTTCTGCCTGCAGCAACTCCAAAATCGCCGTGCCCTGTCCCGCAATGACATCAGGATCATTGAAGGGATGAATGAATACACCCTGATGGACATGAACCAGTTCCTGAGCTAACACCTCCCCCTCGGCTCGTGTGCGAACAATTCTCACGCTGGCCCCGAATTCCTCAACTCTCTCTCGTTTAAACGGGTTCACGGGCTCTGGCATCACAATATACGCAGGATAGCCCAGTAACCGGCCGGCTAAGGCAATGCCCTGGGCATGATTCCCTGAAGAAAGCGTCACCACGGCCTTGAAGGGAGCCACAGCCTCTTTTCGGGATAGGGCATAGTAGGCCCCGCGAAATTTAAAGGCTCCCGTGCGTTGCAAATTTTCACATTTTACCAACACGCCTCCCCCGCATTGTTCATCTAAATAGGAGGAATCCAGGACCGGCGTGCGAGACACCACACCATTCAACACAGTGGCCGCCTGTTGCACGTGAGAGAAAGTGGGAAGGAAATCACCCATACGAAATCATCAGCGAGAGGAAAACGGTGTTGTTGTTTCAGGCCGTGAGCCTGACACACGTTAAGAAAAGCTAGGGTCTTCCGGAGTACGCTTCAACTCTTCTAGAGTAAAATGCTTGGGAAGCAGGACAGGAACAACGAGGCCAATGGGATCCCCACGCAGAATGGTGGTGGGCTCTTCCGTGGATGGGTCCAATTGAAGCAGAAAATTGGTCACAAACGCATCATAGTCGGGAAGAAAATCATAGAGATTCGGTGTGAGTTTGTATTCTTGGGTCTTGATCCCTTCCCAGACGGAGAACGTGCGATTAGGGAAATGATAAAAATGATTGGGGAGATCCTTCATCATCATGCCCAGTTGCTTGGGATAATAAAAACGAATCCCACAACAGAGCTTGGGAAATCCACTATTCAGAATCGTATCCACATACATGCCTGAAAACGACTTATAGCCCAAGAGCCGTTCTTCAGGAAGAATGGGCGGAGACTGCCATTCAATGCCAGTCCCTTTCCTTCGAATGCGACAATCCGCCGGCGCGCGGATCATCCAGCCATATTGCCCCACGAAGCGAACCGGCCCACAATCGTCGGGAATCACCTTATACCCGCTGGCAGCCAGTTCCCGCTGATCGGGCAAAGACATGCCCGTCATTAACGGACGGTGGGGGTGAAAATCCAGCTTTAACCGTTCAGGAGCGAAGGCCGTGGAATACTCCCGTTCCCAATAAATGACCCACTTGTCTTCGGTGCTCCCCGGTAACGCACTCATGGAAGGTGTCTCATGGCTGAACCGGCAGCGCCTGGCCTCTTCTCACCATCCATGCCACTTCAGCCACTCGCTTTCCCAATGCCCATGCACCGGCGCGCTCCTCGTCATTAATCCCCGGGCTGTCGCCTTCCGTCGTCGCGGAAGCGCCAAACGACCCCCCATCGCTGACAACGATCATTCGATTCCCGAGCATGGCCGCAAGGATAGTCAACATCGTCAGTTCCTTTCCGCTGGATATTTGTCCACCGGTTGCAAAGGCCGCTCCAACTTTATTGCGCATTTTCAATTCCGGAAACACGCCAAACTCAAACTGCCATCGGTCAAAAAATGCTTTAACTTCTCCTGACATGTTCGACCAATAGACCGGTGAGCCCACCACCAGGGCATCACTGCCGAACAATACCTCTGCTGTCACATCTCCGACCTTAAAGAGTATGACAGACGTTCCGGGAATGGATCGGGCTCCCGCCACCACGCTCTTCGCCATCTCCTCCGTATTTCCGGATAATGAATGGTAGGCCACCAAAACCTGAATGGATTCCGACCGAGGCTGCACCTGCGCCGCCACATGGGAACACCCCAAACTCACGAAGAAAAATCCGGCAAACCAGAGCAAAGCACCGGTAGGCAGCTTAGGCATCATTTACAACTCAGAGAGAAATGGCCGCGTAAAGAAAGAGGAACAGGAGAACAACACGCACCCCCCTACTAACAACACCCGGACAAATCTCCCGCAATTAGCGCCGTTCAATTTCTTCGTCCATCTGCTCTTCTACCGACACATGCGTCAACGCACCGCGATAATCACACTTATGACACCGCACCCGGAATTCCTCTAACCACTTCTCTTGCACAAAATGTTGATGGCATTTGGGGCAGGCAAACACCCCCTTCACATAATGGACCTGTTTCCGATACTTCATAACCAAACCCCTCCAAATATGAAATGAACAACCGTCGTTAGCCTGCCACAGGCCTTTTTCCAATTGCAACTTGGGATGGGCGGGAAACGATGGCCAGGGAAAGACCTCCGCACCCGCTTAAAAAATACGGTTTAACACAGGCAGGGCAGGTTGAGTTGTAAGGGATACCCCGAAATTCCACAAGGCATGCTTATTACTCAGGGCTGAGAGTGATCAAGGCCTCCTATGGCTTTTGTACGTTGTTTGCGGGGAAAATATTCATCGTGGACCCGTTTCAGGCGGGCTTGCTCGACATGCGTATAGATTTGTGTCGTGGCAATGCTGGCATGGCCAAGCATCATTTGCACAGAACGAAGATCGGCGCCATGGTCCAATAAATGCGTGGCAAAGGAGTGGCGAAGCATGTGGGGAGAGATCGGTTTCATGATGCCTGCGCGAGTCGCCCGGGCTTTTAAAATTTTCCAAAAACATTGCCGGCTCATCGCCCGACCCAGCCGGGTGAGAAACAACGCCGAAGACGTTCGCTTTGTGACAAAGGCCGGGCGAGCACATTGCAGATATTCCGAAACTAATTGGCGGGCCTTATCTCCGATGGGCACAATGCGCTGCTTGTCCCGCTTGCCAGTGGCCTGCAAAAATCCCACGTCCAGATTCAGGTGCCCCACTTCCAAATTGATGAGTTCAGAAACCCGGAGACCAGTAGCGTATAAGAGTTCAATCATGGCGGCATCACGAGAATCTTCCCGATTGTCCATGATGGGCAAATTGAGCAATCTGGTCACCTCGGCTTCGGACAACAACTTTGGCAATTGGCTCCATTGTTTCGGCGTTCCTTTCAACATGCCTTCAAAAGTCACATCCTTTTTTCCCATCTCGAACGATTTATAAAACCCCCGGACGGACGCTAAGCACCTGGCAATCGAGGAGGAGGAGAGACCTTCGGCTTTCAAGCTGCTTAAGAATTGAACCCACAGGGGCTTCGAAAGATGTTTGGGATCGGCAATGCCGTGTTTTCGGAAAAAGTTTGCAAGCTTTCGTAGGTCCCGGCGATACCCCTCAATGGTGTTCGCGGCATAGCCGCTCTCCACTTGCAACATGGCGAGATAGCGATCGATAAATTCTTGCATTAAAGACTGTGTCCGTTTGAGAGATTTTCTTGCATTCTTCTATTTAGGTAAGAGAACTTCCTGATATACTAAACAAGAAAATACTCGTAGTCATCGTTATCTGCTATCGATTTATCCACCTGCTCGTTTATTATTTTGTACACCTGTCTTCATACGGTCATTTCCTTCCACACCCAACAGGTTTAGGTAATTTCCCTTTGACGACTGTCTCACTCATTAACACATTGCGGCGAGCTGTTCTGTGGCTCGCACTTGGTAGCTTGGGATCTTTGTTGGCCCAGGGGTTATGGGTTTCCCTAGTGGTGTGGCCCGAATTGGTGTTCGCCCAACAGCCCGCGACCTCTCCTCTTCTTGACCGGGCGAGATCGGAGCTGGAAGCAGGGAAACCTGCAGACGCCATCAAAACGCTAGAGGGACTTATTGATTCATTTCCTCCTCCGGAAATCCTTCAAGAAGCCTATCTTCTGCAGGCAACGGCGCTTAAACAAGATAACCAGGCCACCGATGCCCTCACGGTTCTGAAACAGCTTCTGGAAGAATTTCCCTTTTCAACTTCGACCAACGCGGCTCGAGTCTTGATGGCCCAACTCTATCTCGAAATACAGGACTATGAGCATGCGCTTTCTCAATTGTACCAGGCCCTGGATTACTCCACCGAGCTGGAACTACGCCGGTCAATCCTCCAACTGATCCGTCAAGCCGAATTGGACAATAAGAACCCGCTTGGTGCTGTCAAAGCCACATTGAATGAAATAAGTCTGGCCGATCAAACGGACCGACTCGAATTAGAACGCTTGACTCAATCCCTTATTTTGCAGCAGTTGGATGAATCCGCCCTCCAGGAACTGGTAGAAAATTATGCCTCCCGATATCCGGGAGACATCGCGACTATCCGGCTGATTGAGCTGCATACCGCCCACGGGGATGAAGTCCTGGCTGAACGGGATATCCGGGGATTTCTTAAACGCTTTCCTAACCACCCCTATGCCCAAACCGCCATGGCCCTCCTGCAATCATTTATCAGCAAAATCAAGGCCCATCCGCATATTTTGGCAGCCGCCCTTCCCTTTTCAGGTCCGATGAAAACCTATGGCACGGATTCGTTAAACGGCATTCGACTCGCCCTTGATATCGCCAAAGAACAATGGGGACTGACTTCCATCGGGCTGGTGGTGAAAGACACCGCGACACTGATAGCTCCGCTACGGGTGGAGATGCAACAATTGCTTGATGAATTTCAACCACTTGCCGTAGTCGGACCCTTGTTGTCCCGGGAAATACAGGGACTCGGTCGACTCCCCGACCAATATGCCACACCGTTTATCACCCCTTCATCCACTCTCTTGAACGTGCGACAGTTTGGATCCTTTTGGTTTAGCACAGCCATGACCTCTTCCGTTCAAGCTAAACGCCTGGTGGAATATGCCGTCTTGCAGCTCGGATACCATCGTTTTTGTATTATTTATCCACAAACAGCCTATGGACGTGAATTGGGTGATATGTTCGCCAAAGAAGTGTTGCACTCCGGCGGGGAAATTATCGCCTCGGAGAGCTATTCCGAAGACCAAACCGATATTGGGGAACAACTACGTCGCCTGAAGGAGAAAGATCTGGCTCAATACGGCACAACCAAAAAGGAAAAAACCCGGACCGGAGAAGAACGAACGGTCTATACACCCGGGTTTGATGCCGTGTTCGTCCCCGGACAGCCCGTGCACTTGGCCCTGATTGCCGCACAATTGGCCTTTTATGACATGAATGTTCCGATCTTAGGCGGCAATAGTTGGCATAATCCTGAGTTGTTTCGATGGGCCAAGCGCGATCTGGACGGTAGCGTGTTTGTTGATGGGTTTTTCCCCAACAGCCCTGACCCCAACATTCAAATGTTTGTAGGGCGATATCGCAGCCAGTTTCACAAGGAGCCATCCCTTTTTGCCTTCCAAGCCTATGATGCGGCAACCATGGTCATGGAAACCATCCGCCAAGGTGCCCAATCCGGACAGAATGTCTGGGACCAACTTGTGCGACGCTCTGACTTGCCGGCGTTGAGTGGTTTTGCCTCATTTAGCTCATCAGGAATTTTAAACCGAAGGCTCTACCTCCTCCAAATCCACGAGAAGACCTTTACCCAACTGAACTAAGCGCCATGGATTCTATCTCCTCTTTTCTCTACAGCCTGTCTTTCATGCTGGTTCCACTCATGGCCGCAGTGGTGTTACACGAATGCGCCCACGGCTGGGTCGCGAATTTTTTTGGAGACCAGACGGCCAAAAATCTGGGGAGACTCACCATCAACCCTCTGCCGCACATCGACCTGTATGGAAGCATCATTGTCCCGCTCTTCTTGTCCCTGATACCAGGAGGGTTTGTGTTCGGCTGGGCCAAACCCGTTCCAGTCAATCCGGCACAACTCCACAACCCCAGGCGAGACATGGCTTTTGTGGCGGCAGCGGGACCACTCATGAATTTATTCCTGGCCATTGTCAGCAGTCTGTTGCTTAGCCTGTTCCTCTACCTCGATCCAACCCTCCAAGCCCATTGGCCCCCTCAACCAGGCGTGGAACCGCGCCGGGATCTTCTCGGAATGATATTGGTTCCCCTTACAGCCATGGCCCTATCTTCCATGATTATTAATATCGTGTTATTTTCGTTCAATCTTTTGCCGGTTCCTCCCTTGGATGGAAGCCGGGTTCTCAGAAGTCTTCTCCCGGCCAAATCCGCGGCTGCCTTGAGTCGGTTGGAGCCCTATGGCATGTTTATCATTGTTGGACTCCTGATGCTGAATTCTCGGATCCCCATTGTGAGTAGCTTTATCGGGATCGTGTTTCAGATATTTCAAAAAGCGTTTTTACCAGCATTCGTCACCTAAACACGACCGGAACTATTACCTATGACCACACGCGTACTCAGCGGCATGCAGCCCAGCGGGCTCATGCATTTAGGCAATCTCCTCGGAGCGGTAGAAAATTGGAAAGCCCTTCAAACGCAGCATGAGTGTTTTTTCTTCGTGGCCGATTGGCATGCTCTCTCAACCAATTACGCCGACACCGGCCGCCTCAAGGCATTCACGCAGGAATTGCTGATTGATTGGCTTGCAGCCGGAATCGACCCAAACCGGGCAACCGTGTTTATTCAATCCAGTGTGCCGGAGCATGCGGTTCTTCATTTATTACTGTCCATGATCATTCCTATTCCCTGGTTGGAACGAAATCCCACGTATAAAGAAAAGCAGGAAGAAATTCGGGAACGGGACTTATCCACTTATGGGTTTTTGGGATATCCGGTCCTCCAATCCGCCGACATTTTGCTCTACAAACCTGATTTTGTGCCCGTGGGGAAAGATCAACTGCCTCATCTGGAACTCACTCGGGAATTAGCTCGTCGCTTTAATAGTCTGTATACAACCGTATTTCCCGAGCCCAAAGAACATTTAACGCAATTTCCAAAAGTGCTGGGAACTGACGGCCGTAAAATGAGTAAAAGCTATGGGAATACCATCAATTTATCGGATACCGAGACTGAGGTTCGCCAAAAACTCAAAACGATGGTGACTGACCCGGCCCGGATTCGACGCACGGACAAAGGTAACCCGGATGTGTGTCCCGTGTACGACTTCCACAAAATTTTTTCTTCCGAGAATGTTATCCAACAGGTGGATACCGATTGTCGAACCGCCGCCATCGGCTGCATCGATTGCAAACGCCAGGTAGCCGATGCCATGGTTGAACGACTGTCTCCTATGTGGGAAAGACGTGCAGCCTTAACCGCTCATCCCGGTCAGACCCAAGAGATCGTGGAATCCGGGCGACAACGAGCCTCAAGTCTGGCATCAAAAACCATGAAAGAAGTCAAAGACGCCATGAAAATTCTTTAAGGAATCACGTTCCTTTCCGAGCAAGGCACAGTCGGGTTTTCCCCATTTCTATGCATAAAGATTTCTTGACAGAAAGTACCCTCCCCGCTACTATCAAAATTCTTTTAGATCGTTATTCACTTAGGTAATAAAACTTATGACCATGCGAGTTGCCATTAATGGATTCGGACGTATCGGCCGGAATTTCTTCCGGACCTGCTTCAATGATCCTGCCATTGAGATTGTGGCCATCAATGACCTGACTGATTCCAAAACTCTGGCCCACCTTCTGACCTATGACTCGATCCACGGAAAATTTCAAGCCGATGTCCAATATGGACCAGACTCTCTCACGGTCAATGGGAAACAAATTCAGATTCTGGCGATTAAAGACCCAAAGGCCTTGCCCTGGAAAAACAACCAGATTGATTTTGTCATTGAATCCACAGGACGATTCACCGACCGTCAGGGCGCAAGCCAGCATCTGACTGCCGGTGCTTCACGCGTGATCATTTCAGCTCCCGCTAAAGATCCGGATATCACGATCGTGTTAGGGGTAAACGAATCCACCTATAATCCTCAACAACACGCCATCATTTCCAACGCTTCCTGCACCACGAATTGCCTCGCTCCCGTTGCGAAGGTCCTTTTACAAGAATTCGGGATCCGGCACGGGTATATGACCACCATCCATTCTTATACCAACGATCAACAACTGCTGGATTTGCCTCATAAGGATTTACGACGCGCCCGAGCGGCCAACTTATCCATGATTCCCACGTCTACCGGGGCAGCCAAAGCTCTGTACCTGGTCATCCCTGAACTGAAAGGGAAAATAGATGGCATGGCCATTCGAGTACCGACCCCCAATGTGTCGCTCATTGACCTTTCAGTTGAAGTCGAACGCGATTGTGATGCCGCGACCGTCAACGCGGCCTTTCAACAAGCCGCTCAGAGTTCCCTAAAGGGGTACTTGCAGGTCTCTGACGCCCCCAACGTTTCATGTGATTTCAATGGATGTTCATATTCGGCCACCGTGGACGGCCCGCTCACCTCAGTCATGGATAAACGGCTCGTCAAGGTATTTGCCTGGTATGACAATGAATGGGGGTATTCGTGCCGGTTGCGAGATCTGATCAAGGTTCTCGCTCAACACCGTTAACCACATCATCACCGGAGGATTATCCGGCTTTACCCCGGCAGACGGCCATCGATCTCGGAAGACAGAGGAAGACATGAGGCATCTCAAAAAACAAACCATTGATGAGGTTGACCTCCGCCACAAACGAGTGCTCATCCGCGTGGATTTCAACGTTCCGCTCGATGATGCCGGCCAAATCACTGACGATTCCAGGATTCGGGCCGCCCTTCCCACCATCAATCGCGCCGTCGACGAAAACGCCATCGTCATCCTTTGTTCCCACCTGGGACGCCCGAAAGGGACATTCAATCAGACACTCAGCCTGGCCCCCGTCGCCAAGCGACTCCAGCGGTTGTTGAATAAACCGGTGGAATTTGTTGGAGACTGCATCGGGCCAACGGTCGAAGCCGTAGTCAACAAAGCCCAACCCGGCGATGTCGTGTTATTGGAAAATTTGCGTTTTCATTCGGAAGAAGAAAAAAACGACGACCAGTTCTCCGCTCAATTGGCCTCCTTGGCGGATGTTTACATCAACGATGCGTTTGGAACCGCCCACCGGTCTCACGCGTCCACTGTTGGCATCACCAAATATGTGAAAGTCTCGGCAGCAGGATTTCTTATGAAACGGGAAGTCGAAGCCTTGGAAGGTACCGTGGAGAATCCTGTCAGACCCTTTGTGGCTATCTTGGGAGGGGGCAAGGTTTCAGGGAAAATCGGGGTCATTGAAAATCTTGGCAAAGTCGTCGATAAGGTCATCATTGGTGGAGGCATGGCCTTTACCTTCATTAAGGCGATGGGCTTAGAGATCGGCCAATCTCTGGTCGAAAACGACATGCTGGATTTTGCAAAACGAATCCACGAGCAAGCCATGGCTCAAAAAATCAAATTTTATCTTCCGGTGGATTGTGTCGTGGCAGCCAGTTTAGATCCTGAGGCCGAAACAAAAATTGTCCCGGTTCAGGAAATTCCTGTTGGCTGGTATGGGATGGATATCGGGCCCGCATCAGTGCGCCTGTTTAGTGAAGCCGTTCAAAACGCC
>Ga0224505_10001059_pt1 | contig 18091 bp, 16 predicted proteins | sample SF_Jan12_sed_USG_FD_169102 | JGI IMG/M metagenome (GOLD analysis project Ga0224505, IMG submission 169102) | Sediment microbial communities from San Francisco Bay, California, United States - SF_Jan12_sed_USGS_4_1 | ecosystem: Environmental > Aquatic > Marine > Sediment | place: USA: California... | reverse complement strand
CGCGACCTCGTGTACGGGGGCACGCCAGGCGGGCAGATCGACCAGCGTGGCGGTCCCGGCGGCGCCGACCGCCACCGACGCCGTGATCGCCGCCGACGCGGCCGGCACCTGGGTGGCCAGCAGCTGGAGCTGGCTCAGCCAGGTCACCACCGCGGCGCTCCAGTGCATCGACCCGATCGAGGCGTTCAGCGTGGCGCGCACCACGCGAGGGTCGAACTGGCTCCCGGACCCTCGCATGAGCTCGGCCCGGGCTGCCATCCGCGACAGCGGCCGCTTGTAGGCGCGGGTCGACGTCATCACGTCGTATGCGTCGGCGACCGCGACGATCCGACCGCCGAAGGAGATGTCCTCACCGGCGAGACCGCGCGGGTAGCCGGTCCCGTCGAAACGCTCGTGGTGCTCGTCGACCGCTCCGGCCCACTCCCCCAGCCATTCGCGGAGGGGCCCGAGGTAGTGCGCGCCCGCGCCCGGGTGGCTGCGGAGCACCGCCCACTCGGCCGCGTCGGGCGGGGCGGGCTTGTTGAGGATCGTCTGGGGGACGCCGAGCTTGCCGACGTCGTGCAGTAGGGCCGCCCACTGCAGCAGGTTGGCCTCGGACGGCGTCAGGCCGAGCTCGCCTGCGATCATCGCCGTGTAGGCCCGAACCCGTTCCGAGTGCCCGCGGGTGAACCGGTCGTGGCGGCCGAGCTGGATCACCAACCGGAGCAGCTCGGCGGCGTAGACGCCCGCGCTGGAGAAGCTCGCGTCGGCGTCGGTGAGGCGGCGGATGTTGCCGCTGCGCAGCGCGAGGCTGAACTTGGACGGCGCCCGGTCGGGAAACACCAGCGAGAGCTGGAGTAGGGCGGCGAGCGGTAGCAACCTGCGCGCCTGGCGATCGACGACGACCAGCACCAGCGTGGCCAGCCCGATCATGCTGAGCAGCCACAGCCCGAATTCGACCGGTAGGGCGGGACGGGGCACGAGCGAGGCCATGACCCGGGTGACGACGGTTGCCGCCGCCACCGGTGCCAGCGCCACCGCCACCCGGACGAGCCGAGCGAGCCCGGGGCGCGCCTGCCAGGTTCGCTGTTCGACCTCGCTGGCGAGGGTCGACGCCGACCCGCCGAAGGCACTCACGAGATCCAGCAACTCCCTTGCACGACGAGGCCGACCGAGAGGGCACTGTCGGACCGGTTCGGTCCCGGCACAAGCCCGCACCTTCGGGAAATTCCGGGGCCGCGGGGGTCTTCGAGCGCGATTCCGCCCGGGCCCGACCCCAAGGTGGAGGGCCCTGGTCAGGGGCGGCGGGTCCGGCCAACGGGACCTTCGCGCCAGGTCCATCGCCGCCGTTCCGCGCCCGGGGTGCGACGCCAGCCGGGCGAAATCCGTCCAGATCCTGGCAATCCACCCCGCAGAGCTGTAACGTATTCGCAACGCGGAGCGGACACGACCACAACAGTTCCCCCAAGGAAAGAGGGTTGGTCATGTCACTCGATTCCACACCTTCGGTCACCGGTCACGACGTCATCGACGAACGTGGCACCCGCATCGGAAAGGCATCGGACGTGCTGTTCGACCGCCACGACGGGCACCCGGCCTGGGTCCAGGTCGACCAGGGGCTGCTCAAGTCGCGCCACGTCCTCATCCCCCTCGAGCGGGCGTACCGCGCCGACGATGCGGTCGTGGTCCCCTACACCAAGGAGATGCTCAAGCGGGCGCCGCGGGTGAAATCACCGGTGGCGCTCACCAACGAGCTCGAGGCCGAGCTCGTCGCCTTCTACGGGCTCGCCGAATCGGCCTGAAACCCGGTCGCGGCCAACCACCGCGACTCCGCCTCGAGCAACCCCTCGCTGCCTGTGAAGTCGGCCCCGTCGACGCGGGCGGGAACGTCAGGATCGGCGAGGCGGGTCGCGGTCAGCGCGACCGAGCGCACCGACGCGCCCCGCAGGTCGGCCCCCCGCAGGTCGGCGCCTTCGAGGTCGCCGCCTTCGAGGTCGACACGGCGCAGATCGGCGCCGCGCAGGTCCGACAGCGACAGGTTGACACCGCGCATCGAGGCGCCGGCCAGGTCGACCCGCCGCAGGTCACAGCCCTTCAGGGCCAGGCCGTCGAGCTGGCGGCTCGACGGCTTCCAGGCCCGCAGGTCGACACCGACCAGGGGGCGCCCGGCGTACTTCGCGTAGTCGGTCGCCGCGAGGAAACGGCCCAGCTGCGCTGCGGTCACCGACCCGGTGAGAAAGCGCTGGTCGCCGTGGGTCGGATCGCCGACGGGGTGGTAGGCCGAGGTGCGTTCCCAGTAACCCGGTCGATCGTCGGCCAGCAGCTCCAAGCGGTGGATCCACTTGCACGACTTGTAGAAGTACCGACCCGGAGCGACGACCCGGACGGGCCCGCCATGGCTCACCGGCAACGGCTCCCCGTCGAGCTCGTGCACGATCCAGGCCTGCTCGAGCGCCGTCACGATGTCCAGGCTCGTGTCGTGACGGCGTTCGGAGTAGGCCTCGAACCGCACGAAGCGCGCCCCGGGAGCTGGCGACGCGCCCAGCGCGGCGAGCAGATCGGCCAGGGCCACGCCCGTCCACGTCGTGTCGAGTCGGCTCCAGCCGGTCACGCAGTGGATGTCGCAGCGCAACTCGTCGCGGGCCAGCGCGCGCAGCTCGGCCAGCGTCACCGCCCCTGCACGCTCGACGAGACCGCTCACCTCGAGGCGCCACGCCGCTTCGTCGAGGGCGGCCGGCGCCGGATCGCGCTCGCCCACCAGCGGGAACCGCCGGGTCGACGACTGACCCGGCGGCAGCGTCGCGCGGCGAACGTCGAGCGAACGGCCCGCCATTCGGGTCACTTCTTGTCGTAGATCTGGGCCTTCTGCACCGACGCCCGCACCGGCGGGATGTCCTCGTCGGCCAGCTCCGCCATGAAGTTCTTGCGGGCCATCGCCGCAGCGACGGCAGGGGCCAGCCGCTCGGCCTTCTCGGCCTCCTTGGCGTCGCGCGCCGCCGAGAACTCGGGCAGCACCCGCTCGGCGAACAGCTCGATGCTCTCGCAGATGTGCTCGTGACGGTTGAGCCCGCCCTGCTGGAGGAAGATCACCTGGTCGACGCCGACCTCGTCGTAGGCGCGCACCAGATCGCCGAACTCCTCGGGCGTGCCGATGCCGGGGGCCTTGCGGGTCAACGGCTTGGCCTTGGCCTGGGCCATGTAGTCCTGCCAGAGCGTGGTGCGACCCGGCACGGTGTCCTGCTCGACCAGGGCCCGCATGGCGTAGTTGAAGAAGCGGAACCCGTGGATGCCCCGCTCGACCGCCTGGTCGCGATCGTCGTGCAGCGAGAACGGCGCCACCATGGCGATGTTGGCGTTGACGACGTGGCTGATCGGTACGCACTCCTCGCTCTGGATGATGTCGTAGTAGGCCTTGGCCCAGCGGTGGGCCTCGTCGGGGTCGACGAAGCTGAACGCGAGAGCGCCGAGGCCGTTGCGCGCGGCGGTCTCGATGGTCGAGCGGTTGGTGCACGCCATCCACATGGGCGGGTGCGGCTTCTGCAGCGGCTTGGGCAGCACGTTGCGGGCCGGCATCGAGAACCCGACACCCTCGTAGCCCGGGTAGGGGTCCATCACCATCATGTTGGCGATCTGCTCGGCGGCCTCGAGCGCCAGCGCCCGCTTCTCCTTGCCCCGGATGCCGAAGCCGCCCAGCTCCATGCGGGTGGCGCTCTCGCCGATGCCGAACTCGACGCGGCCGTTGGAGATCAGGTCCATCATCGCCACGGTCTCGGCGGTACGGGCCGGCGGGTTGTACTTGGGGATCACCTGGCGGATGCCGAAACCGACCCGGATCTTCTCGGTCTTGGCCGCGAGGGCGGTCAGGAACACGTCGGACGCCGAGCAGTGCGAGTACTCGTCGAGGAAGTGGTGTTCGACGGCCCAGGCGTGCTCGATGCCCAACTTGTCGGCCAGGATGACCTGCTCGATCGCCTCCTGGACGAGGCGATGCTCGTCGCCGTCGTTCCATGGCTTGGGCAGTTGGAGCTCGTAGAACAGGCCGAATCGCACCGGGGCACCTCCGCTGGGCTGCTGTCGAGCGGCCAGGCTAGAGCATGACCGCGCCACCGGCGCCACGGCGCCGTACGTCAGCCGAACGCGAGCGGCAGGCCGGCCGTGGGCCACGCGCAGCGCAGCAGCCGGCCCGAGTACGACGCGGTGATGTAGGCCGTGCGCCGGTCGTCGCCACCGAAACAGAGGTTGGTGGTGATCCGGTCGCCGGTCGGGACGTGGGTGGTCTCGCCGCCGTCGGGCGGCACGATCGTGATGCCCCCGTTGTGGATCGTCGCGACGCACACGTTGCCCTCGGCGTCGACGGCGAGCGAGTCGAGAAACTGCAGGCCCGGCAGCCCGGCCACCAGCGTGCCCCGGGTCTCGGCGCCGCGGTAGGCGGCGATCTGGCCCGGCGCGGCGAGATCCCAGGCGAACACCCGCCCGGTCTCGGTCTCGGCCACGTAGACGCGGTCGCCCGCCGGCGACAGGCCGACCCCGTTGGGGTGGTTGAGCGGGAACAGCACCTCGCGGATCTCGCTGCCGTCGGCGCGGGCGTAGTAGAGCCCGCCCCGGTCGCGATCGCGCTCGCGCCGCTTGCCCGGGTCGGTGAACCAGAACCCGCCGGTCGCATCGAAGACCAGGTCGTTGGGGCCCTTGAGGCGATGGGGGCCGCAGTGCGTGTAGAGCGTGTCGACGGAACCGGTGGCGAGGTCCACCCGCTGGATCGAACCGCCCGTGTAGTCGGGTGCCTCGACGGTGGGCAGCCTGGCGCCACCCGGCGCGTCCACCCAGGCGAACCCGCCGTTGTTGGTGACGTACACGGCACCGTCGGGGCCCAATGCGGCGCCGTTCGGCCCACCCCCGCAATCGGCGACGACCTCGACGTCGCCGCCAGGGCCGACCCGACTCAGCGTTCCCCGTTCGATCTCGACGACCAGCACGCTGCCGTCGGGTTGGGCGACGGGGCCCTCGGGGAAGCGCAGCCCCGACGCCATCTCGGTCATGGCCAGTTCCAGGGTCGGCATGGCGGGATCCTTTCCGGGTGTGGCGTTCGCGACTCAGCTGGCGGCGATGGCCGCGGCGACCGCGAGGATGCGCTGGGCCCGCTGCAGGTGGGGGACGTCGACCATCTGGCCCTTGAACGCGAACGCCATGCGCCCCGCCTTGCGGTTGTCCTCGAACGCGTCGAGCAACTCCTGGGCCTCGGCGACCTCGACCTCGTTGGGCGTGAACACGTCGTTGACCACGTCGACCTGGTTCGGATGGATCGTGATCTTGCCGGTGAAGCCCATCGCCGCGCCCTCGACGCAGTCGGCGCGCAGGCCCTCGTGGTTGTTGATGTCGACGTAGACCGTGTCGAGCGGCTGGACCCGGGCGGCCACCGCCGCGACCAGGCACATGATGCGCGCGTAGCGGAACACCTCGAGCAGCTCGCCGTGCTCGTCGCGGTTTCGGCGGGCGCCCAGCGCCGCCGACAGGTCCTCGGCGCCCCAGGTCAGCGCGTCGACCCGGGCCGAGGCGGTCGGGATGTCGCGGATGCGCAGAAGCCCTTCGGCCGTCTCGGTGCCGAGCACGAGCAGTCGCACACCGCCGGCGGGGTGGCCGTGCTTGCGCTCGAGGTCGGAGATGACCTGGTCGATCTGCACGACGTCCTCGGGACCGCGGATCTTGGGCACGAGGTACGAGTCGGGCGGGTTGACCATGGTCGCCTCGAGGTCGGCGCGCCACCATGGCGAGTCGAGCGGGTTCATGCGCACGACGCGCTCCTGGCGGCCGAAGTCGACGTCCGCCAGCCAACCGCTCACCACGCCGCGGGCCTCGTCCTTGCGGTCGGGCGTGACGGCGTCCTCGAGGTCGAGCACCAGCGCGTCGGCGGCCAGGGCCAGGGACTTGGTGAGCATCTTCTCGTTGGCACCCGGCACGAAGTGCGCCGAGCGTCGAACCCGTCCGCCCACCATCCGCTGCTGCTGTTCGTCGCTGGCCATTCGCGTCCTCCGTCGCCCGGCGCCCTATCCGGCGCGCCGCGGTTGCCCTTTCCCACCGCGTCGGCAGCGGGATGCAGGGGACCCTATTCGCCGACCCGGCCCACGGTCAGCCCCGCAGGGCGTCCAGCAGGGCGGCGCCGACCTCGGGCCGCTCGACGGTCACCGCGAAGGTGGCGCCTTCGACGAGGTCCAGCCGGATGCCCGGCCCGCGACGCAGGACCACCGCCGCCCGACGGAACAGGCCCAGGCTGCCCCGGTAGCCCCAACCGCCCCAGCGGCCGGGCTCGACCTCGATGGCCGACGCCAGCTCGATCCGTTCGAGTGGGATGTGCGTGCGAGGCCAGCGCAGCCGCCCGTAGCGGACCTGTCGACCGCGCCGGTCGACGGTGACCGAGATCGACGCCAGCGACGCCGCAACCACTCCGCCGGCCACGCCGAGCAACGCCGACAGCCACGTGCCCGAACCCAGCGCCACGACGATGCCGCCCGCGGCGACCAGCGCCGCAGGGGCCAGCATCCAGCGGTTCACGCAGCGCCCGACCCACACGGCCGATTCGTTCGGGCCGAGACCGAGCGGCGGCAGGGGCTTCGACCTGCGCGACTCGGTCGCGATCGGGTGCAGGGCGCGGCCAGGCGTTCGGCGATCGCGGCGACCGCGCACGCGGAGCCGACCACGACGACGAGCGCCACGCCCGACGGACCGGGCACGGCCCGCCAGTCGGTGCGGTCGAGGCTGGCCAGCACGACCTGGCAGGGAGTGCCGTTCACAGGTGGACCTCCACGACGTCGAGGATCTCGCGGTTGCTCAAGCCCGGGCGACGGGCCTGGCGGTCTGGGCCAGTTCGCCCAGTTCGGCGCGGGGCTGGGCGGCCGGCGCGTCGAGCGGCGGTCACCCGAGCCGCGGTCGCCGCTCGGGAAAGGCACCCGGCGGATCACCGGGCGGTCGTAGCGCGGTCGCATCCGGTCGCATCCGGCCGGTCGTGCTGGAACAATGCCGAGCGTGACCGATGCACCCACGCTCCACACGGTCGTCCACGAGGGCCACGGACCGGTCGCGCTGCTCGTCCACGGCGCGCTCGGCAGCCGCTCGTACTGGGCGGGCAACATCGCCGCGCTGACGGAGGTGTGCCAGCCCGTCGTCGTCGAGCTGTGGGGCCACGGCCGCTCCCCCAGCCCCGCCGACCCGGCGCGCTACCACCCCGACGCCTACGTCGAGGAGTTCGAGCGGCTGCGCGCCTCGCTGGGCGTCGAGCGGTGGGTCACGATCGGCCAGTCGATGGGCGCGGCGCTGACCCTGCGCTACGGGCTCGAGCGCCCCGAGCGGGTCATCGCCCAGGTCATCACCAACAGCTCGTCGGCATTCTCGGGCGCGGACGGCTGGATGGAGCGCAACCGCTCGATCGTGTCGCCGATGGCCGCCCAGATCGAGGCCGAGGGCATGGAGGTGCTGCGCGATCACTGGGTCAACCCGGCCACCTCGCGCCGGATCCCCGCCGAGATCCGGGCCCTCCTGCACGCCGAGTTCGACGAGCACACCGTGGCCGGCATCGCTGCGTCGTTCCGCCACACCAACGGCCACCTCCCGGTCCGTCACCGCCTCGCCGAGGTGTCGCGGCCGACGCTGCTGACGCTCGGCACGCTCGAGGAGAACTTCGTCGCCCTCGTGCCGGTGGCGCGCCGCATCCCTGGGCTGGAGGTCGTCGAGCTGGCCGGCGGGCATCCGGTGAACGCGCAGGTACCCGCCGAATGGAACGCCGCGGTGTGCGAGTATCTGCGCCGCGTCGCCCCCTGAGCCGGACCCGGAAGGGGAGCCCCATGCTCATCCGAGCACACGACCGCAGCGACGACGAGGGCCGCTGGCGCGCCTTCGTCACCAGCCAGGGGTTCGGCCACTTCGTCGCGGCGGGCGCCGGGCGCGACCTGCCGGTCGTGGTGCCGACCCAGTTCGTCCTGGCGGGCGACCGGGTCGTGTTCCACCTCGCGGCGGCCAACCCCGTGCTCGACGCGCTCGCCGAGAACCCGATGGCGCTGCTGAGCGTGGCGGGTGACTGGGCCTTCATCCCAGGCGCCTGGAAGGCGGTCGGCGACGAGGACCCCCGGCTGGGCCTGCCCACCACGTACCACGCCGCGGTCCAGTTGGCCGGCCCGTGCCGCGTCGAGGACGATCCCGACCGGATCGCCGGCGTGCTGCGGACCCAGCTCGCCGACGTCGATCATGCCGGCGACCTCGTCGACCCGTCCGAACACGGCACCAAGCTGCGCGCCATCCGCGCCGTGACGCTGCAGATCGCCGACGTTCGGGCCAAGTTCAAGTACGGCGGCAACGTCGACCAGGCCCATCGCGACGCGGTCGCCGCTCGCCTCGCCGAGCGCGACGGGCCCGGCGACCGGGCCGCGCTGGCCCACATGGCGACCGATGGCACGGGCCACCCGGGGCCGCGAACCGACGGAGGGAGCTCTCGATGACCGAAGTGGCAAACCGACCCCCGAGCGACGGACCGGCGGCCGAGCGCCCGGCCGTGCGCTACGAGGTCGACGCCGGCGTCGCGACGATCACCATCGACCGGCCCGAGGCCCGCAACGCGATCAACCGCGCCGTTCGCGACGGCCTGTGGGCGGCCTTCGACACCATCGCCGCCGACGACGCGATCAAGGTGGCGATCCTGACCGGAGCCGGCGACCGGGCCTTCAGCGCCGGCGCCGACCTCAAGGAGATGGCCGAGACAAAGATGGCGGTGCCGTCCAAGCGGGGCATCCCCCACCTGGGCCGCAACGTGCAGCTCGACATCCCGGTGATCGCGGCGGTGAACGGCTTCGCGCTGGCCGGCGGCTTCTGGCTCGCGCAGCAGTGCGACCTCTGCTACGCGGCCGAGCACGCGCAGTTCGGCATCAGCGAAGCGAAATGGAGCCGCGGGGCGCCGTGGGCGGGACCGCTCCCGTGGCTGATCCCGCCTCGCGTCGCCATGGAGTTGCTGGTCACCGCCGAGCCGATCAGCGCGCGGCGCGCCTACGAGCTCGGCCTCGTCAACGCGGTCCTCCCGCGGGCCGAGCTGATGGCCGAGGTTCGCCGCGTCGCCGCGGTGATCGCCGGCAACGCACCGTTGACCGTCCGGGCCGGCAAGGCGCTCGTCTACCGCACGATGGGGCTGTCGTGGCTGGACTCGCTGGAGGAGGGCGACCGCATCTACGAGCCCGTGTACCTCAGCGAGGACGCGCAGGAAGGGCCCCGCGCCTTCGCCGAGAAGCGGGCACCGATCTGGAAGGGCCGCTGACACCCCCCGGTCCTACGATGCTCGGCCATGACGACCACGCGTGACGTCCTGGCCATGCTGTCCGAGCTGATCACGCTGAGCACGCTCGACGAGGAGAGCCCGCAGAGCTTCAAGGTGCGCGCCTACGAGAACGCCCGGCGCGGCCTCGAGGCCGACGGCCGCGACATCACCCAGCTGAGCGTCGCCGAGCTGACGAAGATCGCGGGCGTCGGCAAGGCGACGGCCACGAAGGTGCGCGAGCTGATCGACACCGGCACGGTCGCCAAGCTGGACGCGCTACGCGTCGCCTACCCGCCCAGCGTGGTCGAGCTGAGCCGCATCCCCGGGCTGGGCCCCAAGACGCTCAAGTCGATCCGGACCCATCTGGGCATCGTCGACGTCGACGGGTTGCGGGCGGCGATCGCCGACGAGTCGCTGCGCACCGTTCCGGGACTGGGCAAGACCAGCGAGGGCAAGATCGCCAAGGCGATCGAACGCCTCGGGCTGCACGGCAAGGACCGGCGCACCCCGATCGCCGACGCGCTCCCGCTCGCCCAGCGACTCGTCGAGGACCTGCGCACGGTACCGGGCGTGGTCGACGTGGCGTTCTGCGGCAGCCTGCGGCGGATGTCGGAGACCGTGGGCGACGTCGACATCACCGTCGCCGCCAGCGACGCCGCTCCGGTGATGGACGCCGTGCGGGGGCACCGCGAAGCCAACGAGATCGTGCTGAGCGGCGAGACCAAGACGTCGTTCCTCACCGCGGCCGGTCTCCAGGTGGACGTGCGCGTGGTGGCCCCCGACCAGTTCGGCGCGGCGACGCTCTATTTCACGGGGTCCAAGGCCCACAACATCGCCCTGCGCCACCGGGCGCTGTCGCGAGGCTGGCTGCTGAACGAGTACGGGCTGCTGGACGCGTCCGACGAGACGGTGCCCACCGACGCCCGACCCGTGATCGCCAGCCGTACCGAGGGCGAGATCTACCAGGCGCTCGGCCTTCGGTACATCCCCGCGCCGCTGCGGGAGGACACCGGCGAGGTCGAGGCCGCCGCCGGCGAGGAAGGGCTGCCCGAGCTGATCCGGCGGCGCGACATATGCGCCGACCTGCACTACCACACCGCCCGAAGCGGCGACGGTCGCAGCTCCGTCGAGGACATGATCGCCATCGCCGCGGCCCACCGCTACGACTACCTGGCGATCACCGACCACGGCGTCGACCTGGCGATCAACGGCTCGACCGCCGAGCAGATGCTCGAGCACCGCGAGCACATCGCTCGGGTGGCGACCAGGCACCCGTCGATGCGGGTGCTGTGGGGCTGCGAGCTGAACATCGGCGCCAGGGGCGGGCTCGACTACGACGCCGACTTCCGAGCCCTGTTCGACTACACGGTGGCGTCGGTGCACAGCCACTTCGACCAGGCGCCGCTCGATCAGACCAAGCGCCTGGTGGCGGCGATCGCAGATCCCAGCGTGAACTCGATCGGCCACCTGAGCGGCCGCTACATCGGCCGGCGGCCCGGCATCGAGTTCGACGTCGACATCGTGCTGGAGGCCCTCGCCCACTTCGACGTCGCGCTCGAGGTGAACGGTGCGCTCGACCGCCTCGACGCCGCGTCGGACGTGGTCCGCAAGGCGGTCGAGCGGGGGGTGAAGCTCGTGATCAACACCGACAGCCACCACACCAGCGAGCTCGGCCGCATGGAGTACGGGGTGCGGACGGCACAGCGCGGCTGGGCCCCGCGCGACCTCGTCGTGAACACCTGGGACCGCGACCGCTTCCTCGCCTGGGTGGCCGATCGGCCGAAGCGGGGCTGACCGGCTGTTCGGCAGCGCGCGCTGCCGGCTGGCTGCGCCCGCTCAGCGACCCAGGCCGAGCAGCGCCGCGGTGTTGTCGCGCAGGATCATGCGGACCTCGTCGTCGGCCAGTCCGTCGAGCTGGTGGACGAGGTCGGTCGGCTCGGCGAGGCCTTCCGGGTGGGGGAAGTCGGACCCGCCGAGCACGTTCTCGGCGCCGATGGCCCGGGCGAGCGAGACGTGGTCCTCCTCCGGGTAGGGGTTGACCTTCACGTGCCGCTTGAACACGTTCGAGGGTCGCTCGCCGATGTCGCCGAAGGGCCAGTCGGTCGGGCCGCACATGCGGGCGGCGCGATCCATCTTCTTCAACAGTGGAGCGACCCACTCGCTGCCGTTCTCGATCGTGGCGACGACGAGTTGAGGGAAGCGACCGAACAGGTTGTGGGTGACGAGGGCGCAGAGGGTGTCGCCCATGACGCGCTCGGCCATGCAGGTGACCCGCTGGAGGGGGCTGAAATGGTTGTGCGGCAGCGAGCCCTTCTCACTCCAGAGGGTCGAGTACAGCTCGGTGTAGCCGTAGTGCACGAGGTGAAAGGCGACGGCGACTCCCGCCTCGGCACAGCGGGCCCAGAACGGATCGAAGTAGGGGTCCGCAGGCGAGCGGGACACGCCGTCGGCACCCTGCACGGGGCCGGGCTTGAGGTGCACGATGCGGGCGCCGGCGCTGACGACGCGCTCCAGCTCGGCGGTGGCGTAGGCCAGCTCGGACAGGTTCAGCATGGGCACGCCGAACAGGCGGCCGTCGGTGCCGTAGCCCCAGTCGTCCTCCAGCCAGCGGTTGAACGCGGTGAGGTTGGCGGCGAGCACGGCCGGGTCGCGCTGGAGATCCCACTCGACGCCGATCTCGGTGCTCGGCAGCATGATGGCGGCCTCGACCCCCTGGGCGTCCATGGTGGCGAGCCGGGCCGACCGGTCCTGGAAATCGGGCCGGTCGCGGGCATCGACGACACCGCCGTAGGTGACGGCGTTGCCGGTGGTGGCGCCGGGGCGTTTCGAGTGCTTCATGTACTCGAGCAGCGCTCCCGGCTCACCGGTCGCGTCGGAGGGGTTGGCCGACCAGTAGTCGACCTTGGACTCGCCGATGTAGACCTTGCCCGGGCGGGCCGGGTCGGCGCGGCGGATGTGGCAGGCCCGATCGGCGAACGCTGGGTCGAGGTAGCGGGTGAACGCGTCGTCGACCTCGTAGTAGTGGTTGTCGGCGTCGATCATCGGGAAGCCCAGCTCAGCCATGCCCCCGGACCTTAGCGGACGTTCAGGTAAGGGGTTGCCGGGGCCCCACTCCCCCGCCGGCGGCGCACCCCCGGGTCCGGCGACCCCGGCCCCCGCCGCCCGACACGCGGCACGCCGCGATCGCCGAGGCCAACCGATGCGTCCCGCCGATGCGAGGAACTCGGCACCGTTTGTCCCGCGCGCAGCCGGAGCCTCAACGGGCCAGAACGCTGTGACCAGGACAAACGTTGCGGCCGCACCGACCATGGACGATCGACGGCGGGACAAACGGTGCCCAGCTCGGCTCCGACCCCGCCCATTACGTCACCGGAGAAACCCCAAGCGCCCGAAGATCGTGCCCGCCCCCCGGCGATCTCACCCAGCGCACGAACACATCACCACACGTGAGATTCGTTGCGGCCGTTCACGACAGGAAGCGCTCGACCACGGCCACGAAGTCGGTCGGGCGCTCCAGCATCGGCAGGTGCGCGGCCCCGACCATCAGCTCCACCCGGCCCTGGGGCACCGCGGCTGCCCACGCCTCGGCATACGCCGGTGGCACCAGACCATCGGCCTCGCCGTGCACCACCAGGACCGGCGCCTCCAGCGCGTGCAGCCTTCTCACCGTCCCGCGCTCGGGCAGCGGCCACAGGAACTTGGTCGACATGGCCAGGTTCTGTGCTCGCAGCACGGCGCGGGCGTGCTCGTCGTCCACGCCGGGCACCGCCAGCATCGGCTCTTGTTCGGGCGCGGCGCCGGCGTCGTGCCACTGGGCCCGGCGCCGCTCGTCGGGCGACATCGTGTAGGGGTCGGGGACCGGCACGTCGTCGAGCCACAGGCCGTACGCGCCGACCAGCACCAACCGTCGCACCAGCTGTGGGCACCAGATGGCCAGCTCGGCGCCGACCATGCCCCCCAGCCCGTGACCGACGACATCGAGCGGCGCCGCGTCGAGCCCGCCCGCCAGCCGGCGCAGGTACAGCACCAGGTCGGAGAGCTCCGCGATGCGCTCGCCCCCCTCCGACGCGCCGTAGCCGGGGTACTCGGGAGCGATGACCCGCCGGCGCTCGGCCAACGCCTCGAGGAACGGCGCCGGGCCAGGATGATGCTCGGCATCGTGGAGGTACAACAGCGGCGCGGCGTCCGAGCCGGGCACACCGCCGCTGTCGAGCGCGCGGACCCGCGCCCCGTCCAGTTCGAGCTCGACCAGTTCCAGCGTGCTCACGCCCCACCCCCGCCGGGCATCGCCGGGGCCGAGGCCGCGGCCGGCGCCGATGCGGCCGCCGCCACCCGCCTCTGGCTGGCCATCGGCGTCCAGCGGTCCTCCTCGTCGGCCCACAGGTCGCGCAGGTAGGGGATCACCTCGCGCCCGAACAGCTCGGTGTTCATCGCCGCGACCTCCTCGGCCAGGTCGCCCATGTGCAGGGTGGCGATGAGCTGACCGACCCGCAGGTCGACCGCCAGCTCGCGGAGCCGCTGGCGCACCCGCTCGGGCGTGCCCGCCACGATGTAGCCCTTCTCGTCGTACTCCCAGAAGCTCATCTCGCCACTGGCCGCCCGCCGCCGATCCTCGGCCGACAGCCCGGCGTTGCCGCGGGCGAACTGGGCCACCATCGTCGCGGGCGTGTGGTACCCGGGCGGCGCGAGGAAGCGGGCCGCCTGCGGATTGTGCGTGTAGAAGTAGCGGACGGCGTCGGCGTAGAGCCGCTCGGCGTCGGCGTCGGTCGGCGCGACACAGCAGATCTGCGTGAACGCCATCCGGTGCGGGTTCAGGTTGCCCCCTCGCGACGCGACGTGGTCCCAGTAGCCCTCGACGACCGGACGGGCGGCCCGCAAACCGGAGAACGACAGGTGGCCATAGCAGTAGTCGTTGTCGGTGACCAGGTCCCACGTCTCGACGCTGCCCGAGCCCGGCACCCAGATCGGCGGTGGCTGCTGGATGGGGCGCGGCCACACGTTCACGTAGCGCAACTTCGTGTAGCGGCCGTTGAAGGCGAAGGGCTCGGGTTCTCGCCATGCCCGCAGCACCAGCTCGCGCGCCTCGTTCACCCGGTCGCGCAGCTCGACCGGCGGCACGCCGTAGGAGAACGTCGAGTCCATCGGCGTCCCGAACACGAAGCCGGCGATCACCCGCCCGTCGGAGAGGCAGTCGAGGTAGGCGAGCTCCTCCGCCACCCGCGTCGGTGGGTTGTACAGCGCCAGCGAGTCGCCGATCACGAGGATCGCGGCGCGCTCGGTCATCGAGGCCAGCGAGGCTGCCAGGAGGTTGGGCGACGGGGTCATGGCGAAGCTGGTCTGGTGGTGCTCGTTCACCGCCAGGCCGTCGAAGCCCCAGCGGTCGGCCTGGACCATCAGCCGGACGAACATCCGGTACACCTCTCCGACGCGCCGCGGGTCGGCGAGCGAGGCGGGGATGTCGACCCAGCTCGAGTCGTGGCGCTGGGGAAAGTCGGCCGGCAGGTCGGGGTAGGTGACCTCGGCGAACCAGTGGAACTTCATCGGACCTGCTCCTCCCGATCGGCCCGTGCACTCCCGAACGCGGCGAAGCATCGTGCCGCCGCGGCGGGCAAGGTCTCGTCGCCCACGGGCAGTGGCGCGAGGTCGACGTAGGACAGGCCGCGCTCGCGGAGCTCGGCCAGGCGCGCCCGGCAGTGCGCCGCCGGCCCGGCGAGCACGATGGCGTCGATGAGGCGGTCCGACACCGCCGCCGCCCGGCCTTCGGCGTCGCCCGCCGCGGTGGCGGCCTCGGCGGCGCCGGCTTCGGCCTCGAACCCGCTGGCCCGGAACATCTTCTGGTAGTGCGCCAGGCCGGCGTACATCGACAGGAAGCTGCGGGCGGCGGTGCGGGCGGCTCCGACGTCGTCGTGCAGGAACGTCGGCAACAGCAGCGATCGTTCGAGCGCCGTCCCGTCGCTTCTCGCGGACGCGGCCACCCCGCGTTCGAAGCGCTCCAGCACGGTGTCGATCCGCTGGTCGGTCGCCAGGTAGAGCATGACCCCGTCCGCCTCGCGGCCCGCCAGCTCGGCCGTCTCCAGGGCCACCGCTGCCCACACGATCGGCAGCGGGACCGAGCACGGTCCGACGCCCGCCGCCGAGCCGTCGAGGATCGCCCGCAGGGCCGAGGTCGTTTCCGACAGCGACTCGCGCGCACCACGCCACTCGATGCCGACCCGGGCCATGGCCGCCTGGTTGTTGGGGCCGAGCCCCAGCGTGAACCGCCCGCCCGACACCTCGGCGGCCACCAGCGACGTGGCTGCCAGCATCTCGGGGCGGCGGAGGTAGACGTTGGCGATGCCGGTACCGAGACCGATCGTCGTCGTCGCCGCCGCCAGCGCCGCGCACATGGCGACCGAGTCGTTGGTGAACACCCGCTCGACCAACATGAACCGAGCGAAGCCGGCCGCCTCGGCGTCGAGCGCCAGCGCCACGGTTTCCACCGGCCCGATGCCGATCCCGAACGAGGAGATCCCGAGCTGCATGATCTGGTGCTCCTTCAGCGGTTGCGGTGGTCGCTCGCCTGGCCGGGTGCGGCCGGGTGGGCGTAGGCATGCGGACGGTAGCCGTCGCCCGCCCTCGCCGGCGCCAGCGGACGCACACCGTCGAGCGCTCGACCCCAAGCAGCGGCGAGCCGGTCCTCGGCGTCGTAGTCGAACGCGTCCCCGACCCGCTCCTCGACGTCGCCGCCGGGCTCGGGCCGGTGCTCGACCAGCCAGCGAACCGCCCGCTCGACCGCGTCGCGCACCGGCACGACGTCGTGGTAGCCGAGGTCGACGCGGAGCTTCTGCAGGTCGAGCAGCCGGTGGAAGCCGCCGCCGTCGACGAGCAGCGGGTCGCCGGCCGCGGCCAGCTCGTGGGGCAGGCTCAGCACCTCGATCGGAGTGCCCATCGCCTCGGCGATCAGCTCGACCCACTGGCGCACGCTGTACTGCACCTCGTCGCCGCAGTTGTAGACCTGCCCGGCGCACCGATCGGGCTGGTCGACCGCGGCGAGCACCGCGTGCGCCATGTTCTGCGCGAAGCCCCTGGTGTAGAGCGCATGGCCGCCGTCGGAGACGATCACGAACGGGCGACGGTCGAGGATGCGCCGCACCACCGACCACTCGACCGGTGCGACCTGATAGGGCCCGTACACGTAGGGGTAGCGGAAGTGCGTCGCAGCGGGGTGCGAGCTGAGCACCGCCTCCTCGGTCGAGCGGATGAGGTGCGAGAAGCGGTTGTCGTCGGGCCCGGCGGTCGGGCCGTCCTCGGCGACCGGTACGAACATGCCCGGCGGATGCAGCTCGTAGGGGTCCCAGAAGCCCTTGTAGACCGGGAAGCCGCCCACCGACACGAGGCGGCCGACCCGCCCCACGAAGTGCTCGGCCAGATGCCTCAGGCGACCGTAGGTGGCCACCACGAGGTCGAACGTGCGCTCGCCCAGGGCATCGCGGATCGTCTCGGGGAAATGGGGGTCGCCGTGGACGTGTTCGATGTCGGGCCCGATCTCGGGGATCTCGTGGGTGCCCCGATGGAAGATCGCGACCTCGTAGCCCCGCTGGCGGAGCCCGTCGACGATGAAGGGACCTGTCGGGCCGGTACCGCCGACCACGAGTGCGCGCATGGTGCGCCAGCCTAGGTGCCGGGCCGCCCGGCGCTGGAGACCGGAGCCCTGGCTCCGGTCCTCCGGGGCCGTGGGTAGCCTCGGGGCCGCATGCGCCGCATCCTCGCCGTCCTCGCCGCACTCCTGCTCACCGCGGCCACTACGGTCGGTTCGGCCGGCGCGGCCGGCGCTGCGGACGCCGCGGTCCTGGCTGGGACCCCGCCCGGTGCGGTTGCCGAGCCAGCGGCGCTGGCACCGCTCGATCTGGGCTCCGAGCTGGGAATCCTGGTCCTGGATCTCGTGTCGCGAGCGGTGGACAGCTCCCCCGACGAAGCGCGGCTGCTGATCGAGCGGGCCGACGCCCGATCCTGGCGACTCCCGGGCGTCGAGCCCGAGCAGGCGACGATCGTCGTCGACCTCGACTCGACGACGCGGGCGTTCGCCGTCGCCGACTCCGCCACCGCGCTCGGTTTCGTGACCGTCGATCCGACCGAGTTCGAGGACGCGGTCCTGGTGGAGGGTCTCGGCGACATCCGCCTGCTCGGCGACGGCGACCATACGCTGGCGTTGTTCGCCGCGGGCGGGGCGGTCGTGATCCTCGACGCCCGCGGCGTCGATCGCGTCTCGGCGGCCGAGTGGGCGACCGCCGCCCGCGCCGATGCCGCCGCGGCGGGAGCGCTCGCCGAGCGCCCAGGGACACCCTGGCTCGTGTGGCTGGTCGGCATCGTCACGGTGCTCGTCCTGGCGGCCGTGTGGGTGAGACGCGTCGTCGCTTCGAGGCGGCGCCCGCGCCCGCTCATCGAGCGTCGGGCGCCCTGGGCCGGCTGAACGCCGGGGCGAGCGAAATCGGCTTCTGGCAGGAGTGGAGCGCGCCGTTACACTCCGCCATTGCTTGTGAGAGAGCGATGGCGCGTTCCGTGCGGACCGCTCGAGCGTTCAGCGCAGCGTCACGGTCCATTGGCGCGTCGCAACCCTGGCGGCCATCGCCGCGCCCGTCTACACCCCCCCGGAGGTCCCGAATGTTCCGTCGACTGGGAGGCTGGTGCTTCGATCGACGCTGGTTCGTCGTGATCGCCTGGGTCGTCGCGCTCATCGGCGTGCAGGGCGTCGCCAGTGCGCTCGGGCCCGCTTTCAACGGCGAGTTCGAGATCCCCGCCTCCGAGAGCGCCGACGGCTTCGCCGCCCTCCAGAAGCACTTCCCC
>Ga0224505_10001058_pt1 | contig 18100 bp, 8 predicted proteins | sample SF_Jan12_sed_USG_FD_169102 | JGI IMG/M metagenome (GOLD analysis project Ga0224505, IMG submission 169102) | Sediment microbial communities from San Francisco Bay, California, United States - SF_Jan12_sed_USGS_4_1 | ecosystem: Environmental > Aquatic > Marine > Sediment | place: USA: California... | reverse complement strand
CGCCCACTCCTCCAGCGTCTTCCGGTCTGGCTCGGAACACTGCAACCTGTGCGACGTCTTGGACATGGTCGGCCTCCTTGCCCAAGACGGTACGCCTTATCGATTACTTATGCAACTAAGCACTAGTATCAAGATTTGCTGTGTCCTACCTGAATAATGTCCCTATTGCAGCCTGTAGCTAACGAGGACGCTGATGGCACGTTGCTTGCCATATAAAAACAGAACGCACGTGGAGAGGCGCGTCGCGGCGCGCCGGGGTTGGGCGGGTGGAATGATACGATATCGGAAAATCCTCTCGCTTGCTTGCCTTGCCCTCGTCGCCATCGCCTTGTTGGTTTTGTTCCCCGTCGCTGCCCGGACAGCAGAACAGAAGAGCGAATTGGGCGCGCCGCCTCCTCAAGGGATTCCTGACGAACTCCAACTGCTCAAAGAAGAAGAAACCGTCAGCATAGCGTCGCGCTACGAGCAGCCGATCTCTCAAGCGCCGTCGAACGTGTATGTGATCACCGACGAGGATATCCGCCATTCCGGCGCACCTGACTTACCCACGGTATTCCGCCGCATTCCCGGTCTGGAAGTCATGCAGGTGACGGGCGCCAACTTCAATGTGAGCATGCGGGGGAATAACCAACTGGTCAGCAACAAGCTGTTGGTCATGGTCGATGGCCGCTCGATCTATGTCGATGTGCAAGGGAGCGTGTACTGGAAAGCGATCCCGGTGACCTTGCCGGAGATCAAACGCATTGAGGTTCAGAAGGGGCCGGCCTCCGTCCTCTATGGCTTCAACGCGTTCGACGGTATCATCAACATCATCACGAAATCGCCGGAGGAGATGAAGGGTGCCACGGTGCAGTTTGGAGGCGGAGCCTACGGCACGATCAGCAGCGCCGCTGTGTATGCCAATAGACATAATAAGTTCGGCTATCGCCTCTCCTATGGCCATGATCAGAACCAACAGTGGCGGAATGGCAATGAATTGGCTTATCGCGACAACAAGTTCAATGTGCAGACAGAGTATGCCCTGGGAGGGGAATCGAAGCTCTCGTTCTCAGGCGGGCTCGTGGATGTGAATGACTTCGATGGCCATGTTGTGGCTACGGCGGTAAAGACTGCCGTGCCAACTCTCGGCTATGCCCATGCGGGCTATGAGCGGCCGAATTTTTTTATTCGGGCCTTCTGGAACGGCTATGACCTCAGCGGACCCCAAAGCGTGAATCCTCTGCTCGCCCCGTTCTTGCGCTCCACCGATCGAAACTTCAATTCGGATCTGACGTCGTGGGGCAACACGTACAATATCGAGGCCCAGCAGGGGATCGAGTTGAGGGCCACCGCGCGTCTCACCGCTGGGATCAACTACCGGCATAACACCCTGTCAATGAACTTTATTGATCGATTTCGAACCGAGGATAGGCTGGGGTTGTACGTACAGGGTGAATGGAAACCTTCACCTATGTTCCAAGCAGTCGGCGGCGTACGCTATGACCTCGATACATTCATCAACCCGACGATCAGCCCGCGCGGGTCTCTGATTTTCACACCAGTTCCGAATCACACCATCCGGGCCACGGTGGCCATCGGTTACCGCCCCCCGACGCTCTTTGAGACCTATGCAGAGGCTCTTATCTTCATCCCTTCGCAACCACCGTTCTTTAGTCGAGGCAGTGGGAGCCTCCGTCCTGAGAAGATCGTCTCCTATGAAATGGAGTATCAAGGCTGGTATCTGAAGCATCGGCTCAGGACTCGCGCTGCGCTCTTTTATAATCATATCTCTGATTTGGTCACGTTTGGTTCCCTTGGTACTGGTATCCCCCAGGCTGGTGGGGTCGCCGACATCTATGGAGGCGAGGCGGGCATGGAATTCCTCGCGACGAAGTGGCTGAGCGGGTTCGGCAACTTCGCCTATCAGGAGATCGGCCAGACGCTCACAGGGACTTCCCAGCGGGCCGGGCCCCGGTTCAAATACAACGCCGGTCTGCGAGCCCAATGGGAGAACGGACTCAGCGGCGAGATCGCCTATCATTATGTCGGCTCGGCCACGTATACGCTTTCTTCCGCCTTCTCGTTTTTTTCGCCCTTCGGCGTGGTCCCGCCCGATCCGTATGTCGGGAGTTACGATCTCCTGAACCTGCGAGGGGCCTATCGGTTTTGGCAGGAGGAAGCGGCTGCCGGCTATCGCCGCGAGGCGGAGGTGGCCGTGTCCGCGTTCAACTCGCTGAACGATAAACATCAGGAACATCCCTTGGGCGATCTCATCGGCAGCCGTGTGATGGGCTGGATCACTGTGCGGTATTAGCGCAATCGAGGAATGCGCTAGCATGCAATCTGTTTAGTAATACTAACTTTATATATAATAACGAGCCTCTGAGCCCTGATCAAACGTCACCATGTTTACTCTTCCTCGAAGAAGCCGGGAAAAGACAAGAGCGTGCTCCCCACGCCTGCGGTTGACCTTCCTCGTGTTCATCGCCCTTTTGTACGTTTTCTCTGATCTCGCTCAGGCGGCCGGCACAGAGATCGCCATTCTCAAATCCTCCGATCTGAAAGCCTACAGTGAAGCCATCGAGGGTTTTAAAGCGACGGCGCCCAGCGGCGTGACCTTTGATGAGTATGACCTGCGTGGCGATGTCGAACGGGGAAAACAACTGGCCAGGAAGATCCGTGCTTCAGACTCTTCGCTCGTCGTCGCCGTCGGCCTCAAGGCGGCACTGGCGGCAAAGTTGGAGATCGTGGACACCCCGATCCTGTACATGATGATTCTCGACCCCTTGAAACATCATCTCACCGCTGCCAATATGACCGGTGTCCTACTGGAAATTCCGACTGACCGGCAGTTCAAGGTCATACGCACGTTCCTCCCAAGCTTGCGCCGAATCGGAATGCTCTACGACCCCAACAAGACTACGACCAAACTCAAAGAGGCGGAACCGCGAGCCGTCCTCCATGAATTTCAATTGCGGGGGTTTCCGGTCGAGAACGAGAAAGAAGTGCCGCAGCAACTGCGGGCCCTCTTGTCCGAATCGGAGGCCTTATGGCTCGTTCCGGACTCGACGGTGCTGACGGACGAATCGATCCGTTTTATTCTTGAATCTGCATTGACCAAACAGATTCCCGTCGTCGGATTCTCCTCTGAGTTTACGCGCCTGGGCGCGCTGCTTAGCTTGTCGATCGATTACGGGGAAATCGGTCGGGAAACCGGCCTCCTCGCCAAACGTATTCTCAATGGCGAACTACCGCTGCCGCTCAAGCCTGTCTCGGTCAAACGGATCAAGATCACGGTAAACCAGAAGACTGCGCGGTATTTGGGCATCATGATTCCTAAAGATCTCGACAGTATGATCGACGAAACCTTTTGAGCACACCGGTCCATGGACACTTCAAACCTTCAAGCAGGACAGGATCCGGGAGGACCGCCGCCGGTTCGATTCTTCGGACTCCGTTTGAAGTTCGTCTTGTTGTTCGGACTCATCCTCATCGTGACTTGTTCGACTTTGAGCTGGTATTTCATTGAAACAAGACGCCAGGCCATGACCGATAACTTGGAAGAGCTTGGAACGATCTTATTGACCAACACCGTGAGGAACGAACATTTCCGGATCGGTGGCGTCGTTCTGGAAGATCGCATCACGCTCGATCAATTCATGCAAAGTCTGATGGCAATCGACCGGGTCGTCTATGTCGTGATCACGGCCTCCGACGGCCGGATCCTCGACCAACAAAGCAAACGAACACGCAAGCAGTCGAAGCGTTTGACGCAAACCGCAGAACAAGCCATCTACCCGGACGACCGACTCCTAGAATCGCTGCTACAGGCTCCCCTGACTGCTCCGCTCACCACTCGATATGTTCTCTCGCATCAACAAACATTTATCCCGCAAGATGAGTCTTCAGATTGGCTTCTTCCTTTTTTGGTTCGCACAGAAACGTTCTTCGATTTCGCGATGCCAGTCATCCGAGATCCGCCTCACTCCTCCCGACTCTCGGATGAGCTCGACGAGAGGCGAAGATCCTCCATTCCCAAAGCGAACTCCTTGGTGGTCGGTGTAGTCCGTATCGGGATTACCGATGCACAGGCCCAAAAGGCTCTGTTGATCATTATCCGCAATGTTGCGTTGTTGACGTTGTTCATCATCGCCGCTGGCATCCTCAGTGCGCATCTGCTTACGTCACGCATTACGATCCCACTGCGTAATCTGGCCGGTGCGGCCAAGCAACTCGCAGATGGACAAGACGCACCGGTTCCACTAGCCGCCTCGACGAAGGATGAAGTCGGCCAGCTCACTCACACCTTCAATGTGATGACGCAATCTTTGCATGAGCGTAACCAGGCGATCACGTTGAACCTCGAAACAATCAGACGGCAGGTCACGCAACTGACGACGGTGCATCAGGCCAGCGTAACAATCGCTAACGCCTCACTGCTTGATATGAATCAGCTCCTCGATACCGTCCTCAAATTGATTGTCAGGAATCTCGGCTTTTCCAAGATGATGGTTGTACTCAGTGATCCTGAAAAGAACTCGGCATCCATCGCCAGAATCACAGGAGTGTTACCGGAAATCGAAGAGGCTGTCCGACGTCTTCACGTGCCTATCGTAGATAACGGAGGTCTTACCTCAGACCTCCTCCTCCACGGCAAACCGGTTTTGGTTCATGATGTGGAAAAGGTTACGCACCGATTCTATCCACCATTACTCGAATTGGTACGGCGATCCAGGATACAGTCGTTCGTTATGGCGCCGCTTCAGAGCCACGGGAAGATCCTCGGATATCTTGGTGGTGATCGAGGATCGCAGGAATGTACTGAAGAAGATCTCAATATTCTGCTCACAATCGCTGGCCACGTCGCCGCAGCGATCGATAATGCCAAAGCCTACTCTGATCTCGCGGAACTCACGCAGCATCTGGAAGAGCGCATCGAGCAACGCACCGATGAACTGTCCAGCGCTAATGCCCAACTCCAAGAACATGATCGGCGCCGATCGACTTTCCTTTCAGTCGTCTCCCATGAGTTGCGAACCCCGATGACGGCCATTCGAAGCTTTGCGGAAAACATGCTCGATGGCGTAACCGGCCCACTGACCGAACTGCAACATACCTACCTCACTCGTATTCAGCATAATGTCGCTCGACTGGGCAGAATTATCGCACAATTGCTCGATTGGTCACGTTTGGACACTCAGCGAGACGAACTTCACCTTGAAGAGGTTTGTGTTCATCAGATGGCGACGATCGTCGCAGACAGCTTGCGGATGGTGGCATCGGAAAAGACGGTCTCACTTGAGATCGCGACGGTTACGTCTCTTCCATCTGTGCAGGGCGATCGCGATAAACTGGAACAAATTCTCTGGAATCTCATTGGTAATGCGATCAAATTCACACCTCCCGGTGGTGGTGTGACCGTGGAGTTTAGTGTATCACCTCCTGGCTTCGTGCAGACGTGCATCTCCGATAGCGGCTGTGGGATCGACCCTGTTCACGTACCCCATATTTTCGATGAATTTTCCCGAGTGCCGTCCGCCATGCCGGCATCACAAGGCGCTCAACTGGGCCTCTGTATTACCAAGACGCTGGTCACTATGCACCATGGCCAGATCTGGGTGGAGAGCCGGCCACAGGACGGCTCACGGTTTTACTTCACCCTTCCCGTTTCTGCATCCCATGATGAACTGCCTCCCAAAGTCTCGGAGCAAGCGGAGCAACGTTTCTCCTGAAAGGATGAGGACTTTATGCGAGCAAAAATCCTGATTGTCGACGACGACCCTGATATCCTCCTCAGCTTGCAAAACCGTGTCAGTTTTATGGGGCATGACCCCCTGACTGCCACGAACGGCAAGGATGCGCTTCGAGCCATTCAAGAAGAAGAGCCGGATCTGGTCCTATTAGATCTTGAGCTTCCACTGCTTTCAGGCCTGGATGTGTTGAAACAGGTCAGCGAGACCTCCGTTCCTCAAGACGCTCCTGATCAAGATACATCGCAGAACTCAGCCACCTATACGACTCCGCTGATCGTCATGCTGACGGCCTATGGCACGATTGAACGCGCGGTGCAGGCCATGCAGCTCGGCGCCTTCGACTTCGTGCCGAAGCCCTTCACCTCCGACCATTTGACCGTGGTAATCAAGAAGGCGCTGGATACTGTCGCGCTGTACCGCCAGGTCGCAACCCTCCGCAAGGAAGTGGATGTCCAGTTTGAGCCTGCCCTTACAACGAACAAACAGATGAGTGCCCAACTGGCCATCGCCAAACAGGCGGCGTCTTCTCCGGTGACGGTCCTATTGCTCGGCGAGACCGGGACCGGCAAAGAAGTGGTGGCCCGCGCCATTCATCGATGGAGCCCTCGTTCGGCTAAGCCCTTTGTCGCCGTCAATTGCGCGGCATTCCCTGAGAACTTGCTGGAGAACGAGCTCTTTGGTCATGAAAAAGGCGCGTTCACCGGAGCCATCAAACGGGAGCCCGGCAAAATCGAAATGGCCGAAGGTGGAACGCTGTTCCTTGACGAAATTGGCGACATGCCGCTCACCATGCAAAGCCATCTCCTGCGGGTACTCAACGATAAGACGTTCTATCGAGTCGGTGGAACCCGGGAGGTACGCGCCGACGTACGATTCCTCGCCGCCACCAACAAAGATCTGTCCCAGGCGATTCGTCAAGGAACGTTTCGTGAAGATCTCTATTTTCGACTTGCCGTCATCACCGTGACCCTCCCTCCCCTCCGTGAGCGACTCGACGACCTGCCGGCCCTCGCTGAGCACTTTCTCACCCAACCAGGAAAATTCGGCCTCAACAGGCGTTGTCTCCTCAGCGACTCCGCCTTACAAGCACTCCAGCGCTACCCCTGGCCCGGCAACGTCCGTGAGCTGGAGAACGTGCTGACGCGTGCCATGGTCTTGTGTCCCGGCGACACGATCGGGCCCGAACATCTCGCATTGACCACCACGACTCCCCTTCCGACAAGCCAAGCAGCTAACACTGATGTCGTCTTCTTCTCCTATCACCAGAGCATGGACGCCTACGGCCAGAAACTGATCGAGGCCGCCTTACGTCGAAATGCATGGAACCAAACAAAGGCGGCAGCCGAATTGGGCCTGCAACGGACTTACCTGACAAAGCTGCTCAGACAGAAACAGATTTCAGCGAAACCACCGACCTCTCCATAATGAGGCTTGCGTAGCCTTTTGCCCAAGATCTTTGTCATGCTGCATCAACGTTATGCAGCGGTACGGAAGCAGCTTAGTGAACCGCAGTTGATGTTTCCCAATCATTCGCTAAAGATACCCCTTACAGATCGCCCTAACCATGCCAGTCCCATTGTTAAATAGGGTTTAGTGTTCGGTGAATCGAATAAGATTCAGGTTGTATCGTTTTGGATTCAGCACTATCTCCTTCTATTGAAACCAACACCAAAACCCTGTCGGAGACTAAATTCCGCATTACCAATACAGTGGCGGTCTCGCGTGGATTAGGGTCTACGTGTGCGGAGCTGTTGCAGTAGCTGGCGTGCACTTTGCTGATACAAGCAGGATGGTAGGACCGACTAGTCGCAGCGATAGAATGTGGTGGAGGTGGAGGCGAGAGCGCTGATTTCGAACAAACCAGTAGCTGATCTAGTTCACTCAGGTCACGTTTGCTCAAGAATCTCGGCCTACCAATGACTTAATGCAGGAAGATGACCTAACAACCAACCGAGTGGAATGCTTACTCAAAGACTCCAATGAAATCATATAGTCCTGACTTCACAATGCTGAACTGAGCCAAATGAGTCTATGTGAATGTATTGCTTTGAGATACTTAAACGCTGGGAGCCAGAGCAACAAGATGCCGCGGAAAACTATCAGATACAACTTCCTGACGAGATGATGAATGCAAGTGGAATCACTTCAAAGGGTTCATGTGCTACATGTACAATGGGACTACGTCCTGCGCCAAGGGAACCTAGCAAATAACGAAAATGAGCACCAATAACTGCCCAGCTTCCTTCCTCTTCCTCATGGTGGTGGCAACCATGGCGCTGGTCATTTCCTCGGCACATGCGAGTGGCTTTAAGATACTCAATCAAAGCGCTATAGGAGTTGGGCAAAGTGGCGCATTTGCTGCCCAAGCCGACGACCCTTCCACGCTGTTTTTCAATCCCGCAGGCATGACTCAATTACGTGGCATCCAAACTTCATTTGGAACACTCCTCGTCGGTGGTTCCACGAATTTCACAAGCCCAACGGGAGTCACAACTCGCGGTGACTTCGGCGGCAGCGTAGCCTTTCCTCCTCCGAGCAACTACTATTTAACCGCCAACCTCAAGGACCTTGGAATAAGCGCTTTAGATGGCTTCACGGCTGGGATCGGCATCCTCTCCCCGTTCGGCGTTCTCTATCGCTACCCCAACGACAGTCCTTTTTCGACTGCAGTCACCAGCGAAGCTTTACAACTGATCGACATTAAACCAACGCTCGCCTACAAATTAAATGATCAACTCTCAGTCGGACTCGGGGCGGACATCTATACCTTCGCCAGCTTCTGGGGTGAGGGGCGAGGAGCGGTCAAACTGAATAACGCGGGGTTGCCGGGCATCCCGCCAGGCACACCACTAGAAATTAATGGTAACGACACTGCAGCTGGTTTCAATGTCAGCCTGCTCTACACGCCACTTCGCAATGGCAACGGCAAGCCTCTGGCCAACATTGGCTTGGTCTACCGCAGCCAAGCCACCCTGCACCTTAACGGCAGCTTCCTCGCAAACGGCAGTCTAGTAGCTGACGCTTCAACAACGGTGGTCTTGCCGCAGGTTATTACTGGAGCCATTGCTGTGTGGCCTATTCGCGATAAAGATCATGAATGGAAGGTTGAGCTCGACGTCGATTACACAGGTTGGAAGTCCTTCCGGAACACAGATGTCCATCTTTCAACGGGAACGACGATCCCGTTTGCCCGCAATTGGTTCGGGGCCTATACCACGATGGTCGGAACGGAATACAAATGGCTGCGGTTGGAGCACCTACCCCACTGGGAAGTAGCTATCCGCGGCGGTTATTGGTACTCGCAGAATGCAGTTCCAGATAGTTCCTTCACCCCAACCGTCCCAGATTCAAACAACCATGCCATTTCGGCTGGCCTTGGTTTGCTGTGTAAGGGCACGGGGCACTTTCTCGGCCTCGTGACGTGCGGCAGTGAAGAGGGTGGGCTTCTTCGGCCAAAGGCATTGGGCCTTGATGTGGCCTTTCAAGCGTTGCTCTTTGAGCCGCGTACCGTGACAGGTAATCAGAATCCCGTGGCAATCCCTGGCTCCGTGGATGGCACCTACAAAACAACATGGTACGTCGGCTCAATTAACCTGCGGGTGAACTTCTAGCCGCGCAGACTGGAGGATCTCATGAAACAGGTCGCTATTTTCATGAGCGATTTTCACCTTGGCCAACGAGATCGGACAGAAGAGTTTGTTGCCGACGAAGAATTTGCCGAACTGCTCGGCCGGTTGTCCCTGGAACACGCCAACAACAAGGTGGACCTCGTGCTGTTGGGCGACGTGATCGATCTCTGGACCACAGTCACCGATAACAAAGAGGTGTGTGCTGACAGAATTGATGAAGTAGATCTGTACCTTCCTGCAGAGACAGATCAGGAAAAAGACATTGCATGGAGAGAAGAACTCAAGAAGGTACAGAAAATCATCGAGAGCCATCCGCTGTTCTTCGAATCACTTGGCCGTTTTCTCGTTCGCGACCAAAAGAAACGACGTATTGTTTATGTGTATGGTAATCATGATCACTCAATGATCCATGAAGCTCTTCAACTGCGCCTTAAGAAAGCAATATTGCCAGACTCTGTTGTGGAGTTGGCTAGTCGGCTCAGTGCCAATGGCAAGCCTCATTCTGAGGATGTCGAATTGACGCAACTCAAGGAGAAACTCAAACAGCGCATCAAATTCGTTCCTCATTACCCTTGTCCCAAGGAACCCCATTCCGAAGAGATCGATTCCAAAGAACCTAATTACGAAAAATCCCCCCTGCAGGTCTATGCGGAGCACGGCAACCAGCTCACCTACGGAGGCATTTTTCGTTACGACGACGACAAAGAGCAATCCACGTTCAGATCATTTGGTGCCGAATGTCCTGGTTACGTCTATTTCAAGGTCGTCACCAGTCGCATAGTACGTGCGGTTCCCAAACTGAACAGCTTGCTGATGGGACTCTTCAATCCGGCCAACTGGCCTAGCCTCGCGGTCTGGCTGTTCTTGCGTGGCTATTTCCGCGCGCTGACTTACATGCAGCGATTTCAGATTCAGTTTCAGTCTTACAAAGGCGAAGAAAGCAAAGACCTTCAGCGGGAACAGTGCGTACAGCCCAAAAGATGTGGTCGATTCGAACAGTGTGTACAACTCGGACAATGCGAACAGCGAGCACAGCGCGTACGGCACGTCCAGTGGTCCAGAGAACACTTGCCAGGGCCCTGGAAAACCTTTCTCTATATGCTGAAGGCACGTCTGCAAAGCTTCACGAAAGACGAATTCGGCGATGTGATTCCAAAACTGTTCGAGAAGGATAGTAACCCCTTGTATCTACCACTCTGTGGGGACAAGCTTAGCCCAGACACTACCAAAACTATCATCCTGGGCCATTCTCACGGCGTGAGAGACATTGATGTGCCAGGATTTGAGGGTCTCAAATACTACAACACAGGAAGCTGGATCCTACGACGGGAAAAAAACAGGGAGATCATCGAACAAACCTGGGTTCTCGTCAGCACGGAACTGCCGGTGACATTTAAGAAAATAGAGCATTCTGACAATGGATCGACCATCACCGTCGAAGGTGAGTTCGACGAAGTCGGGACTTACCAACTCCTGAATCCAGGCATGGCCGAAAGCCTGAAGGAAGGCGATCGCATTATTGTCGAACGGAATAAGGATGGCCATGCCTGGAGAATCGTACGGGAAGATTCTACGTCGCCAAGGATCATCGATCGGCAGCTGGTCCGACGACGAATTGAACGGGCACACATCACCAACAATCCTGTCACTCCTGACGGCGCTCGCCTCAATCCAGTCCTTCGGTCGATGAACCTCCGGGTTGGGGACATGATCCTGTTCCGTCGGAACTACGGGCCCTACCTGTGGAGGTTGATTCGAAGCCTCTCGTTTGGCAAGTTAGTCGCGGCGGTTCCAGGCGTCATCACTGGCCTGATCAATCGACTGGGGACCTCCACATACTGGAACCACATCGCCATGGTCTACGGGTCGCCCTCCGAGCCACGCGAGTCTGAACATTACAACGATCCACTGATCATAGAATCCGTCCCGAACATTGGAGTCAGGATCCACACACCAGAACATTATCTCGAATATCCGAAGGAGTGGGATTTTGCCGTCCTCAGACTCACCAAACCACTCCTGAATTCCTGGGAGGCCCGTCGGCTGTTACGGCGCATTACCCTGAATTATCTTGGCGCAGCCTACGATAAGGAAAGCGTGGCGCGTGGCACCATACAATATGCCGCATTCGCAACAAACGCAAAAGGACGCTCTGCGCTCGGCGGGGTCGTCATGGGTGCTTGGCTGGGGTTTGTCATAATCAGTTTCTCTGCTGCTTCATGGATAGGGCATTGGCTATACCGCACCTGGCCAGCCCGAAAGCACAATTGGCTAGAGGCCACTCAATGCCTCACAAATCTTCAATGTCTCATTAATCACCTCAATCAATGGTTCCGCCTACCTGAAGAGTACACAAATCTCATGCCGAGTGTGGCTGAGAAGCTTGTGTGGTGGGGGTTGCCCATTTTCATACTGGTAATTGCTACCGTGTTGGTAGGTTATCTGCTGTGGCAGTTGGGACGCCTATTCGCGACAATGTGGGTGGCGCTAACAGCTTTGATTGGAGCATCCCTCGGATTCAGCATCGTTCCCATCATGGCCGATATGACCGAGGGCTGGTCACAGATGTCGACGGCAAGGCGGTGGGCATTTGCAACGATCTGGTTTCTTCCCTTATTGCTTCTCTTGGCACCATCGGATTGGGTCCGTGCCACTCCTATAGAAACTACAGCGCAGACGTGGAGCGAGTATTTCATAATCAAGCTGATGCTTATTGTGGCTTCTGGCCTCATCATTGTGTTGCTGGCAGGGGTGATGAACCCTGTCGTTGCACGTCTTATTGTTTGGGTCGCGGCACGATGGTGTGATCTCAAAGAGCTGACCCACAAGTTGTATAGCGCACTGCAGTGGCCTATCCCGACACCCTCGCGATGCGGCAGTTATCCGCTTCATAAGCAATTCATCTGCTCGGGCCTTCTGCAGGATGCCCTCGTAGAAACTGTCCGAGAATTGCCAGAGTTATTGCCCACCCCAACCGACCGTTTGAGGGATGTGATTGCAGAGACCTTAGAAGTGCCGAAAGGGGGAAAGGAAACGGTGCCTATTCCCCAGCAAGTTATGACTAATCAGGGTTCAAAGCCGAATCGGTTACAGGCCGAAGCGCACTGTATGGTTGGCGATACCGTGTCGACGTCTGTCGCCCTCGAACCGGAGGAGATCAAGCTGGGTGCTGCTACCCATCACTCGGGGAACGCTCCCATCGAAACCGGCGGGGACCCATCGACCGACAGAAAAAGAGAATCATGGCTCAAGGATGTCATCGTCAACCCTGACTGGAAGGAGGAATGGTCACAGGCGGAACAATCCTGTGTCCTTCGAGATACGCTGCCTAGACATTTTGCCTTGGGACAGGAGAAATTCAAGTGGACCTATTTGTATCTCGACCAAGTGCTCACTCCCAACCCTACTGAAAGCCAGAAGGCGCAAGCCTATACTGACCCCTTGAAGCCCCGTAAGTCTCCGCCATTAGCTTCGATCTGGGCGATCAAGAGCGGATTCGCCGGGATATTGTTGACTATGATTTCCCCATACTTCGACAACCATCTTCCTGAGGAGTTAGATAACTTCCCCAAGATCCTGGTGCTCCTTACGACTATATTTCTGGGCGTGTTCGCAATCATCCTGAGCCGCCAAGCACGGAAAGACCTAGCCTGCAATCCTGATATGCGCGGGCGGGCGCTGACTATTGGTGGTTTCATCTCGGGAGCCTTTGCCTTACTATTAGGAGTCGGAGGCTTGGAAGGGCTGGTGGATCCGAATTTCCTTCCCTTCATGATGAAGGTGGGGCTTTTCATGTTTGTAATAGCGTTGCTATCAGGATTTCTGCTCTTGTTTTGATGGCTCCGAGCAACGTTTCTGAACTTACTAGATTGTATGACTGAGCTCTTATCCAAAGAACACCGCATCATCGAGAAAGGCATGATGGAATTCCGCCCCTTTGGGGTAGACCTCGAGGGCAATAAGATTCGCGACTCCAGCGGTTTCACGGTACGAGCCAACGTGGAATACCTCCATGAAGTCGTAGCCAGCGTAGATGGCGAGGCAGCCGGGATAGCCGCAGTGGAGGAACTGGCTCGACTCCTGAACGAACGAATCCCTGACAAGGCCTACCATGTCACACCCGCGTTTCTCATGGATGTATGGAACAGTTACTCCTATGAATTCGTGATGTTCCTCGTGGAATTCTGCATCATCCTTTCAGGCGATCCGCTGTTTCAATACCACATGGGTGAACGGAAACTGATCTCGCCGATCATCCAAACGCTCGGCCGCCCATTTGGTGTCCGCCAGGTTTATAAAATGTTTCCTCATTTTGGCCAGAAATACTCGAAAGGGTCGCTGCATTTTGAAAGTGATACCATCACTGATCACTCCGCCGTCTTGCGCATGAAATTCAATGACCACATTTATCCTCAGTTTGGATCGTATCGTAAAGCCTGCACCTTCCATGTGTGTCAATCCTCAAAAGCTGCACTCGGTGCTTTCCCCCACCTCATTTTCGGCCTGCAACCAGCACAAATTGTTGACCGACGCTGCATGGCAAATGGCGACGAATACTGCGAGTGGGAGTTTACCTGGATTCCGAAAGAGCCGCGTCTAGCTTGGAGTGTAGTTGCGGGGATAGCATCTGGCGGAACCACGTTTGCACTAATGTCAGGGGCATTCCCAACTTTTCCTTTGGCTTATTCTGCAGGTATAGGGCTACTAGCTGGCACGACCGTCTGCTTTGCTTACACCACACGCATATTCAAAATAATTGCTGCTGAAAAAGATAGAATCCTCCAAGAACAAGTACAATTTGTTGATACACGCCATGAAGAACTTCGTGAATCCTACCTACTTCAGCAACAAGCTGCGGTTGACCTCAAGCGCAAGATCGGCCAACTTACCTTGCTGCATCAAACTGGAACGATTGTAAGTTCGACTCTAGATCAGGAAGAGCTGATTGATTCCGCCTTGCAGGCCATCAAATATAACCTCAATTTCGATCGGGTCATGCTTTCCTTTTACCATGCAGAAGAGAAATGGACCGGAGGCGCCAGATTAGTCGGTGTGCCAGACGAGGTGGCAGCTTTCGCGTTAAGTCTTATTACGCCTGTGGATGATCCTTCAACAATAGAGGGGCAACTATTCTTAGAAGGCAAGCCGATTCTCATCAAAGACATCCTCTCGGTATGGGACCGAATGCATCCTTTCTTACAACAGCTTGCAGCGGTCACTCAAGCGAAGTCGATCATATCAGTTCCGCTGAAAGTCAAGAACCGTATCATCGGAGCGCTTACGGTTGATCGTTTACAAGACAATGCGTTGAATGAAGAAGATCTAGACGTCATGGTCACCGTTGCCAATGAACTGGCCGTTGCTTTAGATCACGCTTGGGCGTATCGAAAGGTCGAACAGCTCAATGCCGATCTTGAAGAAAAAGTGCGAGTTCGAACAGCTGAGCTTGAGTCTGCTAATGAACAGCTGAAGGAATTGAACCAGCTTAAATCCATGTTTGTTTCCGTCGTCTCGCATGAACTGCGCACGCCGATGACAGCAATACGTGTATATGTCGAAAACATGCTGGATGGTCTGACCGGCTCACTAAACAACGACCAGTCTCGCTATCTTGACCGAATACTCTTCAATGTGGACCGATTGACGAGGCTAAGCACCGACCTTCTCGACCTATCCAAGATAGAATCGGGCAAGATTGAGCTCCGGCGAGAGCCGCTCCAACTGCAGGCTTTGATCCCCGAAATCACTGAAGCTTTTCGCTACCTCTTAGACGAGAAATCCATCACCTTAGAAATTTCACACACCGATGAGGCTGTCACTATTAATGCCGACCGGGATAAGCTCGTGCAGATTTTTACGAATTTATTAAGCAATGCCCTAAAGTTTACCCCCGTCGGCGGACAAATTCGAATTCTGACTCAGGTGGAAACTGACGGATATCTATACATTCGCCTTACAGACACCGGTTGCGGCATTGGACCCAACGAACTTCCTAAAGTATTTGAAAAGTTTTTCCGCGGTGAATCGACACCGTCTGGCATCAGGGGCGCAGGACTTGGGTTGGCCATTGTAAAAAACCTGGTAGACCTCCATGGAGGTACCGTCGGAGTAGAAAGTACAGTCGGCCAAGGCAGTACTTTCTTTTTTACGGTTCCGACAAGCCTGGTATCAATCCCTACTCCTTCATAGAGGTCCCATGAAAGCACGCATACTTATTATTGATGATGACCCCGACATCGCCTTGCCACTAGAAAACCGTTTAACAGGGATGGGCCATGAAGCATTCATCGCAAATAACGGCAGGGATGGACTTCGCCTAATCGAGCAAGAACAGCCGGATCTGGTGCTCCTTGATCTAGAACTCCCTTTCGTTTCTGGGCTGGAAGTATTGAAACACGTTCGTGAGGAGTCAACCAAGTTCTATCCGGTAGAAGAGGGTACCACTTCAGTTCGAATTAGTTATACCACTCCACTCGTTGTGATTCTCACGGCCTACGGAACGGTCGAACGGGCGGTGCAGGCCATGCAACTCGGTGCCTTCGATTTTGTGCCAAAGCCGTTCACGAAAGATCACTTAGCCGTTGTTATCAATAAAGCCCTGGACAATGTGGCCCTTCACCGGCACGTTGCCACCCTCCGCAAGGAGGTCGAAGATCAATTCCAGCCTGCCATCACCGTCAACAAGCAGATGAACGCACAACTCGCCATGGCCAAACAGGCAGCGTCGTCTGCCGTCACCGTCTTGTTGCTTGGCGAAACCGGGACCGGTAAGGAAGTGGTCGCACGAGCCATTCATCGATGGAGCCCTCGTTCGGCTCGGCCTTTCATCGCCGTCAATTGCGCGGCCTTTCCGGAGAATCTCCTGGAGAACGAGCTGTTTGGTCACGAAAAAGGCGCGTTCACCGGAGCGATCAAGCGAGAGCCCGGGAAGATCGAAGTGGCTGAGGGAGGCACGTTATTTTTGGACGAAATCGGAGATATGCCACTGACCATGCAAAGCCATCTCTTGCGTGTGCTCAACGACCGGACGTTCTATCGGGTCGGGGGAACGCAGGAGGTACGAGCTGATGTCCGGTTCATCGCTGCGACCAACATGGATCTCCAGCAGGCGATTCATCAAGGCACATTTCGCGAGGATCTGTATTTCCGCCTTGCGGTGATTACCGTCAACCTGCCTCCTCTGCGCGAGCGACTCGAGGACCTTCCTGCCCTCGCTGATCACTTTCTCAGCCAACCAGGCAGACTCGGACTCAACAAACGTTGTGCTCTCAGTGACGCCGCACTGCACGCGCTGCAAGCCTATACTTGGCCGGGCAATGTCCGTGAATTGGAGAACGTGCTCACCCGTGCCCTGGTCTTGTGCCCCGGCGACACAATCGGACCCGAGCACCTTTCACTCACTCCATGGACCTCGTCATCCCCGACCAGTCAGGAACCCCAGTCAGACCTATTCCTAATCTCCTATCACCAGAGCATGGACGCCTACGGCCAGAAACTGATCGAGGCCGCCTTACGTCGAAATGCATGGAACCAAACAAAGGCGGCAGCCGAATTGGGCCTGCAACGGACTTACCTGACAAAGCTGCTCAGACAGAAACAGATTTCAGCGAAACCGCCTGCTACTCCTTCTGACTGACGGGAAAGACAGCACTCCGGACAAGGTTTTCCTCCCGTAGTTGGCTCTCCTAGAGCAGCTACACCCTTTCCATTTCTCAGTATCTGGATCTAATCAGATACTAGGCAGGATCCATTCCGATTCAGGTGCAAACAACCAAACAATGCACTGATCTATATAGGTGCTGGAAATATCACGAGTTCGGTGTGGATCCTGTGTGGCTCAGAACATGCTTAGTACTTGTTATCAGTGCACACTCATGACTCTACGTAGAACTGTTCAACATACCCTCGTATGTTGAGGATTTCGGAGACGATCATTTTGCAGCCTAATGTTCGCGATACTCCTGCGCACGGCATGAATCGTGACACAAGAAATCAGTGCGGCGCGGCATTGCGACAACAACGATATGAAAGGAGGTGATCAAGTATGATGATCTTGATCGTTGAAGTGCTTGTGATCAGTGCGGTGGTCGGAGTGATGTATCTCGCCCTTTCCCCGGGCCGCGAGTAATCGACGTGAGGAGACAAGTTGCTATTCCTTACCAAGAGGTTTGATTGGGGGGGGAAACAGCTAGAGGCGAGCCGGGAGGAGTATCGACGACCTCACCGGCTCGCGTCAAACGACTCGGACAGCGACCCGAATGGCTTACGTCCAATAGAATCAGTCGGCTCGAACCCTCGTGCTTATCAAGGCTGCACAGGCAATGCGAACGTTGGCGTTGCTCCACCCACTTCCGGAACAACTCAAACGCCCGGTCCACGTTATTCGGCAATCCTCGCAGGCGGTGAACAAGTCCGCCGTGGGACGACAGTGACGCGTTTCCTTAGAGCTGACTCCGTACAGTAATCGGCTCCGAGCATGACGCCACAACATCCCACCGACGAGATGTCGTTTCCGCCGAATCACAATCCGGGAGATTCGTAACGCACACTTGCCACCGACTTTGAATCCAATCCGATTCACATCCTATACAGTCGGATACAGGCCGAGCTATTTATAGCCAAGCCCTCAATTACTGATGGACATTGGTGGTGGACTTTGGCGATCATGGGGTATGAGATGCTCACCAGATTTGCGCCAACGGGTCGTGGAGTTTGTTCGTGGTGGAGGCAGCAAGGCCG
>Ga0224505_10001057_pt1 | contig 18110 bp, 16 predicted proteins | sample SF_Jan12_sed_USG_FD_169102 | JGI IMG/M metagenome (GOLD analysis project Ga0224505, IMG submission 169102) | Sediment microbial communities from San Francisco Bay, California, United States - SF_Jan12_sed_USGS_4_1 | ecosystem: Environmental > Aquatic > Marine > Sediment | place: USA: California... | reverse complement strand
GCCTGCTCACTCGCCGATCCCACGCTGCGCTCGAGCTCAGCCACCGACGCGTTGGCGGTCAGCAGTTCACCTTCGAGTTGGGCGACCAGTTGATCGGCGTTGCTCCCCTTCGCCGTCGCGCCTTCGAGGCGAGCCTCGAGCTCGCCGATCCGCGCTGCGGAGCTCGACGCGCGTGCTTCGGTCTCGGTCAGGCGGAGTTCGGAGTCCATCGCACGTGCTTCGGCTTCCGAGGCTCGGGACTCTGCCTGGGTGGCGAGGGACTGCACCTGGGCCACTCGATCGTCGGCCTCGGCGATGAGCGACTCGAGCTCGGCAACACGAGCCTGCGCCGCGCTCGATCGAGTGTGCTCTTCCTCGGCCCGGGAAGCGGCCGACGCGGCTGCCCGTTGGGCGTCTTCGAGCGCGCTTCGCTCGGTGTCGAGCTCGGCCTGCAGCGAAGCGATGCGCTGCTCGGCGTCGGCTCCCTCGGTTGCGAGGTGCGTCAGTCGCGATTCCGCGGCCGAGGCTCGTCGAGCCGTCTCGTCGAGCTGCGACTCGAGCTCGGCAACACGAGCCGCAGCCTCGGCGACGCGCACCTCGGCCTCCTCCGCGCCCCGTTGCACCTGCTCCTTCTGACTGAGCGCGTCAGCGGCTGTGGCCTCGAGCTCGACCAGCTTCGATCGCTCGGTCGCGGCGAGCTCGCGTGCCTCGGCGGCCTCTCGCTCGGCTGTGGCAGCACGACGTTCGGCGTCGGCGACGGCCGCTTGGTCGGCCGTGCTCTCTGAGCCGGATCGTGCAGCCCGGGCTTCCGCGTCGTCGGCGCGTTCGGCCGCCTCTTCGGCCCGACGCTCCGCGTCCTCGGCGCGTTCGGTGGCCCGCAAGGTCGCGCGGGTCTGCTCGTCGACGCGAGCCAGGGTCTCCGCGAGCTCGGCACGAACGGAGTCGAGCTCCTCGACGCTCGACCTATCTCGCACCGCGTCGGCCTGTGCGTGTCGCAATCCTTCGGCCAACTCGGCGGCGCGTGTTTCGGCTTCCCGCACCGAGCGCTCGGCTTCAGCAAGCGCCTGCGTGCGAGCCGCCAGCTCCCGCTCCAACGTTCCAACGCGAGCGACCATGTCCTCGTCGGGCTGCGACCGAGCGGCCGAGTCGGCGGCGTCGGCCGCGGCCCTCTGCGCACGCTCTACCTCGGACCGAGCGTTCTCGAGCTCGGTTTCGGCACGCATCGCCCGCGTCTGTGCGTCGCGTTCTCGGGCCTCGGAGTCGCGGGCCCGATGCTCGGCGTCCTTCAATTGTTCTTCAGCGAACGTGGCACGCTCCTGGGCCCTGATGACCGTCTGGTCATCCTTGGCTCTCTGTCTGGCGAGCGCGGCCTCGCGCCCCGGGGTGAGGAAGCCACCGCTGCGCGATCCCGAACCGGGCAACGAGGCCACGATGACCAACAGCAGCGAAAGGGCCGCCCCGACGATGCCGATCGTCCGAAGCAGTCGCCAGGGACTCGACGCGCTTGTGGCGATGCGCTCGTATCCCTGATCGACCTCGACAGCTCCGATCGATCCCGTCTGCCCGAGGCGAAGCGGGACGAAGGTGGCGAAGACCTGGCCATCGGACGAGGCGATCGAGCTGATACGGCCGCTGTTGCGTGTGGCCGCATAGATCGCATCGAGGTTCCCGCTCACCGCATCGGACTCATCTCCGGCGTCGGTCGAGAAGAGCAGGTCTCCGGAGGGTGACCACACACGCACGCGGAAGGCGGTTCCATCGGCCAGAACCCCTCGCTGCAGCCGGGACAGCAGATCACGGGCGGTCGCACCGCCGATCGTGCCGGTGACCTGGCCGGGCACGAGCACAGAGGCGACGCCGGCGTTCGCCAGCCCCTTCGCGGTGATCTGTGCTTGGGATTCGGCTTGCTCGAGCGATCTCGTTCCCAGGAAGGTGGCACCTGCGACGAGGACCAGGCAGACCAGCAGGAGGGTAACGAACGTCCGCCGTCCCCTTCTGATCGCATTCAACGCACGGCCACCACTCACGCCGGTCGCACCCCGTTACCTTCTCGATCGCCAGAACCTGTCTTCCGTCCATCGGCCACCAGGGTGGCTCTCCTGAGCATCCGGCACAGATCCGTATCGAGGGTTCCCCAGGGAAGGTTCGTTGCGACGGCCCCTCGGGGCACCTACGCTCGGCCGCGACCCATGGCGACGCCCCTCCGAGCCCGTGCACTGAACCCCTCCACGATCGTCGTCCTGGCGGTGATCGTGCTCGCGGCGGCATCGTGCTCGAACCCCGGCCTCGGCTCACCCGTATGTCGACGCGGTTCATCGCGAATCATCGTGTTCCAGGGGCCCGGCGGCGATTGCATCCCGCGGAACCGAGCGGTCGGGTACCAGTGCGAGGGACGAGCGCCGATCATCGTGTTCGATGCCGGAGGCGCCTCCGAGCAGCGTTTCCTGGGAGGTGCCTTCGAGGTTGCCGTGCCCGCGTTGCCCGGTGGTGCGGAGGTCGTGGGGGTCGGAGACGGTGCCCAGCTCGTGAGGGTGCCCGATCGACCGCAGCTGCTCTACACGACTCGCGGCTCATCGATCGTTCGGTGGCTGGCGCTGCCTCGTTCGTCGACCCTCGAGGCGGGGCCGCAAGCCTTCATGCTCGGTGACTCGATCCTGGATGGCGGCTCCTCGCTGTTGTCAACGGCGCTACCGGACTGGGCGATCGAGATCGATGCTCTCAACGGGCGAGGAACGAGCGAAGGCCTGTCGATCGCGGCCTCGCGAACGGCCCAGGATCAAGTGGTGGTGGTCGAGCTCGGGACGAACGATCGCAATGCGGCCTCATTCGCCGAGAACGCGAAGCAGATCCTCAGCGCCTTGCGGGACGTGCCGTTCGTGCTGTGGCAGAACGTGCAGGGCCCCCCCGATGTGGTGCCCGCCGCCGAGATCAACGCAGCGATCGCGGCGGCGGCCGGGCGGCGTTCGAACGTCTCGATCGCCGACTGGGATGCCCGAGTGCCGGACGAGTCGCTCTTCGACGGCGTGCACCCCGCAGCCGAGCATCAGGACGCGGAGGCGACCCTGATCGCCCCGATGCTGCAGCGGTGGTGGAGCGCGGTGACGGGCTCACCGAGCTGCGAGTGATGCCACTCACCCGGCCGGTGACAAAGTCTCCGGCTCGGGATAATCGGGGTCGCGTTGTGCGGCACGTACGACGATGAACGCCGTCGCCACGACGACGACCGCACCGCCGATCGCCGTCAAGGCGGTCATGCGTTCACCCAGCAGGACCCACGCGGCGACCGACCCGATCACCGGCTGGGATTGCAGCAGGAGCGAGCCGAGCCATGCTTCCACGAACCGATGTGACCATGCCACCGAGAGATGCCCCATCAGGCCGGGAACGAGTGCGATCAGCACGATCCAGGTCCAATCGGAGGCGTCGGGTGGTCGCAGCGACGTCCGGGTCGCCACCGACAGCGCCGTCACGACGATGGCCGACACCAGCATGACACCGGCCATGTAGTCGACGGCGTCGACCGTTTCCCTGGCCCGCTTGGAGAACAACCAGTACGCCGACCAGGTCAGCACGCTCAAGGCTGCGGCCGCGTCGCCGACCGGGCTCCAGCTCGGCGAACCCTGCGATCCGATCGCGACCAGGGCGACCCCGATGAACGAGGACGCGATCACGAAGGCGTCGCGGCGCACGAGGCGCTCTCCGAACCACCGAACGGCACCGAGCGTGATGAACACGGGTGCGAGAGCTCCGATGATCGTGGCGTTCGCGACGCTCGTCAGCCGGAACGCGGTGAAGGTCAGCATGATGTCGGCGGCGAAGAACACGCCGCCGAGCGCCGTGACGCGGAGCGCGGTCCACGAGAGCCTCCGACCGGTCGCCACGAAGATCGCTGCATAAAGCATCACCCCGATCCACAACCGGTAGCTGGCGAACGCCAAGGTCGGCATCTCGACCTGTTTCAGCACGAGCGGGACGAGTCCCCACACCACCGTGGTGAACGACAGCAGCACGACGCCGACCGTGCGTCTGGAGCGTTCGTCGGCGACCGGCTGCGGGGCTCTCGACATGGCCCGACGCTAACAGCGGTGATCCGATGGTTCCTGGCCCGCGAAGAGGGGGTGTTCGCCGGCGACGAACCAACCCGGGAGGGGGTGACCGTCAACCCGCCGACGACGTCACATGCCGACGCGACGCATCAGTGTCGCGCTGATCATCAGGAAGGAAGTGAACGATGGAACCCAAGCGCACAAAGCTGCTCGGCACTGCGATCGCCGCGTCGGCGCTCGTACTCGCCCTCGGCGCGGCGCCCATGATCGGGTTCGGTGCGGACCACCTCGACGCGCCGGGCCTCACGCCGCCCGACGCACGCGCGGACGGAGACATCAACGATGTCTACGTCTTCGAGGGCAGCAACGACAAGAACACGGTGATCGCGGTCACCACGCATCCCGGCGCCGGAGCGATCGCTCCTCTCGAGTACGCCACGGACATCTCCTACAAGGTCCGTGTCGACCGAACGGGAGACGCGCTGGCCGACAGCCAGTACTCGTTCCGTTTCAAGGCGCCGAACGACAACGGGCGTCAGCGCTATCGCGTGGTGCACAAAGAGCGTCGCGGAACCCTGCAGTGGGGTCCCCAACGGCGGATCGCCCGAGGCCTCACCGGCAAGACGGTCGATGTCTCGACCGGCGGCAAGGTCTTCGCGGGCCTTCGCTCTGACCCGTTCTTCTTCGACCTGGCGGCCTTCCAGGGTTCCGTTCTGGGTCAGGGTGACCGTGCGTTCTGTGACGGCGACGAGGTCGACTTCTTCGAGGCCTTGAACACGAACGGGATCGTGCTCCAGGTGCCCGATGGCGACCTCGGTCGCAACATCGGAGTCTGGGCCGTGACCACGGGCGAGGACGAGAGCCGGATCGACCGCATGGGTCGCCCGGCGATCAACACCGTCTTCAATAGCGGCAACGACAAGAACCGCTTCAACAACGGTGCCCCGCGTACCGACTACGAGCGGTTCAGCGACAACGTCCGCTCGGTGCTTGACACATTCTCGGGCCTCGACAGCGAGGGTGCCTACACCAACGCCGAGACGAAGGCGCTGGCGCAAGTCCTGCTGCCCGACTACGTCACCTACGACACTCGGACGGCTGCCGCCGGCCCGCTCAACGGCCGCGCGCTCACCGACGACGTGATCGACGCAGAGCTGAACATCGTGACCGGTGGTTTCGCCTTCGACGGGCGGGACGGAAACGGAGCGATCGGGACGGACTGCGTCGGCCCACACGGCGACTACATGAGCGCGTTCCCCTACCTCGGGGAGCCGCACGCGTAGGAAGCACCGTGACCGGAAGTCCGGGGGCGGTCTTCGCCCCCGGACCCCGGCCGATCCTCGGGCGCTCGGGCACCGTGCCGAACGTCCGCGAACCGGTCGACAAGCGAAGAACGAGGAGATCTCGATGGGACGCACGAAGTACGTGGCCGCAGGGCTTCTAATCCTGTCGGTCATGGCCGCCGCGTTCACCTACGTGGGACGGGACGTCGTCCAGCGACCCGAGTCGCAGCCACCGAGCCAGACACAAGGCGTGATCCCCGGCACGAGCACGACCACGCTGTCTCAAGCTCCCGGCAGACCACAGCTTGCCGAGCTCGATCGGCTGATCCGTTCGTTCCAGGCGCAGACGAAACGGTCGCCGAGCTCTGCGGGGTTCGCGTTCCTGGGCCAGCTCGAGATCCAGCGGGCGAGACTCACTGGTGATGTCGACTCGTACGCGCAAGCACGAGGGGCCCTGGAAGCCGCGACACGACTCGCGCCCGAAGATCCGGAGACCCGTGCCTTGCTGGCCAGTGTTCGGTTCACCACCCACGACTTCACGGGCGCCTTCGAACTCGCGACGCAGATCTACGACGACGACCGCAGCCTGAGCGCCCTCGCCGTCCGAGGCGACGCTGCGCTGGAGCTGGGTCGCTACGACGCCGCGGCGAGCGACTACCAGGTGCTGTCAGGGGCGCTCCCCGACGCGTCGGCCTCGCTCGTGCGCCTGTCGCGGCTCGCGTTCCTTCAGGGCGAGGCGCGCGAAGCGGCAAGGCTCGCTGCGTTGGCCGAGGACGCCGCGAAGAGTGAGGGTTCGTTCGGCGCTTCGCGTTCCTGGTTCGCCGCCTACCGTGGTCGGCTCGCGCTCGACGCAGGGCACTACGACGAGGCTGCCGACCACTACCGGCGAGCCGTCGACGTGGCCCCCGACTACCACGTCGCGATCGCCGGTCTCGCGAGCGCGCGTGCAGCGCAGGGGCGAACCGACGACGCGATCCGACTCTACGAGCAGGCGGTCGCGATGGTGCCCGAGCCGGCCTCGCTGGCCGCGTTGGGCGACCTCTATACGCTCACCGGCGACGACCGAACCGCTGCGGACCGGTACGCGACGGTCGAGGCGATCGCGACCTTGCAGGCGGTGAACCGCCAGCTCTACGACCGCCAGCTCGCCCTGTTCCTCGCCGACCATGACGGGGATCTCGACCAGGCCCTGTCCATCGTCGAACGAGGCCTCGAGACCCGCCGCGACATCTACGCCTACGACGCCCTCGGCTGGATCCTCTATCGGACGGGCCGGTTCGACGAAGCCCGCCGGGCAAGCGACCAGGCCCTCGCCATGGGGACAGCGGACGCCCGGCTCTGGTTCCACGCGGGCATGATCTCGGCGTCGCTCGGCGACGACGATCGGGCACGCGAGGAGCTCTCGCGTGCCCTGTCGCTCAGTCCGACGTTCGACCCGCTCCTCGCACCGGAGGCGCGCGAGACGCTCGAACGACTCGGAGGCTCGGTGTGAGACGGCGGGCCCTGCGGTCGGCACTCGCGGTCGCGACGATCGGCGCGATCGTGGCCCTGTGGCCGGCGGCGCCGGCCTCCGCGCACCCACTCGGCAATTTCACGGTCAACGTCTACGACGGCATCGTCGTCCGCACCGACTCGATCGTCGTGGACTACGTGGTGGACATGGCCGAGATCCCGGCGTTCCGAGAGCAGCGGGAGATCGACGCGAACCGCGACGACCGCGTCGACGGCGCCGAATCGATCGCGTATCGCGAGCGCACCTGCGGATCGGTCGCAGACGGGATCTCGGTGCGGGTCGACGATCGGCCCGTGCCCGTGGCGCCGACCGATGTCCACGCGCTGTCGTTCCCCAAGGGGGCAGGAGGATTGTCCACCCTGCGGCTGGAATGCCGCCTGAAGGGGGCGATCTCGATGGACACCTCGGGCGTGGCGATCTCCTACGAGGATCGCAACTTCTCCGAGACGATCGGATGGCGCGAGGTGACCGTCGTCGGCGACGGCGTCACCCTCGCCGGCGCAAGCGTGCCGGCGACGTCCGTGACCGACCGGCTCACCTCGTACCCGCAGGGCGCCCTGTCGCCCGAGGTGCGAGCAGCATCGGTCTCGGCGACTCCGGGTGGCGAGCGGCTGGCGATACTCCCCGGTCCGGGAGCGCAGACACGAGCTTCGTCCAGCACCATCCAAGGTCGTGATGGCGGCTTGCTGGCATCGCTCGTCGGCCGCGACGACCTCACCCCTCTGCTCGTCGCAGCGATGATCGTCGTCGCGGTCGGGATCGGAGCGCTGCACGCGCTCGGGCCCGGCCACGGCAAGACGCTCATCGGCGCCTACCTCGTCGGAGCCGGTGGCTCCATCCGCCACGCGGTCGGGGTCGGCGCAGCGGTCTCGGTGATGCACACCGCGTCGGTGTTGACACTCGGGCTCTTGGTGCTGTCGGCGGAGCGGCTGTTCGCGCCCGAACGCGTGTACCCGGTGCTCGGGCTCGCCTCGGGGCTGATCGCCCTCGGACTAGGATCAGCGCTGCTCGTCTCGCGGATTCATTCGGTCACGGCCGGCTCGTCGGACGACGATCACGCACACCACGTTCCCGGGCGAGCGCACCAGCACGGCCACGGGGCGTCCGCAGAAGGATCACCGCTGTCGAGACGCGGCATGCTCGCCCTGGCGTTCTCGGGAGGCATCCTGCCGTCGCCGAGCGCGCTGGTGGTGCTGCTCGCCTCCGTGACGCTCGGTCGCACGGCGCTCGGACTCGTCTTGATCGCCGCGTTCAGCGTCGGCCTCGCGGGCGCGCTGATCGGCGTCGGCGTGCTCACCCTGCAGGCACGAGGTGTCGCGGAGCGTCGGCTCTCAGCGAGCGCGGCGAGGTTGCTCCCGATCGGCTCTGCCGCCGCCATCGCGGCGATGGGTCTGTTCCTCACGGTCCGGGGTGCGATCCAGCTCTGATCGACGCGATCAGAAGCCTTCGTCGAACTCCTCGTCGCTCACTGGGTCGCCCCACTCGGGAGCGCCGCCGACGTTCACCGCCACGTGGACGAGCGGCGAGTCGCCGGTTCCACCGTGGAAATGCCACTCATCGGCCCCGACGTGGATGACGTCGCCCGGCGTGAGCACGTACCCGGGCTCGTTCCGTGAACGCACGCGACCCTGGCCGCTCACGCCGTAGAGGAACTGGCCACCGGGGTGGCGGTGCCAGCGGGTGCGCGCCCCGGGCGAGAAGTGCACGACGCCGATGTTGGTGGCGGCCTCGTCGGCAAGGGTCGAGCGGAGCCACACTTCGCCGGTGAACCTGCCGTCGTCGCCGCGCTCGAAGATGCCTTCAGCTGCCCTCGAGAGATCCATGTGTCCGCTCCTCGTCTCGGATGTCATCAGGCAGCCTACGAGGCTCTTCGCGTGGGACGATGCGCATCGTGGATCTCGTCGACGCCGGCGCGCGCATCGGGCTCGGCTGCATGCCGATGAGCTTCGGCTACGTCGATGCCGCGAGCGAAGACGAGCCGGCCAGCGTGATCGGCCGGGCGCTCGACCTCGGCGTCACGATGTTCGATACGGCCGATGTGTACGGCCCGTTCACGAACGAGGAACTCCTCGGCAGGTCGCTCGTGGAACGCCGAAGCGAGGCGATCATCGCCACGAAGGTCGGCCTCGTGGTCGGACCGAACGGAGGCTATCCGCTGTCGCGCGATGCGCGACCGGAGCGCATCAGAGACGAGGTGCACGGATCGCTGCGCCGCCTGCGGACCGACGTGATCGATCTCTACTACCTGCACCGGGTCGACGAACACGTGCCGATCGAGGAATCGTGGGGCGCGCTCTCCTCGCTCGTCGAGGCTGGCTTCGTCCGGGCGATCGGTTTGTCGGAAGTGAGCGTGGAACAACTCGACCGAGCACGATCCATCCATCCCGTGAGCGCTGTGCAGTCGGAGCTCAGCGTCTGGACGCGCGGAGCTCTCGACGGCGTGATCGAGTGGTGCGAACGCCACGGCTCCGCGTTCGTTGCGTTCTCGCCACTGGGCCGCGGATTCCTCACAGGCACCATCGCCGACGGGAGATTCGACGACCGGGACTTCCGCTCGACCAACCCCCGGTTCACCGACGAGTCCATCGCCGCCAACCAGGCGATCGTCCGCATCGTCCGAGACGTGGCCGAGCGTCACGGTGCGACGCCGGCTCAGGTGGCACTGGCGTGGACCTTGGCGCAGAGCCCGAACGTGCTGGCGATCCCCGGCACGAAACGTCTGCGCTACCTCGAGGAGAACGTCGAGGCGTCGACGCTCGAGCTCACGGCGACCGACCTCGCCGATCTCGACGCCGCTCCCGCCTCGGACGCACCCCGGTACTGACCGCATGGTCGACACCCCGGCGACGCGCGCGGCTGCCGAAGCGGGCATGAACGCTCAGGTGGTCGTCACCGAGGTTCCTCGAAGCGTCGAGGAGAGCGCCGCGCTCCAGGGCATCGACGTGGGCAGGGTGCTCCGCACGATCGTGGTGCGTCGAGGAGCCGGCGACTTCGTCTTCGTGCTCGTGCCAGGTGGACGACAGATCGACTGGAAGAAGCTGCGGACACATCTCGGCCGGCGTCGCATCTCCCTGCCCGACGCCGACGAGGCCAAGGCTGTAACCGGCTACGAGCGGGGAGCCATCACGCCGTTCGGCGCCACGACGGCGTGGCCCGTCCTCGCCGACGCGACGATCCGTGGGCTCGGCACCGTCGCGATCGGAGCCGGGGCACGTGGGGTCAACCTGCACGTCGGCGACGCCGATCTGCTCACGGCGCTCGCCGCCGACGAAGCCGACGTGACGAATCCCACCGACTCCGCCGGAGACCCCGGCGTCGCGACACCCTCGGACGCTTGACCGTCGAGTGCTCGCGGGGGAGGCTCAGCCATGCGCAGGCCCTGGCCACCTCCGCCACGGGGAACCGGATGACCACCGCCAGGGGCGTCGTGGCAGGCGAGCAGGTCGAGACGCTGCTCGATGCGCTGGCCTCCGGTGCGACCGAGCCCGGCTCGGGGGCGTTCGCTGCGCTCGCCGCCGCTTCGGGCGCGGCGCTCGTGACCTCCGTTGCACAACGGACGTTGCGGAGATCGTCGGCCGAGGACAGCAACGCCGGTCGGCTCGGCGAGATCGCCGACGAAGCAGATGCGAGTCGGCCGGTGTTGCTCGCTTCGGCGGACCGCGACGCGGAGGTGGCCCACGAGCTCTCGCTCGCTGCGCGCATGCCACAGGATTCCGAGGAGCAACGCACAGCGCGGCTCGTCACCTTGCAGTCGGTCCTCGAGGATGCGGTCGACGTGCAGCTCGATCTCGCTCGGCGCTCGGTGCTCCTTGCGGGCCTCGCGGAAGAAGCGACCGTCGCCTCCGACCCCAACGCGGCCGCAGATGGACTCGCCGCCGTCGCCGCCCTGCATGCGGCATCGGTCGCCGCGCTCGCCAATGTCGAGCTCAACGCGTTCGCGATCGCCGACGAGGCTCGACGAGATGAACTCACCGGAACCTGCAGTGCGCTGCGGGAGCGGGCAGCACGCATGCTCGACGACGCTCGTCGAGCATTCGAAGATCGCGTGCATCACCCAACGCTCTGAGTCGTCTCCCCTACGATGACTCGATGCCCGGCCCCCTCACGCGAGAGCTGCTCGCCTCGCTCCCCTCGGTGCTGCTCCACGATCACCTCGACGGTGGCGTGCGGGCGGGCACGATGATCGAGCTCGCCGACGAATCCGGCTATGCCGACCTTCCCGCGCACGATGCCGCGACCGTCGCGGCCTGGATGACCCGAGGGGCGAGCCGCGGAGACCTCGCGATGTACCTCGAGACGTTCGCCCACACGGTCGGCGTGATGCAAACACCGGAGGCTCTGAACCGGGTCGCCCGCGAATGTGCGGAGGACCTCGCGGCCGACGGCGTTGTCTACGCGGAGGTCCGATTCGCGCCCGAGCTGCATGTCAACGCAGGCCTGCCGCTGGATGCGATCGTCGAGGCCGTGATCGAGGGGTTCACGGTCGGCTGCGCGGGCACCACGATCGAGATCGGCACGCTGATCACGGCCATGAGAACCAGCGATCGGAGCCTCGAGATCGCCGAGCTCGCCGTGCGCTGGGCGGATCGAGGGGTCGTGGGGTTCGATCTCGCCGGCGTGGAGGCCGGGTTCCCGGCGACGGCCCATCGCGAGGCCTGCGACCTGGTGCTCGGTGACGGACGGCTCGGCCTCACGATCCACGCCGGTGAGGGTGACGGCCTGGAGTCGATCCGCGGCGCGCTCGCGTGCGGGGCACAACGCCTGGGGCACGGCGTCCGGCTCGCCGAGGAGATCGACCTCGGCCGCGTGGGTCGGCCGATGCTCGGGCCGCTCGCTCGTGAGGTGCGCGATCGCGGCATCGCGCTCGAACTCTGCCCGACGTCGAACGTGCACTCGGGCGTCGCCGCCTCGATCGCCGAGCATCCGATCGGCGTGCTGGCCGATCAGGGCTTCCGGGTGACGGTCAACACCGACAATCGGTTGATGTCGGCGACGACCCTCTCGAGCGAGCTCTTCGAGGTGGCGGCCGCCTTCGGCTGGCATCTCGACAGGCTCGAACAGGTGGCCACGACCGCCGCCGAGGCGGCATTCCTTCCGGACGACGAGAAGCGCCGGCTGATCGATCGGACGATTCGGCCGAGATTCGCCCGCGCTCGATGACCGGTCTCAGCGGCTCATGGCTCGAGCGACCCTGGGGTCGCATGCGCGTGTGGCGGGCCGGCAGCGGACCCCCCCTGCTCGCGGTGCACGGACTCGGGGGTTCGGGGCGCTACTGGCAGGGCCTCGTCGACCGTCTCGGCGATCGCTACACGGTCATCGCACCCGACCTCCCCGGATTCGGCGCATCCGACGCACCCGAAGGCGACGTCGACCGCACCATGTTGCTCGGCGACCTCGACGCCGTGGTGGCCGCCCTCGCGCCGGCCACCATCGTGCGGCTCGCCGGGCACTCTCTGGGAGGGGTGCTCGCCGCGCTGTGGGCGTCGTCTCATCGCGATCGCATCGATGGCCTCGCGATGGCTGCCTCCCCCTTCCCCGACCCGAGCGCGATGGATCTGCGGACACGAGCCGATCAGCGTCCCTCATACGGACGTCGAGCAGCCGCTCGAGCCGCTCGCACCGTCTGGCCGGCACTTGCCGTGCCGATCGGGCTCGCGCGCGGCTACCCGATCGACGTCGTCGCAGACTTCGGTCGTCAGAGCGTGCGCGCCCGAGCGTGGACGATGTGGTCGCTCTGGTCCGACCCCGACCTCGGCCGCGAGATCGACTCGCTGTCGGCGCTCGACGGGTCGGTCGCCATGCTCATCGCCCACGCCCGGGACGATCGCACCGTCTCCGTCCGAGCCTCCGACGCATGGTCGACGGCTCTGCCCCACGCCGAGCACCGCGTGCTGGAGCGTGGAGGGCATCAGTTCCTGCTGCGATCGGCGTTCGAGCCCCTCGTCGGCTGGCTCGCCCGCAACCCCGCAGAGGGCTAGGCTGCGACCATGGCAGCGCCGGCGGCACAACATCACCTCGTGCTGATCCTCGCGCGCGACTTCGCGTCGCGCCTCGCGACGCCTGTCTTCCTCGTCGACGTTCGCGGCGCGGTGATCTACTTCAACGAGGCGGCCGAGCGCGTGCTCGGCCGGCCTTTCGTCGAAGGTGCCGGCATGGAGGCGGACGAGTGGGGACGCCTCTTCGCCCCGACCGACGATGAAGGCGATCCGGTCGGGTTCACCGAACTTCCACTGGGCGTGGCCATCATCGAGCGTCACCCGGATCACCGCATGCTGCGCATCCGGAGCGTCGACGGGACCGAGCGGCGCATCGAGGTGACGGCCTTCCCGCTGTTCGCCCACGAGGACGAGTGCCTCGGTGCGATCGCCATCTTCTGGGAAACCCCGGAGGACTAGTGCGGGCGCGGATCTGGGGGTGCCGGGGCTCGATCGCCGCGCCCGGACCCGAGACGATCCGCTACGGCGGCAACACCTCCTGCGTCGAGGTGCGAGGCGATGACGGTGAGGTGATCGTGCTCGATGCCGGCACGGGAGCCCGCCCACTGGGCAACGCCTTGATGCGAGAGCCCGTGTCGAGGGTCGACCTGCTGCTCACCCATCTGCACGTGGACCACCTCGAGGGACTCGGCATGTTCGGGCCGATCTGGTCGGCCGACACCGAGCTGCACATCTGGGGGCCACCGTCACCGGTCGCATCACTCGACGAGCGCATCGCGACCTACTTCTCGCCGCCACTGTTCCCCGTGCACCTGTCGGAGGTCCCGGCTCGCGTCAGTTTCCACGACGCGCCCAGGCAGCCATGGACGATCGGCTCCGTCACGCTCAGCGCGCATCCCATCCTGCACCCGGGGGCCACGGTGGGCTATCGGCTCGAGTCCGGCGGCCGAACGCTTGCCTACGTCACCGACCATGAGCCCGCACTCGGCACCGACCTCGACGCCGTCGGTACAAGCTGGATCTCGGGGTACGCGCTCGCTCACGACGCCGACGTGCTGATCCACGACTGCCAGTACACGCAGGAGGAGTACGCCGCCCATGTCGGATGGGGACACCCGAGCGTCGCGCACGTCGCCGCCTTCGCCCGCCGTGCCGATGTGGACCGTCTCGTGATGTTCCACCATCACCCCGAACACGCCGACGACGACCTCGACGCGATGCGAGGCTCGGTCCTGGCCGACTGGCCGGTCGCGGCCGACCGGTGCATCGTCGCGGCCGAAGGTGCCGAGATCGAGGTTTGATCGTGCAGGGCGAGGTCAGGCCGGGATGGCGCCGCGGCCGACCCACGCACGCAGGCTCGCCCGCCACAGCGTTCTCTCGTGGAACTCTCCTCGGGACGAGAGCCCGTCGGCGCCTCCGGCGCGCAACAACGCGCGCAACAACGGCGCGAGCTGGCGCCCGTAGATCTCCATGCAAGCATGCGCATGCACCCCGGGCCAGGAGTAGCACGAGACGACCCACCGCCGGTGCGATCGGTCCACCCCCGAGAGCTCCTCGTCCCACGCAGGATCTCCGGGCGGGAACTGCCACTTGTCGAGGTTTCCCTGCGGGATGCCCTCGATGCCTCGCACGGTCGGCGGGGACTCGTGCAACAGGTACGGGTCGACCACCAGATCGCAGACCACGGCGTGCTGGGGGAGGCATCCCAGCCACGCGTTCGGCACCACCGGCACGCTCGGGTCATGTCGCTGCGTCGCGTCGACCAGGATGTCTGTTCGAGCGAACCGCTCCTGCATGTAGTCCTCACGGCCCGTGAGGTTCCGGCCGATCGTGACGACCTCCACCCCGGCCACGTGCGACCACCGCTCCGCGCGGTCGAGGCTGCCGTACTTCGTGGCGGCTTCCACGGCATCCTTGCCGATCGCGCCGGCACCGAGCACGGTCACCTTGATCGGTGCACGTCCCGGCTCGGCGAACCCGGGCCACTCCCGCTCCAGCACGTCGAAGGCGGCCTCGACCCCGTTCCATGCGACATCCCTGCTGTCGACGACGATCCGATGGCCGACGTCATCGGTGAGCAGATCGAGCGAGATCGCGTCGAGGCCGAGCTCGACGAGCCGCGCGACCCGCCTCGGCCTGGTCGGGAAGTGCAGCATCGACATGAGCATCGCTTCGGGCTTCATCAGATGCAGGCTTTCCTCAGGGGCACGCAGCACCAGCACGACCTCCTGGGCGAACGCGTCTTCGTTCGACCCCACAACCACGTTCGAACCAACGGAAAGGTAGTCGGCATCTGAGTACCCGATGCCCGCTCCCACGCCGGTCTCCACGACGATCCGTCCCCCGAGATCGGCGATCGAGGCGACGAGATCGGGCAGGAAGTCGCGCCGCTCTCCCGCTTCCCTGTGCATACGAGGGAGCCCGACGCTCGGTGCCGTCACGTCAGCCACCTCCTCAGATCCGCATGCGCGACGGCTCGCTCTTGCCGGTCGGGGCTGTTGTCGTCGAGGCGGTCGACAGGCCCCCGCATCGCGACGGCGAGCACCGGTTCGATCTGACGGCCGTACACGCGCATGCAGTCGACCGGCTCGACGCCGGGCCACGCGTAGCACGAGAGCGATAGTCGCCGCTGTCGAGTATCGATGCGGTGATCGAGCTCGTCCCAGGCAGGGTCGTCCACCGGGAACACGGAATGGTCGAGGTTGCCGTGAGGCACACCTTCGACACCCTTGGTGCGCGGCGGATCGACGGTGAAATCGTACGGGTCGACCGCGAGATCCAGGATCACGGCATCGGGAGGCAGTGCGGCGATCCACGGGTTGGGAACGATCGGCCGCGTCGGGTCGATACGTTGCGTGGCGTCGATCAGCAGGTCGGTGACTTCGAGACGCTCGAGCATGTAGTCCTCGTGGCGAGTGAGGTCGAAGTCGACGACCGTGACCTCCACGCCCGGCACATCGCTCGCGGCCAGCTCTTCACGAAGCTCCGGGTCTCCGTAGCGCGTCGCGGCGCGGACGGCGTGGGAACCCACCGCGCCGGCGCCGAGGCAGGTGACCCGCAGGGGCCGCCGACTCGGGTGAGCGAAGTGCGGGTGTTGGCGTGCGATCTCCACGAACGCGAGCCGGACGCCGTTCCATCCGACGGCTTCGAGATACTCCACCTGGCGACGTCCGAGGTCGTCGACGACCGCGTCGAACGAGATCGCCTGCAGACCGAGGTCCGCGATGAGCCGGGTGCGCAGGGGTCGAGTTCGGTAGTGGAGCATCGCCATCAAGAGCGACCCGGCGCGCATCGCTCGGAGCGCGTCCTCGTCGGGGCAACGGATCACCGTCACGATGTCGCTCGACAACACCTCTTCGTAATCGGCGAACCGCACCTTGGGCGAAGCGGACAGGTAGGCGTCGGATCCGAACCCCATGCCCTGCCCGTAGCCGTGCTCGAGCACGATCTCGCCCGCGCCGGCGCGGTCGGCGGCCGCGACGAACTCGGGTAGGAAGTCGCGGCGCTCGCCCGCTTCCATGTGCATGCGAGGCAAACCGAGCACGGGCGCGGCGGCGAACGGTGCAGGGCTATCCGGCGACATCGAACCTCCTCCGACCCCACCCTACGGTGGTGAACCGCTCCCGAGCTCGGACCCTGGTCCCTTCGACCGAGGTGCGCCCGGCCGTGCGCCTACACTCGGGCGATGACGGCCGAGGATGCGACCCGCCCACCCGCGCCTGCGGCAGGCGCCGCTCCGTGGCGTGAGGTCTTCCGCGGTCGTCGGGGAAGGCTCACCGCCGGGCTGTTGCTGCTGGAGGCACTCGTCGCCGTGCAATCGCTGGTCGTCGCGACGATCATGCCCGACGTTCGCCGGGACCTCGGCATGGTGCATCTGTACGGACTGGTGTTCACCGCCTCGAGCCTGGCGACGATCGGGTCGATCCCGATCGTGGGACGGGCCATCGACCGGTTCGGAACCAAGGCCGTCCTGGTGCCGGTGCTCGCGGTCTTCTCGATGGGTCTGCTGACGTCCGCGACCGCCCGATCGATGCCGATCGTGCTCGTGGGCCAGTTCCTGCAGGGCATCGGCGGCGGCGGCCTCTATGCGCTGTCGCTCGGCACCGTCGCCAAGACGTATCCGGACGAGCTGCGACCCCGGGTTCTCGCGCTGCTTGCGACGATGTGGATCTTGCCAGGGCTGATCGGACCGCCGATCGGTGCGGTCATCGCCAGCACGATCGGGTGGAGGTGGGCGTTCGTCGCGCCGCTGCCGGTGCTGCTCGCCACCTGGGCCCTGATCACGCCCGTGCTCGACCTCGTTCCGCGGACCAAGGCAACGGCATCGAGTATCTCGTTGCGCTGGCCGCTTCAGCTCATGGTCGGCGCAGGCTTGATCTTCGCCTCCCTCACGGCCGTCGCCTGGTGGGTTCCGGTCACCGTGGCCGTCGGGCTCGCGGTCGGCGTGCCGGCCCTGCGTCATATCGCCCCGAGTGGCACGTTCCGCGCGGCTCCGGGCCCGGGTGCCATCGCGGCGGCGGCCTTCCTATTGTCTGTGTCCTTCCTCGCGATGGACGCGTTCCTCACGTTGATGCTCACCCGGGTGCGGGGGCTCTCGCTGGGCGCCGCAGGCCTCGCGATCACGCTGGCGACCGTGACGTGGGCGGCGGGCGCCCTGTGGCAATCGGATCGCGCGACCGCCCGGCCGCTCTCGTGGCTCGTCGGCGTCGGGGCGATCCTGCTGTTCATCGGGCAGGCGGCGGTTGCGAGCACGCTCTGGCACCAGGTGCCGCTCTTCGTGGCCTACGTCGGCTGGGGCATCGTGGGGCTCGGCATGGGCATCGCGTTCGCGACGATCCCTCTGGCGGCGATGCGCGTGGCAGGGTCCGGCGAAGAAGGCGAGGACCTCTCGGCCGTGCTCTTGATGGACATGCTGGGCGTCGCGACCGGAGCGGGCCTCGGCGGAGCCGCGATCGCGCTCTCGGACGCGATCGGCGCGCCGCTTCGCGCAGGCATCGGAGGTGCGTTCGCGATCGCACTCGTCGCAGCCGTCGCGCTGATCTCCATCACGCCGCGCATCCCCTCGGCACCCCCGGCCCGGCATGTCGAGACCTAGACTCAGGAGCGTGTCGAAGCTCCCGCGCATCGGGATCCAGCTCCCCGAGGTCGAGCGTGACGTGCGCTGGCCCGAGTACGTCGCGATGGCGCGGACCGCCGAGCGGGTGGGCTTCGACTCGGTGTGGGTCGGCGACCACCTGCTCTACCGGGGTGACGGGCGCCCCGAACGAGGCCCCTGGGAAGCGTGGACGACCCTGGCCGGGATCGCCGCGGTCACCGAGCGGGTCGAGCTGGGGCCGCTCGTGGCGTGTACCGG
>Ga0224505_10001056_pt1 | contig 18130 bp, 16 predicted proteins | sample SF_Jan12_sed_USG_FD_169102 | JGI IMG/M metagenome (GOLD analysis project Ga0224505, IMG submission 169102) | Sediment microbial communities from San Francisco Bay, California, United States - SF_Jan12_sed_USGS_4_1 | ecosystem: Environmental > Aquatic > Marine > Sediment | place: USA: California... | reverse complement strand
CGAGCACCTCACGTCTTATCCTGAGCTTATCGAAGGGCAACACATACTCCCCAAGAGAGGGCGTGGTTTCTTCCAGGGAAAACGGGTAAGCTTCGGCGGAACTTTTCCTATAGCTGTTTGGAGACCCTCCGCATGTTCGAACAAGCCTTCAAGAACATCGACGACGTGCTTCGCAAAGAGGCCGGCTGTACTACTGAGCTGGACTACACCGAACAAACCTCGTGGCTCTTGTTCCTCAAGTATCTGGATGGACTAGAGCAGGACAAGGCCGACGAAGCCAAGCTGGAAGGCAAGCGGTACAGCTTTATCCTGGACAAAGACTACCGCTGGGAGAGCTGGGCTGCACCCAAGGGCAAAGACGGCACGCTCGACCACAACAAGGCGATGACGGGAAGTGACCTGAGTGAGTTCGTCAACCTCAAACTCTTTCCCTATCTGCACAGCTTCAAGCAAAAGGCCAGCGGGCCGAACACCATCGAGTACAAGATCGGGGAAATCTTCGGCGAGATTAAGAACAAGATCCAGAGCGGCTACAACCTGCGCGAGATCATCGACCACATCGACGAACTGCGCTTCCGCTCGCAGACCGAAAAGCACGAGCTGTCACATCTCTACGAAGCCAAGATTAAGAACATGGGCAACGCTGGGCGCAACGGCGGCGAGTACTACACTCCGCGTCCGCTCATTCGCGCCATGGTCCAGGTGGTCAAGCCGAAGCTCGGCGAGAAGATCTACGATGGGGCGTGCGGATCGGCGGGATTCTTGTGCGAGGCATTCGACTACCTGAAATCCAAGGGCAATCTCACGACCAAAGACCTCACCACGCTTCAGACGCGCACTTTCTATGGGAAGGAAAAGAAGTCTCTCGCTTACGTCATTGCCATCATGAACATGATCCTGCATGGCATCGAGGCGCCCAATATCATCCACACCAACACCCTCACGGAAAACCTGGCTGACATTCAGGAGAAGGATCGTTACGACGTAGTGCTGGCCAATCCGCCCTTCGGCGGCAAGGAGCGGAAGGAAGTGCAGCAGAACTTCCCCATCCGCACCGGCGAGACGGCCTTTCTCTTCCTCCAACACTTCATCAAGATGCTCAAGGCTGGCGGGCGAAGCGGCGTGGTCATCAAGAATACATTCCTCTCCAATACAGACAACGCCTCCGTGAGTCTGAGGAAGCTGCTGCTCGAAAGCTGCAATCTGCACACGGTGCTCGACTGTCCCGGCGGCACGTTCCAAGGGCTGGCGTGAAGACCGTGGTGCTGTTCTTCGATAAAGGTGCACCAACGAAGAAAGTCTGGTACTACCAGCTCGATCCAGGCCGAAGCCTCGGCAAGACCAACCCGCTGAACGACGACGACCTCAAAGAGTTTGTGAAACTCCAAAAGACCTTTGCGGACTCTCCCAAGAGTTGGACTGTGGATGTGAAAAGCATCGACCAGACGACCTTTGATCTTTCCGTGAAGAACCCGAACGGCGGCGAGGTCGTCACGCATCGCAGCCCGCAAGAGATCATGGACGAAATTGCCGCGTTGGATGCCGAGAGTGCGGAGGTGCTGGCGAATATCAAGATGTTGCTATGAAGAAGGGTTGGCAGACGAAGACGCTTGGTGATGTGCTAGAAGTCCAGAATGGCTACGCCTTTGAGTCGAAAGGTTTCAATTCCACGAAGGGGATGCCACTCATCCGCATTCGGAGTTTGGAGCCAGGAACAGAAACCGAAACTCGCTTTGCTGGTGACTACGACAAGAAGTATGTCGTGAAAGCGGGCGATTTGCTCATCGGGATGGACGGCGAGTTCGGGTGCTACGAGTGGAAGGGAGAACCAGCCTTGCTCAATCAGCGGGTGTGCAGGCTTCAGGGTTTTTCCGGCGAACTCGTTCCCCGATTTCTGTTTTATGGTGTTAATGACTACTTGAAGGCGATTGAAAATGTCACTGGCTACGCCACGGTGAAGCATCTGTCCTCAAAACAAATTCTCGGCATCGAGTTTCCCGTGCCATCGCTCCCTGAACAGCAGCGGATCGTCGGCATCCTCGACGAAGCGTTTGACGGCCTTGCTACAGCCACAGCCAACGCCGAAAAGAACCTCCACAACGCTCGCGCCCTCTTCGAAAGCCACCTCCAATCCGTCTTCACTCAGCGGGGAAACGGATGGGTAGGGAAATCATTGCATGAAGTCTGTGCTATCACTTCAACCCTCGTTGACCCTCGCAAGGAGGAATTTCTCGACTTGACCCACGTCGGAGCAGGAAACATTGAATCAAAGACTGGCCTCTTCGTTGACCTCAAGACTGCGCGGGAAGAAGGGCTAGTTTCTGGGAAGTTCCTCTTCGACGAATCGACGGTGCTCTACAGCAAGATTCGTCCTTACCTCATGAAGGTCGCGCGTCCAGATTTCAAAGGTCTGTGCAGTGCAGACATGTATCCGCTCACGCCATTTCCCAACGAGATTACGCGGAACTACCTTTTTCACTTGTTGCTGAGCAAAGGCTTCACAGACTATGCAATCCAAGGTTCAGCCCGTGCGGGAATGCCGAAGGTCAATCGAGAACACTTGTTCGAGTTCAAGGCTTGGATGCCCGATGTGAAGAGGCAAAAGGAGTTAGCTGCCCACCTTGATGACCTCCACGAAGAGACCCAACGCCTCGAAGCTATCTATCAGCAAAAACTCGCCGCGCTGGAAGCGTTGAAGAAGTCGCTGCTGCACCAAGCCTTCAGTGGGCAGCTGTGAGGGGTTGACGCAAAACTTGACTTATACTTGACTCTTGATTAGCCTTTCTCATGGCCTATGTTCCGCAATTCACCATCACGCCGGCCCTGCTTGGGGAAGTCGAGCAGGTGGCGGCGTTGCGCGAACGCATTCACAGCGCCGTGGTGGATCTCGCCTGGATTCCCGCCCTCCAAAAAGACACCCGCAGCCGCACCGCTCATGCCTCGACGGCGATCGAGGGCAACCCGCTGACGCTCGCGCAGGTGCGAGCGTTGGAGGAGGGGCGCGACCTGTCCTCGTCCGGCGTGCGGCATAAGCGTGAGGTGCTCAATTATTTTGCCGGGCTTCGTTACGTGGAGAAGCATGCGGGGAAAAAGACGATCCGCCATGCGGACATTCTAGCCTTGCACCGGATTCTGGCCGAAGAGGTGATGGATCAGGGCGAGGCGGGGACCTATCGCATGATCGCGGTTCGGGTCGGACAGTACCGCCCCCCTCCGCCCGAGGCCGTGTCAGGACTGATGTTCGAGTTGCTGGAATGGTGGAACCAGCCTGCCAAAACGCTTTCGCCGGTGCTCAGCTCTGCCATTCTGCATTATCGCTTCGAAGCCATCCATCCGTTTGCCGACGGCAATGGCCGCACGGGCCGGGCGCTCGCACTGTGGGAACTCTACCGGCGCGGCTTCGATACGCAGCATATTTTTTCGGTGGATGAATATTACTGGGAGGATCGGCCGAGATATTATGCCGCGTTGGATGCGGTGCGGAAGGCCGGAGAGGATCTGACTGCCTGGCTGGAATATTGTGCGGCGGGGCTTCGCCAAACACTCGAAGGGGTGTGGCTGCGGATTCATACGCTCCAGGCGAAGCCGCTGGAAAAACTGGTCTTGCGCCCGAAGCAGGAACAGCTGCTGCACCTGCTTCGCGATCACGGTCGCATGACGCCCGCTGAAATATGGACGGCGCTGGGCCTGTCCCGGCAGGGGGCGATGGACGTGTTGCGCCCGCTGCTCAATGCCGGGCTTGTAGAAAAAGTCGGCGGGAAAAAGACCGGCCATTACGTCTTGCGCAGCCTATGAACGAAGCCGAAACCAGAGCCGAGCATGTTGATCCTGCTCTCAAGACAGCTGGCTGGGGCGTGGTCGAGGGCAGCCGCATTCTGCGGGAGTATCCCATCACCCCGGGCCGGATCGAAGGCCTTGGACGGCGCAGCAAGCCGCTTGTCGCCGACTATGTACTGGTCTATCGCAACCGCAAGCTGGCCGTCGTCGAAGCGAAAGCCTGGGATGAACAGCTGACTGAAGGGGTAGGGCAGGCGAAGGACTATGCGGGGAAATTGGCCATTCGCTTCACCTATTCTACCAATGGACAGGGCATCTACGGCATTGATATGGAGACCGGCAAGGAAGGGGAGGTACCGCACTATCCCGGCCCCGAAGAACTCTGGAATCTGACCTTCGCGAAACAGAATGCCTGGCACGATCGCTTCTCCGCAGTCCCGTTCGAGGACAAAGGCGGCTCGCATCCCAGCCGCTATTACCAAGACATTGCGGTTGAGCGCGTGATGCAGGCCATGGCGGAAAACAAGCCGCGCATCCTGCTCACCCTCGCGACCGGTACCGGCAAGACCTTCATCGCCTTTCAGATTGCCTGGAAGCTCTTTCATAGCCGTTGGAACTTGAGCCGCGAACCCTCACGGCGTCCACGCATCCTGTTCCTGGCCGACCGGAACATTCTGGCGAATCAGGCCTACAACGCCTTCTCCGCCTTTCCTGAAGACGCGCTGGTGCGGATCGAGCCTGACGATATTCGCAAGAAGGGTAAGGTGCCGAAGAACGGGAGCCTGTTCTTCACCATCTTCCAGACCTTCATGAGCGGGCCAGGGGACACACCCTATTTCGGCGAGTATCCCCCAGACTTCTTCGACTTCATCGTCATCGACGAGTGCCATCGTGGAGGTGCGAACGACGAGAGCAACTGGCGCGGCATCCTTGAGTACTTCGCCCCCGCCGTCCAGCTCGGTCTGACCGCCACGCCCAAGCGCAAAGACAATGTGGACACCTACGCCTATTTCGGCGAGCCGGTCTATATCTATTCGCTCAAGGAAGGCATCAACGACGGTTTCCTCACGCCGTTCAAGGTGAAGCAAATCTCCACGACGCTCGATGAGTATGTCTATACGCCGGACGATACGCTCGTGGAAGGTGAGATTGAGGCCAAGAAACGATACACGGAGAGCGACTTCAACAAGATCATCGAGATCAAAGAGCGGGAAAAGAAGCGTGTCGAGATCTTCATGGGCCAGATCAACCAGCAGGAGAAGACGCTGGTCTTCTGCGCCACGCAGGACCACGCGCTGGCCGTGCGCGACCTCATCAATCAAATAAAGACGAGCACAGACCCGAACTACTGCCAGCGGGTGACCGCCAATGACGGCGAGCTCGGCGAGCAACATCTCCGTGACTTCCAAGACAATGAAAAGACCATCCCAACGATTCTCACGACTTCCCAGAAGCTCTCGACTGGTGTGGACGCTCGCAACATTCGTAACATCGTCCTCATGCGTCCGATCAATTCCATGATCGAGTTCAAGCAGATCATCGGGCGTGGGACGCGGCTGTACGATGGGAAGGACTACTTTACGATCTATGATTTTGTGAAGGCACATCACCACTTCAGCGATCCTGAATGGGATGGCGAGCCGATTGAGCCAGAGCCGAAAGCGGAGGGCAAGGTTGCTCCTCCATCGACTCCACCAATCGATAGGGTGCGTGAAGAGCACGTCGAGTATGTGAAGAGAAAGCGCATCAAGGTGAAGCTGGCCGATGGGAAGGCCCGCACTATTCAACACATGATTGTGACGACCTTTTGGCATCCGGACGGGACGCCCATGTCGGCGCAGCAATTCCTGGAAGTGCTGTTTGGAAAACTCCCAGAATTTTTCAAGAACGAGACCGAACTTCGCGCTCTCTGGAGCCTACCCGATACGCGAGCCAAACTATTGCAAGGCCTGGCTGAGAAAGGCTTTGGGCATGAACAGATGGCAGAAATGCAACGGATCATTGACGCCGAGAACAGCGATCTCTTCGATGTGCTCGCGCATGTCGCCTATGCTCTCGCTCCACTCACGCGAGAAGAACGGGCGGGTAGAGCCAAGGTGGAAATCCGGACGCACTTCACCGGCAAGCACCAGGCGTTCATCGACTTTGTCCTCGCGCAATACGTGAGAGTCGGTGTTGATGAACTCGCGCAGGATAAGCTCTCCCCGCTGCTCAAACTGAAGTATCACAATGCTATCGCGGACGCCGTGGCAGACCTGGGCAAGCCTGAAGAGATCGGCAGAGTCTTTGCCGGGTTTCAGAAGTATTTGTATCAGCCGCAGATACAGAGAGGTTTGTAAACAGGTAACAACTACGTTCGACGCTTGATGCTCCCAATCACATCCTGTATCGTTCATCACCTGTGATGGAGGGTTCTCCCGATGAATGCCTGTGGTCGTATCTTCTTCCTTGTTCTTATTCTCACCAGCGCTGCCCTGTTTTCCACGCTCACGGCTGAAGCGCGCGATCTATCATCGCTCAAGGCCTGCGAGGTTGTGATGGGCAAAGACGTGGCCGGGATTGCCAAGGGGAAGCTTATGTCGCCGTCGCTGGGAGGGGCGCAAGCTTGCGCCTATCTTGTGGAGATGCCCGACGGCACGGTGGAGAGTTACCGTTTTTCGATTCAGGCGCCTGCCGGCATTGAGGCGATGTGGAACAGCCAGACAGCGGCTGAGCGTGGCGAGGCGGTAGCCGGCTTATGGGATCAAGCCTATGTGGCCAAGCAGTTTATGGCCTCGGGGCTGAGTCTCGCGGCGGTCAAGCGGAACGATCTGGCCATCGAAGTGACGGGCGAGAGAAAGGACGTGCTTCTCGCGATTGCCACGTTGGCGATCTCCCGTCTGCGATGAGGGCTTGCCGAAGAAAGAGATCCCAAGGAGTTTTTTCAGCGACTCGAAAGCGCAGGTGAGGCTAACTCCTGCCATTGTTTCACCTGCCTCAAGCTATCGCCGACCTATTGCCAAGATTTCTCAACGTTTGCACTCAGCAGGTGCTGATCAATGTCTTGTCTTGTGATGGGACTCGCCTCTTGATGCTGCTCCGTTCTTGGGGTTGAGCGGGGTAAAGCGGGCGGCATAGGCCTGCTGTTCCGGTAGCCTGAGGAAGACCAGGATTCCGGTGTCCGGATTAATCGAAAATATTCCGCTCCCCTTCAGCTGGTTGTCGCCAGACGGTTCCAGCTCAATCTGGATCGTGGCCTTCTCAAACCCGTGCTGGATGGTGGCCTTAGCTTTCGCTCCATCGGAAGGGATGCCCTTGTCGGAATGATCGGTCACATACAGCAGCAGCTCTCCATCCTTGGCAACCAACTCAAGATGATACGGGCCTGCAGCAAGCGATTGCCCGCCGTGAAGGGCCTTCACGGGTTCTGTGTGTTTCGCTGAATGGGCCCCGACCGGCGCCGCTCCGAGCAGCGTTGCACACAGGGTTAAATGTCCCAGGAGATATTTCATGATCGGTACTCCAGAATGGCAGCTCCGTATCTCTCAATAGTGAGCGGTGGAAGTCGGCCATCAATGCTTCGGTGAGTGGTGATGGTGATGTGGGCCGGCATCATCCGCGTGGGACGGGGATTTTTCCGCCTGTTCGCTCTTGGGTTTCAACGGCGTGAAGCGGGCGGCATAGCCGTCTTGGTTCGGCAGTTTCATGAAGACGACAACCACGGTATTGGGGGTCAACGAAAAGGTACCGGAACCACCGAGCATATTGTTCCCCACCGGGTGCATGTTCACCTGCGTCCTGGTTGGCCCGTTCTCGATGTTGGCTTTGGCTAAACCGCCGTCGACGCTGATGGGGTTGTCGGCGTGGTCCGTGACGTAGACCGTCAGGTCGCCATCTTTCGCGATCAGCTCCATATGAAATGGACCGGTCATGCGCAATTGTCCGCCATGTGGTGCCTGGACTGATTCAAAATATTCATCGGTATGGGCACCGGCCGATAGGGACAGGGACAGGGTGATGCCAAATGCCAAACCAGCAATCGTCTTGTTCATGCTCTCCTCGCCTCCTCACTCATTGATCGCTCAGTGCTGCCTGATCCAGCGGTCATGGAAGAGTTTCCGGGTTCACCGACTCACGATGCAGCAGCGGACCTACTTGAGTAAATGGTCTGAAATAAGTGCGGCGAGTTCGGCCGGCTCGACGACTCCTTCGCGTGTCAGTAATAATTTACCATGTGCGAAGAAATGAGTGGTGGGGTATGTTTCAAACGTGTGGGTCTTCTTGATCTCACGACAGCGGCCCGGCACATGCATCTTGGCTTTCCCGATTTTGATCTCAGGAAATTTCGCAGCGGTCGCTTCAAGAATGGGATTGTAGGTCTTGCAGGGCTCGCAGGTGGCAAGGCCGTACGCAACGACCGCACCGGCGCTGTCGGTGAATTCTTTGTAGTTGGCGTCGCTGACGTCGAGAACAGTGCCAGTCATAAGTTATCTAAAGTTGAAAGTCTGAAAGTCAGGAAGCCAAAACGTGACGACTTTCCAACTTTCAGACTTTCTAGCTATAGAATTAGTTCAGCTTGGACAGCGCGTCGAGGATGTCCTTGTCTTCGCGTGCCGTCTTGATCTCCTGCACCTTCGCGTAGGCGACCTTGCCGTTCTTATCGATGATCACCGTCGCGCGCTTCGAGCAGTTCAACGGCTCAAAATACAGGCCATACGACTTTGCGGTCGTCCGGTGGACGTCCGACAACAAGCGGTGCTTCAGGTCCAGCGAATCCGCCCAGGCTTTGTGGGAAAAAAAGCTGTCGCAGCTGATGCCAAACAATTCTGCATTGGCGGACTGGAACTTGGGGAAGTCATCGGTCAGGCACTTGTTTTCACCCTGGCACACAGGGCTCCAATCCAACGGATAGAAGCAGAGCACGACGTTCTTCTTGCCTTTGTACTCGCTCAACGTCACGTCCTTTTGGTCCTGATCCTTCAGATTGAAGTCCGGTGCTGTATCGCCCACCTTAATTTCTGATGCTACATCGCTCATTGCAAACCTCCTTATTAGGACATCTATATTTGGGTGATCGCTGTACTGAGGCCTCGGATTGGCAGGACCCCACATGAACCATAAACTTTGTAACCTGTGCTTTAAAGGGATGTCAACAGCCCGCTAGGCCCAGCATTGGGTGTGAATGGGTAACATGTTGAGTTATCAACGGACTTACACGTGTTGAAGTTCTCGGAATCCCAGCATCCGTCCGGCAGGCGCAGCGGTGCGGTAGTTCCTGACGTGAAGGGTACGGCCGAGCAGAGGAAGGTCGAGCGCTGTTCCAACTTTTGGAGAATGCCCCAGCCGCAGCAATTCACCAGCCGACTCAGTCAACTGGTCTTTTGCCGCGCTGTCGGAAAGTCCTTTTGCCGTAAACATTTCAACTTCGTCCAACCCAAATTTGCTGAGTCCGAGTGAGTAGGACCACACCCGGTCCGGATGAGAGGTGTCGTCATGGACGATGGACACATGGTCATCCAGAAGAAAACTCCCGAGTGTACGAGGCTGCCAGTCCGAGGGATTGGCGTACGCTTGCCGAATGACGTCATAGGCCGTGCCTTGCGATAAGAGGGTCAGACAACGGGCCAATCGTGTGGCCAGGAGGACGGTATCGGGCACATCACGAGGGGAGGTGACGGACGGTGCAACGGCACCCATGAGCTCATGTTCCCAGGTCAATTGTTTCATCACTTCAGCCACATGACTCATCGGGAGTGGCAGTACCACATGGGCAGACCAAGGACCGTGGGTCGCCTGCCAGGATTCTGGCGAGCCGTCTTCATGACGGATGGCCAAGGGGACGCCATATTCCCGCTCATAAAGTGTCTTGACCTCCTCACTGGCTGGGGCAGCGCCGCGATAGCCGATGAAGTAGAGAGGGGGGCGCGTGGCAGAAGGCTTAGGAGACTTTTTCCGAATCCTCATATGGGTACCTGTGACAATTACTTTCCAGACTTCTTCGCCTTGCGGCGGTCATCCGGATTCAACAGTCGCTTACGTAGACGGAGGTGCTGTGGCGTCACCTCGACCAACTCATCGCCCCCAATGTATTCCAACGCGAATTCCAGCGTCATTTCGCGCGGAGGGGTGAGCACCAAGGCTTCATCAGTACCGGACGCCCGCATGTTCGAGAGATGTTTTTCCTTGCACACGTTCACATCCAGATCTTCATCCCGACTGTTTTGGCCGATGACCATCCCCCGGTACACTTCGACTCCAGGGCCAATGAACATGGCGCCCCGCTCCTGGGTCATGAAGATGGCATAGCCGGTACTCGCCCCGTCCTCGTATGCGACAAGCGAGCCATGCGGGGTCACGAGGAGGTCCCGTTCTTCCGCCGGTTCATAGGCCGCGAAGACATGGTGCAGAATGACGGTCCCTCGGGTCTTGGCCAACAGAAGGTTTTTAAGCCCCATGATGCCGCGTGTCGGAATGTGGTATTCCAAATGCATCTCACTGGTACCGACATCAGAGTGAATCAGCCGCATGTGCCGCATTTCACCTCGGCGCTTCCCGAGTTCTTCGATCACGGTTCCCTGATAGGTCTCCGGCACCTGGATGGTCAGCTCCTCGTACGGCTCCATGACTTTGCCGCCTTCGCGATGGACAATGACCTCCGGTTGGGAGACTTGCAGCTCGTACCCTTCCCGTCGCATCTGCTCGATTAAGACGGAGAGGTGAAGTTCCCCTCGTCCCGCCACAAGAAAGCGATCGGCGCTGTCTGTCTCATTGACGCGGAGCGACACGTTGGTCTCCAGTTCCTTGAACAGGCGCTCACGCAGATGGCGTGACGTGAGGAACTTGCCTTCGCGTCCGGCGAATGGACTGTTGTTGACGGAGAAGGTCATTTGGACGGTCGGCTCATCGATCGAGACTCGGGGGAGGGCGACGGGACGGTCGGCGTCGGCGATGGTATCCCCGATGCTCACATCATCAAGCCCCGCGACCGCGACGATTTCTCCGGCCGCGGCCTGTTCCATGTCGGCCCGGTCCAGTCCAGAATAGACGGCGAGGTCGGAGACTTTGCCAGCAACTTGTGCGCCGTCCTTGCCGAGCAACATGACGGTTTGCCGCCGAGCAATGGAGCCGGACTGGATCTTGCCGATCCCCATCTTGCCTTTGTAGGGATCTTGCACCAGAGCCAGCACAAGCATTTGGAGCGGAGCATCGACGGTAATGGCTGGGGCAGGGATCTTCTCTAGCACGGTATTGAGCAACGGCTGGATATCCGTTCCTGGTTTGTTGACATCCAGCGTGGCGATTCCTTTAATGGCCGACGTGTAGACGATCGGAAAATCGAGTTGTTCGTCGGTGGCTCCAAGATGAACGAACAGGTCGAAGGTGCGGTTGACGACGTCGTCGATGACCGCATCTGGCCGGTCGATCTTGTTGATGACGACAATGGCCTTGTGTCCCAGCGCCAAGGCTTTCCGCAACACGAAGGTCGTTTGCGGCATGGGCCCTTCCTTCGCGTCGATCAAAATCAACACCCCGTCCACCATCCGGAGTGTGCGTTCCACTTCACCGCCGAAATCGGCATGGCCCGGCGTATCGACGATGTTGATTTTCACCCCGTTGTAGATGACGCTGGCGTTTTTGGCCCGGATTGTGATTCCACGCTCCCGTTCCTGGTCCATCGAGTCCATGATGCGTTCGCCCATATCATCGATCTTGCGATGGACGTGAGTTTGGCGGAGCACTGCATCGACCAAGGTAGTTTTGCCGTGATCGACGTGGGCGATGATGGCGATATTCCGAATATCGCTTCGACGGTCTTGAGGGGCGCGTACGATGGACATGGTGACGGTGCTTCCTTGATGACAAAAAAAGACGCCTCGGTAGTGAGGCGCAAACTTGGCAGTATACTCGAACTGCATTCTCCTACACAAGCTAGGGTCGCGAAATAATATGGAGGGGAGCTTTAGAGGCAGGGAACGCTGGAAAACCACAGGGCGGTTTTCGTGATGCCATGGAGCCGGCTTTTCACGTCACCGTTTGGTCGAAGAGTATGGAGCAGGATGGCTGTGCGTGCTGATCAGGCCTGTTTGAGTTGCGGCGCTTCTTGATCGGTTGGTCTTGGCAAAAACAGCTCCACCGCCTTCATAAGGCGTTCCTGCGAGAAGGGTTTCTTCAAATATTCCGTGGCTCCAAGGGTAGTCGCTTTGGCCATCGTTTCCTCGCGGGTGTCCGCACTGAGGATGATCACGGGAATCCACTGCCATTCCGGCGTCGTTCGAATGGCCCGTAAGACCTCCAGTCCTGATAGGGAAGGCAGACTGATGTCGAGGAGGACCAAGTCCGGCGGCTCGGTTGTTTCCGTGAGACGTTTTGCGTTCCACCCGTCAGGAGCATGCCGGACGGTATAGCCGTTCCGTTCAAGGATGAACCGGACCAAGCAGGCGGTGTCGTCGTGATCCTCGATCATGAGGACGGTCGGTCCAGAAGAGGTCCTAGCTTTACCCATTCGGTCTCCTTAAAGGGGATTCATTGAACTGTAGAAGCCGGTTCGATGACGGCGCGCATCTTGTAGAGACAGGTCTCTTCTTTCCCTCACGTATGCGAGGAGCCTACAGAAATGGGTCACGCGGCCCGTTTCTTTCTCTGGTTGCCCCGAAGGCGATGCTGTACTGATACACGTCGTGTTGGAGGAGCTGCGCTTCCTGCTTGAGCGACGATCTGGTCTTGCGGTGGCGTGGCAGGCAAAACCCGTTTCACCGCCTGCAGCAGGCCAGCCGACCCCTTCTGCTTCGTCACATAGGCCGTGGCTCCTTCGCGTAGGGCTTGCTGAATATCCGGCTCGTAGTCATCGGCGCTGAGCATAATAATTGGCGTGAGTTGCCAGTCAGGATGACGGCGGATGACCCTCAGTAGCTCGAATCCGCTCACATAGGGGATCACCATGTCCAACAAGACGAGCGATGGTGGGCGTATTGTGTCGATCAGGGTACGGGCCTGGCGTCCATCGCCTGCATGGAGTACCGAAAAACCTTCTCGCTCCAAGAGCTGCTTCAACAGCTCAGCGGTATCCTGTTCATCTTCCACAACCAGCACTGTGGTGTTCATGGGCTTGCTCCTTCTGCTCCAAGGACACTACTCGTAGACCACCTTGACCCGGTCCAAATATGAACCCAGCGCAGGGAGATCACGTTCTATCGTCGAGGCGTCTCCCGTCTTTGCCGCTTGTTCGACGACGGCGGCCATGTCAGTGATCCGGTCGAAGCCGTAACTTCCTCCCGCACCTTTCATTCCATGCGCCACAGTGCGTACTGTTTCATAGTCCTGGGCGGCTAGGGCTGCCTGCATCGTCACGACTTCTTTTTTGCGGTTGGTCAGGAATTTCGGGATGAGCGGCTCGAAGGAGGCATCGATATGCACGAGCTCTTCGCCTTCAGCACCTATCTCTTTGGGCTGCGTGTATTCCATTGGCTCTTCTCCGATCAGTCTGGTATCGGTCGTTTTGTCTTGATTCTTAATAGAACTCATCAGGATGGGCTTCACATCGAGTCCTGGGCCGCAATCGAATATTCACCGAAGAATTGAGGCCTGTGTCACCCGAGAGGTAGACCAACTAACTTATTGAGAAAGCTGGGATCATTGCGGTCGGGCTGATGTCGTACGAGATTGATCGACAGATCGGAGCAAGGTTTCCTGTCGGAACGGCTTCAGCACATAGTCTTGGACGGTAAGAGCACGCACCTTTCTGATCTTGTCCTGATCGGCGACCGCCGTCAACATAATTACCGGCACGTTCTCCCAGTCGGGTGTGGCGCGGATGGTCTCCAAAATCGTGATGCCGTCGATATGGGGGAGCTGAATATCCAACATGACGAGTGAAGGGGGTGGCATCAGCGCGACCTTTTCTAGTGCCACAGAGCCGTCTGCCGCGTGTAAGACCTGATAGCCTCGTTCCTTCATGATCAACGTCACGAGATCCGCCGTATCTTGTTCGTCCTCGACGAGTAAGAGGAGTGGGTCCTGTCCAGAAGACGAGTTGTTCACTAATGTGCTCCTTCTCTTAGGCCGCTTGGTCTCTCGGAGGATCGGCGCATTGGGCGATGGCAGTCAGCAGGGTCTTTTTCTTGATCGGTTTCGTCAGATGGGCCGTGCAACCTGCGGCAAGGCACTTGTCTGCTTCTTCTTTGAAGGCATTGGCCGTCAGCGCCACGATCGGCGTGGGCCTGCGCTGCTGCGCTCGTTCCCATTCGCGAATGGCTGCCGTGGCCGTGAGACCGTCCATCACCGGCATTTGCATATCCATGAGCACCAAATCATAGCGACCGGTCTGGAACTTCTGCAGGGCGACGGCCCCATTTTCGGCCATGTCTATCTGATACGGGGTGTCTTTGAGAAAGAGCGCGACCACGTCGCGATTATCTTCCAGGTCCTCTACTAACAAAATGCGACAGGGAGCTAGGGCGGTCTGTTCTGAAGGCTCTGCTTCTTCGCGTTGGGCCGCTCCGACGGGTTCCAGATTCAGCGCAACGGCCAGTGAGTCCATTAAGCGCCGTCGGCTGAGCGGCTTATAGAGGTAGCTGGTGATTCCCAATGATCGAGCGCGACGAGTATCTTCCCCTTGAAGGTCCGAGACATGCATGATCAGGGGCAGCGTCGCCCATTCCGGTCGGTCGCGGATGGCCTGGGCCAGGTCCAACCCATTCATGCCCGGCATGTGATAGTCCAAAATGGCGAGGGTGATCGGCTCGCTCCGCCGATGCGCGTCGTCCAAGATCGTCAAGGCCTGTGCGCCACTGGTCGCTTCCACGAGTTGGGCTCCGCTTCGCGAGAGGTGTTCCCGGATGATCATCACATTGGTCTCGTTATCGTCCACGATGAGCAGGCGCATCGTATGCAGATTCAGGTACCGTCCCGTTTGGCTGGTCACCACGAGGGGGGCTTCAGGCAAGGTGATGGTAAAGGAAAAGGTGGTGCCGACTCCCAATGTGCTGGCTACCTCAAGGCGCCCTCCCATCAGGTTCACAAGATGCTGTGAGATGCTCAAACCAAGTCCCGTTCCGCCGTATTTTCTCGTCGTGGTGGAATCGACTTGTGTGAAGGGCTCGAAGATGGCCTGGAGCTTGTCCGGCGGGATGCCGATTCCGGTATCGGACACCGAAAAGCGGAGGGCGTGAGCGGTCGATTGATCGGGGGCCGGTTCCACGGAGAGCATGACATGCCCGGATTCTGTAAACTTAATTGCATTGCTGACAAGGTTCACGAGCACCTGATTCAATCGGGTGGGATCCCCGACGACGCCCTGCGGGATATCTGGATGCAATCGAACCAAGAGCTCGAGTCCTTTAGCTAAGGTCTTGCCGCCCATGAGCTCCGCGATCGTGTCGGCAAGATGGGGAAGATCGAACGGCACCGATTCCAGCTCCATGTAGCCGGCTTCGATCTTGGAGAGATCTAAAATGCCGTTAATCAGATCCATAAGCGACGAGGCGGCGCGGCTGAATCGGCCGACATAATTGGCCTGGTCAGGCGTGAGCGGCGTTTCTTGGAGCAATTCCGCCATGCCGACGATCGCATTCATCGGGGTGCGGATCTCATGGCTCATTGTCGCCAGGAATTCGCTCTTCGTGCGGGTGGCGGAAAGCGCGACCTGGTTCGCCTCCGCCAACGCCTGATTGCGGGCTTCCAAGTCACGAGCCGCTTGCTCCAGCCTCACCTCGGCCTCCTTGCGCGCCGTGATATCGACGATAGAGGCGAGGATTTGGAGGCCTGTGGGTGTGTGTATGGGGTTGAGGCTGATCTCCAGTGAGAACTCGGTGCCGTCTTTGCGGAGGCCAAAGAGCTCGCGGCTAACGCCCATCGCATGATGGGTTGTGGGCCGGTGGAAGAAGTCGGTGCGTTGCCCCGAGTGCCGCACTCGAAACCGCTCGGGCATCAGCACCTCGACGGGCTGACCCACGAGCTCCTGGCGGTCGTAGCCGAAGTACCGCTCGACCTGGGTATTGACCAGGGTCATGATGCCGTCCTGATTGGACAGAAGCATGCCGTTCGGGGCGGATTCAACGACCTGGCGAAACTGCTCCTCGGCCTGCTTGCGTGTGGTCATGTCCCGGACGACCTTGGTGAAACCTCTCAGTTGTCCATCTTGGTCGAACAGGCTGGTGATGACGACGTTGGCCCAGAACCGTGAGCCGTCCTTGCGCACGCGCCATCCCTCGTCTTCCGCATGGTGATGCACTGTGGCGTTTCTCAACAGCGCCATGGGTTTGCCGCTCGCTTTGTCTTCCTCCGTGTAAAAGCAGGAGAAGTGACGACCGATGATCTCGTCTGTGGTGTATCCCTTCAGACGCTGCGACCCCTGGTTCCATGACACAATATGCCCCTCGGGATCGAGGCGGACGATGGAGTAGTCGAGAACATTTTCGATCATCGCGCGCGTGAGCTCTTCCTTTTCTCGAATCGCTGCTTCTTCCGCCAATCTGGACCGTTCAGCTTTCTTCTGTGCTGAGATATCGGTTGCCATTCCTAGAAATCCGGTGATCGTGCCGGTATGGTCACGGATGGCGGTGACGGAGAGCAGCACGGGGATCCGAACGCCGTCTTTTCGGATGTAGATCCACTCGTGTTGATTGGGCAGGTTGCGTCGGGATTTAGCGACGAAAACTTCGAACCCGGGCTCCAGCGCGATCCCCAATTCGGCGCCGAAGATCTTCGCGCGTGCGGCCACTTCTTCAGTGCAGTGGAAAACCGCCGGGGTCAACTTGCCGATCATCTCATCGGCTGAATAGCCCAACAGCGTTTCCGCTGCTGGATTGAAATGTTGGATGATTCCCGTCGTCGAGGTTGCGATCACGGCATGGGGGGCATTCAGGAGGATGGCTTCTTGGAGGTTGTAAAGATCAAGCACGACCTGTTCTGATTCTTTGCGCGCGGTGATATCGTAATTGATGCCGATCATTCGGACTGCGCGATCTCGTTCGTCATTGATGACGATGGCGGAGGCCTTGATGTGGCGAATGCTCTGGTTCGGAAGGACCAGACGAAATTCCGTGTTGAATTGACCTCGTCCCTCGATCGCGGCTTGAAGGGAGGCTTCGGCAGAGGGTCTATCGTCAGGATGGAGCCGGTTGGTCCAGGCTTCATAGGCCCCAGGAAAATCATCGGATGTGTAGCCGTAGAGCGCGTACATCCGTTTGTCCCAGACTAACTTGTTTTCGGAAATGTAATAGTCCCAGACCCCGATGCCGCCTGATGCCGTTGCCAGGTCCAACCGCCGAATAGAATCTCGCAGGGTCTGTTCATACACCATTTGTTCAGTAATATCCTGAACGGTGCCCATCATGCATTTTGGACGGCCCTCGGTGTCACGGGTGATGGTGCCGCGGCATAGGACATCTCGAATTTCCTTGCTCGGGCGAACAATTTGGCAGCTCACTTCATAGGGGCGGTGTTGTTCGAGTGCCTCTTCAACGGCCTTGAACACCCTGGCTCGATCGTCGGGATGGATCGCCTCGCGGAAGGTGTCACCGCTGGGCGTGATCGCCTGAGGCGCATAGCCGAAGATTCGAAACTGTTCGTCCGACCAGGTTTCAGTCCCCGTGGCTACGTCCCATTCCCAACTGCCAACATGGGCGAGCGCTTGGGCCTGGGCCAAGCTTTTCTGGTTGGCTTCAAGCCGATTCTGGATGATCATCCATTCTGTGACATCGCGGCACGTGCAGATCAACCAGCGATCAGGATCCTGTCCTCCCTCGGACAGGACGAGCGAGATTTCGGCGAAGACGTCTTGCCCCGACTTGGTGAGGCCCTTGACCTCACCGGCCCAATGTCCAAGGTGCAAGAGTATCGGAAAATAGTATTGTTCAATCTGGGTGATTGCCTCAGGTGCATAGAGGGTCTTCCATGATCGGCCGATCAACTCCTCCGGCTGGTACCCGTAAATGGCGGCATGCGCCGAGTTCATGTAGGTATAGCAGCCGTTGTTATCCAAGAAGGCGACCCCTTCAAGTCCGCGCTCAATTGCACGGATGATGTCCGCGTTCGCTCGGTCGACCTGTTTACGCTTGGCGAAACTTTGCTCGAGCTCAATCTGGCGCCGCTTCAACTCGAGACGACTGACGACTTGCTGCCCTAATATACGGAGCGCGTTCATCTGATCGGCGGTCAACTGTTTCGGCACCCGATCGATCACACAGAGCGTGCCCATCGCATGGCCGGTCGGCGTGACGAGAGGCATCCCGGCATAGAAGCGAATGCTCGGGTCAGCGGCAACAAGAGGGTTGTCGGCAAACCGTTCGTCTTGGGTGGCATCCGGTACGACGAACAGGTCGTTGCCATGAATGGCATGGGCACAAAAGGCTATGTCTCGCGGAGTTTCCGATGC
>Ga0224505_10001055_pt1 | contig 18135 bp, 13 predicted proteins | sample SF_Jan12_sed_USG_FD_169102 | JGI IMG/M metagenome (GOLD analysis project Ga0224505, IMG submission 169102) | Sediment microbial communities from San Francisco Bay, California, United States - SF_Jan12_sed_USGS_4_1 | ecosystem: Environmental > Aquatic > Marine > Sediment | place: USA: California... | reverse complement strand
ACCGGCCGCTCCGGAACGATGTTCGGCTTCGAGGGCCTGGGTTCAATTTACTGGCATATGGTCGCGAAGCTGCTGCTGGCGGTCGCCGAAAACTTCTTCGCCGCCGTCGATAGTGGCGTCGACCCGGTCGCGCGACAGCGACTCGCGGATCTTTACTACCGGGTTCGAGCGGGCTTCGGCTTTAACAAGACGCCGGCAGAGTACGGCGCCTTCCCGACAGACCCTTATTCACATACGCCCAAGCACTCCGGTGCACGCCAGCCGGGCATGACCGGCCAGGTCAAGGAAGAGGTATTGACGCGTTTTGCGGAACTTGGCATTCGAGTACACGACGGACAAGTTTCTATCCGGCCTGGGTTGTTGCGGGCTCGCGAGTTTTGCGCAGAGGCGAAATCGTTTCGCTACCTCGACATCGACGGCAATTGGCAGAGCATCGATGTTCCGGCGTCGAGCCTGGCGTTTACCTGGTGCCAGGTACCGATGGTGTACCACCTCGATGACAGTAGCACCGCGCGACTGGATATTGAGCTCGACGACGGCAGCTGTGCAAGCTATACAGAACTGACTTTGCCCGCCGAACTCAGTTCCGAGTTATTCGCACGCAATGGCCGCGTACGCAAGGTAACAGTGACGCTCAAACGGACGATGCTGTTCACCGGCAGTGACTGAACGCCGCAAGCGAAATTGACAGCGCTGCCATTCGCAACTTAGTGTTGTCTATTGCTGAAGCGAATGACAATGGGATGTCTGCATGACAAAACACAGAGCGACGATTGAAGATGTTGCATCGCTTGCCGGCGTCTCGATCAAGACTGTGTCGCGCGTTGTCAACCGGGAAGCGAATGTCAGTGCCGCGACAACGGAAAAGGTCGAGAAAGCCATTACAACGCTCGAGTACCGTCCAAATCCGTCCGCCCGCAACCTTGCCAGTCACCACGCTCACCTCATCGTGCTCGTGTACGACGACCCGAGCGCCTACGACGCCTCGAGTGCGGGTTACATCATCAACATGCAGGAGGGTGCGCTGCGAGCGTGTCGCTCGGAGGGCTTCGAATTACTCATTCACCCCTGCAACCACCGCGAAAAAGGTGTTGGAGCCGAACTGCAGGAACAAATCCGCCAGGTGCGGCCGTCCGGCATCGTGGTTGCCGCCCCGCTGTCGAACATGCCGGTAATAGTCGATGCCGTAAAAGCGACGAACACGCCTTACGTGCGCCTGTCAACGGGGACCGGTAATGGCGACGAATACGAGGTTGCCACGAACGACCGTGAAATCAGTGCAGAGATGACACGCTATCTTGCGTCGCTTGGCCACACACGCATCGCCTTCATCAAGGGAGACCCGACGGCCAGGGCGGTTGGCAATCGCTATGTCGGTTACGAGGATGGGCTTGAACAGTCCGGCCTGCCATTAGCAAAAGAGCTTGTCGCCGAAGGCGACCTCTCGATCGGTTCGGGCGAGAAATGCGCAGAGCAGCTGCTGCAACTCGAGAATCCCCCCACCGCAATATTTTCGGCCAACGACGATATGGCAGCAGGCGTTATCCGCGTGGCAAACCGCATGGGCATTAGTATTCCGCGGGAACTCTCGGTTGCCGGCTGCGATGACATCGCGCTGGCACAGATGATCTTTCCCGCATTAACGACGATTCGACAACCGCTGAGCGCGATGGCGTATGCCGCATCGAAGGCGCTGATTGACGGCGCGCGCGGGCATCCCCATGAACCCGGACTCGAGATCGTGCCGGGAGCGATCAAGAAACGGGAATCGACGGCCGCCGCGCCCAAAAACGCCTGACCTTTATTTCACGAATCGAATACTGTCGAGGTAAATAGTGACCGGTTTGCGCTGCCCCTCCAGGGTGACGACGAAGCCGACTTTCAGACTCGACAGATCGTCATTCTCGTCAAAGTCGATGCGGAGTTTTTTCCATTCAGACCCCAGCTCGATTATCCGCGTCTTTACGATGACGGAGTCCGGGTACTCTGTATCTTTGTCATGCAAGCCAACGCCGAAGCTGGCTTTCTCGCCGCCGGTCTCGCCGCGCACCCAGAATTCAAGCGCCGAGGCACCGGTCAGGTCGAAACCGCCATCGTCATCACCCCAGTTGTTCGGCGGGTGTTGCCACGCCACGCCGGCCCAGCCTTTACGCCCGGAATAGTGCATCCGTATTGCGTTTGATCCTTCGAAGACGGACTCCTTCCAGCTGCCGTCGAGCAAAAGTGAATTGGCGTTGCCCATCATTCCGCTCGGTGTCCAGGGCATGTGCGCGAATCTTTCCTCGTACACCGAGACCGGAAATTGCGTCCCCGGCACGCCCTTGACCAGCAGCGGTATGTTGGCGGTCGCCGCGTTGCCTGCCGGGTCACTCGCATAGGCGAACAGTCGGTAAGCACCGGGATTCTCCGGCATGCGGATTTTCGCGGTGCCACCCACCGCTTCGAGCACAGCATCGTCGATGTCGTGCAGTGCCGGCTGGAAGTCGCCACCCGTCGCGTATTTTCCCGACTCGGGTCGCAGCACCCAGCGCAGCGATACCGGCTCGCCTTCGGGGTCGGTAACCAAGGTTGTAGCCGTGAATTCAGCTCCCGGGTCCAGTTCGCTGGCGACGTCGATCGTCACGGGCTCGATCGTCGGTGCCAGGTCAGCGGGAAGCTCGCCCGACCACAGCTCCGTCATTGTGTCGAGAACCGCGAGTCTTGAGCCGTCGTCCAGCCACATGCCAAACCAGGTTGCGGTACCTTCCATCTTGGCGCCCCACAGGAACGCGTAGGCACCCAGCGCCATGCCCGGGTTGTCGATAACCGATTGCTGGAAGCTCTGGCGATAGAAATCGGCTTTTTGCGTACTCGTCTGCTCGAACGGCGCACCCCAATCGGTCGTCGGCACTTCCCAGGGGCCGGCCGGACCGAACTCGGTAATAACGTAGGGCTTGGTCGCGCCACCCTCACGCATCCGCTGTGCAATGGACGACGCAGCCCCATAGGCATTGATGCCGTGAATGTCGATTGCAGGCGTGTGCTTGTGCACCATCTCAATACGTCCACCGCCGATTTCGGCGGTGACCGTCATCGTCGGATGGTGCGGATCGAGTTCCTTGATCATGGCGGCAACGTCATTGACGGCCGCCCAGATCCGCGGGTCGTCGCCGGATTCGGGGACTTCCATTTCATTGCCGACACCCCACAGCAGTAATGCCGGGTGGTCCTTGTAACGCAATACCGCTTCGCGCGCCTGCTCCAGCTGAGCCCTCACCTGTTTCTTGTCGCTATAGTCGAAGTCGTGGCGCTCATGCTCGAGCCAGATCCCTACGGTCACCGTCATGCCCAGTGCGTGTGCCTCATCGAGGACCGGCCCGACATTGACAGCATTCCAAGTGCGAATGGAGTTCGCCCCTGCCGCGGCCAGGCGATCGAGCGGACCATCTCCGCCCGCTCCACGTATCTGGTAGGGCTTGCCATCGCGCAACAATTGCCAGTTACCGTCAATCTGGCGCAGCTCAACCGGTACCGGGTCCGCGCTGCCAGGAGTCGCAAACAGGGAAAGTCCTGCTCCGAGCAACATTGGCAATACCCGCTTCGGTAAAAATCGTTTCATGATTGGATACTCTATTACTCCATTACCCGCTTCGGCGTGCGATCGACCCTGAACAATCCCCAGTGCTTCTCGGCACCGTTGGCATCGTTCGGATCTCCTTTCCAGGGCTCGTCGAACGCCTCAAAGAAAAAGACGGTTACGTTTGCGGCCCTTGCCCAGGCCTCGAGATCCGCATAGTGCCGCGCCTGATTGGCCTGGCTGGCCTGATCGGGGAATTCACTGGCCGTCGTCACCCACCCGGCCTCCAGAATCACTATGGGTTTGTCGGGCAGTGCGGCATGCACGCCTGCAATGTTTTCGATTGTGTACGCGAGACCTTCGTCAATGCTCTTGTGCTCCCATATCGGGTAGGTGTGTACGCCGAGAAAATCGACTTCGGCTGCCAGCGGCGCGCCTTCATTGATCCACCACAGGTAGTTGTCCGCGACGGTAACGGGTTGCGAGATCGAGCTCTTGACCTTTCGAACGTACTCGATCACCTGCTCAAGTGGCACCATGTGATCGTTCCAGTCCACGAGCGCCTCGTTTCCCACATTGACTGCAACAATAATGTCTTGGTAACGCCCGGCCAGTTCGATACCCCGATCGATCTCGGCAGCATTTCGCACCCGGTTCTCTGCCAGCGTCTCCTCGGGAATCGGCTCATCGAGCCACGGGCAACCCTCGTGATTGCTGAATTCTGCGCGGAGCCACATGCCAAGGACGACTTTGATCGGCAAATCGTGGCGCTCAATGAGGTCGAGCGTCATCTGCGTGTTCGCATCGACGTCGTACATCCGAATGAACCTGAAGCCGTGGTCGACGAGGATCTCGAGGTCCTCAAGCACCTGCTCGCGGCTTGGAAGCTTCTCGCCGTTACCGCGATCGGGATGCTGTCCTTCGCGGTAACCGGAGTAGGAGATCGCCATTACTTCCCCAATGAGCAAGGCCTCTTTCTCCTGAGTGAAGCCCGCATCCTCCTTGACCGAACCGATCTCAATATCGTTCGGCGAACAGCCCGACAGGAAAGCCAGGATCAGGGCAGTTGTCAGAATGCTGTTTCTTGCTCCGGCTGCCTGATTTGTGCGCAGGCTATTCAAGCACACGGAATGACACTCGCAACTCTGCATCCGAACTACCGCCAATCCAGGCGTGGAACTCGCCCGGTTCGACGATCAGGGTGTTATCACGTCCGAAGAAAGCCAGATCGTCGGTGTGCAGCTGAAACTCCACACGCGTCGCCTCACCCGGATCAAGCCGGACTTTTCTGAAGCCTTTCAGTTCCCGCACCGGGCGAGTCACGTTGCCGACGAGGTCACGAACGTACAGTTGTACTGTTTCGGAAGCCGGGACGCCCCCCGTGTTCTTCAATTCCGCACTGATCGTAATCGTCTCGCCGGCACGAATTTCGGCCACGCTGGTGGCGATGTCGCGGTACTCGAAAGACGTGTAAGAAAGTCCGAAGCCGAACTCCCAGAGTGGTCGGTAACCGGCGTCGAGGTGAAACGCCGTCATGCCAAACGACGTTTGCGGCGCGAACGGATCGATATCATCGATATGGACTGTCGTTTCAGGCGAAGGCGGCTTGCCCGTATTTTTCTGTGCAAAATAGATTGGGATCTGGCCAACCATGCGAGGAAATGTCACCGGCAGTTTGCCGGACGGGCTCTCGACACCGAAAAGTACCTCAGCGATTGCCGCCCCACCCATCGTGCCGGGATGCCAGGCAAACAGGATAGCGTCGACATCGTCGACAATGTTGGTCAGCGTCAAGGGTCGGCCCGCAAGAATGACCGCGACGACGGGTTTACCCGCTTTGCGAACTTCGCGGACCAGTTCCGCCTGTGCGCCGGGCAGGTTGATGTCCGCGCGCGAGTGGGCTTCTCCTGACAAAATCGATTCTTCGCCGAGGAACAGGACGACAACATCGGATTGCTGCGCAGCCTCGAGCGCTTCTTCGAACTGCACGTCCGCTCGGCTTCGGCTCGTCGGCATCGCGCGGACGTAACGAATCTTTGTATCCTTGCCGGCCAGGTTTTGAATACCGTCGAGCCCCGTCACGCTAAGCGACACATCACCGTCGAATATCCATGTGCCGAGCTGCTCGTAAGGCGCTTCAGCCAGCGGCCCGATCACTGCGATCGATTTGACTTTGCCCTTTTGCAGCGGCAACACGCCGATTTCATTTCGCAACAGCACGATACTTTCAAGTGCCGTCTGTTTTGCAACTTGCAACGCATGCTCGCTGCCAATAGGAGGTAACTCATCGGGATCCACGTAAGGATCGTCGAACAGACCAAGGAGAAACTTGATGCGCAGTATGTTGCGTGCGGCCGCATCTATCACGTCGGTGCTGATGCTTCCGTCGGCGACCAGGTCGTGCAGGTGCTCATAAGCCTTGCCGGCCATTTCCATATCGACACCGGCGGTCGAGGCTTCGTAGGCCGATTCGCGATCCCCTTCGGTCAGCCCGTGTACTGACAATTGGTGTACAGAGTCCCAATCGCTGACGACAAAGCCGTCGAATCCCCACTCATCGCGCAGTATTTGCCGCATCAGAAAGCGGTTGCCCGTCGCAGGCACTCCATTCAGGTCGCTGAAAGACGCCATGAAAGTTGCCACGCCCGCATCAACTGATGCTTTGAACGGTTTCAGGTAAACATTGCGAAGTTCGTTTTCGGGGATATTGGTCGTCGCGTAGTCACGGCCACTTTCAGCCGCCCCATAACCTGCGAAATGCTTCGCGCATGCCGCAATCGTGTCCGCAGCAGCGAGGTCATCGCCCTGGAAACCCCTGATCATCGCCACCGCCATGGCCGAAGTAAGGAACGGATCCTCGCCGGGGCTTTCCGCGATCCTGCCCCAGCGCGGGTCCCGGGTCACATCCACCATTGGCGCAAACGTCCAGTTCACACCATGCGAGGCCGCTTCGCTGGCCGCAACACGCGCACCCTTCTCGACAAGCTCCGGATTCCATGTTGCCGCCTGTCCCAGCGGGATCGGCAAAATTGTTTTGAATCCGTGAATGACGTCCCTGCCGACGAGGAGCGGGATACCGAGTCGGCTTTCCTCGACGGCAATGCGCTGCAGTTCATTGACGACGTCAACATCGACGAGGTTCAGAATCGCACCGACCCTTCCGGCCCGGATATCGTCACCCAGGTAATCCGGCGGATTTCCATAACCGGCATTCGCCTGGCGCATCTGGCCAATCTTCTCTTCGATCGACATCTGACCCAGCAATGCATTAACGCGCTGTTCCACTGGATCGTCTGCAAGGACTTCGCTGATATTTGCGGTCATAGAAAGAATCGCTGCCACGGCGGCGGCAAAAACTGGCGAACAGCGCAAGAGATTCGGTCCCGGCGCATTGAAAACTGTTCGACAGGTCCGACGCATATTCGGGCACCTCGTTCCGGTCAGGAAAATGACTGTCTACCAAGGATTGACAGCGCTGTCAATCTCGTGGAGGATACCTAGCCTGAATATGAAGCCGGAGAAGCCTCGTGGGGGAAACGACTGAAAAACTGAAGTTCACCGAGAAATTGGGCTATGGGCTTGGCGATACGGCCTCGAATTTCTTCTTTCAGGTCTTCAACATCTTCCTCTTGTACTACTACACCGACATATTCGGCATCCCGGCGGCGGCTGTCGGCACAATGTTCCTTGTCACCAAGATTGTCGATGCCGCGAGCGATCCCGTCATGGGCCTCATCGCCGACCGGACGACATCGCGCTGGGGCAAATTCCGCCCGTACATCCTGTGGGCCGCCATTCCTTACGCCGTCCTGGGCTATGCAATGTTCGCGGGCCCTGAGCTGTCGGATACAGGCAAACTGGTTTATGCCTATGTCACGTACACGCTGATGATGCTGGCCTACACAGCCATCAACGTCCCCTACTCCGCGCTGATGGGCGTGATTTCCTCATCGTCGATTGAAAGAACCAAGGTAGCCAGTTACCGCTTCATCTGCGCATTCGCTGCCGCCTGGCTCATTGGCACGTTCGTTACACCGCTGAAGAACATCCTGGGTGGTGACAATGAAGCACTTGGCTTCAAGTTGACGATGGCCATCTTTGCGGTTGTTTCGGTCGCGCTGTTCTGGATCTGTTTTGCGACCACGAAAGAACGAGTGCGTCCTGTGCAGGATCAGACAGACATTCGCGGTGACTTTAAAGCGCTGCTGAGCAACGGACCGTGGATCGTGCTGTTTGCTGCAGCAATATTCACCCTGATGAATGTCGCCGTGCGAAACGGCACCATCATGTACTACTTCAAGTACTACGTCGGCGACGACGGAACATCCATATTCCTGATCTTCGACAAGACGGCGGTCTTCATGTCGCTGGGATTGTTTGCCATGATCATAGGCACGGCGCTGACGTCGACGCTGTGCAAGTATTTCGAGAAGCGCATGCTGCTAATTGCGCTGACGACCCTGAATGCGATCAGTATGGCGGCCTTCTACTTCACGCCGCCTGACCAGTATTGGCTCATGGTGACTATAAATTGCATCGGCGCGCTGATTAGCGGGCCAACGCCGGCACTCGTCTGGGCAATGTACACAGACACTGCTGACTACGGCGAATGGAAAACCGGGCGCCGAATTACGGGCCTGACATTTTCCAGCCTGCAATTCGCACAAAAGCTGGGGCTCGCCGTTGGCGCAGGGCTCGCCGGCATCATTCTCGGCTGGTTCGGTTTTGTCGCCAACGAGGTGCAGACGCCCGAATCACTGGCAGGCATTCGCTTCCTGTTCAGCCTCATGCCGGCGGCGCTTGCTCTTGCCGGTGCTGTGTCGATCTTCTTTTACAGGATCGATTCGAACACGATCAAGAACTTTGAACGAGACCTTGTCGATTCTCGCGGAGCGGCGTAACCCCGTCGACTAAGAGAAAATACCGTCGATCTCGCTCATGATCTCCGGTGTGAATTTGTCGACGAAGGTCAGCGCCTTCATGTTTTCATGCACCTGCTCCACCCGGCTGGCGCCCGTCAGGACTGTACTTACATACGGGTTCTGCAAACACCAGGCGAGCGAGAATTGCGCCAGGGTTGCGCCCATCTCAGCGGCGAGAGGCTCCAACGCCGACACCTTCGCAAGCCGGCCCTGGTCCGTGAGCTTGTCACGCAACCAGTCGAATCCTTCGAGAGCGCCACGACTGTCGCCGGGAATGCCCGCCTTGTATTTGCCGGTCAGCAGTCCCGACGCTAACGGGCTCCACGTGGTTGAACCGAGGCGGTGCTCTTCATAAACCGCTTTGTAGTCCGGGCCGAGGCGATGTTGTTCGAACAAGTTATAGACGGGCTGTTCAACCACTGGCTTGTGCAGGTGGTGGCGCTCCGCGATCTCGATCGCACTGACGATATCGGCAGCCTCCCATTCCGAAGTGCCCCAATAGAGGGCCTTGCCGCGTTCAATGATGTTGTGCATTGCCCAAACCGTTTCTTCGACAGGCGTCGATGGATCGGCGCGATGGCAGAAGAGCAGATCGACATAGTCTGTGCCGAGTCGCACCAGTGAGCCATCGATAGCTTCCAGCAGGTACTTGCGATTCAGTGTGTTCTTTTCGTTCGGACCTGTATGCAAGCCCCAGAACAGCTTGGTCGAAATCAGGTAACTGCCACGGCGCCAGGCGAGCTTCTTCAAAGCAGCGCCCATGATCTCTTCTGACTTGCCGGCCGCATAGGTTTCGGCATTATCAAAGAAATTCACGCCGGCCTCATAGGCCGCGGACATCATCTCAACGGTCGCATCGACGTCTGCCTGATTATGAAAGGTAACCCAGCTGCCGAATGAAAGTTCGCTTAGTTGGATTCCTGCTTTGCCCAGATGGCGATAGTTCATAAACGCTCCGTTATCGGTTCATGTTTTCGAAAGTATATCCGCACCGGCGATGCCGGGTTCGATTACGAGACCTGGGTCCTTGTATGAAACCGCATACCAAGCACACTGGGGCGTCGAGAACGCGCGCTATTGCCAGGGAGGCATTATGAAAAATTGGGCAATCTATATCCTCGCAGCCCTGGGATTCGGCATTTACGGTGCGGTAACCGATGCCGATCGCGATGGCTCCGGGGCAATTATCGGTGAGGGAAATGTCGGCGCTTTCAATGTCAGGGTCGGCGATTGCTATAACGATTCAGACACATTCAGCGAAGAGGTTTTGAGCGTCGCAGGCGTTCCCTGTTCCGAACCGCACGACAACGAAACTTTTGCCGTTTTCGATATTTCCCTGGAAAGTTATACGGACGAAGAATCCATGTTCGAACTCGCGCACCGCTCCTGCGCTGCACGTTTCGAATCTTTCGTGGGTAAGGACTACGAATCGTCAGCACTGGAAATCACGACGATGTATCCCAGCGCGGAGAGTTGGGCACAAAACGATCGGGAGGTTGTTTGTGCCGTCTATGACATGGACGCCAATAAACTGGTCGGTAGCGCGGCAGGCCGCGGACTGTAGAATCCGGGCTAGGGCATGTCGACGATGATTTTTCCCTGCGCGCGACGGGTCTCCAGGTAGCTAATCGCGTCGGCGAGATCGCTTAGCCGGTAGCTCCGGTCGATTACCGGCCTGAGTTCACCCTTTAGCATCAGTTCTCCCAGGACTTCAAGATCCTCGGCCCGTATATGCCCCAGCATCATGCCGAGTTCCTGATCGACGAAAGGCGACAACAACATCGCCTTGATCGGGCCCAACAAGGGCGCTATCCAGTTACCCTTGGCACCGCCAACGATGACGTAGCGTCCGCTAGGCTCCAGCACACTCCGATTCGCAAGCACACCGTGATTACCCACCATGTCGACGACCAGATCGTAGCGTTGCGCGCTTTGCGTGTAGTCATTCACCGTGTAATCGATAACATGATCAGCGCCGAGAGCGCGGACCATGTCGACATTTCGGGTACTACAGACACCGGTCACGTCCGCACCCATCGACTTGGCAATCTGCACGGCGAAGGTGCCGACGCCACCGGACGCGCCGTTGATCAGGACTTTCTGGCCCGGCTGCAACATTCCGCTATCTCGCAGCGCCTGCAACGCCGTTAGTCCGGCAATAGGTACCGCGGCGGCCTCCTGGAAGTTGATATTGCCAGGCTTCAGGGCCAGGCCGCCGTTCGCGCGGGTTGTCAGGTATTCGGCGTAGGCGCCGTCCCGGCCACCAAAGACTTCGTCCCCGGGTTTAAAGCGCGTGACATCCTTGCCGACAGCCACAACCGTGCCCGCATAATCGACACCAAGATTTGTGACATTCGGTTTACCGATGCCTCGCGCAAGGCGCATGATGTAGGGCGAGCCGCGCATGTAATGTGAATCGAGCGGATTGACGCCGGCCGCTACTACTTTGACCAGCACTTCATTGTCGGCCGGCGCAGGTTTTTCGACCTGGACTACGTCGATGATATCCGGCGAGCCGTAACAACGAACCTGTGCCGCTTGCATAAGTTCTGTGTCCAATGGCGGAGCAGTTGCCGGCTCACAGGCTGACTCGTAACTCAACGTGATGCCCAGTGCGACGATAGCGAGGAGCAGGAGTAAGGCGAATCCTTTCGCAATTTTTTTTAGTAGATTCATGATTCCACCTCAATACTGCAGCTAGGGAACTTCCCGGCCGTTGCGCGCCTCCAGCAGCCGGTACCAGTCTTCTGCAGTGTAGTCCAATTCCAGCGCCCTCAGTGCGGCTGCAATTCGCGAGGGCTGCGTCGAACCGATGATAGGGGCAATTTCTGCCGGATGTTTCAGCAGCCAGGCCAATATGACGATCCAGGGCTCCGCCTGGTACTTCGCGGACTGGGATGCGAGTTCGGCCTGTATGCGGTTCGACTGTTCTTTGGCAAGGGTCCCACCCCACGCTGGATAAACCACGCCACCTAGAGGGCACCAGGCCATCGGCGTAACCTTGAGTCTCTGGCACTGATCCAGCGTGCCGTCCGTGATAGCGGAAATGTTGTCGATGTTAATTTCAACCTGGTTGACCAGCAATTTCTCGTCGCTGTAACTCTGCAACAATGCGAATTGGCTCGGACTGAAATTACTCACGCCGAAGTTCGCAACCAAGCCGCTCTCTTTTAGAATCCGGAACGTTCCGGCAACGTCTTCGGCATTAAGAAGATAGTCGGGGCGATGCAACAAGAGCAGGTCCAGGCAGTCAATGCCGAGGCGCTGCAAGGAAGCTTTAACGCTGCTGAGAATATAATCCCGGGAAAAATCGTAGCGCTTCGGCAAGCCCTCCGAAGGCTGATTGAGCAAGCGAATGCCGCATTTGCTCGTGATCAATAGTTTCGCGCGTAACCCGGGCGTTTCATCCAGCACCTCCGAAAACAGTGACTCCGCGTTGCCGCCAGCGTAAATATCGGCGTGGTCGAAATGCGTGTACCCGGCCTCGACCGCAGCACGAAGCGCCGCCTTGCCTGCTTCCCGGTCCTTGCGAGAATTATCACCACATATACGCATGCAGCCGTAAACGAGTCGCGACGAAACGATCTCGCTGTTTCCAAGTACGATAGATTTCACTTTGCGGCGACTCCCATTGGCGGCACAGTATATGACAGGGTTATCGTCAAGTAAGTACAATAGCGCACGGTTAAGCGACGAAGTCACGCTGTTGGTCTCCGAGCTCATTATCGAGCCTGTCACTCGCGCCCGCTACTAAGAAAAATAATTAATAAGGAAAGGCATTCATGAATTTGCAAGCACTCGATTTCACGGTCGTCGCCATCTACGCGATTGTGCTACTCATACTCGCGCAGTGGGTGTCGCGAGAGAAAGCCGGTCACCAAAAAGATTCCAGTGACTACTTTCTTGCCGGGCGCAACCTGCCCTGGTGGGCGATCGGTGCTTCGCTGATTGCAGCGAATATTTCCGCTGAACAAATCATCGGCATGTCTGGCTCGGCATTCGTGATGGGAATAGCGATCGGTGCCTATGAATGGATGGCCGCCATTACTCTCATCATCGTCGGCAAGTGGTTGTTGCCAGTATTCCTGAAGCACAGGATTTACACGATGCCGCAGTTTCTGGAGCAGCGTTTCGATCATCGTGTCCGTAACGTCATGGCGACGTTTTGGCTCGGCATATACGTATTCGTCAACCTGACGTCGATACTTTGGCTCGGGGCGCTGGCCGTCAATACGGTCACCGGCATCGATATTACCTGGGGCATGATCGGTCTTGCCGGCTTCGCTATTGCTTACTCCATTTACGGCGGACTCAAGGCCGTCGCGCTGACCGACATCATCCAGGTCACGTTGCTCGTCCTTGGCGGGATCCTGATCGCAATGATTTCCCTTGATGAAGTGTCCGGCGGCCAGGGCACACTCGCGGGTTTCAGCCTGTTGATGGAGAAGCTCCCCGGCCACTTCGACATGATATTCACGAAGGACTCGCCACACTACGCGGCCCTGCCCGGCATCTCCGTCCTCGTTGGCGGCATGTGGATCATGAACCTGTCGTACTGGGGATTTAACCAATACATTATTCAGCGTGCTTTGGCGGCAAAAAGCACCCAGGAAGCCCAAAAAGGCATCATGTTTGCCGCTTTTCTCAAGATGTTGATGCCGCTGATCATCGTGCTGCCCGGCGTCGCGGCAGTAGTACTGGCTCCGGACCTCAATCCGCCGGACAAAGCCTATCCAACGGTGATGAACCTGCTGCCCGCAGGCATCCTGGGCCTGGTATTCGCCGCCCTGATCGCTGCCATCGTTTCGTCACTCGCCTCGATGATGAATTCGATATCGACGATCTTCACGATGGACCTGTATCGTCATTTCGCCAAGGGTGGCAAGTCCGAGACACAGCTCGTTACGGTCGGCCGAACGGCCAGCCTCTCGGCGATGCTCGTCGCTTTGATCATCGCCAAGCCCCTGCTGGGCAATTTCACGCAGGCCTTCCAGTACATCCAGGAGTTCACCGGTCTTTTTACACCCGGCGTCTGCGCCTTGTTCCTGTTGGGCTTCTTCTGGAAAAAGACCACGGCCAACGGTGCCCTGGCGACCGCGATCGGTTCTGCCGTCTTCTCGGTTGCATTCAAGCTCGGCTGGCCAGCGCTGCCGTTTATAGACAGGGTTGGACTCGTGTTCCTGTTGAGTATCGCCGTTGGCATGATCATTTCGGCCATACAGGGCGCCGAAGATCATCCCGAGGCGATTGACTACAAGAGCGTCGACACAACAACAACGGCCGGCTTCAACGGTGCTGCACTCGTAGTGGTGTTAATGCTGGCGGGTCTGTACGCAACCTGGTGGTGATTGCAGGCAACCGATTCCCGCCACACTGTCCGTCTAATGAGTATTCCCTGGTGGCGGGACTCTCAGGAGGCGTTGCGTGTACATCGGTCATATCAATCTCGCTGAATCATTCAACGGCGCGGGCGAGCACTTTGTCGGGCTGATCGAGTCACTACGGCAGCACGCTTTCGAGCAATACGTCCTGGTCCGTAACGTCGATCTTGCGAAACGCCTTGACCTGGTTGACGGCGTTACTGTGGGGCCGGTGACCCGTTCTGCAGTCACCGCATACTGTTTAATGCCCGCAGTCGACGTCATCCATATTCATGACACGAAAAGCGCGTCGGCCGGACTGCTGTCCATTCTGACTCGAGGCGTCCCTTACGTCATGACGCGTCGCAGTGAACCCGGCAACAACATGAATCCGCTAACAACGGCAGTGCAAAACCGGGCCGCGGGCTTTATCGATGAAGACCAGATCGCTGTTGGCGACCATATCGAAATGTATCGACGCGCCGTGGATTCCCTGCGCGTGCCAACAATGCTGCTATGACGCTAGAACTCCCAGAGGATACCGATGGCCGGGAGCATCGGCATCCAGTAGTCCTTGCCTCGTTCCAGAGCATCTTCGCCGTCGGGGCCCTCTTCGATATCCCAGTCGAGACAGCACTCATTGCGCCGGTTGAAAAGATTCGAAATCTCAACAAAGGCCAAAAGTGATCCGCGCTTGACATCGAACCGCCGACTGACACGAACGTCGACGCTCGCGTAAGTGCCGTGACGCAGCGCATTTCGAGGTCCGGGAACGACAGTGCCATCGTCTGTCATGAAGAGATCTGTTGTCGGCCAGCCGGTATGAACGCTGGTTGCCGCCGACATATCCCACTGATCTTTTTTCCATTCGATACCCGCCTGTAACGAGTGCCGCTGGTCCCAGCTGCGCAGCACGGTAGTTGCATCGATCTCGTCCGTCGCGTTTGACCAGGTGTAGGAGGCCCACCAGCCAAATCTTTCGGACGTCCGGTCGAACGAAAGTTCAACACCGCGAGCCCTTGCACTACTGGGCTCCAGTCGCACTCGATCGGGCTGCAATTCGGGCATCAAACCCAGTGGATCGAACAGGTTTTCGAATCGCGGCCGGACACGACCGATATCCTTGTAAAACAGTTCGGCGCGCATCGACAGGTCGTTGGCAAACAGGTGTTGAACTCCCAGGATGACGTGGTCCGCACGTTGTGCCGGCCAAAAGTTCGACACCCCGTCTTCAACCTGTAGCGATTGAATGGGCTGGGACTGGAAGTATCGCCCGACGCTGATACGCAATTCCGTCTTCTCGCCGACTCGATGCAGATAACTCAACCGTGGACTCAACTGCGAATCCGAATTGAGGTCCGTATACGTCTGGTCATCCCAGCGGAGCCCCCACTCGATGATCGCCTTGTCCGAAAGCCGCCAGCGATCGGAAACATAGAACGCATAGCTGCCACCCTCGGGGTTGGCGACCACCGACCGGGTAATATCCGGAACCTGGCCTTCATACATAGCCTGCAGGCCGAAATACTCGGCGCGACCGTCGTAACGGTAGTCCGCTTTGCCAGCTTTGGCAGTAATTCCCCACTGCGTCCAATGCGATTCTGACGGAGTCCAGAGCCAGTCCTGCTGAATGCCGAACTGGGTGACGTCCCGGTCATCCTGTACCCCCGCGACCATCTTCTCCATATCGTTGGCGTAACCGTTGCGCCTGTTACTGTAATTGGTCGATGAAAGGACCGTCGTGCTGCTCAAAGTGTCGGACCAGTGGCTGTCAAGTCGCACCCAGACCTGGGCATTTCGCGTTGAACTGCTCAACTGGTCGCGTTCTGCAGGTTCCGTTTCGAGCACTATTTCGATCGAGTCTTCCGCATACAAAGTGTTGAAGGACAGCCGCGTTCGCGGCGTGATATCAATCGCGAATTCGCCGAAGACATCAAAATAAGAAGGTTGGCCGAACTTCGGATCGATGACGAGATCAAGGTTGCCGCGTCGCCCCGACAACAACCAGCTTTTGTTACCGCTCGCACCTGCTGTGAGTAGCGACGTATTGAAAACACTGATGCCAATTTCGTTGTGGCTCGCCCTCTCGGTTTCAACGGAGTCCATCAACACGAGGCCGCTCATGCGGTCCCCGTAGCGCACCGGAAAACCGCCGGTGTAAACCTCAACGCCCTCGACAGCACGGGCGTCAATCGCGCTGAAAATATTCTGGAAGTCACGAATGTGGAAAGGATCGAACAGCCATTGCCCGTTCAGCATGATGCCGATCTCGCCCATTTCGCCGCCCCGAAAGTGCGCCAGGGCCGAGGCACCGCTGGCCGCAGCGCCCGGCAGGCGCTGGGTTACCCGAATCGGGTCTTCACCGAGATCCGGCAGGTTTTGGATCGTGCGCTGGTCGATTGAAAACTTCGATGCAGCGATATCGCGGGAGATCGCATAACGGCTCGCAGAAACAATGACATTTTCAACGGGACTGGTCGGGGCTGTCTTGTTGCTGTGAGCCTCGGTGGTGTCCTGCGCCCGCGGATCCGAACTCGTGTCCCGAACCACCAGGTGGACGCCCGAATCGGTGCGAATCATGAGTCCGTGCGGGCGCAGTATCTGGCTGACGATTTCGAGAGCGGAACCTTGGGACGGCTCCGATTGAACGACGAGATCCGCCGTAACCAGGTTAGTGCTATAGGCGAATGGAACACCGTCGTCACGAAACTCATCAATGACCTCCGCAACGGACCGACCTTTGAAATCACGATTGTCGGACACGGCCAGGCTCTCGGCCGCCAGTGATGGCACCGCGAAAAAAAGCCAGCTAGCAGCAAGTACCAGCTTTAATTTATTCGCTTTCTCCGACGTAGATTGTCCCCTCTTCGACCCGCCAGGCAATGTCGGCCGTCGCCATACGCATTTTCAGCGCGTCTGCTGGCGCCAAATCGATGTCCCCGCGCAATGTCGCATTTTTCAATTCCTGCTCAACGGCCGCGTTAGTGTAAACAACGTCCCGACCCAGTTCGCGTCCGGCCCAAAGCAGAAATTCGTGGGCAGATTTGCCATCAACATTGATCGGCGGAGAAGTCGCGCCGACCCAGTCCCACGCGGAACCGTACTCGCTGAAACGGGTGACGACGGGTTGCTGGCTACCAACAAATCTCACCTGTTCGCCCTTCGCCGCCTGATATTCGTGGTAGCGACCCGCTACTTCGACCTGTCCCTCGCGGACCGATACCTTCAACTCACCGCTAGCCACGGCCGTCATGAACTGCGTGCCGACATGCGTCACTCGTCCGTAGTCAGTCTCTACTTCAAAAGCAGCAATACTGCCGGCTGATATCCCGGCAACCAGTTCCGATGGCGTCGAGTCGAAGTAGACCTGGCCTGCTTTGAGATAAAGAGTGTCATCGTCTCGAAATTCAACTCTCGTATTCTTGTCCAGACGCACAGACCCACCGCGGCTCCAGGCCAGTGCGATACCCGCATCAGCACCGGTGATTATGGTTTGTCCGGACTGAATCGTTTTCAGGTCTGCGACAGGCGTCAACTGCGACTGCTCACCGAGCACATAGATCGACCCGAAACTCCTTTGAATCGATGCGACCCTTTCCTCATGGGCAGCCGGCACGCGCAGCGTATTGAGTACTGCGAATACGCCCAGCAATACGCTTGCCGCCACCGCGAAACGGAGCATGCGTTGCCGGGACTTGTGCCTGCCACTCACCAACTGCCACTCGGCACGCACTGCGTCGCGAACGGCGGCCGTATCTGAAGCCGCCGGTACTGGCCGTGGTGAAGCTTCGCTCAGCAGTTTTTCCAACGATTGATCCATGTCACTCATCACTTCATAGACTCTGTTAGTTGTTGATCCAGACCGCCCGACAGCGTCGAATAGATTTCCGCAAATGCGCGTTTTGCGCGAGCCAGCAGCGACTGTGTCGCCTCGGTACCGATATCCAGCTTCTCCGCTATCTCCTTGATGGAATGCCCTTCAATGTACTTCCACTCCAGTACATCGCCGTACCGGGCCGGCAACTTGTCAAGTGCCACCTGGATCAGGCGTATCAACTGCACGCGCTTGTAGTTGTGTTCGGGGCTCATTTGAGCGGGCACCTGAAGTGAATCGACCGCCGCCCGGATCTCGGGAAAATCCTCGACCAGGACGATGTGCTCCCGATACCTGCCCTGCTTCGCCAGCCAGTCGCTGGTCTCGTTGCGGCAGATTGCACACAACCAGGTAAACAACGCAGATTCGGCGCGATAGCTGCTCAATTTCTGGACTGCCCGGGTTAACGTAATTTGCGCAACT
>Ga0224505_10001054_pt1 | contig 18136 bp, 14 predicted proteins | sample SF_Jan12_sed_USG_FD_169102 | JGI IMG/M metagenome (GOLD analysis project Ga0224505, IMG submission 169102) | Sediment microbial communities from San Francisco Bay, California, United States - SF_Jan12_sed_USGS_4_1 | ecosystem: Environmental > Aquatic > Marine > Sediment | place: USA: California... | reverse complement strand
ACCAGCTGCTCGCGGTCGCCCGAAAAGCTGCGCGCGATGAACGTGCCGCCGAGGCTGAGCGCCGCGAGACACGGATCCACCGGTGCCTGCAGGTTCTCCTCGCCCTTCTTCGACTTGGTGCCGATGTCCGCTGACGCCGAGAACTGGCCCTTGGTGAGGCCGTACACGCCGTTGTTCTCGCAGATGTAGAGCATGTTCACGTTGCGGCGGATTGCGTGCGCGAACTGGCCGAAGCCGATCGACAGCGAGTCGCCGTCGCCGGAGACGCCGATGTAGTGCAGGTTCTTGTTGGCGGCGTTCGCGCCCGCGGCAATCGACGGCATGCGGCCGTGTACGCCGTTGAAGCCGTGCGCGCCACTGGCGAAATACGCCGTCGTCTTCGACGAGCAGCCGATGCCCGAGAGCTTCGCGAGCTGCTCAGGGCGCAGGCCCAGCTCCCAGATCGCCTGGATGATCGAGGACGTGACCGAGTCGTGGCCGCAACCTGCGCAGAGCGTCGACATCGCGCCTTCGTAGTCGCGTCGCGTCAGGCCGAGTTCGTTCTTCGGCAGGTCCGGGTGGTGGACTTTCGGTTTGTTGATGAACGACATTGTCAGGGGATAGAGGTTAGGGGATAGGGGTTAGTCGGAGGAGCGGCGCTGAGGTCGAGTGCAGTGATCACCAGTCACGGGCCACTATTTCGCGGCGGCGAGGCTCGCGCGACGTGCGTCGCCCAGTTCCGCGATCACGGCATCGACGATCTCCTTCGAGGTCATCGGCAGGCCGCTGTAGTGCAGGATGGAGTGCAGCTTCGACTTCGGCACGTCGGTCTCGAGCGTGAGCAGCGAACGCAGCTGCGCGTCGCGGTTCTGCTCGACCACGAAGATCTTCTGGTGCGAAGCCAGGAAGGCCTCCACTTCGTGCGTGAACGGAAAGGCCTTGATGCGCATGTAGTCGATCGCCATGCCGTGCCTGGCGAGGATGTCACGCGCCTCATTCACGGCGCCGCGGCTGCTGCCGACGGCGACCAGGCCGATTTCGCTGTTGCCCGTCGCCTCGATGACCGGTGCCGGCACCAGCGTCTTCGCCCGATTGAACTTGCGCAGCAGGCGCTCCATGACCACCTGGTATTCCGCCGAGTCCTCGGTGTAACCGCCGTACTGGTTGTGACCCGAGCCGCGCGTGAAATACGCGCCCCTGGGCGTTACGCCCGGCAGCGTGCGGGCCGGGATGCCGTCGTCGTCCGTGTCCAGGTAGCGGTGGAACCTGGGCAGCGCCTCGATCTCTTCCTTCGTCAGCACCTTGCCGCGGTCCGGACGGTACGCGTCGTCCCACTTGAGCTCGGGGCACATCCAGTCGTTCATGCCGATGTCGAGGTCCGACATCACGAACACCGGGGTCTGCAGCCGCTCGGCGAGGTCGAACGCCTGCACCATCATGTAAAAGCATTCTTCCGGGTTCGACGGGAACAGCAGCACGTGCTTGGTGTCGCCGTGCGACGCGTACGCGCACATCAGGATGTCGCACTGCTGCGTGCGTGTCGGCATGCCCGTGGACGGGCCGACGCGTTGCACGTCGACGATGACGGCCGGAATCTCGGCGTAATAGGCGAGCCCGATGAACTCGCTCATCAGCGAGATGCCGGGTCCACTGGTTGCGGTAAACGCCCGCGCGCCGTTCCAGCTGGCGCCGAGCACCATGCCGATCGCCGCGAGTTCGTCCTCGGCCTGGATCACGGCGTAGCGGCCCTGCCCGGTTTCAGGATCGACGCGCAGCCTGGCGCAGAACGACTTGAACGCGTCCATCAACGAGGTCGACGGCGTGATCGGGTACCACGGTGCCACCGTGGCGCCGGCATACACGGCGCCGAGGCCGGCGGCGGTGTTGCCGTCGATCATGACGTTGCCCCTGGTCCGGTCCATGCGCTCGATGCGCAGGGGCAGCGGGCAGGGCAGGTGCTGCCTGGCGTAGTCGTGGCCGAGCTGCACGGCCTTCATGTTCGCCTCGACCAGCGCCGGCTTCTTCGCGTAGCTCTCGCTCAGCAGCTGGCGGATGACTTCGATGTCGATCTCGAGCAGGGCGGCGAGCAGGCCGAGGTAAACGACGTTCTTCATCAGGATGCGGTTGCGCACGCCGATGAAGTTCTCGTTGCAGATCTTCGCGAGCGGCGCGCCCAGGATCGCGATGTCGTCGCGCACGAGCACAGCGGGGCGGGGCCAGGTCGAATCGTAGATCAGGAACCCGCCGGGACTGACTTCGCGCACGTCCTTCTGGTACGTCTCGGCGTTCATCGCGACCATGAGGTCGACGCGGCCGGAACGGGCGACGTACGCGTCCCTGGTGACGCGGATTTCATACCAGGTCGGCAGGCCCTGGATGTTGGACGGGAAGTAGTTCTTCCCCATGACGGGCACGCCCATGCGGAAGATGGACTTCATCAGCATCGTGTTGGCACTGGCGGAGCCGGTGCCGTTCACGTTGGCGAGCTTGATGACGAAGTCGTTTACGCGGTCTTGCGTTGCTGGGGACTGGGCCATTGGTGGTCGTTCGCGTGGGGCAGGTTGATCGTCGACTTCTGCATGTCCCAGGCCGCCGTGGGGCAGCGCTCGGCGCAGAGTCCGCAGTGCACGCAGAGGTCCTCGTCTTTCACCATGACGCGGCCCGTCTGCTTGAGCGGCGCGGAGACGAAGAGCGGCTGGTGCGGGTGCTTGCGCGGCGCCGTGAGGCGCTGCGACAGCTCGGCCTCTGCGCCGTTGCGGGTGATCGTGAGGCAGTCCGTCGGGCAGATGTCGATGCAGGCGTCGCACTCGATGCACGCCTTGGCGTCGAACACCGTCTGGATGTCGCAGTTGAGGCAGCGCTGGACTTCCTGCGCCGTCTGTTCGGCGTCGAAACCCAGCTCGACTTCGATGCTGATCTTCTTGAAGCGCTCGACCAGGCTGACGTGCGGCACGAGCCGGCGCTCGACCGGGTTGTAGTCGTTCCTGTACGACCACTCGTGCAGGCCCATCTTGCGCGAGGAAAGGTTCAGCGTCGGCGGCAGGCGGTCGGTGACGGCCTGCCCCATGCAGTGGTTGTGCACGGAGATCGCGGCCTGGTGGCCGTGCTCGACTGCCCAGATGATGTTCCTGGGGCCGAACGCGGCGTCGCCGCCGAAGAACACCCCGGGGCGCGTCGACTGGTGGGTCCTGGCGTCGACGACCGGCACGTGCCACTTGTCGAACTCGATGCCGAGATCGCCCTCGATCCACGGGAACGCGTTTTCCTGGCCGATCGCCAGGATCACGTCGTCCGCGGCGATGAAGGTCTCGCCCGTGACGCGCTCGGCCGTGATGCGGCCATTGGCGTCGAGGTCGTATTCCATCTGCTCGAACAGCATGCCCTTGAGCTTGCCGCCCTCGACCACGAACGCCTTCGGCGAGTGGTTGACGACGATCTCGACGTTCTCGCTCTCGGCGTCCTCGAGTTCCCACTCGGAGGCCTTGAAGAACTGACGCGGCTTGCGCGCCATGACCTTCACCTGCTTCGCGCCGAGGCGCAGCGACGAACGGCAGCAGTCCATGGCCGTGTTGCCGACGCCGATGATCAGCACCTTCTCGCCGATCCTGTCGAGGTGCTTGAACGCCACCGACTCGAGCCAGTTGATGCCGATGTGGATGTTGGCATCGCCCTCGGTGCGACCGGGGAGCTTGAGCTCCTTACCCTTGGGTGCGCCGCTGCCGACGAACACGGCGTCGAACCCGCCGGTTTCGAGCAGCCTGCGCATGCTGTCGATGCGCGAGTTGTAGCGGATCTGCGCGCCCATCTGCTCGATGTAGCCGATTTCCTCGGCCAGCACCGTTTCGGGCAGGCGGAATGCAGGGATGTTGGTGCGCATCAGGCCGCCCGGCTGGTCCCACTGCTCGAAGATCACGACTTCGTAGCCGAGCGGGAGCAGGTCGTTGGCGACCGTGAGCGACGCGGGACCCGCGCCGATGCAGGCAACCTTCCTGCCGTTCTTCTGCGCGGGGATCACCGGCAAGCGGGACGAGATGTCGTCCTTGTGGTCGGCGGCTACACGCTTCAGCCGGCAGATCGCGACCGGCTTGTCCTCGACCCGCCCGCGCCGGCAGGCCGGCTCGCAGGGACGGTCGCACACGCGACCCAGGATGCCGGGGAACACGTTGGACTCACGGTTGACGATGTAGGCGTCGGAGAACTGCCCGAGCGCGATGAGGCGGATGTACTCGGGGACGTCGGTATGGGCCGGGCAGGCCCACTGGCAATCCACCACCCGGTGAAAGTAGTCCGGATGGGAGGTATCGGTCGGCGGGGCGGTCACTGAGAACCCTGATTTCCTGAGACGGACCGCGACTTTAGCCGTTCTGCGGGGGGGTGCAACACGCATTTCCGTGGGGGCGGCTTGCGGCAACGCAGCAAGACGCCGCTGCGCACACTATCGCGGGCCTGTTGCGCAAGCGGGCCACCCGGGTTTACTTTAAAAACGTGACCCAGATCACCCGAAGTAGCGATTAAGGCGTATGGCGGCCGAACCCCTGGCGCGTTCTGATGACAGCCATTCAACGGGCCGGCCCGTGCCAACGGTCCCCCGGCTCGGGACGACGGTGATCATGCGGTCCGGGTGGCTGCTTCTCGCTCTCGTCGCGGCGCTCCACCTTGGAACCGCGCGGGCGGAGATGGCCTCCGCGAACCTTCAGGTTACGGTCCAGGTCCTGCCGCACGCGCGGTTGCAGGCCGACCCAGCGCCTGTCTCGATCACGACGGCCGACGTGCAGCGCGGCTACGTTGACGTGTCGCGCATTTACCAGTTGCAGACCAACGCGCCCGACCGTGTCGTGCTGCAGCTGAATCCGCGGGTCGGGCTCACCGATTCGATCGACATCGACGGCTTCCAGGCTCCGTTGCACATGAGCGACTCGAGCCTCGAGGTCAGCCAGCCGTTGGCTCGTGAATTCACGGTGAATTACCGGCTCTGGCTCAGTGCTGGTGCGATGCCGGGCGAATACGCGCTGCCGGTGCAGGTCGCCGCGCTTCTCCGCTGACTCAATACGTCAGCGTCAACACCAGCGTGTCGTTATAGGCGCCGGGCACGGCGTCCTGCAGCTGCGGGATGCGGCCGTACACGGTGTGGGTCGCCGTGCGCGTGCCGTTGCCGACACCGGGACCGATGGTCATCGAACCCGATGCAATCACGGTGCTGCCCGTGCCGTTGCCCCAGACCTGCGACCGGGCCGGGTCTGCAAACACGTTGTAACCCAGGCGTGCCGAACCAGCACCCAGCTGGCGCGTGGTCGGGCTGGTGCCGTTCGTGCCGTTCGAGATCGTGACGCGGTAGCTGACGACGGTGGCTCCCTTCGGGACGTAGCGGCAAGTCACCGTCACGGTTCCGATGGAATCGTCTGGCCCGGTGAGCGACGGATCATAGGTGCCGAAGTTGAGACCGACGGCCGTGATGTCACAGTCGGCCGCGTCGACCTGGCCTGCACCACACAGCACGATCGCGAGCGCGGCGGTGAGCCACGCTCGCCGTTGCCGCCGCCGGTGTCCGATCTCAGGCCCCCGCGATGATCGTGCTATTCGCATCGCACGTCACCGAGGTCGGGCACGGGGTCGTCGCCGGCAGGTCGACGGACATTGGAACTGCAGTTGCCGCCTGCCCAGGTCACGCGCAGGCTGGCGGATTCATTCAGCCCTTCGACGTAGAGCATGCCGTCGAGGCCAAGCGGAAAGCGGGCAGCCCCGAAAGCTGCCTGGGCGCCAGCGGGCACCGGCGAGCCGTCGGCCTGCACCAGCCGCATCGTCGCGGCCATCGCGCGCTCGACCGGGAAGCGCACCAGAGCGCCGCTGCGATAGGCTGGCGTGACGCCGATCGCTCGCTGCGACAGGCTGCCGTCCATCGGCACCTGCCTGGGATCCACGCTTATTTCGTTGCGCTCGTACGGTCGCAGGGCGTCGATGAGGACGCGCCCCTGTTCGTCCGTCCTGCCGACCGGCTGGTTGTCGAGGTAGACCGTGAGTCCCTCGTAGTCGGCGACCTGGACGACGGCGAAACTCTGCTGCAGTGATCGCGCGGGCATCACGCCAGCGGCGGTGACGGCAAGCCCACCGCTCCCGCCGACGCGAACGCCGGATTCGCCGTTGCGGCGGGCGTAGTCGACCTCGACCGTGCCGGCGCTGCCCTGGTAGGCGAGGTAGGCGTCCTGCTCGTCGGCCGACGAGAGCGACATGCGATAGCCGATTCCTGAGCCCGCCGGCAGGCCGCGCTGCAGGCTGGTCGAGGCTTCGAAGCCCCCGTTCGTACCCGACGACTGTTGCAGCGAGGTGCTCAGGGTGCGCCGATCGCCCAGCGTTACCGTCCAGTTGAGCAACAGCGAGGAGTCCTGCTCGCCGGCGATCGCATGCGATGCGAACAACCCCAGATAGCCCAGTGCGCCAATGCTCAGCGAATAGCCGAGACCGAAGGTCTGCACGGTCTCGCTGTCGTAGTAGCTCTGCAGTCCGTACGCGAGCTGCATGTTGCCGTGCCGACCGAAATCGAATCCCAGTCCCGCGAAGGTCCGCTGCCGCGGCTTGTAGGCCAGGTCGGACATGCCGCTCTGCACGAAGGCACGGCTCGCGTACTGCGTCTGGGCGTACGCGCTGAAGCGATCGCTGTTGTGCTCGATGCCAAGGCCGGCGAGGAAGCCCATGCCACTGGCATCTCCGCCCGCGGCGATCTGCGCGTTGACGATGCCCGCCACGCCGGCCTGCCAGGCCGCATCGGCGCCCAACGCGTAGATGCCGTTGGCCTGGGCTTCCGCGCGGGCGCCTGCGGTCAGCGTGTCGGTCACGCCGCGCCGGTACATTGCGACACCGAGCATGTCGCCGTAGGCGAAACTGCGCTCGCCATAGTCCTCGCGGATGCTGCCGAGCTCGAAGGAGTATTCGGCAAGGTCCGGCCGCAGCAGCGAGGTACCCGAGTAATACGGCTGGGTCAGGATCTGCTGCCGGCCGAGGGCGTCGGTGACGACGACCTGCAACTGTCCGGCGCCGGTCAGCACCGGCAGGTGGTCGATCGAGAACGGGCCGGGAGGCACTGATTCGCTCGCGACAGGACGTCCATTGACGAAGACGTCGACGGTGGACGGCACGACCGCTTCGCCATGGGCTGCCAATAGCGGCGTCGTGACGAGCATCGGCTGGGTGCTGAAGTTGGTGCCGAACTGCACGCCGCCGAAGCGCACTGCCCGGCCCCAGCCGCCGGGCGAAGAAATCGAGTCGCCAACCCGCAGCGTCGCCATCCGGTCGGGAAAATCACGGTTCCAGGTGGTATCCAGCCGCGCGACCTGGCGTCGCAAGGGCTCCACGTTCGCGACCATCGTGCCGGTCAGCACGCCCTGGTTGCCGAACAGGCCCAGTTCGAGGAAGGCCCCGCCCTGGCGCAGGTCGCCGGACTGTTCGGCGGAGACGTCGTAGTTGACGAACGCACCCGGCGCAGAGCGCGTGGCACGCGGGGCGTCCATCGGCGTGTTCACTCGCTGCGTCGGCAGAAAGGCCTGCGCCGGCACCGTCACCCGCGCCTTCATGGTTGCATCGTCCAGCGCAACGACCGCTCCCATTTCGGGACCCAGGCGGTAATAGCGTTCGCCGTTGACCTGCACCGCGCCACGCATCGGTGTCTTCAGCCGAATCGTCTCGAGGTCGGTGGCGCGGATCAGCAAGGTGCCGTCGACGTCGCGGCGGACGACGAGCGTGGCTGGTACAGGCTGATCGTTGATGTGCAGTTCGACGACGGCTTCCGCGAACGGCTCGGGTGCCATCCCTGCGGGGTCCGGTGCTGCAAGCGCAGGGGTGCCTGCAGCCAGTAGCAGCGTCGCGGCGATGCAGCGTCGCAGGCGCACCTGGCTCAGTCCGCCAGCGGCAACTCCGTCACAAACGAGCCCAGATCGGTGGTTCCCTCCAACCGATACGGACCAGCCATCCCGGGGCCGGTCGTGGGCTGCGCATTCAGACGGGTGTTGTTGTTGTCGTCGAATGTCCAATGGCGGCTGGAGCCCGGCAGCAGGTACGCAAGTTCCGGCTGGTCGAACACCGTGGCGGCGCCATCGGCGGTCTTTACTGAAAAACGATGGATACGGGCGTGCGCCGTGCCGTCGTTGCGCGCGCTCAGCGACAGCTTGCCATCGCCATCGCGGGTCGCGATCCAGGCGACCTGCGGCGTGGCCGGCGCGCGTGGCTCGACGAAGACCGGCACGCTCAGGCGCAGCACGATCTGCAGTCCGTTGAAATCCGGACTCGCGACCTGCGGCACCTCCTGCAGCAGCAGGCGGTACGTGAGTTCGCGTGCCGGATCGACGTCGCGGCGAAGCGCGACGCGCACCAGTTGCGAGCCGCCGGCCGGCAGTGTGAACACCGCCGGTGAAACCAGCAGGTCGCGGGAGGGCGTCAAGGCATCCTGCCCTCCCTCCTGCGACCAGGCCAATCCCTGGGTCTGCACCACGACGGGCTTGCCGTCCTCGTTCCTGACGGTGAGGACGGCCATGCCCGTGGCGTCTGCGAAATCCACGCGCAATGGCGAGATGGTAAACGTCCCTGCCAGGGCCGGTGACAGCGCCAGCAGCGCTGCCAGGCCGGCCCATGCGGAAACGTTCTTTCGCAGCTTCACGACGAACTCAGTATTCGACCGTGACGGCGACCGAGTCGGTGTACAAGCCGACCGGAGCGTCCTGGTTCGCGGGGCTGTTGGCGATCGTGCCGTACACGGTGTGCGTGTTGGCCTTCGTGCTCGACATGCCTTGGCCCGTGCCGCCGACAGTGTTGGTGCCCGTCGTCTCGCCCCAGATCGTGCTGCGCGCGGCAGCGGTGTACAGGTTGTACTCCAGCACGTTCGAACCCGATTTCAGCAGGCGCTGCGCGATGTTGCCGTTGGTGCCATTGCCAAGCTTGACCGTGTAGAGCGTGCCGTTCGAGCAGCGGACCGACAGGTCTGCCGAACCGTCGACTGGGGCCGAAGCATCGTAGTCGGCGAACGCGAGGGGCGCGGCCGACACCAGGCAATTGGATGCCACGTTGGCGGTGACGTTAAGCGTCGTCGTCGCCGGACTCGTCGCTGCGCCAACCGTACCTGCCACCATCGCCAGCGTGCCCGCGATCGCGAGCTTCAGAGAGTTGCTAAGCATGAATCGTCCCTTGTGTTGCTACAGCACGACGAAATGTCGTGAGGCGGCGATTCTTCCGAAGCCTAGGAATTCGAAACGTGATGCGGGTTGCGATTTCCTTAAGTGAAATCGCATTGCATCCGATTCGAGGAGCGTTTTTTCAGGCTTTCAGGCGGTTGGTCGCGTCGGACCACCGCTGTGACGACACAGCAGGCGACAAAGCGTGAGCTGCGTCACGGTGCGAGAACGAAGCGAAATTCCGGGCTGCCGTAGTGGACGTAGTCGGCCCAGTCGACGGTAGGCATTGCCTGCAGCTGTTGCCGTGCCGCGAGCACCGCGTCGCCGAGCCGGTCGCCGCTCAGCAGCGACTGATAGAGAGAGTGCGAGAATGCAAACGCCGCGTCGTCGCCGACGGGCCAGTGCGTGCCGAGGAAATTGGCGACGCCGCCCGCCAGGAAGGCTTCGGCGATGCCCGTCATGGTGCGGCGCATGCCGAACAGGCGTGCCGGAGAAGGGCGCTCCCGGGCACGCTTGCGCACACGTGCCGCCTCGCACGCATTGCAGAACACGAGCGCCGGCAGGTTGCCGACGCTCGCAAGGTCAGCACCGCGCAGCACGTCCCTGCCGTCGCAGAGCAGGCCGCCCTGGTCGGGCTCGCGTGCGTCGAAAAAAGCGTGGCCGGCAAAATGCAGTACGTCGAACGCGCCCGTACCGAGTGCCGCAAGGATGCGCGCCCGCGTCGCATCGCGACCGGTAAGTACGTCGAACGTGACGGAGCTGCGACTCAGCAACTGCTTGAGGGCCTCGCCCTCGGCCGCCGCGCCCGGCAGGTCGCGCGTCGGATCGATGACCAGCAGCACGCGCAGGGGATCGGATGCGCCGTGATCGTCGCGCCACCGCGCAACGGAAAGCGTGTCGCTCGCATAACGACGACTGAGGCCACCGCCCAGCGCAGGATGCGTCGTGCCGATGCGCAGCACCTCCCAGGGCACGCGTGACGCCTCCCGGTCGTGCACGACCACGAGCGGGCGCGCCTGCATCGCCTCGAGACCCTCCCGCACCGTCGCCGGCAGCAGCGATCTCGCGAGCGCGGTGCCGATGCGCGCCAGGTCGCGCGCAGTCGCAGCACCGGTCTCGAGCGGCTCGATGTGTTGCAGCAGGTCCGCACGGTTCAAGGTGACGGAGCCGCTGAGCACGGCCGCCTTCGCGCCCGCCGTCAGCAGCGACGAACGGCACTCGTAGGCGTTGCGTCCCGCGGCCGTCATCGCTACGAGCAGATAGGCGGGATCCGCTGACGCCGCCTCGCGCGAGGACAGGGTCGCGCGAGCAGGTTGCCTGCCGGGCGTGGCGGCGGGCGCGTCGACCTCGTCGACCAGCAGGGCAAGGTCCGCGCCCTGCATGCTCGCCGCAAGCTTGCGGGCAGCGCGTACCAGCGCGGCGTACTTGCGTGCATCGATTTCGCAGATCGAGATCCGGCGCACGACCTCACCCGGGTCCGCGTGCTGAACGCCAGCGATGAATCCGCGCAGCTGCTGCTCGAGCGCCATCGCCACGGGCACGCCGGATCCCGCACCGAACAGGACGGTCGCGAAGTCCTCGACCTGCGTGTGGGCGAAGGTGTGGACGATGTTCTCCGCGACGAACGCAGTCGCCTCGGCGCCGAAGTCGTCAAAATCGCCGAGGCCCGCGCACAGCACGAATTCCGCGAGCAGGCGGCTGCGCGCGACCGGCAGCACGAACACCTGTCCAAGCTGCGCCGCGAACATGCGCCGCAGCGTGAATTCGTGGATCGCGCCGCCGAGTTCGACGTCGATGGCGGTGGCGGGGCCGGAGGGATCGACGTTGCGGAATACGCCCAGCACCAGCGCGCGTGAGTTGGCATCGACGATGCTGCCGCGGACGAGCCGTATCTCGAGCGTGCGCCGGGGTCGCGCCGGCGCGGGCCGTGCTGCAGCGAGGCGCGCATCGAACGCGCGCTCGAGCATGGCGGGCTCGACCGCACCGTGGAACTCGGGGGAAACGACCGGCTCGAGCAACCGGCGCCGTGCGTCGGGCGACAGGTGTTGCCACTTCACCTTGTGCGGGGCGACGCGACGCAGCGCCGTTTCGCTCATTTTGCGCAGCACGGTCACGCGACCGCGCGAGGTCGACGCGGCCAGCCGTTTCGTTCCCCCGCTGCGCAGCAGGTCCACCACTGCCGCGATGACCCGCCCGTTGTTCGGCAGGCCGCCGTGCTTCTCGCCAACGTACCAGGCGGGTGCGCCCGGGCGAACGGCGAGTGCGAGCGGTACGGTGCCGTCGCCCTGCGCAGTCACGCCGAAACTGAACTCGTTGCCGGACGACGACAGCGAGGTAACGGTGTCCTGTCGTACCCCGACGATGACGAGGCAGCGGTCGTCGCGGGCGGGCCAGCTTGCTCGCTCCTGCCGTGCGGCCAGCAGCCGCTGCGGATCGGGCCGCAGTTCGTCGTCGGGCCAGGATTGCGCCTGGAACAGGTCAGCGCCGCCGGCGAGTGCGGGATCGGGCAGCAACTCGTGCAGGGCCGGCAGTGTCCGAAACACGATGCGCGCCAGGTCCTCGGCCGTGTGTCGCCGGTCGATGGCCGCAAGCTTGCGCACCGTCGGATAGACGCCGCGCATTGCGAGCACTGGCGCAAAGGATCCGTGATTCGGGGCGCCCAGCTGCACCACCCGCGTGATGCGTTCGCTGCGCTGGCGGCCAAGCGCCAGTCGTGCGACCAGGCCACCCATGCTGTGACCGACCAGCATGACCGGCGCGCCATCTGCCTCGGCAGCGATGCGCTGGTTGAGTGCGTCGGCCAGAGCGCTCACGCTGGCGCGCCAGTCGTACGGGTGCAGCCGCGCATCGAACCCGGCGATCCGCAGCGACAGTTTCAGCTTCAGCGTGTTGAGCAGCATCGTGCCGAGCGCAACCAGCCGCGAGCCGGCCGGCAAGGCCAGGCGAGTGAGGTGGCCCGCCGCGATCTCGATCAGGTCGACCCACAGCACGTCGTCGAGCAGCAGTCCGCGCGAGCCGATGCGCGATCCCATCAAGCCGGGCAACACGTAAACGCGAGTGCCGGGCGGTCCGCGCCGCGCGGCAGCGCGCCGTGCCAGCGCGCTCAGTTCACGGTAACCCTTGTCGCCGAAGAGCGCCTTGAGCTCCGCGCGGCGCTCGCCGGTCGCGAGCAGCCGCTCGACTTCTTCGTCGTGGAGTCGATGCACGGGCAGCGCAAGCGTGGGGCCGGTCACCGACGACTTCCTGGCCGCGTCCGCGCCGGTATCAATGCGCAGCCGGTGGAGCGGCGCCCGGCGCGCGCACTTCGACGCTGACATCGATCCTGCCCGCCTGCTCGAACTGCAGGGTCAGCGGAAAGCGCTCACCTGCGACCAGCGGCCGCGGCAGGTCCATCAGCATGATGTGCGTGCCTTGCGGCGCCAGTGCGACGGACCCGTGGGCGGGCACGTCGACAGCTTCGGTCGGACGCATTTGCGCCATCCCGGCCGATTCTGCCACCACGTGGATCTGCGCCATCGCAGCGCGCGGCGTTGCGGCGCCGACCAGCCGGTCGCGCTGCGACCCTCCGGCCAGGGTGAGGTAAACGGCAGCGACGGCCACGCCCGGCGGGGTCGCGCGCGCCCATGCATCGTTCACGGCAACAGCCTGCGGTGCAGGCTCGGCTGCGTACGTCGGCGCAGTGGCTCTTGCCAGTGCCAGGGCAATCAGTGCGACGGCCGCGCGACGCTTCATTTCCTGGTGCCGTCCTTCATCGCGCCGCGGATCGTCGCGACGATGCCGTCGATCGCGGGAGCGCGGGTAGTCGACTTGCGCCATACCGCGCCGATCGTACGACCCGGCACTGGTTTCGCAAACGGCTTCACGCGCAATCCGCGTGCGGTACCCACGGACGTCTCGGCAGCCAGTTCAGGCAGCAGCGTGATGCCGTGGCCGGCCGCGACCATCTGGCGCAAGGTCTCGAGACTGGTCGCGCGGTAATCCTGTTCCTGGTTCACCCGGATCCGGCTGCAGACTTCAAGTGCCTGGTCGCGCAGGCAGTGACCGTCCTCGAGCAGCAGCAGCGTTTCGTCCCGCAGGTCTTCCACTTTCACGCGATCGCGATCGGCCAGCGCATGCGAAGCGGGTACGGCGAGCACGAAAGGTTCGTCGTACATGGGCACGGCTTCGAGGCCGTCCAGCACCACGGGCAGCGCGAGAATCCCAACGTCGATTTCGCCGGCGCGCAGCCGCTCGAGCAACTGATCCGTCTGGTATTCGTACAGCATGAGCTTGAGCCGCGGCAGCTCGCGTCGCAGCCGGCCGACGATGTGCGGCAGCAGGTACGGTCCGACGGTGGGAATCAACGCCAGCTTGAGCGACCCTGCCAGCGGATCCCGGTCGGTCTTTGCCAGGTCGACGATCGCGTCGGCTTCCTGCAGCAACAGTCGCGCCCGCTGCACGATCTTCACGCCGGTCGCGGTCAGGGTGACGCGCCTGGGCTGTCGCTCCACGAGCGGCACGCCCAGGTACTCCTCGAGCTTGCGGATCTGTGCCGAGAGGGTCGGTTGGCTGACGAAGCAGCGCTCCGCGGCCTTGCCGAAGTGGCGCTCGTCGGCCAGGGCCACGAGGTAGCGGAGGTCGCGCAGGTTCATGCGGAAATAATAGCTGCAGCCTATCGGCCGGTGCAAAGCAATCAGGCCGGTGAATCGCCTATACTTGCGCGATGGGTCCCCGATCCACGAGGCTCTCCGCCGGTGTCGTGGTCGTTCGCCGTGCAGGCGACGACTGGCTGTACCTTTTGCTGCGGGCTTTCAATCACTGGGATTTCCCGAAAGGGATGGTCGAGGAAGGCGAAGAGCCACTGGCCGCCGCCATCCGCGAAGTGCGCGAAGAGTCCACGATCGAGGACCTCGACTTCGCGTGGGGCCCGCATTCCACGCAGACGGGTCCTTATAGCGGCGGCAAAGTGGCCCGCTACTACCTCGCGGTGACCATGACGTCGGAGGTGAGCTTGCCGATCAATCCCATGATCGGCCGCGCCGAACACAGCGAATTTCGCTGGGTCGATTTCGATGGGGCCCTCGAACTCGTCTCGCCGCGCGTGAAGCCCGTCGTGCGCTGGGCCGCCCAGGCGCTCGCGCGCGGCTAGTCCGCTGTCAGGCGACGCGGCCGCGATGGCCGCCCCGCACGAAATCCTCGACGTTTGCCGCCATTTCATCCAGGCAGCGCTGGCGTGCCTCGCGCGCCGCCCATGCGACGTGCGGTGTCACGATGAGGTTCGGAATGTCCGCCGCCAGCAGGGGATCGCCGTCCACGGGCGGTTCCTGTGGCAGCACGTCGATGGCGGCACCACCGAGCCTGCCGGCGTGCAGTGCAGCGGCCAGCGCCCGCGAGTCGACGAGCGCACCCCGCGCAGTGTTGATGAGCAGCGCGTCGGGCTTCATGCGCGCGAGCGCACGGGTGCCGATCAGGCCCTGCGTCTGCGGCGTCAGCGGACAGTGCAGGCTCAGCACGTCCACCTGCGGCAACAGTTCGTCGAGATCGTGCCTGCCGGCGTGACGCTCGCCGCCCGGACGGTTGGCGACCCACACTTCCATGCCGAGCGCAAGATTGGCCGCGCGCGCCACCGCCTTGCCGAGTGCACCGTGCCCCACGATGCCGAGCTTGCGCCCTGCGAGCTCCCGGATCGGAAAGTCGAGCAGGCAGAACTGGTCGCCGCGCGACCATGCCCCTGAGCGCACCAGCGCATCGTATTCGCGCAGGCGCTGCGTCAGCAGCAGCATCGTGCCGAGCACGTGCTGCACCACCGAGGCCGTGCAGTAGTCGCGCAGGTTGCAGACGCCGATGCCGCGCTCGCGGGCAGCCTCGAGGTCGACATTGTTGGTGCCGGTGGCCGCGAGCACGATGAGCTTGAGGCCAGGTGAGCCGTCCATCGTCTCGCGCGTGATGCGCAGCTTGTTCAGTGCGACGATGCTTGCGCCGGCGATGGCCCCGGGTACGGCGTCCTGCGGCATGTTGTCGTGCAACTCCAGGCCCGGCATTGCGCGCCGCAGCGCGGACGGATCGAGGTCGCCGTTGAAGCTGACGGTGGCGTAATCGAGGAAAACGGATCGCATCGGACGCTCGCTGACAATCGACACCCGCAAACCGTAGCATTCCGGCATGCGCAGGTCGCCACAAAAAGCCGGGGTAGACCGTGGCCCCGTCCGCAGCGGGGGTACTACGGCATCCCTGTGGGACGCATTTGCCTCCGCCCTCGAAGCTCGCGACGGCATGGCGGGCGCACAGGCCATCCACGAGCTCTGGATGCGCGGCGAGATCGGCAGCAACGTCGAGCGTGCGCTGCAGCAGCTGTGGGACGCCGCGGCGGCGACCATCCCGGAGTGGCTGCCGATGCGTCACGTGCACTGGTTGCCGCTTGCATACGAAGTCACTGGACGCTTCGTTCCACCACAGCGCGGCCGATCCAATATTTATCTCGTTCTGCTCGATTACAGCGACAGCCGCGACGACCCCTTCGGGCTGTACGTGGGCATGAGCCACTATTCGCCAGTGCAGCGCTTCGAACAGCACAAGTCCGGGATTCGCGCAGCCGGCAGCGTACTGCAGCGCGGACTCGAGGTCCTGACGGGGCCCACGCTGCATCTGCAGCGAATCACCCGCACCGAAGCGGTGCGCATCGAAGAGCAGCTGGCTGAAGCGCTGCGCGCCGCGGGTCTCCTCGTGCATGGAGGGCACTGACGGTCGCGCTTTGCGGTAGTGGGAGTCCGGTTTTCCGCGATGGTGAGCCCGGCCCGGCACAGTGCAGTGTGTACGGGTCCGACGCGCAGTCCGCCAGGAGGAACGCACATCGTCGCCATGCCGGTCACACAGGTCGATCTCGAGCCGCGGGTACGACGCATCACCGCGCGCTGGGAACACGATCCCGGTGCGCTCGTGCAGGTGTTGCGCGAGGTGCAGGAAGAGTTCGGTTACCTGCCGGGCCCCGCGCTCACGCTGGTCGCGCGCCTGCTGCGCATCCCCTATTCGCGTGCCAGGGGCGTGGCGAGCTTCTATTCCTTCCTGAGCGACGAGCCGCAAGGCGCGTATCGCGTCCTGTTTTCGGACAACGTCACCGATCGCATGGCCGGCAGCGAGCGCCTGATGGAGGCGATGTGCCAGCGTCTCCGGGCGGAGCCAGGTAAGGTCGCGAAGGACGGCCTGGTGAGCATCGCGCGCACTTCCTGTACCGGCATGTGCGACCAGGGGCCCGCGTCGCTGGTCAACGGTCGCGCCATCCCGTCGCTGACCGACGAACGCGTCGAGCGCCTCTGCGAGCTCATCCTTGCACGCACGCCGGTCGCGCAGTGGCCGACGGATTTCTTCGTCGTGCAGGACAACGTACGCCGCGCGGACATCCTGCTCGGCCACGCGCTGCAACCGGGCGATGCGATACGTTCGGCGCTGCAGCGCGGCGCGGCAGGCCGGTCCGAACACGCCGCCAACGAACGCTCCTGGCGTGAGGCGAACGTGGGTGCCGCACAGGGGCCGGTCGCGACCCTGGAAGAGATCAAGCGCTCGAACCTGCGCGGCCGCGGCGGCGCAGGGTTCACCACCGGCATCAAGTGGGAGGCGTGCCGGCACGCCACCGGCCGGACGCGCTACGTGGTCTGCAACGCCGACGAGGGCGAGCCGGGCACGTTCAAGGACCGCGTGCTCCTCACCAGCCATGCCGACCTGCTGTTCGACGGCATGACGGTCGCGGCCCATGTGATCGGCGCCAGCCAGGGATTTCTCTACCTGCGCGGCGAGTACCGTTACCTGCTCGAGCCGCTCGAAGCGACGCTGCAGCGGCGCCGCGCAACCAAGCTGCTCGGCAACGGCATCTGCGGCCAGCCTGGCTTCGATTTCGACATCCGCATCCACGTCGGTGCGGGCTCGTACGTGTGCGGCGAGGAATCGGCGCTCATCGAGTCGCTCGAGGGCAAGCGTGGCGTGCCGCGCAATCGTCCGCCGTATCCCGTGACGAATGGCTACCGGCAGCAGCCGACAATCGTGAACAACGTCGAGACCTTGTGCGCGGCGGCGCTGATCGCCGTACGCGGTGGCGACTGGTACCGCTCGCTCGGCACGCCCCGGTCGTCCGGCACCAAGATCCTGTCGGTGGCGGGCGACGTCGAGCGCCCGGGCCTGTACGAATATCCGTTCGGCGTGACGCTGTGGCAGGTGCTGGAGGACTGCGGTGCCGCAGGCACCCAGGCGATACAGGTCAGTGGTCCGTCCGGGGTCTGCGTCGATGCCTCCGAATTCGGCCGCCGCATTGCCTTCGAGGACCTGTCCACTGCGGGCGCCTTCACGGTGTTCGATGCGAGCCGCGACATGTTCGACGTGGCGCGCAACTACGCGCACTTCTTCGCGCACGAGAGCTGCGGGTTCTGCACGCCGTGCCGCGTCGGCACCTCGATGCTGGTCACGTCGATGGACAAGATCCACGCCGGCAATGGCACGCAATACGACCTGCTCGAAATCGATCGACTGAACAAGGTGCTGCAGATGTCGGCCCATTGCGGCCTCGGCCACACTGCCTGCAACCCGATCCTCGACACCCTCAAGCGGTTCCGCCCCGCTTACGAGCGCAAGCTGCGCTCGCTCGATTTCTCGCCAGCCTTCGACCTGGACGGCGCCCTCGAGCGCGCGCGGCAGATGACCGGGCGTGACGACGCCGGCGCGCACCTGGAGGCACACCCGTGAGCGAACGGCCGAGCTTTCTGCTCGATGGCGCCGAGGTGCCGTTCGAACCCGGCCAGACGGTGATGCAGGCCGCCCTCGCGGCCGGGCGTTACATTCCGCACCTCTGCTATCACCCGGAATTCACGCCGCACGGCAGCTGCAAGCTGTGCACGGCGCGGATCGATGGCCGGCTGATGGCCGCGTGCACCACGCCGGCCGCAGGCGCGACCGAGGTCGAGAGCGGGACGGAGGAGTTGAACGACCTGCGACGCACGCTGGTGCAGATGCTGTTCGCGGAGGGCAACCACTTCTGC
>Ga0224505_10001053_pt1 | contig 18136 bp, 14 predicted proteins | sample SF_Jan12_sed_USG_FD_169102 | JGI IMG/M metagenome (GOLD analysis project Ga0224505, IMG submission 169102) | Sediment microbial communities from San Francisco Bay, California, United States - SF_Jan12_sed_USGS_4_1 | ecosystem: Environmental > Aquatic > Marine > Sediment | place: USA: California... | reverse complement strand
AAAAGATATTTCCAAACCATACTTGGCGAGTCTAACTACGCCATGGCTGCATAATCTAGCAAACCGCTAGGTTACGCCTCGTCCCGATAAGATCGGGAAAGCCATCATCGCTCAGCGCTGTCGTTTTGCAGGCGCTGGTTAGCGGTGTCGTCATGCAGAACTGCTCCGTGTGATGTTGCTAAGCACGGTTAAGACCAGTAACTACGGAGAAGTTTAGGCTGTTGCCTGCCTTGCTGTTCCCGACAACCTAAAGTCAACTAAGCATGTAGAAAGTACGGTGTTATCTTCTCTGGACGAGAGTTCGAATCTCTCCGGCTCCACCTTCGCCCGCCAATGCACTGCCTCAGTGCGAAGGCGGGCTTTTTTGTCTGTTAACGCAGCTCATTGAAAAAATGCTCGCATTGGTCTGGGGTGGACACAGATCAGTTCGCCATGTTATAAGAATCTGATTTCTAAGAAGAAATAGTCTGGTTTACCGTACAATTAAAACTGGACTGACGGTTGCCAACGATTAAGTACTGACTTCCAGATTTTCCCTGCCCCATTTCCCCGTGATCGCAGCAGCTTCGTAGGTGGATTGTAAAAAATCCATCAGCATCTTTTCCGGATCAGCGGCCACGCGAACGTCGTCGTATTTTAGGAAGAACTCACCCATCGAATCGCTCCAAAAAGCATTCGCAGGAAGTACTTTTTGCTTTCCATAGGTCGCTGGTGAAGGATATGCATAAGCATAAAATACAGGCATTGGTGAGGCATCGCTCCCAGGCCAAAATCCACAACTGCTAACTTCTTGCGAATAGGCTTCCTGCATCACGGATTTGGGCATGTTGGGCATCGATCCCTGGTGCAAAGGCGCTTTCCTTCCCGAGAAGCGCGTGACGGCCACATCAAATGCGCCCCAGAAAAAATGCACGGGGCTACATTTGCCAACAAAACGACTCCTGAAACGCTGAAAGACATTATGCGTGCTTACTGATGCCTGCCAGAAGTCTAACACTTTTTGTTTGTCGTATGACCTGTTCTCTACATTGTCTTTGAAAGGGATGCTGGGATCCATCTCATTGGGCTGGCCGTGTATTTTGACGTGAATGCCCATGTTTTCCAAGTGGGCAAACAACTCCTTATGAAAGTCTGCGACGGTGCGCGGGTACAATTCTATGCGCACGGTTTTATTAAAAGTAGCGGATAGTACGAGCGCATGACGCTCAAAATCAAATTCTATTTCGAAGATGCCATTGTGGTAGGGCATGCTGCCCGTGGTAAACCCTCGGGCCGTGATGTAGAGTGTAGTATGCCAGGAGTGGTTTTGCCAGGGCATGGATTGCAACCGGATCTTCCCCACGATTTGAGTCCACTGATGAATTGTTTTGAGCGTTTCACTCCAGCTGTCGTAGTCCAGCGCCGGCCATGCACTGTCACATTCTTTGATAAACGTATTCATCTAACCAAGTTGACCCTCCTGCTGCTTTTTTCCAAGCTAATGCTCATGAAATTGATCATTGGTTGAAATCAAATGTTCTGGCAGGTCGCTAACTGCGCGATCAGAACCTGGCACCTACACCGATGTAAAAGCTCCGGCCAATAGATGGAATGATGCCTGGTCCCGGATATTCATCAGCCCGTTTGGTGAAATACCGCGCATCCTGCAAATTGTTGACCCCAAATTTCACATTATATTTTTTGTACGTATATGTGCCCGACCAATCCATTACTGTATAAGCAGGAATCGGACCGGCAACTGCATCCGCTGATGGCTGTTCAGCATTATCTGCGTCTCCGTACGACTTGGCCGTTCGACTGATGAGAAATGTGGTCGAGAATTTATGGATGCTTAGGGTTGTTCCAAAACGCTCAATGCTGGTGGGCGCGTACGCCACATATTTTCCGTCATACTCACCCGACACATATTTGGCGTCGATGATGGCAAGCGAGTTAAAAAAACTAAGGTTCCAGTTACGGTTGTCCGAGAAAGCCTTTATTGGGGAAAACTCAATGTATGTTTCCAATCCCTGGTGCACGCTGTTGGCAATGTTGGTGCGGTAGGGATGGGGTACACCCAAAGCATCTTCTTTTTCAATAACGCCAACCCGGTTATTGTATTTCAGATAGAATCCGCTTACATCAAAGTTCAGGTAGTCTTTGACCGTTCCACGAAATCCAATATCTGCATTATAACCATCAGCATCCTTAAGATTTGGATCCACAGAAGCAATGGAACCCAGTGGCGTCAGACTGGAATAATCGAAAGGTCTGTAGGCTTGCGACCAGTTTGCATATATGTTGGTGGCCGAAGTGGTTTTGTACTGTATCCCTATTCCTGCAAGAAAAATGTGGCGCGTCCTGGACTGATCAGAGATAACGTTTCCGTCCTTCTCCTCATTTGGATTATATCCCTGAACACCAGATTGTATAAATTCATAACGCAAGCCTGGTGTGACGGATAGTTTTTCGTTTAGCCGGAACGTGCTCTCAATAAAGGGGGCAACATTCACCGTAGTGAAGTCGAGATCGTATCCATATACCGGATTGACCAGGGTCAGGTCGAAATCTGACCCTGTGGTACCTTCTCCACCTCCTTGCCTTTTCATTTTCGCGGTATAGAACCTGACACCGGTCGCAAGCGTGTTGGATGTTTTCCCAGCCTGGAAGTTCGACAGTAAACGTATTTCGGTTGTTTGACTTTTGAATGCCTGACGTCCCACTTCGCGGTTAACGTATTCATTTGTTATAGGATCGATATCATCGGAAGCTTGTGGACCGCCATCTTCGTTTCGCCAAACAACGTCTCTGGCACTCAAATTAATGGCGGACTTGACGCTCAACGAAGATTGATTGGAAAGTTTCCAATCCAGGGTCGCTGTTATGATATTCCACGGAGAGGTGATCCAGTTCCGGGATCTTGTGGACTGCCGCGGATCGGCATAGAAGGCACTGTCGGTGAGACCACCAGGCATGTGGATGCGGTTTCTCAATAGGGTATATTCAAGCCCCACTTTTACGTTCTCGGATACCTGATAGGCTATGTGCGCATGGCCTGAAAATTTTCTAAAGTCGGAATTGGGCCGCCAGCCTTGTACAGTCTGAAATTGACCGAAAGCATAATAGTTTAATTTTCCAATTTGTCCACCTACGGCATTAAACGAGTTGAACAGGCCAAAGCTACCTACGGTTTGCTGTGTGGTAAATTCAAAAGGTTTGGTTGTGCTGCCTTGCTGCATGATGTAATTTATTACCCCGCCGAACTGTGCCCCATATTGCAGCGAGGACGCTCCCCTTACCACCTCAATTCGCTGAACGGCTTCCAATGGTGGCAGGTAATACGACTCCGGGTAACCAAACAGATCAGCCGTAATGTTATACCCATTTTGCCTGGTATTGGTTTCAGTGGATTGTGAAGGGTCCAATCCACGGAACCCAATGCCATTGGCCGGGAAGCCACTTCCTTCTGTTTCAGAATAGTTTGCGCCCGGAACCCTGCCCAGAACCTGGCGCGGATTATTTTGTGCGGTATTGGCATCAAGGCTATCTAACAACAATACCTCTGTTTTTTTACCCGAGTAAATGGCGTGATCATTGGTTTCAGCCAGGTATCCCATGCCGGTTATGGCACGCACCCCGGTAATCACTACTTCCTGAAGTTGCTGGGATGTTTCCACCAGAGTAAAATTTACCACCAGCTTTGCTCCGGGTTTTAGCGCAATCTTTCGTTCCTGCGATTCGAAACCTACGGTCGAAACAGCTATAAGGTATTCACCGGCTTCGGCACTAATGGAATACTCGCCAGAGGAGCCTGAGACTGTTCCCAGGGAAGTACCTGAAAGCGCAATGTTAACGTATTCAAGGCCCGTACCGCCCGCAGACCTGATGGTGCCCGTTATTCGGCCCTGCTGAGCCATTATTTGAAAGGAAATTGTCGATAAAATCAAAAGTAGTGCTGGTCTCATGGGTTTATTATATTAGAATGGTTCTAAATAATGACACAAACTTAGACTTGTTTAGAATTATTCCAAATAAAAAATAATAAATTAATGGCTGATCAAGGCGGGTTCACGCCTGCGCTCGCTAAAAGTGGGAGAAGCCTGAACTGTTTTCAGCAATGGGAAGGATCTGAACTAGCACTATCAGAAAATTCATAAATTAAAGTCGGAAACTGCAAATGGGGATATTCTCTAAAGCCTTTGGGGCAAATCTCATAAATAAGATGTCTTACCAATGATCACATTTTTGACCGCCATTATTGTCCTCATTTTGGGCTATTTTATCTATGGCAGGATAATAGAGCGTGTTTTCAAGTTTGACAACGAACGCAAAACACCTGCCCTGTCAATGCCAGATGGCGTGGATTACATTCCGATGAAAGGGTGGCGTATTTTTTTGATTCAGTTCCTCAACATCGCCGGGTTGGGTCCAATATTCGGTGCAGTAGCAGGGGCGATGTGGGGACCGGTTGCCTTTCTATGGATTGTCCTGGGATCGATATTCGCAGGCGGCGTCCATGATTATTTTTCCGGGATGCTTTCCATACGCAATGAGGGCAAAGGTATCGCTGAAATTACCGGGAAGTATTTGGGCCCCTACCTTAAGGTGTTTATGCGTGGCTTTACCGTTTTTTTGATGATCATGGTGGGCACTGTATTTGTCGTGGGTCCAGCCAACATTTTGGATGAACTGACCAGTGGTTGGCTTGGCGCCAATGGATGGGTGTGGATCGTGTTTGTATACTATGTGCTGGCCACTATCCTCCCGGTTGATAAAATTATCGGCAGGATTTATCCCGTTTTTGGCGTTGCGCTCCTCTTCATGGCGATGGGACTTTTAATACCGCTCTTGTCGGGTGCCTACCCGATTCCGGAGCTGACAATGAGCAACCTCCTGATGAACCAACATGACAGGGCGGGTTCATTTCCTGTTTTTCCCATGTTGTTTGTTACGATTGCCTGCGGGGCAATTTCCGGATTTCACGCTACCCAGTCGCCGCTCATGGCACGCTGTATGACAAGCGAAAGGCAGGGGAGAAGTATATTCTATGGGGCTATGATTTCAGAGGGAGTTGTTGCCTTGATCTGGGCGGCAATTGGCATGACTTTCTTTGGTGGTATCAAGGAATTAAATATCGCCATGAATGAAAATCAGGGCAATGCGGCCGTTATTGTAAATACCATTTCCCATGTGGTATTGGGGCCTGTAGGAGGGGTGTTGGCGATATTGGGTGTGGTAGCCGCGCCACTAACCTCAGGGGATACGGCTTTTCGCAGCGCAAGATTAATTGTCTCCGATTTCTTGAAACTTAGCCAGGCCGGCATAAAAAACCGGATTATAATCAGTATTCCATTGTTTGCAGTGGGGTACATGTTGTCGCTATTGGATTTTGGTATCATCTGGAGATATTTTGCCTGGTCCAATCAAACCTTGGCCACGATAGTGCTGTGGACCATTACGGTCTACCTGGCATCTGAACGCAAACCCTACTGGTTTGTATTGCTGCCGGCAGTATTTATGACAGAGGTTGTTACGTCTTACATCTTGCTGGCCCCGGAGGGGCTTTCGCTACCCATGGACATTTCATTTATTATTAGTTTTATTATTACACTTCTAGTGCTCGCTGCAGCCATGATGAAAATAGCGAAGCTGAACAGATTCAGCGCGCAGCTGGAAGGCCAATAATTTTGATCCGGAGAAAGACATTAACAACGCTTGCAGGTGCCCACATGCGCTGATGCCGAACTTGGCTGATCCTGCGCAACCCTAGGTAGCCACAATGTATTATGATTATATCGCTAATCTACTATTTATGAAATTAACGGGTACCCTACTTCTTGCAACAATTGTATCTGCGTTGGGAGGGTTTCTTTTTGGCTTCGATACTGCTGTAATCTCTGGGACTACCGATGCGTTAAAAACAGTTTTTGACTTAACAGCCAACAGCCTGGGGTTTACTGTGTCAAGCGCTATCATCGGTACGTTCATCGGGGCATGGTTGGTAGGCGTGCCGGCTGACCGGTATGGAAGAAGGAAGACGCTGTTTGTGCTTGCCGTCTTTTATTTGGTCTCAGCGATTGGAAGCGCCATCGCCTGGAGCTGGGTCTCCTTCATCATCTTCAGGTTCATTGGCGGATTGGCTGTTGGGGGTGCCTCCGTTGTATCGCCTACTTACATTGCTGAAATATCGCCGGCATCTCTCAGGGGAAGACTTGTTGCGGTAACGCAAGTGAATATTGTATTTGGCATGCTCATCGCCTATTTTTCGAATTACCTTATTGCAGGTAGTGTTAGCGTTGATGCATGGAGATGGATGCTGGGAGTTGAAGCCATGCCCGCAATTGCATTTTTCCTGTTACTTTTTTTTATTCCCAGGAGTCCGCGATGGCTGATGGCCAACAAACTGGAAGCGGAAGCAAGGAATGTATTGGCGCTTTGTGGTGCCAAAAATGTTGATGCCGAGATCGGGGAAATCCAGACTTCCCTGGACCTGGAGCGTCATAACATCAAAGACCCGTTTTGGAGTAAATCCTATAGGATTCCGATACTACTGGCCATCGCGATCGCAATGTTCAATCAGTTGTCGGGCATCAATGCCGTGCTTTACTATGCTCCTCATATCTTTCGCATGGCAGGCGCCGCAGCAGAATCTTCTTTATTACAGTCCGTCGCTGTGGGTAGCATATTTTTTGCGTTCACATTATTGGCCCTTCCGGTAATTGATCGATTCGGTCGCAAGACCCTTATGATAGCCGGTTCAATAGGTTATATCATAAGCCTCGCAACAGCGGCTATAGTCTTTTACATGTATGGAACTGATTTTACGGAAACAGGAGGAACGATCGTGCTCATCAGTATCCTGGTATTTATCGCTGCACATGCCTTTGGCCAAGGGACCGTCATCTGGGTTTTTCTCAGTGAAATCTTTCCCAACCGTGTTCGTGCAAGGGGATTGGCGCTCGGGAGTTTCACCCATTGGTTCATGGCCTTCATCATATCCTGGACTTTTCCAATAATTGCCGAAATTTCCGGGGGCCACATTTTTACCTTTTACGCCATTTGCATGATTGCCCAGTTGATTTGGGTGATGAAAGTGATGCCCGAAACAAGAGGTCGCTCACTTGAGCAGATTCAAAAAGAATTTGGCATTGGTTGATCGAAAAGTTACAGTACCCCTGCCATTACTTTAACAGAAGGTGGTCGACGATTGCCTTGCATGATGCTCCCGCTATTCAAACGTGTACAGCAAAATGCCATAACCAACGCCGGCAGGATCGGCTGTATTGGCTGTCTGGAACGCCATGTATTTCCCATCCGTGGAGATCACCGGATTGGAAGCTTTCCCGCCTTCATAATCATTGAAAGTCGTCAGTCGGACAAAGTCCTTACCGGTACCATCAAGCTTTAGTTTCCAGATGTCAATGTTGCCACTGCCTCTTTTGCCACCCAGCCAGTTACATTGTCGGTCGGATTCAACGAGGGTATACACGCCATTGGGAAAAATACCTTCCACTTCCTGATACCCAGCATGATTTGACTGGTTGATGACCTGTTTTGTTTTAAGATCAATGCTCATGGTAGAAGCATCAGGTCCGGGCTCATAACAGGTAAACGTTAATTTAGTATTGCCATCAAAAAAATCCTGTGCTTCGAGTACACAGCTTCTGTCTTTGCTTTCATGGACTACACGTTTATTAATCAACTTAGGCACATCGCCACGGGTATCAACATCAAACATAATCAATTGTGATGACCCTTCTTTGAGGGCAGGTTCCTGTTCATGCGTGAGCGTAAAAGCTATGGTCATATCAGTTTTTGAAACTGCCGCGCCTTCATTGAGCTTATGATTAAGCTTAATAGGTTTCGATCCCCGTTCTTTGCTCAGGTACCAAAGTTCATTATCGCGGGCCCTACTCAGTTTGATGTTTTCAAAATGGTCAGGACCGATTAATATGTAATCGCCATTGGCGAGGTGCATCACCCTTAAAAATACGGCTCCCGGAACATTGCAGGTAAGGCATCTTATGGCGTGTGTTTCCAGGTCGATCACCATGGCGTCACCAAAACTCTTGGCCATGAAAGCAATCTGTTTATTGTCGGGCGAGAAATCAGCCCTTTCTCCGAAATTCGTCAGTACCACAATATTGGAGGGCAAATGCTCCAGTGGATTGCCCTGCTTTCTACTACCCTGAAATAAGAGGACGGTAAGCAAAATTGCTAGCGATATTTTCATCGTGTTTAGTTTTTAGAAGCAAATGGAATAAATAGAGATCATTTTGACCTAAAAATGTATTAATTATAGCTGTAAAAAATATACTTATTCATCATTATTTCCCATGTCCTGAAATGCACCTTTATTTACCGCACGTTATTTCAATCAGGCACTATTGACATCCTTTTACTGCGCAGGTGAATAAGGTTTCAGAACCATACCCGTCATCCTTCCAGCAACGTCATCCGTAAAATTGAGACACGTGTCGAACTTTGCACTTAATCCAGAATTGGTACGAGTCTTTAGCAGGATAGCAATACGTGCCGTACTCCTTCACTTCGGGTTGCTGCATTTAGTACCGTTCGCAAATTACAGATATCTGATGATGCTCATAAACGAAACGGAGGTGAGCAGCAGTATAGCAATAATGTTAGTTGCTGTGAATAGTTTTTTTCGAAGCCTCTGTAATTCCTGCATTTGTTCAGGCGAAGGAGGACCCCCGGATGCAGAAACGACCTTGCCAATCGCATTCATGCGAAGAATGGTTGGGAAACTTACGCCAAGGCCAATGGCATATCCCAAAAGTCCCAGAATGCCGCCTATGGTAAGGAGCATTCCATGGTTTGTCAGAAACCATTCAGGTTGAAAAGTTCCTGAAACTTGTTCAAACATTAGCAGGCCACAAAGTACGGTGAGCGTTCCCGCTGCATTCATGACCAACGGCAGACGGTTGGTACGCGACAGTTGCCCCATAAACTTGCCACCGTCGGGACCTAGTGCCTTAACAGCAGGGATAATAAATCCTGCCAGGTAAAGGGTAGCCCCAGCCCAAAACACACCACAAACAATGTGAATTAAGCGCAAAAAAATCATGTATTCCATTACTGTAATTGTTGCAACATGAAGCTACGATTGTTATAGAAACAAGTCAAGACCTGCACATGCGGTTTTATCAAAGCCTGATGGGACGGATTTAAGTTGAGCGGAAGGAATTAGTACAACCCGCAATACAGCACCAATACATTCGCCTGTCCGTCGGTCTCTCATTATTCTTTAGAAAATCCAAGAAACCAGTCGTAAATATCATTCCCGCCGTAAACCCGCGTCCACACATCATGGCCCATGTCTTCGTGTACCGTAAAGCGGACACTGCTGTCTCCTAATTCCTGCAGGCGGTTCATCCCGGCATAGAAATATTCTTTCCGTGCACCGTTGTCCTTACCGCCGGCAAAAGCCCACACGCCTATTTGATGTTCGGCAATGGGTGCCATCATGTCGGGATGCCCCACTCCAACCAATGGGCTAATGGCAGCAAATGTTTCAGGATGCTTGCTGGCCATGTACCACGTTCCGTAACCACCGCTGCTTAATCCGGTAAGGTATACTCGTTTGGGATCCGCATGGTAGTCGGTCAACACCGATTTGATGATGTTCATCAGGTCTTGCTCACAATTGTTCCAGCCCCTCAAGCTGGCCGTATTAGGCGGAAAACTATCTACGGGCATATCGACGACACCTTTCATAAGTTGATCAGACAACCCTTCTTTTGGTCTTTCCGGCACGCCCTCCGCCAGGCGCACCGGTATCCAATCTGTCGTTCTGTTATCAATGTAACTAATGCCCAATGTATCTGTGCCAAACATATGTTTTTGAGGCACAATTATAATAAAGGGGATGTCCCGTTTTTGGATCCACGCCTCGTACAAGGGGCCATGAATAAGCGTATAGCCCAGTTCATCTTTGCCATTGCCTCGCTCACCGTTACCATGCAGGAACATGATAACGGGCCACTCTTTCTCAGGTTCATCGGCATAGCCTTTTGGAAGGTACAAAAAGAAGTCTCTTTCAAGATCATCTACGGTACTGATATAGGGTACGCGCAAGAGCTCTTCAACAGCGCGTTCTTTTTGCTCACATGCGCTGACCACCCATAGAACAAGAAGGAAATATATTTTGCGTTTCATATTTTTATACTGTTTTGTTTCACTACTGCTGTAATGGTCTTGATACACCGCGTTCAAGGATGCTACATTACATCTGATATGCGAAGTACCAAAAAAAGGGGATCGTTTATAAGATTTCCCATTTATTCTAGAAAGGGTTGGAAGGCATTATTTCCCATGACTTGATGGACTCAATTAACACGTTGCCATCATTTGAAAATACTGAAATTCCTTTCCCGCCCAGCGTCGGATATATTCTTCGTGCAATCGCCTGCCGATCGTTTGCATACACTTCTACTATGGATTTGTCCACAAAGATTCTCAAAATAAGGGGTTCTTCTGCCGTCAGTTCGAGTGGGGCTTCTTCAATAATTTTGCGCCCAAAGCTTACACCTGACTTTCTGGTGTCCACCTTTAGTTTTTTATTTTTCGGGTCATAGTAAACTACTGTCTCCTCCCGACCATCATCCGAGACACATACTTTCATCCCATATTGCGTCGCAGTATTTGGCCGAATTGTTACTTCAAGTTCCATTAATTCGTTGCCAAGCTCATTAAATTTAACTTCACTGCCTGACTTTACCGTTACATTTGAAAGCATTTTTTTATTCATTCTCAGGGCTTCTAATTCTTTAACTGGTCTCATCCTTAAAGTGCCGTCCTCACCAAGCCATAAGGATCTGGGAATCCCATAGGTACCTGTCCATCCGTTATATTTTATTAGGGAATCAGGGCGATCATCAAAAACCCACGACCACATGATTTGTCTCCCTTTGTCATCAATAAGTGCTTCAGGGGCAAAGTACGCATTGTCATTCCAGGTCATGCGTCCATGAATTGCAGGATAGAAATAGTCTTTTCTGTAGTCTCCGACATAGTACTGGCAGCCTTTATTGTGACTTATAAAAAGTAAGAGATGCTTGCCGCTTGGTTTTCCGCCATCCGGATCGGAGGGTAGCGGCAAAAAGCTGGGGCACATGTTGTCTTCCGTTTTACTTGTCCAGCTGCGGTCTGATTTGTAAAACTCGTGTAAATATCTCCATTGATCAAGATCTTGAGAAGTAAACAAAAACAATCTGTCACCCTGGTAATCAATGGAATCCCTGGGGAGGGCGGGTTCTTCTATGTTCCCAACCAATCCTTGTCCACGTGATCCGTATTTTCTAAGCACCAATAAATTACCAGTAAGCATGTAATATTGACCATCTTTTTTCCAAATGTTGGAAGGATCTGCTGAACCAATATGAATTTCTTTGCCCGACGGGTCTTTCATATCTGTAATTCCCCATTCGGTGGATTTGATAACCGGATTGCTACCGAATTTTTTCCAATGATTATATTTGCTGTCTGTATTTCTTGCAAGGCCTATACCTTTTTCGCCCCACAGCATCCAGTAGGATAGTACGGCAGAACCATCGTCGTCAACAAAGGCGCCTCCACTAAAAACTCCTTCGTCTCCATCACCAGGCATTAAGGCGTCGGGGTGATGCCGCCAGTGCAGCATGTCCTTACTGGACACATGCCCCCAACAGAACCCTTTATCAGTACGGTTATACAAGTACATCAAATGATAACGTCCGTTATTGTAGAATGCACCATTCGGATCAAACGGGTATCCCGTATCGTTGGGAATGCAAAAATGATATGCAGGTCGATAGGCATCTGCCAAAAGACGCTCCCTGAATTCTGTAGCTGATTTAATAGCTTCTATTGGAATGGCCTGCACAGAACCAACAGGAGAAACAGCTGGTTTTTCCTGAGATATTCCAGAAAAGTGCGCAAAAAAAAGTGTTGAGAATATCAGAATAAAACGGTATTTCATCATGATAAAATCGGATTCTTCAATTAGCCCGTTGCCCTAATATACGCATAGTATATATTTTCTTCTGCAATGAATCTTATCTTGATCAATATAAGCACGCGCATACAGCGTTCTCCGTTGTTCCATTCGTCACGTGCGTTTGTGTCATAACGTGCCATGGGCACAAGTGATATTTGGATATCGCGTATAGCTTTTGCACAAACGTACGCAATAAAATATCAGAGTTTTCCGCGTGTCATCTTTGTCCAGGGAGTGAAAGCACCCAGGGTGTGATTCTTTATCTTACGGCTATACACTTTGTCCTGGCAAAAAGCGAAGAGCGTGTCGAAGTCGGCGCCCCCAATACAAATACCAGTGACCTTTCCCTGGGGCAGGGGTAAAATAACTTGTGTTGGACCATCCCATGCGCAAATCTGGATTCCCATGCCAGTGGCTACATACAGGTGTCCTTCCCTGTCATAGCACATCGATTCTGCTCCGCTATTGTCCTCAGCGTCGGGTACGTGAAGCCAGTAAAAGCGTTCTTTGTTGCGCAACAAACCATCGGGAGATATTTCGTAGCTGTAAACCCAATGAGATTGTTTATCGGCTACAGCCAGCAGCCATTGATCTGGCGACATCGCTATTCCTGTGGCGAATGATATTGCCGGATCGACAGTGATTTTATTATTATTTTTCACCATCCAGACTTTGCCGTTTTCGCTGGCAGCAGGGCCGGTTGAAACATAGAGTCCGCCATCGGGTTTGGCTAAGACATATTGTCCACGAATTCCATCAGCATATAGTGTTCCCTTTCCTGCGTTATCGTAGCGCATTATTTTTCCTGTTGTTTCTGAAACCGAATACAGGTCACCATTTGCCCCAAATGAAAGGCCATTCGCATGGTCACCATTCTTAATAAAAGTTGTTATGTGGTTTTTGATGTCAATCTTGTGAATTTTGTTATTGGGGGTGTCTGCAAAAAAAATTTCGCCCATGGCGTTGCAGGCCGGTCCGCGGGCAGCCGCAAAACCTTCAGCCACCAGTTGCCATGGTTCGTTGGGCAGAATTATATCATTGACGCGCGGTGCGCTAGTTCCTGCATTTACAGGTTCAGGCCAGCCCTTCCAAAGGTAGCGCATCCCATCAGCAAAAAGATTTTTGAAGCCCACGCAATGATCACCGTTCAAAAGCTGGAACTGATATTCATAACCTGAAAACTTCAGGGATTTTTCCATTTCCTGTCCGATTAAAGTCCAGTCACCCGCGCAATTTTCCATGTCATTCGTGCCGGCTGTAAGAAAAGTCCGAATAGATTTAGCTTCAGTCTTTCGAATGAGCGTTGGTAATTCATGTCCGCCACGGAACGCCACGAAGCTACCACTGATGCAATATACGCGGCTGAATGAATCTGGTCTTTCCCATGCTGCATTGAAGGCAGAAATGGCACCACTGCTGCAACCGCCTATGCTCCTGTCATTCCCTTTGTTGCTCAGGTTCAGTTTATACGTATGGGCAACATAAGGCAGTATTTCTTCAAGCAGAAAACGCGCATAAGTATCGCCCAGTCCATCATATTCAAGGCAACGATTTGGACGGCCAATGCTGTTTTCATTGGGAAGGAATCCCGGTTCTACGAAAATGGCAACAGTTACCGGAATTTCTTTTTTGTGGATGAGGGTGTCAAGAATGCTGTTAAATTGTGCATCAGGATTAAAGCCATCTTGTTGGACATAAACGCATGCCGGTATGGCGGGGTCTATTTGGCTGGGAATGTAAATAGTAACGTTGCGTACGGTGCCCGGGAATATTTTACTTTCTTTAAACTCGAAATTTTCGATAGTGCCTTTTGGTACGGCAACTGCAGTATGTGTCTGGGCATTGCTTATGGTACCACTAAGGAAAGCAATATAAAATGAAAGCAGCAGAGAATTCAATTTCGATTTGGTCATTATTTCACGGTCTATTTTTTCTTAAAATATGTTTTGAGAATGCAGAAGAGTCAAATTAATCATGAGTTGAACAATTGCAGCAGAGGATGGAGAATGTAGCTATCGCAATTGCGTTTTTCATATGGGGGTTATTCCAGTATTTAATTTACCTCATCTTTCAAAAAGTTTTGGACGGATACTGTGTCAGCTATTTCAATGCTCATGAGATCTTCTCCAATGACTAACGGGCCCTCATAATTCACACGTGTTCTCGGAATCAGATCATCTGTTGTTGGTGGACTTATACCTGGATCTGTTGAGATTAAAAGAATATGCGAATATACCGCCAGTCCAGGGTTCACCTGCGAAAAAATTGTTCCTCCAACTTCAGGCGAAATATGAGAACTTAGAATTTTTCTTGTGGTTTCTGATTTTTCAACCAGTTCAGGTCTTGCCAGTGCTACTTCATGTATTAAAACATCTGTTCCTTTTGCATACTTCACCAAGTTTTCGCTATACTTTGTGTCGCCAGAAATAACTACCGAATGTCCCGCATAATCGAAACGATAGCCAAGTGCAGTCATGCGGCCATGATCAACCAAAAAAGCCGTGATCTTAATACCTTTCTCATCCCAGACAATTCCTTCTCCAATATCTTTTGGCAGGACCATTGCCCCACTGTCTGCCCGAATGCCCGGCCTTCTTCCTTCGATATCCGCCTGGTATGCTTCTTCCAGAGACTCCATCATCTTTGCGGTTCCGGAAGGCCCATATATTTGCAGGGGCTCTTTGCGTTGCCCGTATTGCATGGGTAACCAACCCGTAAGCCAAAAGTCCGGGATACCCACCACATGGTCAGAGTGCAGATGGGTCAAAAATATTTTCTTTACTTTGGCAAGCTGAATTTTTTTCTGCCATAAACGCTGGCTAACACCTCGCCCGCAATCAAATAGAAAATATTCTCCACCCGCCTCAACTAAAGTGCCCGGACCAAAACGATCGACTTCCGGGAGGGGCGTCCCTGTTCCCAGCAATGTAACTTTGATTGTTTGTGCCTGAACTAACGTCGGCATTAAAGCGAATGCAATCAGCAATGGAAGGCTTAATATTTTTCGCATGAGTGTAGGGTTATTTCTTACTGTGGCAGTTATGAATAAGTAGGGAGCATTAACCGCCAAAAGTCCCATCAGCGTGACGTAGGAGAATTTCTCTACCGTTGTTCCCTGAAAATCTTCGTTAATACCATTGTATAAAATCCATAAGACAAAAAGTATGTCCCCTGCTATTGCAGCCACGGAAAGCAATGCTGTGAACGGTGATTTGTCTTTTTTCATTTATCGTTAGTTAAATATCGGCATTGGTCAATTTACTTCAGCCTATAGCTTGATTTCAAATACTTTGCATTCCGCAGCACGATTATTCATGTTGCTGATTTTCGTCACCGTATTTCTTGTCACCCAATAGAAGGAAGCCGCATGCAATTCAATGGATTTTCCCTTAGCATCTTTGATGATTAGTTCTCCGTTTACTACGACAATCAGCGTGGGATTCAAAGTTGTCACCAGATTGCATTCTCCCTTTTGTCCCAGGCCCATCGAATAAATTCTTGCCCTTTCTTCATCCTGTATCAACATCAATTCCGGATTGGGCAGCGGGCTGGATGCATGGACAATTCCCCTTGTCAGAATTTCCATGTCCATCACGTGGAAAAGTGCTGAATCTGAATTCCACACGCGGTGAATTCTGGGTATTGTGAAAGCATTGTACGACGCTGCCCCGCTGGTCGAAACGCCTTCTTTTTTGGATTTGTTTAACTCCTGAGAACCGGTCTTTGTATTGGTAAAGGTGATAAACAGGGAAGGAGTTTCATGGGTATGATACAATGTAGTGTCCCCTGGTGGGATCCGCACATCCAACACCCTTACGATTTCATTTTCAAATACATTTTTATGGCGCGGTTCATCTCGTACCGGAACCTGCGCAAAAGAATTCATGCAGCGAACCACCAACAAGACAATCCACAATAGATTTGCCAGTAGAAAATTAGGTTTTGTCATCATGCTGTTGCGACTGCGTTTTGATGAAATTATATCTTTTTTGTGTTATTTTTTTTCCTGTGCTGCAAACTTGGCAATCTCCCTTTTTTTCGACTCAGACACTTCTCCCGTTTCGGCGTAGATTTTCCAATCCTGCAAAAAACCATGTATCTGTTTGGTGAAATTTTTCTTCAACAAAGAGCCCAATAACAGACCCGGCATCCCACTTAAATTTGCGGTGATATTGGAGGTTACCGTACATTTATGCTCGTCTACGACTGCAACTTTAAGATTATTTTGAAGTCCGGAAACGAACTTAGGCAGTTTTACTCCCGCAGCTGACCAAGTTATCTCGTAGTTTCCACTGTCAAAATGAATGATTCTTTCATCGAATTTACCAAAGCCGACCAGTTCGCAATAACGACCACCCGCCGGAGCATTTTCAAATTTTTGTGGTGCTGATTCATTTTTCCAGGATTTAAGTATGCCTCGTCCCCAATCAGCTATGTTCAGAAAATTTGGCCCTATTATTTCCCAGGCCCGGGAAGCATTTACGTTCACGTCAATTGATTCTTTTATATCCAGTGATTTCATGCTTTGTTTAATTTAATATAACAAAAGTATATAATCGGCAATTGTTTGTTCCTGTGCAGTCTTCATCGTGATGACTTATATCCAATGTAGTTTACGTTTAATTAACCCAGTCAAAAGTATCAGGCATCCATGCCTTTTCCACCTGGGTCTATAATGCGCCATACGTGTCAACCAGGCACCTTCATCCGGAACAATTTGATGCCAACCGGTTTCTTTTGCTTTAGAAGCAAGTTACCTCATCCAAAAGATGAATACAATAATCAAAAATATGATGGGGTATGCTGTTCTGAATATCAGATCTAATCTAAGCGCAAAAGCATTTTTTCCTTTAAGCGCATAGGTTGTACTGATTAGCGCTTCAATGTAGGCGACGAATACCAATACGAGTGCTGTAAAGATAAAATGATCCATATGGGTTAGATAGGAAACAGGTGGGAGAATGTTATCCAGCTTATAAAGAAAGGCGATGAGTGTTAAGATGGATGTGCCAGAAACACCTATTTGCGCACCCACCTGGGAAGGGTCGATCCAGAACACGGCCCAGGAAAGAAAAAGAATAACTGTTAAAGGTGCTAAAACTTTCCACCAATAGAATTGAATATAACGCGTGGCTTTATATTCAAAATCCAATCTTGGTCTGACTATTTCTTCTGAAGCATTATCAAATAAATTGGCCTTCATTTTTGAAACTTTGGCACCCATAGGCTCCACTTTCCAGTCAGAGATTGAAAAATTCTTTTCGCTTCCGGAAATTTCCGATACTAACTCAACCTCTTCGGGCGTAAATCCAAAGGCAAGAAGTGAAATCGGAAGGGTTTGGATGTCAAACGGAAATTCTTTGAAATTCAAATGGCTGCTTAGCGTAGCGTAATACCGTTGCGTATATTGAACGGTACCATCAGGGAGAACCGTTACAGCTTCCGGAAACCGGGTATCAACATTCCTGAGATTGTAAATTTGAACATTGGGCTGCCAGATAGCATTCAGCGGGATTGGGATTTCCACCCCCGAAATTCTTTCATCCTTCCATTTTAACCGAATAACAACGTCGAGTGTGAAATTCTGTTCCTTATTGTCAATTTTTTCAATATCTAGTACATATATACTCACCAGAACTTTTGTCGGCACGCCTTTCTCATCCGGGCGGGATCTTGGAAGATCCGCGGTTTGGGCGTTTGTCATACGGGCTAAGAGTATAAGCAAGATGGCTATTGGTATTTTTTTTATCATTTTCATTTTCACTCCGCCAATTTTAATAATATTTCATAATCGTTTGAATATTGTCAGACAGAACGTTTTGCATTTTCATGGATAAATGTGCCCAAAATATTTTGAAGAATATAACTGCTCAGGTTAAATCTTTCTTCGGCTACCGCCTGGGTTAATATATCATTCTTAACAGACAGTTTTATGATGTTGGGAAAAAACTCGGGTGAAATTTACTTATCCCGGTTATGATAATTGTAATGCCAACGCCAAATTTAAACCCCTGATTCCACTTCAATAAAGTGCCTGGCCTTTTTCTGTATTCCTCCCGAAAGGCAATAGCGTACACCAGCAGGAATACAAAATCGTAAATGATGGAATAACGGGCATGCTGACTTATCCTTTCTGCATGCCAGCCTATAAGTTTTTCAAAT
>Ga0224505_10001051_pt1 | contig 18141 bp, 15 predicted proteins | sample SF_Jan12_sed_USG_FD_169102 | JGI IMG/M metagenome (GOLD analysis project Ga0224505, IMG submission 169102) | Sediment microbial communities from San Francisco Bay, California, United States - SF_Jan12_sed_USGS_4_1 | ecosystem: Environmental > Aquatic > Marine > Sediment | place: USA: California... | reverse complement strand
TTGGTCTCCGCGATGCGCGCTTCCGCGGCGTCGATCAGCTCCAGCGGCGACACCTCGCCGCGCTTCAGCCGCGCCACGGCTTCGGTGGCAGTCCATTTTATGAATTCATGCACGCGTGCTGCCCTCCCCGTTTCATAGCATCGTTTCACAGCAACGTTTCACAGCACCCTTTGTGCGCAGTATAGCGGCCGGATGCGATGCAGACGTGATAGGCTTTCGCTCCCGCATTCCGCACAATCCCGCTCAGGAAACAGACATGACGGCCAAATCCGCCACTCTCCCGCTGCTGCAGACCGGCGCACAAATTCTTGTTGATTCATTGATCACCCACGGCGCGAGACTCGCGTTCGGCGTCCCCGGAGAATCGTTCCTGTCGGTGCTGGATGCCATGCACGACGTCGAGGACAAATTCAAATTCGTGATCTGCCGCCAGGAAGGCGGCGCGGCGAACATGGCCGACGCCTACGGCAAGCTGACCGGCGAACCGGGTCTGTGCTTCGTCACGCGCGGTCCGGGCGCCAGCAATGCCGCGGTCGGACTGCATACCGCATTTCAGGACTCGACGCCGCTGATCCTGTTCATCGGCCAGATCCACAGCCGCTACGCCGAGCGCGAATCATTTCAGGAAGTCGACTACCGGCGCATGTTCGGCCAGATGGCGAAATGGGTGGCGAGCATAGACCACGCCGACCGCGTGCAGGAAATGGTCAGCCACGCCTATCACCTGGCCACCTCAGGCCGCCCCGGCCCCGTGGTGCTGGCGCTGCCGGAAGACATGCAGGACGAAGAAATCGGAGTGAAAAAAGCCGCGCGCTACCAGCGTGTCGCCGCACACCCGGGCGATGCCGACATGCACCGGCTGCGCGACATGCTGTCGAAGGCGAAAAAGCCCATGGTCATTCTGGGGCAGGCCGGCTGGAACAAAAAAGGCTGCGAGGATTTTCTGGCGTTTGCCACCGCCTACGATCTGCCGGTGGCATGCTCGTACCGCGCGCAGGACATGATCGACAACCGCGACCCCCATTATGTCGGCGACGTCGCCGTGGGCCTGAACCCGGCGCTGGCGCAGCGCATCCATGAGTCCGACCTGCTGATCGCCATAGGCTCGCGCCTGGGCGAGTGGAGCACGGTCAACTACACGCTGCTCGATATCCCGCGCCCGAGGCAGCCCTTTGTACACATCTATCCCGGCGCCGAGGAACTGGGCCGCGTGTATCAGGCCGACCTGCTGATCAACAGCGGCATGCCGGAATTCGCCGCCGCCGCGCGCAAGCTGCCGCCGCTGAAACCTGGCTGGAGTGAATGGACCAGGGCCGCACGCGCTGATCTCGACGCGTGGCAGAAACCGGTCAAGGTTCCCGGTGCGGTCAACATGAGCGAAATCGTCGGCTGGCTGAACCAGCGCCTGCCGCCGGAATCCATCGTCACCAACGGCGCCGGCAATTTCTCACTGTGGGTGCACCGCTTCTACCGCTATGGCGGTTTCCGCACCCAGCTCGGCCCCACCAGCGGCGCGATGGGCTACGGCGTGCCAGCGGGCGTGGGCGCCAAGCTCGTTCATCCCAAACGGCCGGTCATCGCTTTCGCCGGCGACGGCGACTTCCTGATGACCGGGCAGGAACTTGCCACTGCGGCACAGTACGGCGCAAAAGTCATTTTCATCGTCGTCAACAACGGCATGTACGGCACCATCCGCATGCATCAGGAGCGCCACTTCCCCGCGCGGGTCAGCGGCACCATGCTGCAAAACCCCGATTTTGCCGCGCTGGCGCGCGCCTACGGCCTGCACGGCGAAACCGTGGAAGCCACTGCGGACTTCGAGGCTGCTTTCGAGCGCGCCTGGTCGGCCAAAACGGCTGCGCTGATCGAAGTGCGCGTCGATCCCGAGGCAATCTCCCCGCGCACTACGCTGGCAGCGGTCCGCGCCGAGGCGAAGAAAAGCAAGAAAGGCTAGAGAGAAAACCCATGGTGCATTTTCTGAATGAGGCGGATGTCCAGCAGTTGCTGACCATGAACATCGCGCTGGCGCAGGTCGAGCGCGCGCTGAACGACCGCGCGCTGGGCAAGGCAACCGACGTACCGCGGCAGCGCATCCAGACCACGTCGGGCATCCAGCATGTGCTACAGGCCTGCGCACCAGAGCTCGGCTACATCGGTTTCAAATACTATTTCACCCCGCCAGGAAAACGCGGCGCCACCTACGTGCACCTGATCAACATGCAGACCGGAAAACTCGACGCCATCGTCGAAGGCGTGTGGCTCGGCATGATGCGCACCGGCGCCGCCAGCGGCGTTGCGTCCAGACACCTCGCCAATCCCGGCGCCACCGTACTCGCACAGCTTGGTGCCGGATACCAGGGCATGGGACAGCTTGAGGCCGTGGTAACCGCGCTGAACATCAAGGAAGCACGGGTTTACGCGCGCACCCGCGACAAGCTCGAAGCCTGGTGCACAAAAATGGCGGACAAGCTCGGCATCCCGGTCATTCCTGCCGAATCCGGCGCTGCAGCGCTCAAGGGTGCGCAAGTGGTCAATATCATGACCAAGTCGGCAACACCGGTAATCGACGGCGACTGGCTGCAGCCGGGGCAGCATGTCAACGCCGCGGGCTCGAACGCGCTGTCACGCAGAGAAATCGACGCCAAGACCGTCGCGCGCAGCAACCTGATCACCGTCGATTCCCGCGGCACTGCACGCAACGAATGCGGCGATCTGGTCGCCGCAGTCGAAACCGGACGCCTGAACTGGGACGCGCTGACCGAAATCGGCGAGGTCATCGCCGGGCGAATGCCGGGTCGCACCAACAAGGACGACATCACGCTCTACGAATCGCACGGCATGGGCATCCAGGACATCTATACCGCAGCGGCACTGCTGGACCTCGCGCGCAAACGCAAGGTCGGTATCGAACTGCCGATGTAATTACAGGGGGTTTTATGAACGCTCATAAAGAAATCATCGGCTTTGTCGGCATTGGCACCATGGGCACACCCATGGCCGGCAACCTCGCCCGCGCCGGCTACAAACTCGTCGCGTTCGATCTTGATGCGGCACGCACGGCCGCACTGGCGAAAGAATCCAGTGTAACCGTGGCAGCGAGCCTCGCCGAACTCGGCTCGCAGGCCAACATCATCATCACCATGCTGCCCGACGGCAAGGCGGTGCGCACAGCATTGTGCGGAAAGAACGACAGTTTCAAGGATTGCCTGCTGGAGCGCGCGCAAAAAAATGCGCTGATCATCGACATGAGTTCATCATCGCCGCTGGGCACGCGCGAATTGGGGGCATTGCTCGAACAGCGCGGCTACCAGATCATCGATGCGCCGGTCTCCAACGGATTAAAAGGCGCCGTCGCCGCTACGCTGTCGATCATGGTCGGCGGCGACAAATCCGTTTTCGAACGCGTGAAACCCCTGCTCGAAAAAATGGGCAACCAGATTTATCATGCCGGCCCGCTGGGCGCGGGCCATGCGATCAAGGCGCTGAATAATTACGTTTCGGCCGCCGGGCTGGTGGCGGCCTGCGAGGCAGTCATTGCGGCCGAACGTTTCGGTCTGGACACCGCCGTCGCCACCGACATCATCAACGCCTCCAGCGGCATGAACAACACGACCAGGAACAAGGTCAAGCAGCACATGCTGTCAAACACCTTCGGTTCCGGTTTTACAACGGCGCTGATGGCCAAGGATGTGCGCACCGCGCTGGAAGTCGTCGAAGCGACCGGCACCACTTCCGATCTCGCGCGCCACTGCGCGGCTTTCTGGACCGCGGCCGAGGACAGGCTGCCGGCAGGCAAGGACCACACCGCCGTCTACCAGTTGATCAAAGACCGGAAATAAAGGCGAAAATAGCCGCAATGACCAAACCGCTCAGCGGCCTGCGCGTACTCGACATGAGCCGCATCCTCGCCGGCCCGTGGTGCGGGCAGGTACTCGCCGACCTCGGCGCCGAAGTCATCAAGGTCGAACGCCCCGGCAAGGGCGACGACACGCGTGGCTGGGGGCCGCCGTTCCTGAAGGATCAGGAAGGCAATGAAACCGGTGAATCGGCTTATTACCTGTGCGCCAACCGCGCCAAGCATTCGATCACGCTCGACATTGCCAAACCTGAAGGCCAGGCCATCGCGCGCGAACTCGCGCAACACGCCGACATCGTGCTGGAGAATTACAAGGTCGGCGACCTCAAGCGTTACGGCCTCGATTACGCCACGCTGTCGCAACTCAATCCGCGGCTCGTGTACTGCTCGATCACCGGCTTCGGCCAGGACGGCCCGTTCAAGGATCGTGCAGGTTACGATTTCATGGTGCAGGGCATGGGCGGCCTGATGAGCATCACCGGTGAGCGTGACGACCTGCCCGGCGGCGGGCCGCAGAAAGCCGGCGTCGCCATTGCCGACCTGATGACCGGCATGTATGCCTCGGTCGCCATCCTTGCCGCAATCGAGGAGCGTCACCGCAGCGGCCAGGGGCAATACATCGACATGGCGCTGCTGGATACCCAGGTCGCGTGGCTCGCAAACCAGAACAGCAATTACCTGATCGGCGGCACACCGCCCGTACGCATGGGCAATGCACATCCGAACGTGGTGCCGTACCAGACCTTCGCGACTCGGGACGGCAGCATCATTCTCGCGATCGGCAACGACGGCCAGTTCCGGCGGTTCTGCAACGCAGCCGGCATAGCAGATGCCGCGGACGACGCGCGTTTCGCCAGCAATGCGCTGCGAATTGCCAATCGCGAGGCCTGCATCGCGGCGATCACGCCGGCGATGCAACAGAAAACCACCGCCGAGTGGATCGCGATCCTCGAACCATTGGGTGTACCCTGCGGGCCGGTGCACCGGCTCGACGAAGTATTCGCCAATCCGCAGATCAGGCACAGGCAGATGCAGGTGAATGTGCCGCACCCGCTGTGCGGCACAGTACCGCTGGTGGCGAACCCGATCAAATATTCGCGCACGCCGCTGGATTACAGGACGCCGCCGCCGCTGCTGGGGCAGCATACCGGCGACATACTGCGGGATGTGCTGGGCAAAAACGATACGGAAATCGAAGCGTTGCGCGCAGCCGGCATCATCTGAAATCCGGCATCACTGCCCGGACGGGCTTCAGGACAATCCGGAGACCGCCTTCTCGTAACCGGGCAACACCTCATCCGGCGCCGTCACGGTAAAGCCCAGATCCCTGAGCAGGCCATCCTGCAGACCGTAAACCCAGCCATGCACATCCACGGGCTGGCCGCGCTCCCACGCATCCCGCACGATCGTGGTCTGGCAAACGTTGACCGCCTGCTCAATAACATTGAGTTCACACAACCGGTCGCCACGCCGGTCGACACTGTCTGCCGTACCCAGACGACACTCGTGTTTCTGACGCACATCCTGCACGTGGCGCAGCCAGTTGTCGCTGAGACCGATGCGGTCACCGCGCAACACGGCATTGACTCCGGCACACCCGTAATGACCGACCACCATGATGTGCCGCACCTTGAGCACGTCGACGGCAAACTGGATCACCGACAGGCAGTTCAGATCGGTGTGCACCACGACATTGGCCACATTCCGGTGCACGAACAGTTCGCCGGGCAGCAGATCCACGACTTCGTTGGCCGGCACCCGGCTGTCCGAACAGCCGATCCACAAATACTGCGGCGACTGCTGACGGGCCAGTGTCGGAAAAAAATCCGGATCCTCGCGACGGATGCGCTCGGACCAGAGTCGATTGCTGTCGAACAGGTTGCGCAGGCTTTTCATGCAGGAAATGCGACGGCGTTAAACATCAGGCTCAATCGACCTTGGCACCGGAGGCTTTTATCACCTTGGCCCACTTGGTAAATTCCGCGCGCAGGTACTGACCAAACTCTTCCGGCGTGTTGCCGACCACGTCAAAGGCCTCGGCTTCCAGGCGCTGACGGATAGCCGGCTGCGCCAGCACGGCGACGATGTCGCCATTGACCTTGCGCACCACGGTCTTCGACGTACCTTTGGGTGCGAGCACGCCGTACATGTTGTCGACCTGGAATCCCGGATAGGATTCCGCGACCGTCGGCACATTCGGCAGCACGGACAGGCGTTTCGGACTGGTCACCGCGATCGGTATCAGCTTGCCCGCCTTCGACAGGCCGATCAGCGGCGGCACCGCGGTGAAGCCCAGTTTGACTTCGCCGCTGAGCAGACCGGTCATTGCCGGGCCCGCGCCCTTGTACGGCACCTGCTGCAGGCTGGCACCGGTCATGGTGATGAACAACTCCGCCGCGAGATGGCCCGCCGTGCCGACGCCGGGCGACGCATACGGAATCGCGCCCGCCTTCGACAGCGTCGCCAGCTCCTGCATCGACTTGACGCTGAAGGACGGATGGCGCGACACGATGGTCGCCGAGTTCGCGGTCAGCACCACAGGATCGAAATCTTTGAACGGATCGTATCCGGTCTTGCGATAAAGGCTGGGATTCGCAGTAAACACCGAGGTCGTCAGCAGGAAGGTATAGCCGTCAGCCGGCGATTGCGCGGCCAGTGCAGTGCCGATGTTGCCACCGGCGCCGCCCCGATTGTCGACTACGACAGGCTGCTTCCATTGTTCCGACAGCTTCTGCCCGATCAGGCGCGCGACGAAATCCGCAGGCCCGCCGGCGGCGAACGACACAATGATGCGAACGGGCCGGCTGGGGTATTCCAATGCAGAGTGCGCAACGGGTGCAGTCGCCAGCAGGCCGACGGCCAACATCCAGTGCAGCTTCATGTTCATTTCCTTTCAGAAAACAGCGTCGGGTTTCAGACGGTTGCGCCTGCGGTCATTTCCTGCATTTTTGCATACAGCGAATTCTGGGCTTCGAAACCGATGCCGGGACGGTCGGGCAGTTTCAGATAACCATCCTCGACCTTTGCATCGTCTGCGAATCCGGCAAACATGCCGAACACGCCGGGGTAGGCCTCGCAGCCGCCGAGGCCGAAACCGCCGACGATGTGCAATGTCATCTGGTTGCCGCCGTGCGGAAACACTGCCTGCGGCGACCAGCCGTGTTCCTTGAGCATGTCGAGCGTGCGCACGAACTGGGCGATGCCGTAGGACTGCGGCACATCGGTCTGGATAATGTCGCGGTCCGCACGCAGCCCGCCGAACCGCACCAGGTTGCGCACGTCCTGAGTCGAAAACAGGTTTTCGCCGGTGCCGATCGGCGCCTCATATATAGCTGCAACGTCGGCCAGCAACGAGAAATCCAGCGGATCGGTGGGTTCTTCAAACCAGCGCAGCTTGTACGGCGCCAGTGCTTTGGCATAAGCCAGCGCGCGGTCGCGATCAAAACCGGCATTGGCATCCACCGCCAGACGATCGCTCCCGCCGACGATTTTCAGCGCGGCCTCGACACGCGCAACATCCTCCGCGATCGACAGGCCGCCAACCTTGATTTTCATGGTGCGGTAGCCCTCGGCCAGCCTGCCGCGGATTTCGTCCAGCAACTCCGGAATGCCCTTGCCGGGCTGATACCAGCCGCCGCCGACATAACAGGGGACTTTATCTAACATGCTGTTTTTATTGTATATTTTTGCAAGGAGCGCATGCAACGGCAGGCCGGCGATTTTCGCCGCGGCATCCCAGCACGCCACTTCGATGGTACCGATGGCGACCGAACGCTCGGTGTGGCCGCCGGGTTTCTCCCGCTGCATCATGGCCGCGAGCATTTTTTCCGGATCGAGATTGTCACCCGCCGCATTCAGCAGCGATTCGGGTTTGGCCTTCAGGATGCGCGGAATAAAACGCCCGCGCATTTGCGCTCCACAGGCATACCGGCCGGTCGAATTGAAAGCGTAGCCCACGACCGGACGTCCGTCGCGGACGACGTCGGTGATGACCGCGACGATCGAAGTCGTCATGTCACTGAAGTCGAATACTGCATTGCGCAGATTCGAGTTCAGTGCAACCGCAGTCTCGCGAATATCAACGATGCGCATGACTGCCTTTCTGCATGCGCATCAGCGCACCGCTCCGGTTAATTGACCTTGATGCCTGCCGCCTTGACGACCTTGCCCCATTTTTCGATTTCAACCCTGATCTGTGCGTTGAACTCGGCGGGAGAACTGCCGTTGATCGCAAAGCCCAGGCCTTCGATGCGGTCCTTCACATCTTTCTGCGCGATCATTTTCTGCACCTGTCCGTACAGTTTGTCGATCACAGCCTTCGGCGTACCTGCAGGCACCAGCAGGCCCTGCAGCGTATCCGCTTCCTGGCCCTTGAAACCGAGTTCGGCCATGGTCGGCACTTCGGGAATCGCACCCGAGCGCTTGGCGCTGGTGACCGCGATTGCACGCAGCCGTCCCGCCTGGATATGCGGTGTCGTCGGAGGCAGTGCCGTGCAGCCGATCTGCACCTGATTGCCGACCACCGCTCCGACCGCCGGGCCGGCGCCGCCGAAGGGCACGGTGACGAAATCCAGCTTGCTGGTCAGCTTCAGCAACTGCGCCGAAAGATCCGGCGTGGTGCCGACACCGGGAGTTGCGATGGAATATTTCTTCGGGTCCGCGGAAATCAGCGTCAGCAGTTCCTTCATCGACTTTGCCGCAATCGTCGGATGTACCGTGAATACGTTGGGCGAAGCCGCGACATTCGATACCGGCGCAAAACTCTTGTACGGATCATAAGGGATGGTTTTGTAGAGCACCGGATTTACCACGAAACTGGAGCTGACAATAATCATGGTGTGGCCATCTGCAGGTGAAGATGCTGCAAGCCCCATACCGATGTTGCCGCCCGCACCCGCGCGATTATCCACTACCACCTGCTGACCCAGACCCTCGGTCAGCTTCTGCGCAATCACCCGTGCAATGGTATCCGTCGGCCCGCCCGGCGCAAACGGCACGATCATGCGCACCGCACGCGTCGGGTATTCCTGCTGCGCCGCCTGCGCGCCTGCACTGAATGCAACCGCAGCCACACAACCCGCCACCATCGACCTGCAGAACTGCTGATTCATATATTCCCCCTGATTAAAAAATAGCCCGCGCCACTTGCATCATTATTACAGCCGGTCGACGCCGGCATCCTTGATTACTTTTCCCCAGGTTGCCGTTTCCTTTTTCACGAACTGTTCCGCCTCCGCTGGCGTACTGGTCACCGGTATCGCCCCCCGATCTTCCATACGCTTCATGATGTCCGCGCTCACCAGCATCTTGTTGAACTCGGAATTCAACCGGCTGATGATCGCCGGCGGCGTACCCGCAGGAGCGGCCATCACATACCAGGTGTCGACCTGGAACCACGGAAAGCCGGCTTCAACGATGCTCGGCACATTCGGCATGGCCTCAGTGCGCTTCTCGGTCAAAGTCGCCAGTGCGCGCAATTTTCCTGCATTCACATGCGGCGCCGAAGTTGCAACCCCCACCACCACCATGTCCACCTGACCACCCAGCAGCCCGATGGTCGCCTGATTCACGCCCTTGTGCGGAACAACCAGGATCTTGAGCTTGTTCTCACCGATGAAATAACGCGCGGCGAGGTCATTGGACGTACCGCCACCGCCGGTGCCGAAATTCATCTTGCCCGGGCTCTTCCTGGCCAGCGCCACCAGCTCCTTCACCGTTTTGGCCGGCACCACCGGATGTATGACAAAGGCGTTGGGTATTGACGCCACCCGACCGATCAGCGTCAGGTCATCCTGTTTGTAATTCAGTTTTTTGTAGAGATTGGGGCTGATTGCCAGCGATGGTGACGCGATCACGATCGCATAGCCGTCCGCGGGCTGACGCGATGCGTATTCCATACCGACGTTGCCGCCCGCGCCGGGACGATTTTCCGGCACTACCGGCTGGCCTACCTGCTCCGACAGCTTCTGCGCAAAAATGCGCCCGAGGATGTCGGTCCCGCCACCCGGCGGAAACGGCAGAATGAAACGGATAGGCTTGCTCGGATACGCCTGCGCCTGCGCCAGCGACACACCGGCAGTGCATAGGGCCGCAACGCTGCATGCCAAAACGGCAAAGAAATTCCTCATGATCTGACCTCCGTAATTATTCAACTGGATAGCCCCGCATTGCGCGTGGCTGCTGTGTCCGACGCGATGATACAGCGTAGCAGCACGTGACAGGCAGTCCCGATTGTCCACGCAGGGCAAGGTTTGTCAAACCTTGACAGCCCTCATTCCTGCGGCAATAAACCGAGTAAAATGGGCGCCCGATTGATATTCCGTACATCATCATCATGAAGCATCCGCGCATCGCCCTGATTCACGCTACCCCCGTCGCCATCGATCCCATCGTATCGGCATTCCAGCGGCTGTGGCCCGATGCGCGTACCACCAGCCTGCTCGAGGATTCGCTCGCACCTGACCTCGCCGCCGACGGCAGACTGACCGATCGCATGATCGAACGCTTCCTGACATTGACGCGTTATGTGCACGGCTGCGGTGCGGACGGCATCCTTTTTACGTGCTCCGCGTTCGGCCCGGCGATCGAGGCAGCAGCCAAATGCGTACCTGTGCCCGTGCTCAAGCCCAATGAGGCCATGCTCGACGAAGCACTCGCCACCGGCTCACGCATCGGCCTGATCGCGACGTTTGAGCCGACCATCCCCGCGCTGCAGGCCGAACTCGCCACGATGGCCGGCACGAAAAAACAGATCATCCATGTCACCACCAGCATCGTGCCGGATGCAGCGGTGGCGCTCCGAAACGGCAATGCCGAAGGCCATGACAACCTGATCGCGGGTGCTGCGGCAAAACTGACCGATTGCGACGTGCTGGTGCTGGGCCAGTTCTCGATGGCCAGCGCCACGCGGCTGATCCCGGCGCTGGCCGGGCGCACGGTGCTGACCAGTCCCGACTCGGCTGTCATGCGCCTGAAACAGGCGCTGCACGCATAGCGATGTGATACTCGCACTCGACCAGGGCACCACAAGTTCCCGCGCCATCGTCTTCGACGGTGATGGCCGCATTAAAGCGGTCGCGCAGCGCGAGTTCAAACAGATTTTCCCGCAACCCGGCTGGGTCGAACACGACCCGACCGAAATCTGGACCACGCAACTGGCCGTCGCGCATGAGGCCATCGCCGGCGCCGGGCTCAAGCCCTGTGACATCAAGGCCATCGGCATCGCCAACCAGCGCGAAACCACTGTGGTATGGGATCGCACCACCGGCAAGCCGATACACAACGCCATCGTGTGGCAGGACCGGCGCACTGCCGCCGCGTGCGAGGCTTTAAAAGCCAACGGCCTCGAAGCCACCATCACTGCCAAAACCGGATTGCTCGTCGACGCCTATTTTTCGGGCACCAAGATTGCGTGGCTGCTCGACCATGTTCCCGATGCACGCCAGCGTGCCGCGGCCGGCGAACTCGCCTGCGGAACCATCGACAGCTGGCTGATCTGGAACCTGACCGGCGGTGCAGTACACGCCACCGACGTCACCAACGCCGCACGCACGCTGCTGTTCAACATCAACACCGGCGACTGGGACGAGAAACTGCTGGCCTGGCTGAATGTACCGCACGAAGTGCTGCCGCAGGTCTGCGCCTCCAGTGGCGTCGTCGCCGAGACCGCGCCCGGATTGTTCGATGTACGCATACCCATCGCCGGCATCGCCGGCGACCAGCAGGCGGCGCTGTTCGGCCAGCGCTGCATTCAACCTGGCATGGCCAAGAACACCTATGGCACCGGCTGTTTCATGCTGATGAATACCGGTGACGAGGTCGTGCATTCGAAGTCACGATTGCTCAGTACCGCCGCGTGCTCCACCGACGGCAAAAGACAGTACGCACTCGAAGGCAGCGTGTTCATCGGCGGCGCGGTGGTGCAATGGCTGCGCGACGGGCTAGGCATCATCCACGAATCCAGCGAAATCGAAACCCTGGCCGGCAGTGTCACTGACAACGGTGGCGTCTATCTGGTGCCGGGATTTACCGGCCTCGGTGCGCCGCACTGGGACCCGCATGCGCGCGGCGCGATCATGGGGCTGACGCGGGGTTCTTCGGCCGCACACATCGCCCGCGCCGCGCTTGAAAGCATTGCCTACCAGAGCGCCGACGTGCTGAGCGCGATGGTCACGGATTCCGGCATTGAATTACGCGAACTGCGCGTCGACGGTGGCGCCGCGCGCAACGACGCGCTGATGCAGTTCCAAGCCGACCTGCTGGGCCTGCGCGTGGTGCGCCCGCAGATTCAGGAAACGACTGCGCTGGGTGCGGCGTATCTGGCGGGACTGGGTACGGGTTACTGGAACACCGCGGAGCAACTCGATGCGCAGTGGCAGGTCGAGAAAATTTTCGAACCGAAAATGAACGGGGATCAGGTCGCGGACTTGCTGGCGGGATGGCACAAGGCCGTAGAACGCAGCAAAAGCTGGGCGGAATAAAAAACTATCTCCGTCATGCCATTCACTGTGTGCCCTAATCCCCGCCCATAAACCCGAGCACCATCAGGTGCGCTCGAGTATGTGCAATCCCCTGACCCGATCGAGCAGATACAGCAGCCCGCGATCATCGACGGTCACGTCATTACTCTGCACGCGGTCCGAACCCGGCGGCACGTCGGGCACGAAATAAGCCACTTCCTTCATCGCATGCGGATTGGCGATATCGACGATGCGCAGGCCGTGCGCAAACCAGGCCACCGGAATTTCGGTGCCGGTGACTTTTTCGCAGGGCTGGTGGCAGCCGGTCGCGTACGGCTGCTGTTCGTCCGGGATGTCTTCGAGCTGGAAGCTGGATACGACCGCGGGATTCTTCTCGTCGGTGATGTCGACCATCCACAGAAACGCCGAGTTGTGCGGCGGGCAGTCGGGCAGGCGCACTACGTCTTCGTCGGAGACCACCAGGAAATCGCGGTTCTTGATTTTAAACGGGATACGCAACGCCGTATGCGTGGGCCACGGGAACGGGGGGCTCCAGTCGATGCCTGAGACAAACTTCGGCTTGCTCATGTCGTCGATGTCGAGGATGACGAAGCCGCCGTGCCAGTAGCTGGTGTAGAGCCGGTTGCCGTGACGCAGCGGATGATGGCATTTGTGCGCGGCGCCGCGCCACGTCGGCTTCTCGCCGCCGGCGGTATGCTGGCCCGGCATCCACCAGCGCCCGACTTCCTGCGGTTTCGCCGGATCCTTGAGGTCCAGGATCATCACGATGTTGCCGAGGTATCCGTCCTGCGTCGGCGAGATGTAGGCATAACGGCCGTCAAAATCGAAGCGGTGCACGCCGCGCGCATAGTCCACGCCCGGCTTGTCATCGGTTTCCCAGAGCGTGATCAGTTTCGGCTTTGCTGGATTGGACACGTCATAAATGCCGAGCCCGCCCTGAAAATCGCCCGGCGGCGTCTCGCCTTTTGCATTCTTTGCCGACAGCACTTCGCGGTTGGTCAGCATGATGTCGCCCGACACGCGCACCTTGTGCGAGTGCGTGCCCTTGGGCATGTTGATTTCCGACAGCAGCTTCGGATTTTTCGGATCCTTCACATCGAATATCAGCGTGCCATACGGGTTGCGCATGTTGCCGACGTAGGCGATGTTGCGCTCGACCACGACCTGCCCACCGCCCGCGCAGTCGGTGAACGACAGCGGCTGGATCCCTGAGCCACCGTTATGCACATGGCCGTCGCCGCCGCCATTACGGATATCCACGTAAGCAACTTCGCGTATGCCTTTGGATTTGCTCATGCTCGTCGTCCCCCGTTATTACTGGATTTTGATGTTGGCGGTCTTGATGACCTTGCCCCACTTCTCGTATTCACTGCGGATAAAGCGCCCAAATTCCTCCGGCTTGTCACCCACCGGCACTGTGGACATGCTCTGCAGCCGGTCTTTGACTTCCGCGTTCCCCAGCGCCTTGACCAGTTCCTGATTGAGCCGGCCGACGATGGCCTTGTTCGTTTTTGCCGGCGCCAGCCAGCCAAACCAGCCGATGACTTCGAAACCCGGAATTCCGGATTCAGCCACGGTCGGCAGTTCCGGTGCAACCGGAGAACGTTTGGCACTGGTGATCGCCAGCGCGCGCACCTTGCCCGCCTTGATCTGCGGCGTGGCGGCAAGCGCGATGCTGAACAGCGCCTGCGTCTGGCCGCCGATGGTTTCCTGCAACGCCGGCGCGCCGCCCTTGTATGGGACATGCACAAATGACGTTTTCGTGCTCAACCGGAAGAGTTCCAGCGCGAGATGGCCGGAGGTGCCGTTACCCGCCGAGGCAAACGCAAAACCACCCTGCTTCGCCTTGATCGCAGCAACCAGTTCGGACACCGACTTCGCCTGCACCGACGGGTGCACGATCAGGATGTTGGGCACGGTAACGCCGAGCGTAATCGGCGCGAAATCCCGGATCGGGTGATACGGCACGTTGGGGTAAAGGCTCGGGTTGATCGCGACACCGGCGGCGACCAGCACAAAGGTATAGCCATCGGGATCGGAACGCGCTGCGATGTCATACGCGATACCGCCGTTGGCGCCGGGCCGGTTGTCTACCAGTACGGTCTGACCCAGTGCATCGGAGAGCTTTGGGCTGACCAGGCGCGCCAGCGTGTCCGCCGGGCCGCCGGGTGGCACCGCGACGATCATCCGCACCGGTTTGGTCGGATAGTTTTGCGCCTGCGCGAGGCCACCGGCTGCCAGCAGGCAGCATAGCGTCACAACAATTCGCGCCACAACATTTTGTGCAACCAAGATTCTATTCATGGTGATCCCTTCGACTGATGTTTAGGGACTGCAAAGCGGCGCAGGCCATCGATGCAGAATACTCCGGCACACTCATAAGCAACGCAATCGCATGCCGGACACTGTCTGCGCGAATCTGCAGCCGGACTCACTGCCTGAATGCGTCGTCGCGGATTCTCGGAACTATTTCTCCCCCAGCAGCAGCTTCGCCGTGCGTTCGCACAGCCAGGATTTTTCTTCCGCCGTCAGCCCCGGTATGCCGTCCACCGATGCCGGCACATCCAGCGGTGTCATGTCGAAGGGGTGATCGGTGCCGATGACCACACGGTCTGCGCCGACCTGGTCGATCAGGTATTTCGCGGCTTTCGGGTCGTGGGTCAGGCAGTCAAAGTAGAAACGCTTGAACAGTTCGCGCGGCGGCGTGACATTGTTGACTTTGGGTTCCTTGCGCACCTGGTGGCCGTGGCGGAAGCGGCCGATCTGGTATGGAATGAAACCGCCGCCGTGAGGCAGCACGATTTTCAGGTTAGGCATTTCATCCATCGCGCCGCTGAACATCAGATGCGCGACCATCAGCGTCGTGTCCAGCGGAAACCCGACGAAGTTCGACAGGTAGTACTCCTCCATCCCGCCCTTGGCCAGGCACTGGTACGGATGGGCAAAAATGAAGCAGCCCAACTGCTCGATGGTTTTGAGCACCTTGCGGAATTTCTTGTCGGCGAGCGGCATGCCTTCGATCGAGGTCGCCAGCTCCACTGCCTTGAACTTGTGCTCCTTGACCACGCGCTCGAGCTCAGCGATCGCGGCATCCGGGTCCTGCATCGGCAGATGCGCCATGCCGCGCAATCGCGACGGGTGTTTGGCGACCATCTGTGCGATGCCGTCGTTGGCGAGTTTCGCCGCTTCGAGACCGGCATCCGGCGACAGCCAGTAAAAATAGATCGGCGGGCCGACCGAAATCACCGACACGTCGAGCTTGTTCTGGTTCATCCATTCGACCTTGACGTCGGCGTCGTAGAACTGCGCGTTCAGCTCCGCCGGGCGCCCGTGCACATCGAAATAGCGCTTGCCGTCCTTTTCAGTGATGCTGGTCTCGAAGCGTTTGGGATTCTTCTCCATCGCCGCGATGATGGTCGGTGGGATGACGTGGCTGTGCAGGTCGTAACGCATGGTGTTCAGCTTTCGGTGGTTGATGAATTCGCAATCATTTTACCGTCAGCAGCGGGCGCAGCTTGCGCACGTCGCCTGTTTTTTCGATATTCCAGACGGTTTCGATCAGGCGTGCAGTGCGTCGCGCCCCGATCACCGGCAGCAGCAGGTCGCGTGCCTTCGCCGCCACCTCGGTGCGCGGCATCGGGTTCGCTGCGGTGCCGCGCACCGCCTTCGTATGATGGCGCAGCCGGCGGCCGTCGCGGGTCAAGATCTCGACGATGGCCTGCGTGGTTTTCGCGCGACCCAGCGCCGCACTGCCCTGCAGCGTGATGCGCTGCTTCAGCGCGGTGACCTTCGCATCACGCACGCGTTTTTCGTCGTGGGCCGAGGCGAAGGTGATGTCACCGTCGAGCAGCATCACCGCCGTCAGGTGCTGGATGTTGATGCTGGCCATGGTGCGCTGGTTGACCGTGCGCGCACCCTGGTCGTCGATGGTGATCGTAACCCGGTCCACGTCGTTTGCGCTGATACCGTTTTTTTCGATGAGGTTCATCACTGCGTCCATAGGCGCCTGGATCGGGTAGCCGATGGCCCAGCGCTTGATCGAGGTGTTCATGATTTCGTAGCTGCGGCCGAGACCGCGCACCAGCTTTTCCGGATCCGCAGTCAGCCCGTAGGCATGAAAGAAACTGCGGTCGCCGAAAAAAATGTCTTCGACGCCGGTGAAACGCAACGACGCCATCAGCGCCGCGGTGACACCGTTGCGCGCCGGCATGCCGCCGAAATCGAATGCCTTCTCGATGTGTTCGATGTCGCGCGCCCAACACGACAGGCCCGAAGCCTGCTGTGCAGCGTACGACATCGCGTAACGCGATTGATCGACGTTCAGTTTGAGGATCGCCGCAGATGCCGCGGCCGCGCCGAAGATGTTGCCGAAGCTGTGCGTCGAGTGGCCGCGCTCACGAAAACGCTCAATGCCCAGCGCCTGCGACATGCGCGCGCACACGTCGTAACCCAGTACCAGCGCGCGCAGCAATGCCGTGCCCCCTGCGCGTTCGCGTTCGGCCAGCGCCAGCGCTGCCGGAATAATGCCGCAGCCGGGATGCACCAGCGCCAGGTAATAGGTGTCGTCGGTCTCGTCGGCATGACCGTGCATGCCGTTGGCCAGTGCCGCGTTGATCGCCGTGGTCCTGATCGAAGTGCCAATGACGGTGGCTTCGGGCACGCCGCCCTGGGTTTGAATGAATTCGATGGCCCGTCGTCCCGGCAACAGCCGTGACCCGGACAGCATCGCGGCCAGCGTGTCGAGCAGATGGTGTTTGGCGCGCTCGGTGACACCGGCGGGGAGTGCGCGGCGCGATGCACCGGCAATATATTTCGCGAGCGTACGGGTCAGCGGCATTACTGCCGCGTTCGATTTTTTCATGGCGATCTGCCGGTCAGTTCGGATCGATGCCGGCGGCTTTGATGACCTTCGCCCACTTGTCGGTTTCAGCCTTGATGTACGCGGCGAATTCTGCCGGGCTGCTGCCCACTGGTTCGGCGCCGTCGTTCATCAGCCGTTTGCGCACCTCCGGATTCTGCACCGCGCGCACCACGCCGGCATGCAGTTTGCTGATGATGTCACCCGGTGTGCCCGCGGGCGCGAGCACGCCGTACCACTGCACGGCTTCATAGCCCGGCACCCCCGCTTCGGCGATGGTCGGGATGTCATCGGCCCCGGGTGCACGTTTGCTTCCGGTCACGCCGAGCGCACGCAGCCGCCCCGACTTGATGTGGGGCTGCGCCGACAGCATGTTGGGCATCATCACCGGCACATGGCCCGCGATCAGATCGGTCACGCCGGGCCCCGAACCCTTGTACGGCACATGCAGCATTTTCAGCTTGGCCATGACCAGAAACAGTTCCATCGACAGGTGCGGGCTGGTGCCCTTGCCCGCCGAGGCGAAATTGAGTTCGCCGGGACGCGCCGTGGCAAATGCAATGAAAGCCTTGAGATTGCGCGACGGCAGCGACGGGTGGATTACCAGCACGTTCGACAGCGCCACCGCCTGCGAGATCGGCGCCAGATCCTTGAGCGCGTCGTACGGCACTTTCTTGTACATCGCTGGATTAATCGCCAGCGTACTGATGCCCATCAGCAGCGTGTAGCCGTCGGGCGCGGCGCGCGCGACCGCCTCACCACCAATCATCGTCCCCGCACCGGGGCGGTTTTCGACGATGACCTGCTGGCCGAGGAACTGTGTGAGCTGCGGCGCGAGTATGCGTGCCGAAATGTCGGTGCCGCCCCCCGGGGACGAGGGCACGATCAGGCGCACAGTGCGCGTCGGATAAGTGCTTTGCGCGACCGCAGGGAGTGCCGGCACCACC
>Ga0224505_10001049_pt1 | contig 18167 bp, 14 predicted proteins | sample SF_Jan12_sed_USG_FD_169102 | JGI IMG/M metagenome (GOLD analysis project Ga0224505, IMG submission 169102) | Sediment microbial communities from San Francisco Bay, California, United States - SF_Jan12_sed_USGS_4_1 | ecosystem: Environmental > Aquatic > Marine > Sediment | place: USA: California... | reverse complement strand
AGAAAGAACCATATAAAAAAGATATTGAGGCATGTTGCTGAAACAATATTCAGCCACATGGTGTGTGAATAATCCGCTTTTGATTCATCTTTAAATACCCTATTAAACCAAAACAAGAAAAAAAGAATAACTGGCGATAAGGCCACTAAAAAATGCCAGCCATATTTTATCTGATAATAAGTACTAAAAAAATAAACAAAGCCGACTGCGGCTAAAGTAAATAGTAGCCCACTGAAATAAAATGTACCGCGTATTCCCAGTTTCGAGCTTAGTGTAATGTCTCCCCTCCTTAAATCTTCGTCATGCTGATAGATTTGAGTCATTGGATAATTTGCAAACAACATGATGGAAGTTAATAGCGCTGGTGTTAGTATATGTGGCTTTAACATGCTTTCAAACGCAAAATCATTGAGGCCCGTATAACACATTAATACCGTAAAAAATCCCTGGAACAGACCTGTAACGATCCACCCGGTGATCGGAAGTTTTTTCAGTCGAACAGATGGGTGGCTATAGGCTTTTGAGATTAAGCCAAAGATCAATACCATTACAGCAAAAAGTAGATTTACTTTTAGGTAACCAAAAATAATTGCCGCCAAATCGAAAAGGATAGCCAGGTAGTAAAGTCCTTTTTTTATGGGTGGCGGATGTTTCAGGCCGCCAATACTCTTTTCGTCTTTATCAAAATAACTGTTGTACGCATTACTTGCAGGGTAAAGAAAGAGGTGAACAATCAAAAACACCCAAAGCAACCTATCTGTGTTTAAGTTGGGGGAAATGGCAACGCTAAACAAGTAAACGGGCAATAAGAAATACGAAAAGTGAATGCGCAGGTGGAGCCAGGAGGACAATGAAAACATCTAATTAGAATTAAGGATGAATTTGATAATGCTGTTTAAACTAAAATTAGACTTTTTTACTTTATTATTGAAGACATGAGTTTCATTACTTCCCTTGGTGTTGCCGTTCCTCCTAATTGTTTCCATCAGGACACCATTGCATCGTTTATGCAAAAAGCAATGCAACTTGATTACGAAAATGAAAGAAAGCTTAAAACGATTTTTCGTTCCAGTGGAATTAACACAAGATACTCGGTTCTTAATGACTACGGTAAACAGTCTGGATTTGATTTTTATTCCAACTCCACCGACTTCGAACCATTCCCCTCAACCGAAAGGAGGTTGGGGCAATACCGGAACAGCGCTCTGCCACTTGCACTGGAGGCAGTGCGAAAGTGTCTGGAAGGAAATCCTGGTGTATCAGCGGAAAGCTTCACCCACTTGATTGTTGTGAGTTGCACGGGAATGTATGCCCCTGGTCTCGATATTGAATTGGTAAAAGAACTTTCCTTACGCGAAGATGTTAACCGTACCTGCATTGCCTTCATGGGGTGTTACGCTGCGTTTAACGCCATCAAAGCTGCTGACTCATTTTGTAAAGCCCAGCACGATGCAATAGTGCTGATTGTTTGTGTTGAGCTTTGTACCATCCATTTTCAAAAGGAAGCTTCGGAAGACAACCTGTTGGCAAACGCTTTATTTGGAGATGGTGCCGCTGCTATGATTATGCAACGTATGCCTCAGCCCGGATGGAATCTATCGCCCGAAATATTTCATAACGCCTTGGCCTATAATGGTCGTGAACACATGGCCTGGAATATCGGCAACATGGGTTTTGAAATGAAACTCTCTTCCTATGTACCTGATGTTATTCAAAAAGGAATAAAAAAGCTTACCGATTCATTGCTTGATCGTGTGGATAAAAAAATCGAAGAGATGAGTCGATTTGCCATTCATCCCGGAGGGAAAAAAATTCTTGAGGTTATTGAACATGAATTAGGCATAACCAAAGAACAAAACGAACCCGCCTACGCAACGCTCAGTCGTTTTGGCAATATGTCTTCATCTACCATTGTTTTTGTGTTAGACCACATTCTTCGCAAACTAACAAAGGACGATCAGGACAAACACATGTTAAGTTTTGCGTTTGGGCCTGGCCTTACATTAGAAAGTATGCTTCTCAAAATTCATCATGTATGAGTAAGTTCACCAAACGCTCCAATGGGCAAGAGGTCATGGACAACTTAACCTGCTCAGGGAAAACTGTACATCAAGCCCTGAAGGAGTTGGACTTTATCAATCACTGGCTTGGGGGAAACAAAATAACATTGAATGGAATTTCGAAACTTCTTCCTAAAGAGATATCAGGTAACTCCGTAAGCGTAGTTGATATCGGTTGCGGAAGTGGCAGTATACTGACAAAAATTCGCGCTTCTATAAAAAGAAATGGGATTCGTTTTCGCTTATTGGGATATGACGCAAACCCCAATATGATTGCCTATGCCGAAACTAATTGCGAAGATTCAGATGAAATTATTTTCAGAACAGAAAATATTTTTCAGGCATCATTTCGAAGTCAACGTTTTGATATTATTAACGCTACATTATTTCTCCATCATTTCACTACCGATGAGCTTATCGAGCTATTAAAGGCTCTGAAAAAACAGGCACGGGTAGGAATTGTAATCAATGATTTGCACAGGCATCCTTTGGCCTATTATTCTATCAAAGTATTAACATCTATTTTTTCTAAATCAACGATGGTAAAGTTTGATGCTCCTTTATCGGTACTTCGTGGATTTAAAAAAAAGGAATGGATAGAAATTCTTGACAAAGCAGGTATTACCAATTACTCCCTTACCTGGAGGTGGGCATTTCGGTGGCAATTAATCATTCCAGCGGGTTGAAGCGTTTGATCCCACAATCACGGATTGAGTTGGCACAATTTTAGTACTTTCGAGGTATCCATAACAAAAACGATTATGACTTTATTAAGAAAAATAACGCTTTTTGCTCTTTTGTTGGCAATTGCGGCTTGCTCTTCAAGTGTGCTGGGTAAGAAAGTAAAGGAGCCATTCCAGGGGAATGCATATGAATCAAACAACCGTTTCTGGCGTGGAACCGGAAAAGGGATTAGTTCTCAAGATAACATCGCCAGAGGCAAAGCCGATATTGATGCAAAGGCTCAGCTGGCAGGTCAGGTAAACACCACCATGAAACAAGTTGCTGACCAGTACCTTGGACAAACCGAGAACCAAAACGCTGCGGATGTTGCAGATAAGTTTCAAAGCCTGGTGAGACAAGTAATGAATACCAATATTTCTGATCTACGGAAAATGGGTGAGCAAAAATATTTCAACGAAAAGACTAAGGAGTATACTGTATTCCTGGCCTATGAGATCAAGAAAAATGCTATGCTTCGTTTCATGAAACGTCAGGCCAAAGTTGACCAGACTATTGACGAGCGTCAGCGCGAGGTAATTGAAAAAATCATTGATGAGGAGTTGAAGAAGCTAGAAGAGGAAGAGGGTGACGACAATTGATAGCCAGAATTAAAAAATATATAAAGCCTGCTACTGCAGGCTTTTTTTATTTAGTCCTGGCAGCTCTGGTGCGATAGATTAGAACTCCGTATCCAATCAATAAAATTGGTAAAAGAAATATTGAGGTGGTGGTTAAAAGAATCAAAAAATAATAAGCGCTATCATTAGCGGTTGCAGATGTCTCGGAATTTCCTGCCATAATATTGAACACAACATGCTCAAGGTTTAACGCTGTAAGCAATGAAACGATTACCGTCAGTGGCAATAACGTAGCAATAAGTGTTTCAGGGGCTGTCAGTTGTGCGTATCGTTTCAGAAAAAGGAACAATAAAACCACTCTCCAAAGCGCTACGAGCGAAAGAAACCACACGTTGACAGATCGTGCCGCTTGAAGATCCATAAATCGCTCAACAGGCACTGCGTATAAAATAGCAGGCAAAGAAACCATGGCGATAAAGGTCAGCACCTGGAAATATTTCCAGTCTGCCTTTCGAATCGGGTAAACAATAATCCAAACAAAAAAAGAGAGAAGGAAAATATAAACCATCGAACCAACACCCAGATGCTGGGCAAGGTTTGCTTTCGGATTATCCCAATACCGACCAATGCCAACTATCCATGTAATCAATAATCCAAGTAAAAAATCCGATCGGGTGAACTTTAAACAATCTTCCTTCGTGAATTTGAAAAATAATACGCGTAAGATCGTTTTCACTTTTCGCTTTTGTACATCACTCCGTTTTTCATCACCAGAGAAACTTTGCGTAAATCAGAAATGGATTTAGAGGGATCTCCTTTTACCACAACAATATCGGCTAGCATTCCCCTTTTTATACTTCCAATTTCATTTTCCATGTGAAGCGCCTTAGCGTTAACGGTAGTAGCCGCTATTAAAATATCGAGCGGCTTCATGCCGTACTCCAGCAACAATTCCATTTCATAAACATTTTCTCCGTGTGGGTATACACCCACATCGCCCCCCATACCAATGTTTACTCCTGCATCAAGTGCGATTTTGAAACTCTTTTTTTTCTGCTGAACTAAAGCAGGCTCCGGGTCTTTCCCCTTTTTCCATCCACGGTATTGCTGTATGGCGTCTACTGCTCCAAGGGTGGCATAGTAGGTTACGTTGTGCTCTTTCATTAACAGTGCAATTTCTTCATCGAGGTAATCGCCATGTTCAATGGTTTCCGCGCCCGCAAGAATGGCTCGCCTCATTGCCTCTTTTGATTTAGCATGACAAACCAAATATCGTCCGCTGCTTCGCGTTACTTCGTTGATCAACTTAAGTTCATCCAGTGTAAACGATGGCTGGTCTTCGCCTTTTGTGCCCCATCGGTAATCAGCGTAAACTTTTATAAAGTCCGCTCCTTTTCCTATCTGATCACGAACCACTCGGATCAGGTCATCGCCATCAGCAGGCTCAGCACCAAGCATTATTTTAGAATCCTCATCATACCCTTTTGGACCGTACGATCCTGTGGAAACTATTGCCCTTCCGGCAACAATCATCCTTGGGCCTGGAATTATTCCCTCATTTATAGCTCTTTTAAGAGCCACATCCGCATACCCTGCCCCTTCGGTTCCAAGATCGCGAACAGTTGTAAAGCCCGCCATAAGGGTTTTCTTTGCGTGCACTGTGGCCCTCGCTGTACGATAAGCATCAGATTCCTTAAGCACTTGTGTATCCCAGTCTGTAATGTTGTATGGGTATAGAAAGAGGTGAGAATGACCTTCAATTAGCCCGGGCAGCAAAGTGGTGCCAGGAAGTTTTACCAAAGTTGCATTTTTTGGTATTGCTAATTGTGTGGCGGGGCCAGCTGAAGTTATCTTGCTCTCTTCAACAATAACTGCCCATCCGTCATGCATTTGAATGCCATCGAACACACGATCGGGTTGGAGATAGTAATAGTTCTGTGAGAACCCGGTAATACAAAAAAGAAAAAGGAAAATACTCGCTAGCTGTTTCATGAAGAAAAGTTAGTTTTATTTACTTGAAATTACACTATGAAAAATTTAATTGTTGCTCCATTCCTGTTCATTACGTTAATCACTTTTTCTCAACAACCTCCGGGAACTGAGATTTACTTATTTGATCTTGATGTAAAAAAAAATAAAGTCACAGTCAGTAATCCAAAAAACATTACCAATCGCCCGGGGTACGACAATCAACCCTACTTTCATCCCAATAAGCCCTATGTTTATTATGCTTCCGCAGATGATAGCAGTCGGACAAATATTCACATCTTTAATTACCAGACCGGAACAACAGAAAAATTCACCGAAACGCGTGAACGTGAGTATTCGCCAACGGTTACTCCGGATAAAAAATTTATCTCATGTATTCTTCAGCGCGATAATGGTGCGCAAGATTTAGTGAAATATCCCATTGATGGCGGTTCTCCTGAGATTATTATTAATACCCTCACTGTTGGTTACCATACCTGGATTGACAATGACAAACTTCTCCTGTTTGTACTCGGTCAGCCTAACACTTTGCGCACCTATTCGATAATGGAAAATAAAGACTTGGTCATTGGTGAAAATATCGGGCGATCACTCCATAAAATCCCTGGCTTTAATTCCTTTTCATTTGTGGACAAGAGTATGCCAGACTGGGTTATCAAAAGTGTAAACCCCAAGGATGGATCCTTAGAAATGATTACTAAAACAATTCACAATCATGAAGACCTTTCATGGACACCCGACAGGAAAATAATAATGAGTGATGGTGAGAAAATCCTGTACTGGCAACCCGGGAATAACGACTATATTCTTATTGAATTTCCAAAAGGACAATCCTTTAAGGGGATCACTAGACTGGCCGTAAATGCAACGGGGAATAAATTAGCCGTTGTAGTGAGTGAGTAGTTTCCCTTACTTTATATTTGTGGCCTCTTCATGAAAACACTTAAACACATCGCCATTTCCGGGAACATAGGATCCGGAAAAACCACATTGGCTGAAAAACTTTCAAAGCATTACGGGTGGACTCCGCTTTACGAATCGGTAGATAAAAATCCATACCTGAAAGATTTCTATTCGGACATGACGCGGTGGGCCTTTCACTTGCAAATCTATTTTTTGAATAGTCGTTTCAGGCAGGTAAATGATATTCGGTCAAACGACAAAACCACTATTCAAGACCGCACCATTTATGAAGATGCGTACATATTCGCCTCAAATCTTCATAAAAGCGGCAACATAACTGACCGTGATTACGAGAGCTACCTCGACATTTTTAATTCCATGACCAATTTTGTTCAACCGCCTGATCTCTTAATCTACTTGCGTTCTGATATCCCAAAGCTTGTCCGCCAAATCCAAAAGCGTGGGCGTGAATATGAATACGCCATGCGTTTAGATTACCTCAAAAACCTTAACGAACATTATGAAAGCTGGATAAGCGGGTATAAAAAAGGCAGACTGCTTATTGTGAACGTAAACGACCTCGATTTCGTAGAGCGGATTGAGGACTTCTCTTTTATTGTAAGCAGGATTGATCTTGAAATTAACAACTTATTTTCCTGAGCCTTGCGGCTAAGTGAGGATTACCGTTCCGGTAAATTATCTTTCTGAATAATAGTTTTCACTACCTTCGCAGGGTGAGACGTTTGTTTTCTGTTGCCTTCCTTTCTTTGATAGTGCTCAACGTAGTGGGTGGCTATTTCTATTTTTGGTATCGGGCTGTTCTGATAAAACAAGAAATGCGATTGGCCATTCAAACTTTGCCAGATGAAAAGTTGGAAACACTGACGCTAACCGTTGAGGAATTTCAAAAGTCGAGAATAGACGATCACGAAGTAAAAGTTGACGGGAAAATGTATGATGTTGCCCGGATAACAACCGATGGCGAGTGGGTGAAAATATTCTGTGTTCAGGATAAAGCGGAAGACAATCTTTTAAGCTTTCTGGATTCTTTTTTAAACCGAATGCAAAACGATCAAAATCCACCCGGAGTTATCTCCTCTTTTTCATTGCTTCAATTCCTTCACGTAGAGTTTAATTTTCAGGTTTCCATACATCCGGTGTACAGCATAGCCGAAACACCCTACCAAAGTAATTATTACTTTATTGACCGTTCTGTTTATTCTCCCCCGCCCCGCGCATAAGATTCCTAAGTCGTCAGAAGACACACATTACGTAAACAGGATTAGATAATCTAATCCAAAATAATAATTATTATTTAATATGGCGGGAAAGGTAGTATTCTGTCTGTTCATCTTGTGTGGCGCTGTATGTGCCCAAGAACCAGAAAAGGCGGACACAACTAGAATGTTGGGAGAGATTGTTATCGCTGTTAATCGATGGGAACAAAATGAAACGGAAGTTCCAAATCGGGTTGCGAAAGTGGATGCATCGCTTATTAATTTCCAAAATCCACAAACCGCTGCCGATTTACTTGGCATTTCTAACCAGGTATTTGTTCAAAAAAGTCAGATGGGTGGTGGAAGTCCAATGATCAGGGGTTTTTCGGCCAATAGGGTGTTGCTGGTTGTTGATGGTGTTCGTATGAACAATGCGATTTTTCGCAGCGGTAACGTACAAAACGTAATCTCTCTGGATGCCAATGCCATTGAAAATGCCGAGGTGATTTTTGGCCCGGGTTCCGTAGTATACGGAAGTGATGCCATTGGCGGAGTAGTGGATTTTCACACCTTGAGGGCGCGGTTGTCTACTGATGAGGGAATATCTGTTTCGGGAAATTCAATGCTTCGATACTCAAGTGCAAACAAGGAGAAAGCCGCACATGTTGATTTCAATATCGGATTAAATAAGTGGGCCTTCTTGTCAAGTCTGACTTACTCTGATTACGATGACCTAAAGCAGGGGTCAAATGGACCGGAGGAATACCTTAGGCCGGATTATGTTGTCCGTGAAAACGATAGCGATGTAGTAAAGATAAATGATGACCCTTTAGTTCAACTTCCTTCCGGATACGACCAGATTAACCTCATGCAGAAAATTCGTTTTAGGCCCAATGCAGACTGGGGTTTTATGTATTCCTTTCACTATTCAAACACATCCGAGTACGATCGGTATGACCGTCTTATCTTAAAAAACAGCAGTGGAAATTTAGTTAATGCAGAATGGTATTACGGTCCCCAGAAATGGTTGATGCATTCCCTGCAGGCAAATTATTTAAGATCAACATCAGCTTTCGATGTAGCCAGGTTAACGGTTGCCTACCAGGATTATGAGGAAAGCCGTCATAACCGAAACTTCGGCAGTTCAAACAAAAACAATCGCTTTGAAAATGTTAAAGCTTTTTCCGCGAATCTTGATGCAGATAAAAAAGTAAATGAACGACTTCACCTTTTCTATGGATTTGAAGCTGTTGTAAACAAAGTTTATTCGGCTGCATACAGGCAGAATATTTCCAGCGAATTGAATTCTCCGCTATCAACCCGGTATCCCGATGATTCTGATTGGCAATCTTACGCTGCTTATATAAGTACAAAATTAAAACTCAGCGACAAATGGTTGTTTACAATAGGTGGTCGGCTTTCGCATATCTACACTCACGCAGTGTTCGATACAACCTTCTATGATTTCCCATTCACTGAAACGACTCTTAATTACACGGCATTCAACGGAAGTGCGGGGCTAATCCATAATCCGGTCGAAAATTGGAAAGTATACACTACCCTTTCTTCAGGATTCCGTGCACCCAATGTTGATGACATGGGAAAAGTTTTTGATTCCGCCCCTGGCAATGTAGTGATTCCCAATCCTGGTCTAAAATCAGAGAATGCCTATTCTGTAGAAATTGGAATGGCAGGTGTTATCAATAAAACCATTAAACTTGATTTTGGTTTGTACTACACCGAAATGGATAATGCTATAGCCCGTGGTCCTTCAACGTTCAATGGACAAGACAGCATTGACTACGATGGAACATTAAGCCGCGTATTATCTTTACAAAACATTAATGAATTGTATGTGTACGGCATTCAGGCTGGAGTTAATTGGCAATTTGCTTCCTACCTACAACTTACCTCAACCATCAATTTTCAAAAAGGAAAAGAAAAAGATTTTACGACTGGTTTTAATTTTTCGCCTACACACGTGGCTCCGTTATTCGGCTCAACGCATATAATTATTAATAGGAAAAAAATTACGCTTGACGTGTATGCAAATTACAATGGAGAAATTCCTTACGAAGATTTGGCCTTCTCTGAACGTGCCGATGCACACTTATACGCAAAAGATGAGGATGGAAATCCATATTCACCTTCATGGTTTACCTTAAACCTGAAAGGGTCCATGCGGGTATTAAAGTCATTTACAGTAGATGCAGGAATTGAAAATATTTTCGATAAACGATACAGGCCTTATTCTTCCGGCATTTCTGCTCCAGGCACAAATATCAGTGTTAGTCTGAGGTACAAATTTTAATTCGACCCAGTCTTCATTTTTAAAGGAGGTCGGTCATTTTCAAAATTTCATCAACATATTCTCGGGTGTTAGATAATCTCGGAACCTTATTTTGTCCACCAAGTTTACCCCGGCTTTTCATCCAATTATAAAATGTGCCTTCCTTAACGCTATGAATTGTTGGCGCAACTAATGCAAGATCATGAGAGCGTTTAGCATCATAGTCGCTGTTGACCTGACGAAGAGTTGAATCAAGGACATGAGTAAACTCTGATAAATCGTGCGGCTTGGTTTTAAACTCTATGATCCACTCGTGTCCCCCCTTTTTATCTGCCTCTAGAAACACCGGAGCCGCTGTGAAGTTGCTGATTATGGCTCCTGTTGATTCACACGCTTTGGTGATGGCCGCTTCCGCATTCTCAACAATTACTTCCTCTCCGAAAGCATTCATAAAGTGTTTTGTTCTTCCGGATATTTTTATCCGGTAGGGTGATGTAGATGTAAATTTTACTGTGTCACCAATATTATACCGCCACAATCCTGCATTGGTACTGATCACCATTGCATAATTTCTTCCTACTTCCACCTCACTTAACTTAATAACCCGCGGATGTTCCTTTTCCAACTCATCAACCGGAATGAACTCGTAGTAAATACCATAATCGAGCATGAGCAACATTTCGTCTGAATTCTGTTGGTCTTGAATCCCAAAAAATCCTTCGCTTGCATTATAAATTTCCCAATAAACCATTTGTTCTTCAGGGATCAGTTGTTGGAAAAGACTTCTGTAGGGCTTAAAAGAAACCGCACCATGAAAAAATACTTCCAGGTTTGGCCAAACCTCCAAAATGTTTTTCTTTCCTTCCAGTTCCACCAGGCGTTGTATCAACAATATTGTCCACGTAGGCACGCCAGCAATGTTTGTTACATTCTCGGTGGCGGTTTCGCGGGCCATCTTATCAATCTTCTCTTCCCAATTACTCATCAATGCGGTTTCTAAACTTGGGGTACGAATAAATTCAGCCCAGATGGGAAGATTTTGCATGATTACAGCAGAAACGTCACCATAGTAAGATGTTGCCGAAGGGTCAAGTTCATTAGTTTGATGGCTACCGCCAACAGCAAGACCTTTGCCATCAAATATTTTTGTGTCAGGATAATTGTTCACATAAATCGAGAGGAGGTCTTTCCCTCCTTTGAAATGACAATCATCCAGCGCTTCCTGGGTTACGGGTATAAATTTACTTCTTGCATTGGTTGTTCCCGATGATTTAGAAAACCATTTAACCTCCGTAGGCCATAACACATTTTGTTCACCACGCATAATCCGCTCGATGTGTGGAAAGATGTTTTCGTAGGTATGGACAGGGACGCGATCACGAAATTGTTCGTACGATGTAATCGAATTGAAATCATACATTTTACCAAATTCTGTTGTCCGGGCGGTTTGTGTCAGCTTCCTGAATATCTCATCCTGCACTTCATGAGGATATTTCATGAAGAGTTCTATTTGGTGGATGCGCTTTTTCATCACCCAGGTGAGAATAGAATTCAGCAGGCCCATTAGGTTTCAGTAAAATCAAAAATAAACAGAATCTGCTGAATTAAATTTTAATTCTTTGTTTGGATTGAAATGATTTTGGGGTGCTTTTACAAAGCATTGTCAGACCAGGAATCGGAATTTTGAGAGATCATTTTTGATCTGCGTAACTCAAAATTCTGGCCGAGATAAACTTTACGTACCTGCGGGTCGCTCGCCAACTCTTCGGCAGTCCCTGATTTGAAAAGTTTTCCGTCCACCATGAGGTAGGCACGGTCGGTTATTGAAAGTGTTTCATCGACATTATGATCCGTAATGAGTATGCCTATGTTTTTACTTTTGAGTCTGCCAACAATTGATTGGATCTCTTCCACCGCTATGGGGTCTACTCCTGCAAAGGGTTCGTCAAGCAAAACAAATTTGGGATCAACCGCTAGAGCACGTGCAATTTCGGTTCTTCTTCGCTCTCCTCCCGACAACGACATACCGAGGCTTTTTCGAACTTTATGGAGACTGAATTCTTCAATCAGACTTTCAACTTTTTCTTTCCGCTCTTGCTTGGTGAACTCACGCATCTCCAGCACCGACATTATGTTTTCCTCAACGGTTAATTTCCTGAATACAGAGGCTTCCTGTGCAAGATAGCCAATTCCCTTTCTTGCGCGCTGATACATGGGTAAAGAGGTGATGTCTTCATCCGTCAGGAATATCTTACCTTCATTTGGTTTTATTAAGCCAACAATCATATAAAATGATGTTGTTTTTCCTGCTCCGTTTGGTCCCAACAATCCCACAATTTCTCCTTGAGCCACCTGCACCGATACATGATCGACAACTGTTCGGCTTTTATATTTTTTTACTAGATTTTCTGCTCTCAGAATCATGGAATACTTTTTTACAGAATCATTATAGAATAGCGGGCTGAACTATCTGCTATTCAAACATAATGTCTTTTATCTTCAATTGTATACTGGTGTTTCCATTAAACACGTTTTCCTCAACAGTAAACACCATCTTAAATGTATCACCTGTTGTTAAGCGATCGTAATATTCGGCCAGATCAAACCCAACTGCCTGAAGAATATTTTCGCACCCTTCCTGTGCCGCTGAAAAGCGAATGTGTCGATCCTTAAAACTTGAAAGGGAATCATGAACATAAACATTTGTCGACTCAAACACCGGCCGCAAGTTCTCGGGACCAAAAGGGGCCATCTGCTTGAGAATATTCATAAACTTCGAGTTAATGCGATCGAATACAATCGGTACATCCACTTCAATTACCGGGGTAAGCATTTCATCGGTTAGCGATTTAGCGGCAATTTCTTCAAACCGTGCTTGAAATGCATTCAGGTTTTTGGGATCCATTGTTAAGCCGGCAGCATATTTATGTCCACCGAATTTTTCGAGGAGATCATCGCACTGAAGAAGTGCTTCGTATACGTTGAAGCCCATCACGCTGCGCGCTGAACCTGTTATTCTTCCATTCGATTGAGTAAGAATCACAGTTGGCCTATAAAATTTCTCTATGCATCGAGCAGCAACTATGCCAATTACTCCCTTGTGCCATGTATTTTTAAAAAGTACCGTTGTCTTTGCGTTCCGCAATACTTCATTGCTTTCAATCATTGCAAGGGCCTCTTCAGTAATGCTTAGGTCAAATTCTCTGCGAAGATCATTTTTGACATTTACTTTCTCGGCAAGCTCTTGTGCTTGCTCGGCTTCAGAAGCTGTAAGTAATTCAACGGCCGCGCTGCCATGGGCAACCCTGCCTGCAGCATTAATGCGGGGGCCAAGTGAGAATACAATTCCCGATACATCCAATTCATTTTTTAGCTGAGCTATTTCCTTTAATGCTTTTAATCCGGGTAACGGACTCTCATTTAATTTTTTCAATCCAAAATAAGTGAGCACCCGGTTTTCACCGGTGATGGGGACAATATCTGATGCGATGCTTACCGCGACCAGATCTAAAAACTTAAATACTTCACGCTCTTCGTTTTTGTTCCTTGCAAATGCCTGAATCAGTTTAAACCCAAGTCCGCAACCACTTAGTTCTGTATAGGGGTATTTACAATCATTACGCTTTGGATCCAGAACCGCCACTGCATTAGGAATTTTACTACCGGGTAGGTGGTGATCGCAAATAATAAAATCAATCCCCTTATGGTTTGCTAACATTACCATATCGGAAGCCTTGATGCCACAATCCAAAGCAATAATTAGTGAGTACCCATTGGCTTCTGCCCACTCAACACCAGCCTGAGAAATTCCATATCCTTCTTTGTCTCTATCTGGAATATAGATCTCGCAATGAGAGTACGATTGATGAAGGTAATTATACACCAACGCAACAGCAGTTGTCCCATCTACATCGTAATCGCCATAGATAAGAATTTTTTCATTTTCACCTATGGCTTCTTCCAAGCGTTGTACTGCTAACTCCATGTCTTTCATTAAAAAAGGATCATGAAGTTGATCTAACGATGGCCGGAAAAAGTTTTTTGCTTCCTGAGTATTTGTAATGCCACGCTGAAGTAAAATAGTAGCTAAGTATGGATTTATATTGAGCTCATTGCTAAGGATAGCAATCATTTCCTTTGAAGGAAGAGGTTTATGAATCCACTTCTTCTCCATGCCTAATTTATTATACAAAGATTATTACCCACTTCTCTTTTCTACAAAATTCAAAACTAAATTATTTTAAAAAAAAACAGCACTGGTTTAAAGTGCTGTTTTTTCTATTATTCTCTTATTTGCTTAATTCGACCCTTCAGTTTTTGGGGGTTCGTTAACTACATTCTCGAGTACATCCTTAATTTCAGTTCGCTGACCATCCCGATAAGGAACTATCCACGCATCTTTAACACCCATTTCACGCATATATTTTTTAAACTGATCGGCTTCCCAATAATCGCGGAAGATACCAATCGTTACGCGCTGAGGTTCGTTTTCTTTCACTTCACCGCCAAAGTTCGGGTTGTTGTCGAAGTACTTAGCAAGGTCCTTGTTCTTGAAAGCACCCACTTGAACCTTAAACACAACACCCCTCGAAAAATCCATAGGACTAATTGTTGGTGTTAGTTTCATTTGGGTAATTTCGGCTCGAGCCGATGAAAGTTGTCCCCGCATTTGCGAAAGTTGGTCTTCCAACTCAGCAATACGTGCGTCTTTTTCTCCAACAGTGCGTTGTAAATCCGACACCCGTTTGTTAAGTGCGGCAACCTGGTTGTCGGCACTTGTTTTGTCTTCCGTGAATTGCTTTAAATCCGCTGGGCTTTTAGCATACACCTTTGCTTTTTTCTTCCACTCCTTTTTTTCCTGCTTGGAAAGCTGGGCGAAAGTTTGTGTGCCCGCAAAAAGTAAAGTCAGACATAAGAGTAATGTTGATCTTTTCATTATTATTAGTTTAAAAAGTTAAATAAAAGTACGAAAAAATTTTAAAATCCTACTTTATAGGGTTCCCACCATGCTTTCGGGACGTACCCAGGCATCAAATTGCTCTGAGGTAAGAAGACCTAACTCCACAGCTGCTTCACGCAAGGTTTTGTTTTCCTTATGAGCCTTCTTGGCAATTTTCGCTGCATTTTCATAGCCTATGTGGGTGTTGAGTGCTGTCACTAACATTAATGAGTTTTCAAGATGTCGTTTAATTATTTCATGGTTCGGCTCAATCCCAACAGCACATTTATCATTGAACGAAACACAAGCATCGCCTAACAACCGTGCCGATTGTAGCACATTTGAGGCAATTACGGGCTTAAATACATTCAGTTCAAAATGGCCTGTTGCCCCGCCAATAGATACAGCCACATCATTGCCAATAACCTGAGCGCATACCATAGTGAGCGCTTCTGGTTGAGTCGGATTTACTTTACCAGGCATAATAGACGAACCCGGTTCATTATCAGGAATAATGATTTCACCGATACCGCATCGCGGGCCTGAGCTTAACATGCGAATATCATTAGCAATCTTCATCATGGACACAGCGGTTCTTTTTAGCGCGCCTGATAGCTCCACCATAGCATCATGAGCGGCCAGCGCTTCAAATTTGTTCGGAGCAGTAACAAATGGAAAGCCGGTTAAGTCCGCTATCTTTTTTGCGACCAATACATCATATCCTTTTGGAGCGTTCAGTCCGGTTCCAACAGCAGTGCCTCCTAATGCAAGTTCTCGAACCATTTCCAGGGCATTATTTATGGCGCGCATGCTGTTATCAATTTGCTGAACGTATCCTGAAAACTCCTGACTTAAAGTAAGTGGTGTTGCATCCATAAAATGGGTGCGTCCTGTTTTTACTATGTTTTTATACTCGTTAACTTTTTTCACCAGTGTTTCGCGAAGTTTTTTCATTCCGGGTAATGTAACTTCAACAACCAGCTTGTAGGCAGCAATGTGCATGGCTGTTGGGAAAGTATCGTTCGAGGATTGTGATTTATTAACATCATCATTGGGGTGCAATACCTTTTTATCATCACCCAGTTTTCCTCCGTTAATCACATGGCCACGGTTAGCTACCACCTCATTAACATTCATGTTGCTTTGGGTGCCCGACCCGGTTTGCCAGATCACCAACGGAAACTCACCATCTAATTTTCTTTCAAGAATTTCATCACATGCTTTGCCGATAAGATCCATTTTATCTTTTGCCAAAACACCTAGTTCATGGTTCGCGATAGCGGCTGCTTTTTTTAGAAATGCAAATGCATAAATAATTTCACCAGGCATACTTGACTCTGGTCCTATTTTGAAGTTGTTGCGTGATCGTTCGGTTTGTGCGCCCCAATACTTGTCGGCTGGAACCTTAACCTCACCCATAGTGTCTTTTTCAATTCGGAAATTCATGATGCTCAGTTTTAATATGATACCAAAGGTAAAAAAACCAGAAACAAAAATGCCGGACAGGTCCGGCATCGTAAATCATCCTTGTGGAACCCTAATTACCCTTCTTTAATTCTCCGCCCTTTTTAAAATATTTATCCTCGTCAAACTCTTCATCACCAAGAGATTTCGGCATAACGCCTATCTCAATTATTTTAAATTCAGTTCTTCTGTTTTTCGCACGGCCCTCAGGATTGTCGGTACCGTCAGGGTTTGTGTTTCGTGCAATGGGAAACTCCTCACCATAACCCTTGGCGGTAAGGCGATCGGGAGCAATTCCCTTTTTGATCAGGTAAGAAACTGTTGACTCGGCTCTGTTTCTTGATAGCTCATAATTGTATACAAGGGAAGCAATACTATCTGTGTGCGAGCCCATCTCAATTTTTATCTCCGGGTTATCGGTCAGTAGCTGAACAAGTTTATCAAGCTCTTTAGCTGCAATAGGAGTAATGTCATATTTGTCGTATTCGAAATATATGTTTTCAAGCACAAAGATTTTATTGATCTCGATTCTATCTAACACCAGTATGGTGTCCATGGTAATGTTTGTAACTAATTCCTTCAGGGTTGAAGGGTCAACCGATTTGCCTCTGGTGGAGTAGGGTTGCCTTTTTATTAAATACCCATCGGTTTCACCCACTAAATCATAATTCTCGTTTTCATAGACACGGAATAAAAACTTTCCATCATTTCCGGTAACGTAATCCTGCAACACTTCACCCGTTGCATCCAATAGTCTTACATATGTGTTTGGAAGAATATTTAGAGTACTGTCATCGGCTGGAGTATAGGTAGTCCCTGCCAAATAGTAATTAATAATTCTCAGGTTGGGGTCTTCATTCACAAAAGTATAAATGTCATCATCTCCTTTTCCGTCTTCTCTATTTGATGTAAAAAATCCACGGTCGGGGCGAAAGAGAAAAATTCCAAAATCATCCGCGGGTGAATTCATTGGCGTTCCTAAATTTTCGATAATTGTTTTGCCTCCAGATCGGTTTACAACAAACAAATCGAGGCCACCAAATCCAAGATGTCCATCGGAAGCAAAATAAAGTTTTGCGTCTTCCGAAACGTATGGAAACATCTCATTACCGGGGGTATTAATCTCCGGACCTAAATTTCGAACGCGAGAAAATCTCCCACGGGAATCCATGTGGGCAGAATACAAATCTGTTCCGCCCTGTCCTCCGGGTCGGTTTGATGCAAAATAAAGTGTTCTCCCGTCAGGTGAGAAAGCAGGTGAGGAATCCCAACTGCTATTTTTGGCTACTGCATCATACTCATCCTTAAATTGGGTATTGATGTTTACAGGTAAAGATTCGCCCCATTCCCCATTTCTGAAACGCGAAATATAGAGGTCAACATCTGCCCCCCCTTTTTTCTTTGAAGTGTTTCCTTTAGCAAAAACCATTGTACGGCCATCCGGGGAAAAGGCTGCACAACCAACATTGCGCATATCTTCATTTATTTTTCCGCTGGGAAGCGGTTGAATGGTTGCGACATCAACATTGGCTCCACGAGTTGCAACTTTATAAACAGCGGTAAAGGGTTTTCCCTCAGCCTCATAAATTTTTCCGTTTCCACGGGAGGATGTAAAATATAATTCGTTATTCAAATAAACAGGTGAAAATTCACTGGCAGGTGTGTTTAAAAGTTCAAGGTTCTTGATCTTAAAATAACTTTGTTTTTCTTTCAGGGTTTCCAAATAAGCTAGGCCATCCAGTTCGGTTTGTGCCCTTGACTTTATTTTTTCATTCGAAGTTTTATTAATAAGGTCTTCAAGCTGCTTTCTGGCTTCGTCATATTTTGCATTTGCCTTTAATGATTGGGCGTAGTAAAACTGAATTGAATCTTTATTTATCCCTGCACCACCTGCTTTCGCGTAATAGGGTTCAGCTTCTTTGAGGCGGTTGGAAAGCCGGTATGATTCCGCCACAAAATAATTTGCCTTTGCGGGTTCTTTGGGCTTGCTCTTCTTAAAAAGTT
>Ga0224505_10001047_pt1 | contig 18176 bp, 17 predicted proteins | sample SF_Jan12_sed_USG_FD_169102 | JGI IMG/M metagenome (GOLD analysis project Ga0224505, IMG submission 169102) | Sediment microbial communities from San Francisco Bay, California, United States - SF_Jan12_sed_USGS_4_1 | ecosystem: Environmental > Aquatic > Marine > Sediment | place: USA: California... | reverse complement strand
CCCATCCTCCAAGGACAACACCCATGGCGCGGCAGCGGAAACCGATTCACCCCGACGTCTCGATCGGGCACGTGCACCTCAAGGTGGCGGACCTTGGTCGGGCATTGGGATTCTACCGCGACGTGCTCGGGTTCGAGGTAACGCAGTTCTACCCCGGCGCGGCCTTCCTCTCCGCCGGCGGCTATCACCATCACATCGGCCTCAACACCTGGGAGAGCAAGGGCGGCACGTCCCCGGCGCCCGGGACGACCGGCCTGTATCACGTTGCCATCAGATATCCGAGCCGGGTGGCGCTCGCCGAGGCCTACCGCCGGCTCGTCGAGGCCCGCATTCCCCTCGACGGGGCGTCGGACCACGGGGTGAGCGAGGCACTCTACCTGCGAGATCCCGACGGCAACGGTGTCGAACTGTACTGTGACCGGCCGGCGGACGCCTGGCCACGGGGACCGGACGGCGCGCTGGCCATGGGCACAGGGCCGCTCGACCTTCGGGCACTCATGGACGAGGCACTCGCCGGCGAGAACTGAGCACCGCGCGACGGCTCAGTCACCCTCCCCACAGTACCGTCGGGCGGCATCCGCCAGCACCTCAGCCAACCGCGCCACCGAGTCGAGGTCCACCCATTCTTCGACCGCATGCGCCCCCGCCCCATCGGGGCCGCACACGACGGTGTCAACGCCGTGCGCCGCGAGAATCGCCGAGTCCATCCACGGTGTGTCCCCGACCACATCCGGAGGGTGATGCAACACCCCTTCGATGGATGCAGAGACTGCGCGTGCCAGAGGACTCGTGACCGCCACCTCGAACGGGTCTCGCGTCAAGAGATGGCGCCGAGCGACGAGGAGCGAAGGATCGGCGTGCCGCGCCGCTTCCAGCACGCCGTCGATCTCGTGGAGCACCTGCTCCTCGGTCTCGCCGGGAATGGTGCGCCGTTCGAGGCCGGCAACGCACCGTGATGCGTAGGTGCTGAGTCCCGTGCCGCCGCTGACCGTTGCGATGTGCAGCGATGGGGGACCCACCAGACGGTGCGATGCGCGATCTGCGAGCTCGTCGATGAGATCGCCAACCCGCGCCAATACTCGTGCCATCCGCACGTTCGCGTCCACGCCAAGCTCGGGTCGCGAGCCGTGGGCGGCGCGTCCCTCCACGACCAATTCGATCCAGACGAACCCCTTGTGGGCTACACACAGATCGAGCGCCGTCGGCTCCGTGACGATGGCGCCGTCCACGTGGATCTTGCCGGCAAGATCCATGGTCCCGATGCTCGCGTCTTCCTCGTCCGCAACCGCGGCGACGATCAGGTCCCCGGCCAGGCGAACCCCGTCATCGATGAGTGCCTTCACGGCGCCGATGCACGCGGCGAGGGCACCCTTCATGTCGTACGCGCCACGTCCGTAGAGCCGACCGTCGCGGATCATACCCGAAAACGGGTCCGCCATACCTTCGACGCCAACCGTGTCAACGTGCGCGTTGAGCATGAGTGACCGACCCATACCGGTTCCCCGGAGCCGCCCTGTCACCGACACGCGGCCTGGCACCGGCTCATGCCGGGTCACCGTGAGGCCCAGCCGTTCGAGCGTGGTCGCGGTGAACGCCGCGATGTCCCGCTCTCCCGGGCCGTCGGGCGAGAGGCCTGGGTTGACCGAGTTGATTCGCACGAGGTCGGCCACGAGCCCGTCGAGGAATGCACGATCCACGGTCGTCATCGTTCCCTCAGCATTGGGTTACTCGGTTGGCCGGCATGCGTGCCAAACGATAGCTCGGCTTCCGCGGCCTGGCGACCGATCTTGGGCTGGAACCGCCAGGCGCGGGAACGCCGATGGAAGCGCAATGGGCGCAGGGCGAACCCGTCGACGCACCAGCCCACGTCCCCATCAGGTATTGTTCCAGCCTGCGCACCACGTGCCCGATACCGGACGGTTCAGGAGCGGACCATGCCTCGACGACTCATGACTGCCGGCGTCTTGTTCGCCGCCGTCTTCTCATCCCCGATGGCGGCCCAATCCCCGCGCTTTGCGGTCGAGGAAGCCACCATCGCGCAGATTCATGCAGAGATGCTGGCGGGCCGGCTCACGGCCCGGGCGCTGGTGGAGCGCTACCTCGCGCGGATCGCGGCCTACGACCAGCACGGACCGGCACTCAACGCCCTCGTCACGGTCAACCCGACGGCCCTGGCGCGCGCGGACGAACTCGACGCCGAGTTCCGCCGGAGTGGCCAACTCACGGGACCCCTGCATGGCATCCCGTTCATCGTGAAGGACAACTACGACACCCACGACCTCCCGACGACGGCCGGCTCGCTGTCGCTCGCGGGGTCGCTGCCGCCGGATGACGCATTTCAGGTCCGGATGATCCGCGAGGCCGGTGCCATCGTGCTCGCCAAGGCCAACATGGCCGAGTTCGCGTTCACCCCGTACGAGACGGTCAGCTCGATCCTGCCCGGGTACACCAAGAACCCGTACGGGCTGGACCGCGTGACGGCCGGATCCAGCGGCGGCACCGCCGCCGCGGTGGCGGCCAGTTTCGGTACGGTTGGCGTGGGCACGGATACGGGCAACTCGATTCGAGGGCCGTCGGCACATCAGGCACTCGTGGGGATCCGCTCGACCATGGGGCTCACCAGCCGCGACGGGATCGTGCCGCTCTACCTCGACCGCGATATCGGCGGACCGATGGCGCGCACCGTGGCTGACGCGGTCGCGGTGCTCGACGTGATCGCCCGATCCGACGCGGCGGACTCCGTCACCGCAGACGCGGACGCCCGCCGCCCGGCAAGCTATCTGACGTCCCTGGACCCCGATGGCCTCGCGGGGAAGCGCATCGGTGTGTCGCATCAGATCGCGGATCGGCGCAACGCGGACACGGCCGTGCTGCGGGTGTTCGCCGAGGCGGTCGAGGCCATGCGCCGCGCGGGTGCCGTCATCGTGGATTCCGTGTGGATCCCCGAGCAGGCCGACATTCCGCTTGGCCAACGCTGGTGTCCCCGCTTCAAGTACGACCTCGAGCAGTACCTGGCGAGCCTGGGTCCGACCGCGCCGGTGAAGACCCTGGACGAGATCGTCCGTTCGGGTCGGTTCCACCCCACGGTCCGCGGCTCCCTGGAGTACTTCGCGGGAATCGATCAGCCGCCGGACACGCACCCCGCCTGTGGTCGGGCGCGCGCGAACCAGGAGAAGCTTCGCGCTGGCGTCCGCCGCGTCATGGCCGATGCTCGACTCGATGCGATCGTGTATCCCACGTGGAGCAACCCACCACGCCTGATCGGTGATCTCAACACCCCGCACGGGGACAACAGCCAGGATCTTTCGCCGCACACCGGCTTCCCGGCCCTCACCGTGCCGATGGGGTGGGTCCGCGGGCGCGATACGGACCTCCCCGTAGGTCTCCAGATCCTGGGTGATGCTTGGAGCGAGCCAACCCTCATCAAGATCGCCTACGGCTTCGAGCAGGCGACGCACCACCGGCGGGCACCCGCCGCGACACCGCCGCTCACTCCCTAGCGCGCGACCCGGTTCCGGACCACCTTATCGTCGCCCCGCGTCCGGCCGGGCGCGGAGCCCCACCCGATCCCCACAGGAGTTGCGATGCGCCGCTTCGCATTCGCCACGGTTGCGCTCTTCGTTGCACTGGCATCACCGGCGACGGGCCAGCGTCCTGCTGCCGCGCCCGCCGAGCCGGCGCCGGTTCCGCCGGAGGATTCCTCGGTCACCGAGCACACGATCCGGCTGGATGGCCAGGTCGTCCCCTACCGGGCCACCGCGGCCACGATGCTGCTCGAGAACGGCGACGGCAAACCGATCGGCAGTCTCTACTACACAGCCTACACCAGGACCGACACGCGCGATCGCAGCCAGCGGCCGCTGGCGTTCATCTACAACGGTGGTCCGGGCTCTGCGTCGGCCTGGCTGCACATGGGGGCGTTCGGTCCGCGTCGGATCGTGGTGGCGGACCCCGAGGCCACGCCACCCGCTCCCTATCAGCTCGTGGACAACATCGGCAGCCTGATCGACGTGGCCGATCTCGTGTTCATCGATCCCATCGGCACGGGCTTCAGTCTGGTGGTGGGCGAGGGGAAGGGTACGGATTTCTGGGGTGTGGATGAAGACGCCGGGTCCCTCGCACAGTTCATCCGCCGGTACGTGAGTCGTAACGGCCGGTGGAACTCTCCGAAGTATCTCATCGGCGAGAGCTATGGAACCACGCGGTCTGCGGTGCTGGGCAACCGTCTCCAGCGACGGGAGGGGATGGATCTCAACGGGATCGTCCTGATCTCGGCCGTACTGGATTTCGAGACCCTGCTGTTCGCACCCGGCCACGACCTGTCCTACGTCACCTACCTCCCGAGTTACGCGATTACCGCGGCGTATCACGGCCTGATCTCCAAGCCGACCGATCAGGACGCCTTTCTCGACGAGGTGCGCCAGTACGCGCTCGGTCCCTATGCCGCGGCACTCGCCCAGGGCGCGGCGCTTCCGGCGGCGGAGCGTGCGACCGTGCGCAGGCAACTGGCCGCCTACACCGGGTTGTCCGAGGAGTATCTCGAGCGCGCGAACCTGCGGGTGGAGGCCGGCCAGTTCCGAGCCGAGCTACAGCGCGGGGGGGGGACGGTGACGGCCCGGCTCGATGCGCGATACGACGGACTCATGGGCGATCTCCTCGCTGAGTCCGCCGACTACGACCCGCAGTCCACGGCCATCTCGGGGGCCTACACGGCGGCCATCAACCAGTATCTCCGCGACGATCTCGGATACGACGCGGACCGTCGCTATAGCTTGGGCGGCGGACTCGGGGGAGGCTGGAATTGGTCGCGCGATGGGCAGCGCGGGTGGGCCGGCGCCACGTACGTGGGGACCGACCTCGCCGAGGCGTTGATCACCAACCCCCACCTGCGCGTGGAGGTGGAAAACGGGTTGTACGATCTGGCGACCCCGTTCTTCGCCATGGAATACACGGTGGATCATCTCCCGATTCCCGCACAGGCCCGCGAGCGAATCGCGCACAAGTACTACAACGCGGGACACATGATGTACACACTGGAGTCCGGACTCGTGGCCCTGAAGACGAACGTGGCAGCGTTCATCCGGTCCACCGCGGGGAATCGGTAGCGCGACGGTCAGGCAGTTTCCTGAGGCCGCGTTCGGCCGGAATGCGCGGGTCCGGGCCCAACCCCTGCTAGGCGGCGGGCCTGGATTGCATCCAGCGGCAGAGGAAGGCCCCGATCCCCGCCCCGACGGCACCGGCGGCGAAATCCACGATGTCACCACTCCGATAGGGCAAGACCGCCTGAAGCACCTCGATCACGGCCGCCAGGGCCACCGCGGTGCCGAGCGCCACGCCGATCCGGTGCGGTCGGCCCGGGCCCGCGCTCCAGACGACGAGCAGTGCGAGTCCCATGAAAAGGGCGACGTGCACGAGCTTGTCGAATTGACCACCCGGAGCCAGGGAGGAGGGCACCGGCATCAGGAGCGCCACGAGCATTACCGCGACGTACGCAACGAGCACCGCGGAGCGAAACGAGCGAGAGCGCGCCATTGGCGCCGCAAGATCGCGACCCTCCCGTCGCGGGCGCAACCCGATGCGTCTCCCCCGCCTCCCCTTCGGCGCCGGTACCCCACCACCGGCGCGGCGCCCTCCGCGGTCTTGCGCCGGTGGCGGGTGACGTGGAGCATTGGCGGATGACGCTTCCCGATATCCCGCCGGAGGACCTGGCGGAGGTTGCCGTGGAGCGGGCGGACACCATCCCGTCCGCCTGGTACCGCGACCCCGGATTCGAGCCGTTGGAGCGGGAGGCGGTCTTTGGCATCACCTGGCAGCACGTGGGACACACCAGCCAGGTCCCCGCAGCGGGCGACCACCTCGTGGCCATGGTCGCCCGCAAGCCGGTGCTCGTGGTGCGGGCCGGGGACGGTCGGGTGCACGCGTTCTACAACGTGTGCCGGCATCGCGGCGGTCCGCTGGCCCTCAAGGACGGGCATGCCGACATGCTGCAGTGCCGCTACCATGGCTGGACTTATCGGCTCGACGGCATGCTGCGCGGGGTCCCGCACTTCAATCGAACCGAGCTGTTTGACAAGAGGGACTACGGGTTGATCCCGCTGCGGCTCGCGGAGTGGCAGGGACTGCTCTTCGTCCACCTCGCCCCCGATCCTCGGCCACTCGAGACGTTCGTTGCCGGCGTCGCCGAGCGCATGGCGCCGATGCGCTTCGACGATCTCCGGTTCGTGCGACGCGTGGACTACGAGGCCCACTGCAACTGGAAGGTGTACGTCGACAACTACCTCGAGGGATATCACGTGCCGCACGTCCACCCCGAGCTGTGCAGTCTGTACGACTTTCAGGCGTACCGCACCGAAGTGTACGACTGGTACTCCCTCCAGGTGGGCCCGCTCTCGGGGAAGGACACCCCCTACGGCGTCTCGTCCGGCGAGGCCTTGTACTACTTCTTCTTTCCGAACGTCATGCTGAACATTCTCCCCGGACGCCTGCAGACCAACGTCGTGGTGCCGCTGGCACCGGATCGTTGCCGCATCGAGTTCCGGTACTACTACGCGGAGGTCGAGTCCGCGGCGGCTCGCCGGGTGATCGAGGACGATCTCGCGTTTTCCGACGCGGTGCAGGCGGAGGACCTCGAGATCTGCGAGCGCGTGCAGGAGGGCCTGGAGTCGGGGGTGTACGACCGAGGGCGATTCTCCCCGGAAATGGAGACCGCGGTGCATCACTTCCAGTCCCTGCTGAAGCGCGCATTCCGGCAGCGTCTCGAGAGCACGCGATGACGGCAAGAACGATGGCGATCGTCCGCCGGCCGACGGACGCGCTGGCCCACTGCGAGCTCACCCACCTCGAACGGGCGCTGTTGGACGTTCCGCTCGCTCAGCAGCAGCACGCCGGATACGTCACCCTGCTGCGCGAGCTGGGGGCCGAGGTCATCATGCTGCCGGAGGAGCCGGCACTCCCGGACGCGGTCTTCGTGGAGGATGCGGCCGTGGTGCTGGACGAGGTTGCGGTGGTGGCGAATCCCGGTGCCCCGTCGCGCGTCCCCGAGGTTGCAGGCGTGGCCGCTGCGCTGGAGCGGTTTCGGGCGATCACCCGCATCACCGCGCCCGGCACACTGGACGGCGGGGATGTGCTGTCCATCGACCGTACGCTCTATGTCGGTCGGTCGGGTCGCACCAACGCCGAGGGGATCGAACAGCTTGCGGCGCTCATTGCCCCTCACGGGTACAGCGTCCGGCCGGTGCGGCTCACCGACTGCCTCCACCTCAAGTCCGCCTGCACGTATCTGGGCAACGGTGTCGTCGTTGCCAACCCGCGCTGGGTGGATGTCCGACGCTTCGAGGACTACCACGTGTTGGAGGTTCCCCCGACCGAGCCGCGGGCCGCCAACACGTTTCGCGTCGGCGAGACGTTGGTCATGGCCGACGCGTTCCCGGAGACGCGGGAACGCATCGAGCATCTGGGGTTTGCGGTGCGTGCGGTCCCGCTTTCCGAGCTGCAGAAGGCGGAGGCTGGTGGGAGCTGCATGAGCATCGTTTTTCGACATCACCCGGCGTGATGCCGCGGATGGCGCCACGACGGCCCGGGCAGGTCGCGGGTTGCACGCGATGAGCGCCACGGGAGCCAACGGGCCGACGTCACGGCGGCCACCCGGGTTTGCCCCGTCCCGGACCGAAGCGCATACTCCCGCGCATGGCTCAGGTGCTCACCATCGTCCTGGTACTGGCGGGCGCGGGCGTGGCCGTCTGGGTTGGCTACCAGCAGGCCGCCAAGCGACGCGAAGCCCTTCGGGGGATCGCCCTCTCGATGGGCTTGGACTTCCGCGCGGCAGACGACCACGATTTCGACAGCTACCACCGTCATGGACCGTTCCAGCAGGGCCAGCGGCGGCACGCCTACAATCGCATCTTCGGCACGGTGCCCATCGAGGGGGAGACGTTTGCGCTCACGATGGGGGACTACCAGTACACGGTGCGTCGTGGCAAGCACCACGAGACACACAGATTCAGCTTCGCGCTCTTCGGTCTTCCGTGGGGTGGGGTCCCGCATCTCGCCATCCGGCGAGAGCACATCGGCGACAAGGTGCTCGGCGCGATCGGATTCGATGACATCGACTTCGAGTCCGAGGAGTTCAGCCGCCGGTTCTACGTGCAGAGCAACAACAAGCGCTTTGCGTACGCCGTGGTGGACCCGCGCATGATGGAGTTCCTGATGCACGCCGATCCACCGAAGATCGACATCACCGACGGTGAATGCCTGGTCTACGTGTCCGAGCGACGCCGCTGGAAGCCGGACGAGTTCCGGCGGCACTTCGCCTGGGCCCGCCAGTTCTTCAGCCAGTGGCCGGAGCACGTACGGCGGGAGTTCGGGGGCCGAAGGCCCGGGACGGTCGGATGAGCCCGACGGTTACGGCCGCGCTGGCCGCTGCCGGGTTGACCCTGACCTGGGGCGTCCTCTCCCACAACCGCTTCGTGCGACTCGGGCAGCACCTGCGTGACAGTTGGGCGGGAATCGATGTTGAGCTGAAACGGCGGCATGACCTGATCCCCAACCTCGTGAACGTGGTGCAGGGATACACGGCCCACGAACGCGGGGTACTCGAGCGCGTCGTCGAGCTCCGCAGTCGCGCGGCCGCCGATCACCCGAGCCGCGAGCAGCTGGCCCGCGACGAGACGAAGCTCATGCGGGCCATGAAGGAGCTGTTCGCCGTCGTGGAAGGGTATCCGCAACTCAAGGCCGACCGGCACTTTCTCGAGCTGCAGGACGAGTTGGCCATCACCGAAGACCGCATCGCGGCCGCCCGCCGGTTCTACAACGGCAACGTGCGCGACTTCACGGTCCTCCGCGACAGCTTCCCGTCGAGCCTGATCGCGCGGCTGTTCGGCTTCAAGGACAAAGACCCGGGCTACTTCGAGCTGACGGCGGATGCCGAACGGGTGGTCCCACGGTTGTAGTCTCTCAGGTTGGGATGAGCCGCAGGTGCCCTAGCTCGCGCCTCCCGGTCACAGCGACTCCGTAGGGAATCGAGGACGCGGGAAGCGCCGCATGAACCGGCGGTCGATGCGATCCTTGAGGCGCATGACCCAGCGTCCCTCGAAGCTCACCCCCCACTTGGCGCCCACCGCCACGCCACCACCGAGATTCAGCAGCGTGAGGAAGTCCGTCTGCGGACGGTAGCGCTCCAGCGGTCGCCCGGCGAGCGCGGCTCGGAGGTTTCGGGTCACCACCGGACCCTGCCGGACCGCGTAGACACCGGCCTTGGGAGTCCGTGGGTACTCGATCAGGGTCGCACAATCACCCACACCAAACAGCGCATCGTCCTGCTCGAACTGCAGCGTCGACCGCACCCGCACGAACCCGCGCTCGTCTACCGGCAGGCGCGACTCCTTGAACAGGGTCTGGCTCACGGCCCCGGTCACCCAGACCAGGACGTCGTAGGGAATCAGTTCGCCAGTCACGGCTTCGACGGCCGCCTGGTCCACCCGGCGGATGCGGGTACCCGTCCGGATCGTCATTCTCCGCTGCGCGGCGCGGCGCACCACTCTGCGCCGCAGCGAGTCGGCATAACCCGCGAGGATCCGCGGACCTCCGTCCACGAGGACGGTGCTGACGTCGCATGCCGTATCCGATTTGAGCCGATGGTCGAGCGTGAATGCCAATTCCACGCCCCCGGCGCCACCGCCGACCACCACCACGCGCAGCGGCGTGCCGGCCGCGCGATCCCGTTGAGCATCCAAGAAGGCGGCAAACCGATCCACGAAGCGACCGATGGGTCGGGTCGGGAGCGCGTATTCCCGCACGCCGGGGATATCCAAGCCGGCAACCGTCGAGCCGATATCGAAGCTCGCCAGATCGTAGGACACCACCTCGCCCGTCACGAGCGTGATCGTGCGGGCCTCCGGATCGACGCCCGTGACCCGCCCGATCGTCACGCCGACACCGCTTTGGTGCGCGAGCGCGACCGGGTCGAGTTGAACGTCCGTGGCCTCATACTGCCCCGCCACTACCCCTGGGACCATGCCGGAGTACACCGCAATCGGCACGTCCACGACCAGCGTGACGCGCGCGTCGGCAAGCGGCTCGGCGACGAGCGCTTCCAGGACCTGGATGTGCGCGTGCCCGCCACCAACCAGCACGACCTGTCGGGTCCGCACGATTCGCCCGTCCTCTCACTCGTGGACTAACGGCCTTTCCGCACCGCGCGGCCCAGCGTAGGTTCGTCGGACTCTCACCTCAGCCGTCGAGGTCAGTCAGTCAATGGGAACCCTGTCCGACGAGGACCGCCGGGAGCGCATCGCGCGCGTCTTCAAGAAGAACGCGCGGAAGTTCTCCTCCGTCCCCGTCATGAGCGTCGACGAGGCCCTGCGTCGCCACGGCGAAGGTAACATCGTCTTGGTGGACGTGCGCTCGCCAACCGAGCAGCAGGTGTCCATGGCCGAGGGCGCCATCACCGCCGGGGAATTCGAGCGAACCCAGGCGGTGCACACCGGGAAGACCGTTGTCACCTACTGTACTGTGGGCTTCCGAAGCGGCCATCTCGCCGACCTGCTGCGCAGCCAGGGCTGGGACGCGTACAACATGGAAGGCGCCATCCTGGGCTGGGTGGAGGCGGGCGGCGCGCTGGTCAGTGCCGACGGACCGACGAAACGCGTCCATACCTGGAGCGGTGGGTTCGATCTCCTGCCGGATGGATACGAAGCGGTGTGGTAGGTCCCCGAGCAACTGGGGAAGACGTGGCCGGGCCGTTCCCCAAGGGGGACGGCCCGGCTCCGTTGTCAGGGCGGTCACCGCGGTCGATCCAGCCCGTCCGATCTAATCCGATCATAGTTGTCAGATTTCGTAGAGCATCTCTGATGAGCGGCGCTCAGGGTCCAACCTCCTCGCCCCGCGGAATGCACCCCCGGCATCTCGGGGCAGACACCGTAGGGCGCGTCAGCCGAAACGACCTCGCCACCGGGTGGAGAAACCACCCTTAAGGCTCGTTTCATCCCCGCTTCAACCACATCCCTGCTCCTTGAACGGACGCGGACCGCGATGGACGGTTCACCCACCCGAAACCCTTGAGGTATCCATGGCCGGGATCGTCGGATACGGTGCCTTCATTCCCCGGAATCGCATCAAGTCGGAAGAGATCGCGCGACAGTGGGGGAAGGACCCCGCCGCCATCAAGCGCGGACTCATGCTCCAAGAGAAGTCGGTTCCCGGCATCGACGAAGACACGATCACGATCTCCGTCGAGGCTGGTCGCGCCGCGATCGAGCGGGCCGGGATCGACCCACAACTCATCGGCGCGCTCTATATCGGTTCGGAGTCGCATCCCTATGCCGTGAAACCGAGCGGCACGGTCGTGGCCGAGGCGCTGGGGATCGGCACGGACGTGCACGTCGCCGACTTCGAATTCGCCTGCAAAGCAGGCACGGAGGCGATGTTCGTGGCACTCAGTATCGTCGAGTCCGGGCGGGCCAAGTTCGCCATGGGGATCGGGGCCGACACATCCCAGGGCGCGCCCAACGACGCCCTCGAGTTCTCCGCCTCGGCCGGCGGGGCCGCCTACGTGTTCGGCAAGGACCATCTCCTGGTGGACGTGGTGGACACCTACAGCTTCACGAGCGACACGCCTGATTTCTGGCGTCGCGAAGGGGAGTTCTATCCGCGGCACGGCGGCCGGTTCACGGGTGAGCCCGCCTATTTCCGGCACGTCACGAGCGCCACGCGGGCCATCCTCGAGCGCACCGGACTCAAGCCGGCCGATTTCCGCTACGCCGTGTTCCACATGCCGAACGGCAAGTTCCCGCTTGCCGCCGGCAAGGAACTGGGATTCAAGAAGGAGCAGATGGAGACGGGCTGGATCGTCAACACGATGGGCAACACCTACTCCGGCTCCTCGCCTACCGGCCTCGCGGCGGTCTTGGACGTGGCTGCCCCGGACGACCTGATCCTCATTACCTCGTTTGGTTCGGGCGCCGCGAGCGACTCCTTCGTCCTGCGCGCCACGGAACTGCTGCCGCAGCGCCGCGATCGCGCGCCAACCGTGCGCTCGATGCTGGATGGTCCCCGCCGCTACCTCACGTACGGCGAGTATGCCAAGTACCGCGAAAAGATCATCGTCAACGACTAGCCGAGGAGGAGAGTGTAATGCGTGAAGTGGCCATCGTTGGCGCGGGGATGACCCCTTTCGGGGAGCTGTGGACCTCGAGCCTGCGTGATCTATTCGTCGACGCGGCACTCGGCGCGCTGCGGGATGCGGGAGCCGACCACCTCGACGCCATCTATGTCGGGAACATGTCCGGCGGACAGTTCGTCGGTCAGGAGCACCTTGGACCGCTCATGGCCGACCACCTCGGCATGGCCGGCGTGCCGAGCATGCGGGTGGAATCCGCCTGCGCATCCGGGGGCGCCGCGCTGCGGGCCGCGTTCTTCGAGGTGGCGTCCGGCGCCAGCGATCTCGTGCTCGCCTCGGGTGTCGAGAAGATGAACGACGGTGCCGACGTCACCGGCGTGCTCGCGACCGCCGCCGACCAGGAAAGCGAGGTCTACCACGGCATCACCTTCCCTGGGTTGTACGCGCTCATCGCGCGGGCGCACATGGCGGCGCACGGGACGACGCTCGAGGACCTCGCCGCGGTGTCGGTCAAGAACCACCGCCACGGGGCGCTCAACCCGAAGGCGCAGTTCCGCGGAGAGGTCACCCTTGCCCAGGTGATGGGATCCTCGCTGGTCGCGGACCCGCTCCGACTGCTGCACTGCTCCCCGGTCAGTGACGGCGGTGCGGCGGTGCTGCTCTGCCCGCTCGAGCGTGCCCGGGAATTCACGGACCGACCCATCAAGATCCGCGCGACCGGCATGGCCACCTCCGCCATGGCGCTGGCCGATCGCAAGGACCCCGCCTACCTGGACGCCGTCGCCGCGGCCGCGAATCGCGCCTACGAAATGGCGCGACTCGGTCCGACGGACATCGACGTCGCGGAGGTCCACGACTGCTTCGCGATTGCCGAGTTGTGCGCGCTCGAAGCGCTGTGCTTCACCGAACGGGGGCGAGCCGGCGAGGCGACGCGCGCCGGGGAGACGACCATCGGCGGTCGCATTCCCATCAATACCAGCGGCGGACTCAAGTCCAAGGGCCATCCGGTCGGCGCCACCGGAGTCGCGCAGGCCATCGAAATCGTCGAGCAGTTGCGGGGTGAAGCCGGCGACCGGCAGGTGAAGGACGCGGCAATCGGGCTGACCCAGAACATGGGCGGGTCCGGGGCCAGCTCGGTCGTTCACATCTTCGAGAGGGTCTGACCATGCCGAGTCCCAGATACTGGCGCGAGATCCCCGCCCGCTACCGGCTCGAAGGCGGGCGGTGTCCGGCGTGCGGGAAGGTGACCTATCCAACACGACGAGTCTGCCCGGAGTGCCGTCACGAGGGCATGGAAGCCATCGCGCTCTCGCGTCACGGCCGGGTGGTCACGTTCACCACGATCCACGTCGCGCCGACGGAGTTTCAGATGGAGGCGCCCTACCCGATGGCCGTGGTGGAGACGCCCGAGGGCGCGCGCCTGATGGTGCAGGTCGCGGACTGTGCGCCGGACGACGTGAAGCTCGGTCTCGAGGTGGCACTCGAGTTCCGGCGCATCCAGCGCGAGGGACGAAGCGGGATTCTCTGCTACGGTCACAAAGCGGTGCCCGCGCGCTAGGCGCTGCGAGGAGGACCCATGCACAAGGTGCGCGTCTGGGCGGAGCTGAGCGATGACATGTTCGAGGCGTATCAGGGGGAGGCACGGCGCCAGGGTGTCACCCTCGAGGCGCTCGTTCAGCAGACCGTCAATTGCCTGATCAAGGAGCTGGACGAAGAGGAGCATGAGGGACCGTGCTTCATGCCGCCCTCATGATGCCCGCGGCAGGATGACTCGACCGGTGTGAGACGCGTCACGGTCGCCGATGGCGGCCGCCGACATGTTCCCAGCCGTACCCTCGCGGCTGGTGGTCCCATGACGTGGCAACGCAAGACAATCTGGTATGCCTTCTCGCTCTTCGTGGTCCTCGGACTGAGTGCCACGCCCGCCCTGGCGCAGGGCAAGAGCAAGGCCAACAAGAGCAAGGACAGCGGGCACTCCGCCGTGTCGGTGGAGATGGCGCTCTCCGCCACGAAGGACGTTCTCGTGGCGCAGGGCTTCGAGGTACTCCGTATCGAGGTCCAGGACGGGAAGCAGATCGTCCACTACCGGGCCGGGAATCAGGGGCGAGGCAAGGGTCACGGACCGCCGCTGCGCATGGTCATTCAGCGCACCGACGACCGGATCGTGGTGCTGGACGCACCCGACGAGATCAAGCTCGAGATCGGGGTGAAACTCGGCATCAAGCTGTAACGCAGCGTGACGGTGCTGCCGGCGGACGGCGTTGTCACGTCGTCCGCCGGCTGTCTTCCGCTACCGAGGAGCACCGCCCAGCAGGGCGTTGAATACCAGCTTGAACGTCCCATGGGTCTGCGCGCGGTGTTGCGGTCGGAAGCCGATCAGCACGACGCGTCCCTGTCCCAACTGCACCGACACCATCGCGGCCTTCTTGGCGATGACGTCCGCCCCAATCAACCACCCGCTTTGCAGCAGGTCATGGTCCGCAAACCGCGCGATCGTCTTGGTCCGTTCGTTCGTGGCGGTCGGCACGACTTCCCACGCCTGACTCCCCGCCAGGAACACCGCCAGTCCGCGCTCCGGCATGCCATACGCCAACGGATCGCTCGTGTCAGATGTCGTCCAAATGGTCGAGCCCGGGCTCCAGAACTCCCGTGACGGCCGATCCGCCACCACGTCCCGCAGCGGCAGCTCGAACTTCTCGATCGGGAGTGCCGCGGCCTCGCCGAAGGTGAGCAGCGTTCCTCCCTGTTCGACGAACGCTTTCAGCGCATCCACGCCGTCCTGCCCGAACCCGCTGCGATACTCCGGGGGGTAGTCGGACGGTTGCCCTCCACGCCCGCCGCGCTCACGCTCACCCGTCATCGCCGCCACACGATCCGCCGGCAGGATGATGACGTCGTACTTCGACCCGAGCTTCCCGGCCTTGATCTCCGCGTCCTTGATCGACGTGAACGGGAAGCTCCACTGCTCGAGCAGCCAGCGGGTCCACCCTTCGTCCATGTTGCCGCCGTAGTAGCGCTGGTACATGCCGATCCGCAGGCGCCGCACGGAGTGATTGGCGCGCTCGGCGTGGCCACTGAACGGCAGGAAATCCACGCCCGTCTGGCGTGCGATGTCGGCCAATTGGGACGCGGGACCATCAGGGATGATGAAGTCACCGGCCCTGACACCTCCCTCGACCGTGGTATCCGCACGCCGTACCCCAATACCGCGATCGAGCAGAAGATTGACGGCCCGGAAAGCCGCGTTGAGCCGCCCGTCCAGGATGTACCCGGCGTCTCCCTTCTGTACGGTGCCCACCGGCGCGATCATCGCCGCCACCGGGGCGAACTCGCCCGCTGGCGTCCCATCTACCGGATCCACGCGCACCCCCATGAACTCGGCCATGACGTCGCCCGCCATGTCGTACGGGCGGATGGGGTTGCCATCGGCGTCGCGCGTGTACGTGTTGTCGGGATACTCGGTCCTGCCGAGCAGCCAGCGGACCACACCCATCTTGGGTTGGGCCATCGGCACGAGGAAGCTGCCGGCGCCGTAGACCTTCCCATCGTGGACGAACTCCGTGGGCGCCCGCCGCACCTCGATCCCCTGGGCCAGCAGTTTGTTCACCATCGTGACCGCCGTGAGCGGATCGTGCTGGCTCGCGGGAATGACGTACGCCGTCGGTGACCCCGCCGCCCCCCGCTCCGTCTGACGCTTCGCCTTGAGATACGCGTTCCAAAGCACCGTCTCGCGGTTCCGCGCGGCAAGGTCCAGCACCGCCCACGCCGAGACCTTTTGCCGCTCCACGATGTCGCGCAGCCGCCACCAGCCGCCGGGCCACGGGTTGGGGAACGTCGTCTGCGCCTCGTACTCCGGCATGCCGCGCGTGTTGCCGCGCAGTTGGTCGGGATGGATGTACAGTGGGCTCGCGAGTCGGGCACTCGCCGACTCGGTCAGCATGCCGGCGATGTTGTGGAATGGCGTGATCCAGTGAAACCCGAAGTGCCCCCAGCCGGAATAGATGGCGGCGTTGACGACGCCGGAGAGGCTCGCCTCCTCCTCCTTGTACGCGACGTGTGCGCCGTACCAGCTCATCTCGCGCCACACCAATGGATCCGCGGCCGGCCGGATCGGCTCGGCGTAGGGCGGCACGTAGATGCGCGCGCCGTAGCTCCCCATGTGATGGTGATCCACGTACGCCTGCGGGATCCATTCACGGAACATGACCTTCGCCATGTATTGGGACTCGACCATGTTCGTCTGGAACGCATCGCGATTGTTGTCGTGGCCGGTATAGGCATGATAGAGCGACGGGTAGTTCACCCCTTCGTATTCGGTGCCTACCGTCTTCCGATACCAGTCGGTGACCATGATCTGGCCATCCGGATTGAACGATGGGATCAGCAGCGTCAGCACCTCATCCCGGATACGCTGGCTTGACTCGTCCGTGCCGGTGACGAGGTCGTAGGCCAACTCAGGCGCCATCTGCGTGCCGCCGACCTCCGTGGCGTGGAGGCTCATGGACTGGATGACGACGGCTTTCCCCTGCGCGACGAGCGCGCGAATCTCGTTCTCGGGAATGCCGCGGGGATCGCTCAGCTTGGCGTTGATCTCCCGCAGCTCCTCGAGCCGTGCGAGATTCGCGGGTGAGGACACGATCACGAGCAGGAACGGATTGCCCAGCGTGCTCGGCCCCATGTCCACGACCTTGATGGCGTCGCTCTCGCGCTCGAGCAGCCGAAAGTACTCGACGATCTTGTCCCAGCGGGCGAGCTGCCGATCGGCACCCAGCTGGAAGCCAAAGAAGCGCTCGGGCGAGGTCACGGATGGTGCCTGCGCGGCGAGATGCCGGGGTACCGCCGTCACCAGTGCGAGCGTCAGTCCGAAGGTGAGGCGGCGTACGAGTTGGGAACCCATCATGTGCGGAACTCCGGGCTAGGCGACCGGGAAACGGAGCAGCGTGCGGAACAGGCAAAACCTGACCCGCCGTCACCAGCGTGGCAATGCCAAGGCGCAGGGGGGCCGGACCCGCTCGGGCCCGACGCATCGTCGAACCGGCCGACCGGCGAACATCGGGCCCCAGTGTCGGGTATCCCATCTGATGCCCCTGCGTCCCTACCCTGATGGAGCACCGCGAACATGACCCGGCGCCTTGAGCAGCGTCGGACCCGCACATCGGACTACGCACCGGTTCTCGCCGGTCACGGACGCCGGCTGCCGGTGCTGCTCCTGCTCACGGCCCTGCCCACCGTCGCGGCGTGTGGGTCCGATACCGCCGCCCCCACCACGGGATTCGAGTGGCCGGTCGTCGCACCCGCCGAGGCCGGCCTCGACACCGCGCGGCTGCGCAGCATGGTCGCGCACATCGGGGCGGACCTCCCCAATCTCAACGCTCTGCTGATCGTGCGGGGCGGCGCGGTGAGCTTCGAGTGGTACACCCCGCGCGTCGCGCCCGGGACCGCCTTCGACACACGATCGGTCACCAAGAGTTTCGTGGCGGCCTTCGTTGGCATCGCGCTGCATCGCGGCTGGCTCACGTCACTCGATCAGAAGGTGACGGAGTTCTACCCGGACCTGCTGACCGACCCCGACGCGGATCCCCGCATCCGCGACCTGACGCTCCGACACCTGATGACCATGAGCTCGGGTATCGAAGACGAGCAGACGCAGCGATACACGCTCGACACGGCGGACCTCGTGGGGAAGTTCCTCCGGTTGCCGCTGCTGTTCGACCCCGGGACCTCCTGGCTGTACGACGGCGCCAACCCCCACATCGTCTCGGGGGTGATCACCAAGGTCAGCGGAAGCAGTCTGTCGGAGCTGGCGTACGCAGACCTCTTTCCGCGGCTCAACATCGCCGAGGCATACTGGATCAACGACACCGACGGTGTGAGTAACGGGGGTACGGGACTATGGCTCGCCCCGCGGGACCTGGCCAAGCTCGGCGAACTGTATCTCCGCGATGGCGTGTGGCAGGGAGAGCGCCTCATGCCGCCAGACTTTGCCCGGCAGTCGGCGGGCACCGTCAGCTACGCGCTGCCGAACGGGTTCGCCGACTACGCGCAGTTCTGGTGGACCAGC
>Ga0224505_10001046_pt1 | contig 18199 bp, 14 predicted proteins | sample SF_Jan12_sed_USG_FD_169102 | JGI IMG/M metagenome (GOLD analysis project Ga0224505, IMG submission 169102) | Sediment microbial communities from San Francisco Bay, California, United States - SF_Jan12_sed_USGS_4_1 | ecosystem: Environmental > Aquatic > Marine > Sediment | place: USA: California... | reverse complement strand
AGCTTGAAGCGGTAATGACCGCAAATACGGGCGCCAAAATGGTGAAATAAGCAAAAAATCGCAGGGTAAACCGAAAATTCGGTACTTTCACACAGGATCGATGCGGTAAAAACCGGTTGCTACCGGGGAATGCGACCCGCGGGGGCCGCTCAGGCCGGATAGCCGGTAATACTCCTTATCGCCTTGTACAAAGGCCCCAGCCTGCCGTAGAGCTTGCGGTAAACCTGCCGGTAGATCTGCTCATAGATCTGCACGTTTGCCGGGATGGGGGTGAAAACAGCGCCGGGATGGGTCATCCGGCCTATCGCGGTCGCGTAGTCCGGGTACAGCCCGGTCGCCACGGCGGCATTGATCGCGGCGCCAAGGCCGGAGGTTTCGAAGGTGTGCGGGCGCTCGGCTGCCAGGCCGAAAATGTCCGCGGTAATTTGCATCGCCTGGTCGCTCTGGGAGCCCCCGCCCGATACTTTCAGCCGGTCGATCTTGTGGCCGCTGCGCCTTTCGTGGCGCTCGCTGCCCTCCCGCAGGGCGTACGCCAGCCCCTCAATGATGGCGCGGTAGATATGGGCGCGGGTGTGGACGTCGCCGAAACCGATGATCGCGCCCTTGGCCTCCGGGCCCGGGATCCGCAGGCCGGGAGACCAGTAGGGCTGTAACACCAGTCCCATCGAGCCGGCCGGCACCTGGCGCAGCAGGTCGTCGAACAGTGCTTCCGGTTTTACCCCGCTGCGGGCTGCCAGGACCTGCTCGGGCTGGCCGAATTCGCGCTTGAACCAGTTCACCATCCAGTACCCGCGCTGCACAATCGTCTCCGAGTTATACAGGCCCGGCACGGCTGCCGGGTAGGCAGGTACCTGCCTGATCATTTCCAGGTAGCGGCTGTCCACGGTGTTATAGGTGGCGGTGGTGCCATAGCTGAGGCTGCCGACAGTCGGCTCCAGGCAGCCGGAGCCCAGCACCTCGCAGGCCTTGTCCGCGCCCGCGGATATCAGCGCCAGGCCGGCGGGAATACCGGTTTCCCTGGCCGCCTGTTCGGTGATGCGCCCAAGTTCAGCGCCGGCGGGAACCAGTTCGGGCAATTGCTGCCGCACAATCGGCAGTGCCTTCCACTTCCAGTCCCGCGGCCCGCACCACTGCTGGCGCCGGAAGTCGAACGGCAGGTAACCGACCTGGCTGGCTACAGAATCGACATAGCGCCCGGTGAGCCTGTAGCTGTGGTAACCGGACAGCAGCAGGAATTTCGCCGTGCGCCGCCAGATATCGGGCTGCCGGGCCGCGATCCAGTTGGCTTCAGCCTGGCTGCGAAATGAGCGTACATTCGCGGTCGCCCCCGCCATGCCAAGCACCACCCCCCAGGCGCCCATACCGGGCAACTGGAGCTGCTCGCGCTGGTCCAGCCAGATGATAGCGGGCCTCAGGGGTTTGCCCTCGGCGTCGAGGTTTATGACAGTGGCGCGCTGGGTGGTCAGTGCCACCGCCTGGATGGCGGTGCGGGGGAAGTCCAGCCGGGGCCAGAGCTGCTGGCAGGCATCACAGAGCCTGTCCCAGAAATAGTCGGCATGCTGCTCGGCCCAGCCGGGCTGGTCCGAAAAGAACGGCTCGATCTCCACCTGGCTTTTGGCGACAAGCTGGCCGTCCAGGTCGAACACCAGCGCGCGGACGCTCTGGGTGCCGTTATCAATCGCGAGCAGGTATTTTTTATCAGTACTCATAAGACGGGCTCCGGGCGGGACGCGCTGTCAGCCGGTTGCCGGGGTCGGCAGGTAGTAGTGCCGCTCCCAGATATCCCGGTAACGCGCCAGCTCGGCCTGCCAGCGGGCCTGGTCCCAGTGCAGTTCCTCGGCGCAAATGGTTTCCAGCGCACCGAAGATCTCTGCGCCGCCCCCGGGCAGCAGCGAGCCCAGGCGGGTGCGGCGCAGCAGCAGGTCATCCAGGTGAAGGACTGACTCGTTGCGCGCGGCCCAGCGGCATTCAGCCAGGCAGAACCCGGTGCCGCCTATGTTCGCCCGCTCCGTTGCCGCGACCCCTTCGAACAAACGCATCACCGCGGCGCCGTAGCGCCCCGCCAGGCGCCGGGCGCGGGACTCATCCGCCAGGCCGATATCGGCGGCGCTGATACTGGTGCTGCCGAACACGGCTTGATCCGGCTCTGTAATGCGCATTTCTCCCAGGGTCGCAGTCGCTGCGGCCATGGCGTCCAGGGCGATCTTGCGGAAAGTGGTAAGCTTGCCGCCCGTGACCGTCACCAGGCCCTCATCCACCCACACCGCGTGATTGCGCCGCTCTTTGGAGGGATCCTTCGATTTGTCCGAGCCGATAACGGGGCGGACACCAGACCAGGTGGAGATAATGTCGTCGCGGCCAATGGCATGCCGGGGAAACTGGTCATTCACAGCCTCCAGCAGGTAGTCCAGCTCCCCGTTGCTGATAGTGGCTTCCGTATCAGGGTCCTGCCGGTGGTCCAGGTCGGTGGTGCCGACGACGGTCGCCCCCTCCCAGGGAAAGGCGAATACCGGTCGCTTGTCCCGGGGGTGGAATATGGTCAGGCAATCGTGCACCGGCAGCCGCTCCCGCGCCAGCACCAGGTGGCTCCCGCGCAGGGGCCGGACCCGGGTTTCCGGGTTGACCTCGTGGCGCAGTCGGTCCGCCCAGGTGCCGGTGGCGTTGACGACCGACCGCGCCTTGAGCTGCACACGCTCCCCGGTCTGCGTATTCACCGCCACCACCCCGTCCACCAGTCCCCGGCTGCGCAGCAGGCTTTCGACCCTCACATAATTGGCCGCGAGGCCCCCCGCCGCTATCGCCTCCTGCAGGATGCGCAGTACCAGCCTCGCATCATCGGTGACGGTGTCGGTGTAGTAACAGGCACCCTTGAGCCCGGTGTCGTCGATGCCGGGAAAGTGCCGCAGCACATCGGCACGCGGCAGGAAGTGATGGTCCCTGATCCCCGCCATGAAATCGTAGAAGGCCAGCAGCAGGCTGAAGGCGACCCGGCCCGGGAACCGGCCCTTGCGCACGGTGAAGTAATAGCCCATGCGATCGATAAGGCCGGGGGCCTCCTGCAGCAGGCGCTCGCGCTCCTGCAGGGATTCGCGGGTGAGCCCGATATCGCCCTGGAGGATATAGCGCAGGCCGCCGTGGACCATTTTGGAGGAGCGGCTGGAGGTGCCCCAGGCGAAATCCCGCTGTTCCAGCAGCAGCACCTTCAGGCCGCGCCGGGCCGCTTCGCGCAAAATGCCGGCGCCTATAATACCGCCGCCCACAATCACCATATCCCATTGCGACGGGGCCTGCTGCAATTGCGCCCAGAGGGCTGCGCGGTCGTTGAAAGTCGGCTGGCTGCTGCTCATTCTCATCCTGTCCTGGCACTGGACCAGGTTCTCCTGGCGGGTGAAGGGCGACCCTGTTGCAATCAGGGCAACAGCTTGCCCGGGTTCATCTGCCCCTGCGGATCAAACACATCCACCAGGCCCTGGATGGCGGCGATACCCAGCTCGCCTTTCTCCGCCGGCAGATACATGGCGTGGTCCTTGCCGACACCGTGCTGGTGACTGATGGTCCCGCCCAGCTCGACTATCGCCCGGGCACCCGCCGCCTTCAGCTGTTGCCAGCGAGCGTGGGTCTGGGCGTAGGAACTGCCGCAACGGAAGATATAGGTGGTGTAGACGCTGGAGCCCTGGGGGTAGATATGCGACAGGTGGGTAAACGCATGCACCGTCTCCTTTTCTTCCGCCAGTGCCCCGGTAATCGCCGCCTCGATCACCGCCGGCGCGTCCGGCACCCTGATCCAGTCGATAGCCGTCTCCATCGTATCCACCGCATAGCCCGCGTCCCACAGGCCCTCGCGCAGATAGGGCGAACGGAAGCGCCCGTGTTCCCACTTCCTGCCCAGCAGGGTGCCGGTACCGACGCCGCCGTGTCGGCGCGCGAAGCCGTTGGCCAGGGCCAGAGCGGCCTTACACTGGGCGCGGGAACCGGTGACGCCGAAAGTGAACATGGTCTTGCTGTCGCCGACCCCCCGCAGGGCCAGGTATTTTTCCAGCAGGCTGATGGCCGTGCCGCCGCCGGCCAGCTTGAGCTGGGTAAATGTCTCGATGGTGTTGCTGAGGCGCATCATCGATAGCTGCACCTTGCCCTGGGCCATGGCCCGCACCGCCTTCAGGCCGGCATCCCAGTCGGGGAAAAAGATCACGTGGAATGACTCGCGCTCGGGCAGCGGTGTTACGCGGACCTTGACCTCGGTGATAATACCCATGCGCCCTTCGCTGCCCATGATCATTTCCCGGATATCCGGTCCCGCCGACGATGCCGGGAAGGAGGGAATCTCCAGCGAGCCCATCGGGGTCTCTATATGCCCGCCGGCAAACATCTGCTCGATACGACCATAGCGCATGGATTGCTGGCCGCTGGAACGGCTGGCCACCCAGCCGCCGACAGTGGACAACTCCCAGGACTGGGGGTAATGGCCAAGGGTATACCCTGCCTGCGCCAGTGCCGATTCCACCTGCGGTCCGTTGGCCCCGGCGCCAAAGGTGGCGATCTGGCTTTCCCGGTCCAGCGCGATCAGCCGGTTCATGCCCGTCATATCAATGGTGAGCACGGGACGCCCCCCCGCCTCCGGGTTGATATGCCCGACCACCGACGTCCCCCCGCCATAGGGAATAACGCTGACCTGGTGTTGCCGCGCATACTGCAGCAGGTCGCCTACCTCGGCACTGGTTTTAGGGAAAGCCACCCCATCGGGAAACACGCCGAAGTCACCGCTGCGCAATGCCAGCCAGTCTGGCAGGCTCTGGCCCCTGGCGTGGCGCACGCGATCCTCGGCATCGACGCTCACCAGCGTGTGCGGCGGCAGCCGCGATGGGGGCACCCTGGACAGGACTTCCTCCAGCGTGGCGGCGGGCAGGGCGGTGGACGGACCGACCAGCTGCTGTAAATAAGCCAGTGCCGAAGGACTCAACTCCAGGCCAAGGTCATTTTCGTCATCACCCCAGCCATTCCATCGCTTCATAGTGCATACCCGATTCTGTGCGCCGTGCAAATTGAAGGGCGCGGGAACATCAGTGCCGGACTTCCAGAGTCAGCAGCGTCCAGCTGTTATAGCCGTGGTTGTGAAGGTGGAACTCCACCATCTCGCCCGGCGGCGCCGTAATAGTGGAGGGAATGGTAACATCGTATACCGCACCGGCGTCGGGTATTCCTGTCTCGAGTTCCCATATCACCTTGCCGCCGATCGACACGGCCACATGTGCCTCCGCCGGCTCGTCAAAACGAAGCTGCCCGTGCCACAACACGAGGTGAATATTGTCGCCTTTGCTGACCCCGACCTTGCTGGGCTGCCGCAACGACAGGTAATTGCAGTAACCCGTCTCCACTTCCAGCGCCCCGTCTTCCTCGTACCAGGCGTTCTCCGGGCAGCTGACGGTATCAGGGCGATGACCCGCCAGTGAATCGGTTGTCGCGTCCTGGGACTGCCAGTCCTCCACATCGACCAATGATTCCACAGCAGCCGGTCGCCCCGCCCCGGGATCGGCCTCGACGACGAAGGTCACGCGGCTTTCCACTCCTGTGGCTTCATGCATATCGTCCCGCAGGCTCACCCGCAGGGTGTGCCTCCCGGGTGCGATATCCTCCGGCAGCTGGTAATAGGTAGCGGCGTCCCAGCCCAGTGAATGGGCTGCGTTGTCGTCATCGGTGTCGAGATAAAGGTGGTAGTGCCCGGCGCGGTGATCGTGGGTCGGGCCGGTGTCGACGCCCTCTACCACATCGGTATGCCCGTGGTCAGCGTGGCTGCTGTCGGGTTCCTGCAGGCTGAAGGCGTTTACCAATAACTCAACCGGCAGATAATCGCCAGGGTGGAAAACCTGCAGGTATTGCGGCTGGCGAAACCCGACTGTCGGCAAAATATCCTGCAGTGTGCCCCTGTCTTCCTCCCGCACCCGGGTAACGTAAAAATAGCTTACGCACATTTCATCGAAAGTGCCCTCCCCGAACTCGACGTAGCGCGGCTCGAGCTGCTTGCCGTCGACAAACTGCTGGTTGGAAGCGGAATTATCCCAGTTGCAGGTCAGGCGGAATTTGTCGCCGGGTTGCACGATAATCTCTTTATCGAAGGTGTATTCGTCCTGCCAGTCGAAGTCCCAGTCGCGAATATCCACCAGCATTATTTCGGTACCGTCCTCGCGAATCAATTCGATAGAATTGGAACGACCCAGGACGTGCTGGTGCAGGTAGACGCTGTGCAGCGCGAAAGGCTCCTCGGGACTTATACCGACCTTGTCCGCACCGACAAACGCCATGGCCCAGCCCACATCGCTGGTATGCGTGAAGGTGACACTGGGGTCTCCCGCGGGTATTGGCATGCCCCCGGGGCCAGGCCAGCGCACATCCAGGAAAAACAGGGTGAGCGCCTCCCGGTCCACCGCATCCACATAATGTATTTCGAGGCCCGACTGGTCCGCCACGGGCTCTGAATTGGTAGTGTTGTAGTGCATCTGCATCACGATCCTGGAACCGGGTGCAACCCGCACACCGGTACCCGCGGGAAGGTAACCCGCAGTGACACCGGGCGCCCACACTGACAGTGCCCGGGGGGGCAACAGAGTACCTTGCGGCGAGGGCGCGCCCCAGCAGGGAAACCCCGGCTTGCCATCGGCACCATCGGCAGCCTCAAAGGGAGCGAGGTTCTCCGGATCGATAATCACCGCGAAAGCGTGGTGCACCTGGGCCCTGGCATCGGGTATGACGTTGACCGCATCCACGAACACCGTATGGTCCAGGGGCCAGTCGATCATCAGGCAGCGGTAGTCGTCAGGTTGCACGGTGGGTGTATACGGCTCATTCATTGAAATCGTGAGGTTATAATCTATCCCGGCGGGGTTCTGCGGGGCCGGGCTATAGTCACCGGGATTACCCGCGGGCGCCCCGCCGGCGAGCCAGGAATTCAATATGGCCTTGTCTTCATCCGCGAGGGAACGATTGTCTTGCAGGGGCAGGAAATGGTTTGTCGGGGGCCAGGGCGGCATCGCGCCGGAGGCTACCTGGTGCGCCACGGCGGCGCGCACCGCATAGACGCTGTCGTAATCTGTCAGGCTGAACGGCGCGTTCTCGCCGGGCCGATGACAGCCGGCGCACTTCGCTTCAATGATCGCTTTCGCTTGTCCATAATAGGTATAGGGTGTGGTTTGCCCGCCTTCCGGGGAATGTCCTTTGGCAGCGCCCTGCTCCAGCCACTGCAACAGCAACTCGCGCTCCTGCACGGACAGTGGCGCGAAACCCGGGATGGGCATGGTGCCGGATTCCAGCGCATAGATCATCGCGGAACGTTTCGCGGCCACCTCGGCATAATCGGTCAACGGGAATGGAGCCTGGCCGCCATCGCGGTGGCAGGTGACGCAGCGGGAGTCGATGATGGCCTTGGTATGGGTGTAATAGCCCAGCTGCCGGTCCTGCCCGCTGGCCGGTCCCGCAGCAGGTGCGCCGGCGCCGGCTCCGGACGAGCCCGTTCCCGGCGATCCGGGCCCGGAGGACCCGGAACCGCCACAGCCCGCGAGTAAAATGCCGAAGGCCAGTGTGGCGCCGAATCGGGCCAGATACCGGAGGCGCCCCTGGTCAGTTCGGCGGCGCATTACCGAACAGGCCGGATGTGTGTTGCGGTTGAACATGGATCTGCCTGGCGCCGGACTGCGCCCCTGTTGCTGTTTTTGCCACCGGGGCGCCACTTTACCCTATGGCCCCACATACTCAAAACGGGCCCGTTCCCGGCCCTCGTGCTCTACCGTTTCCCGAAACATATCGAGGGGGCGCACCCACAGGCCGCCTTCGCCATACAGGGGTGTATACACCACCAGTAACTCACCGGACTCAGAGTGCCTGGCCACACCCTGGACCCGGTATTCTCCGCCTTTGAAATGGCGGTATCGCCCGGGCTTCATCAACGGTCACCGGCTTCAAGATGATCGGTTTTATTGTAGCTCAGCAGCGTATTGGTGCTGAGGCACAGCTCGGAAAAGGCCGTGTTGTCCTTGGTGTAGTTTGGCCAGCGGGTTGTGTCGCCTTCGATGAGGTGTGAGAGCGCGATGCCGATGGCCACCCCGTGGGCAACGATGACAATATTCTGTTGCGGGTGCCGGTGGGTAATGTCCTCGATCGCCTCGACCATGCGTTTCCTGACCAGGTTCTGTGACTCGCCGTTGGGCGCGGAAAAGTCCGGGTTGCGCACCAATTGCTCCATGATATTGCCGGCCCCTCGCAGGGATTCGAACGTGGCCCCCTCCCAGTCGCCCAGGTCGAATTCCATGAGCCGGGGATCAAGCTGGACAGGGATACTGTAGCGTGCGGCTACCGCTTCCGCAGTGAGCCGCGCACGCTGCAATGGACTGGCGTAGATTACCTCCGGTTCCATGTAGCGGTGGAAGTGCCGGCCCAGCAGGCGCGCCTGCCGGTGGCCCAGTTCCGTCAGGGCGGTATCGGTCTGCCCGTGCCACACATGCTCGATATTCGCATGGGTCTGCCCGTGACGTACAAGGCCCAATCGGGTTTGGCTTTTCATGCAGCTACACCTCAGCTCACAGTGGATTGCGCTATTGCATTCCCGGCATTATAAAGCCGGCACCACCTGGTCGGTGAACAACCGGAGGCTTTTCCATCCCAGGGCCGGCGGGCATCCGCCCACCAGCGGCGACAGGTGCAGCGAGCCGGTTTCCCGGACCACCGCCGCGGCCTGTGCCGGGGTAAGTACCCGGTATTTACCCTCCGCGCGCAGGCTGGCGAGGTCGTGGGCAAAGGATTCCGCGTAAGCCCGCCGGGTGCTGTGGCGCCAGGCGCCATAGGCGATCGCATCGTACAGCATGTACTCGCCGATCTCCCGCCAACCCTCCTCGACATCTTCGGCGATATAGGTGGTAGACGGGTAATTGGGCAGCATCACAAAACCGCCCGCGTACGCGTTCCGCCTGCATTCATCGTTATAAGCATCCACCAGCGCGGCATCGTCGATACCGGGAAAGAACGGCAGTTGCAGGCGCGCCGCCCGGCGCGCGGCCAGGACGCTGTTGCCTCCCACCGCTATCAAGGGGTGCGGCCGGCTGTAGGGCCGCGGCAATACGGTCACCAGCTGCCCCTTGTAGAGAAACGGCTCACCCAGCCAGGCCTGCCGCAGCACACCCAGGCTCAGCTCCAGTTGCTCGCCACGCCGTGCCCAGTCCCTGCCAAGCGCGTGGTATTCCTGTTCCCGGTAGCCGATGCCGGCGATGACCATCAGCCTGCCGCGAGCCACGATATCAAGTATCGCCAGGTCCTCCGCCAGCTTGATCGGGTCGTAAAGCGGTACCAGCAAGGCCCCGATGCTGATCATCGCCCGGCTGGTTCGGGCCGCCATCGCCGTCGCGACAGTCAGCGGCGCACTAAGGTAGCCATCATCTGTATTGTGGTGTTCCGACAGGCCGATGACATCGACTCCCCTGCCATCGGAATAGGCAGCCATCTCCAGCGCCGCGTGATACAGCTCGTCCGCCGCCACGGCATTGCCCGGCGGGCAACGGAAATCGAAGCGCATAACGACAGTTGCCATCGGGAAATCCTTAGCGCGAATGAACTTACTGCAGAGCTGGCTTTACCGGGAATGCCTCATCGCGACCTTTTCGCCGCTGGCGAATTTTCCTCCCGCCGCCAGCCAGGCCTTGATAACCCGGCCCGCGTCCCGGGTCGGGTTATAGATATCCTCTTCCCTGGAGAAGAGCCCGTCACCCGCGTAGGTCAGCCGGGTCCAGTTGGGAAAGCCGAAACCTTCGTGGCCCGGGTCCGTGGGGTGATCGAGCAGGTTGATCACTTCCATCGTGATCGTCCCTGTCTCCTCGTCGAAGACTACCCAGGACTGGGGAAACCGCATATGCGGAAAAGGTGCCATCACATCGGTAATCCATTGCTGGATGGCCGCCCGGCCCTTGAACTCTCCGTAGGCGTGCTCCACATAGTCCGCGTCCTCGGTAAACAGCGAGGCCCAGATCGACCAGTCGCCGGTGCGGGAGGACGCATCGCGCTTTTCATTGAATATTTCCAGCGCCTGTTCCAGTTCCCGCCTGCTGAATTTTGGCATTAGCTCACTCCCGTTATCTTTGTCAGTACGCTTACCTGCGGCTGTTCACCGCGCCTGGTTATCGCGCAGTGGATCCCCCAGCGCGCCGGTGGAGCCCCTGCCGAGCCGTTTCATCAGGACGCCCACTTCCTTGATGTTCAGATTGAGCGGCTGCAACCTGTCCGTGGTCACCGCACAGACCGAGCCGGACCAGGGGTCCGGGGAGCCCGGCAGGAAAAGCAGGCTTTTGCCATCCCCGATTTTTTCAACTTCGAAGCCAACCTGCCAGGAATCGTCGAACCGCACCAGCACCGCTTGCATATTCTGGGTATCTTCCGGGGCGAGTATGCTGCCGGTCTTGGTTTTCATCAGGGCATAGGCGGGTATTTTGTCCAGCACATTGGCCTCCAGTGACTGGACCAGTTTGCGCGCGCGAGCCGTTCTCGCGGCCAGCCCCGCAGCAAAGCACACCAGAACCAGTATCCCCAGCGCAACCAGTTCCACCACCGCCATCCCGGCGACTGTGGCAACGGGCAGCAACCGGGCGAGCGGTGCCGCGAGCGCGTGCGTCAACTGGAGTGCCTTGCCGATCACGGCAAGAAAGATCACGATCGGAACGAGAAACAGCACACCACCCAGGATTGTCGTCTTCAGGAACCGGAACATGGCAATGCCCTCTATTATTCCCGCTACTTTGCCCCTAAAAGCGATGGGAGACAACAGGCGCCGGTGGGCTCGCTAATCCCCAATTGTAAACTGGCCACCGACGGACAGATCGTCGCCAATGGTGGAGACGTCCCTGAGCCAGGCCGCGCTGCTGGCGCAGCTGTCGCTCCAGGGGGGTTGCTTGCACACTTCGACCTGCCCCCCGTCGCTGACCAGGTAATGCATTCCCGGTATCGGCCGCACATGCGGCCCTGGTTGGGGCACAGTCAGCGCCGCCGGTCCGGCAGGCTCGAGGTGCAGCAGCCGCAGCAGTCGCGCCGGCAGCTCGTAAAGAGCCAGGGTCCCAAGCTGCTGCGGACCGCGTTTGCCATCGATCACGACCAGCGGTGCCGCGTTGTAGATCCCGAACATACCGGGCGTAAACTTGCCGCGATCATCCGCCAGCAGGCCAGACTCGACGTAGCCGGCGAAATTCGGCCCGAGGTAGGGCAGGTGGTCCCCGAAAATCACGACCAGCGCATCGGGGTCGCGTTCGCGCAACTCCTTCAGGAACACCATCAATTCCCTGGCCTTGTAATAGGCCGTGTTGGCGTAACTGCCCACCTCGGGCACACCCGATTTGTCCTTGATTAGACGGGAGCGTTCACCGCGCAACGGATAATCCCAGTGGCCAAAATAGGTGACGATGTAATTGAGCAACGGCCTGCCGCCTTCAAGCCACGGTTCAATCTTATCCAGCACCTGGCGATACAGCGAGGCATCGCTCATGAAATTGCGAACCATGTCGGTCTGCTCGAAATCTTCCAGCGACCAGTAGGTCTGGAAGCCGAGCCGCCGGTAAGCGTTGACCCGGTTCCAGAAGACGGGCACGTTCGGGTGCGAGGCGATGGTGGTATAGCCGTGCTGCGCCAGCAATCGCGGCAGGCAGGGCAGGTCATTTTTCAGGTCGCGCTCGAACTTGACTGCATCCTGAAAGACCGGAAGGCCACACAGGGCCTCGAATTCGGCATTGGCGGTGTAGCCGCCGAATACAGGCGAAAGAATGTGGCTGTAACCGGCCTGTCGCCACAGCGCGCGAAAATCCTTCGGCAGCGGATCCCTGGAATAATGCCCCGCTTCGAGCTGACCCGGATCCCAGAACGACTCCAGCAGGATGATGTGTATGTTGCGCGGCGCGAAATCCCCGCCTGGCCCGTCGCGCTGCGGCAGGCCCGCCCGCAGCCTGGCCCTCGCCGCCCGCACTGCTTCCTGGTCAGGCGCTATTACGCGATCGGCGAAGTAGCGGGCACCCTCCATCAGCGTGTAAAGCATGGCCCCCCGGTAAATATAATTGGAGCGCTGGTCCCACACCGAATTCCCGACATAGCGGTCCAGGGGCCTGATGATATTCTGCGGCTGGTAAACCAGTGTCACGCCGAGCAGCAGGAACATCACCAGCGCCAGCCAGGAGCCCAGCCTGCGCAGGGTGAAGTTGAATATGAGAAGACTGAGGATGATCACCAGGGGCAGCGCCGCCAGGTAGAACTGCCAGCCTTCCAGCAACAGCAGTAGCGTGCGCAGCGCGTACACGTCATCCGGCATGATCGGCCCGCCGAAGTAGCTGATTTTCACAGCGTTGCCGACGTACAGCACGGCCATCAACAAACCCTGGACCAGCAGGAATACCCAGGCACGACTGGAAAGCTCGAATATCGCGTAAGCGAGCAGCAGGTTCAGCGCATAGTCGCGGGGTATCGCAGCGGGCACCACGGCGACATCGAATCCCAGCAGCCCGATGGCGTAATACAGCGCGTAGAACAGCGCGGTCGAAAGTACGGGCAGCAGGACGCGCGAGGTGGACTGGGGCATGCGCTGGGAGATGCCGGCCTCAGGCCGCTACGTCGACGTCAGGCGGCCCTGCTTTCCCAACAGGCACAACACCGGAAGCCATGTCGGCAGCGCTCTCGCGGGGCAAGCCCGAAACCAATGCGACCACCAGCGTCGCTGCAAAGGGCAGGGACATCACTGCCAGTGCCGCGAGCCAGGCTACTTCCGCCGGGTCATCCGCGCCGGTACCCATGATAATCGCGGCGGTGGCAACCAGCAGCGAAACCAGGAACAGGACTTCCGAACCCGCCCCCCGGATTGCAGCCGCAATCGAATTCGGGGCCTCGCACTTGGGAGTGCGCATAAACGGCTGGTCGGTGGTAACCAGCCCCCTGATCACGGCCCGCCCGACGGTATAACTTAACGCGAGCCCGACCAGTGAAGCAGCCATCGCCGCCCCCAGACTCGGGTTGACCCTCGCGTGATGCAGCCACAACGCCTTGCTGATCTTCATCACACACAGCCCGACGACCACCAGCGACAGTACAACCGGGGGCACGGTAAATGTAGCCGGCATGGTTGCCGCCAGCACCGACCACGCGATTGCCAGCACCACAAACACCACGGACAGGCCATCGGAAAGCCAGGGCAACCAGCCGGCGAGGAAATGGTAGCGTTGCGCAGCTGTCAGGCCGACCGCACCTGTCGGAGCCCGGCCCAGCAGCAGGCTGCCCGCGTGCCGCTTGAGGATCTGCATGCCACCATAAACCCAGCGATGACGCTGCTTGCGATAGGCGTCGAAGGTATCGGGCATCAGTCCCCGGCCGTGGGAGCGCGGAATATAGTGCGCAACATAGCCCGCCTCGAACAGGCGCAGGCCCAGTTCGGTGTCTTCGGTAATGCTCCAGGTGGCCCATCCACCGACGGATTCCAGCGCCTCCCGGCGCATCAGGCACATGGTGCCGTGCTGGATGATGGCGTTGTGCTCGTTGCGCTCCACCATGCCGATATGGAAGAAACCGGCATACTCGCCGAAGATCCAGCGCTTGAAACGACCGCTGTTGGCATCGCGGTAGTCCTGCGGACACTGTACAAGCGCGACCCGGGGGTCCTGGAACGCAGGCATCGCGCTGCGCAACCAGTCGGGGGCGACCTGGTAATCGCTGTCTATGACGGCGACAATTTCCGCGCGGACCGAAGTCAGCTCCAGGGCCAGGTTGAGGGCACCGGCCTTGAACCCCTTGACGTTGTCGATGTGGTAAAACCGGAATTTCGGACCCAGGGCGCGGCAATGGCCCTGGACCGGCCGCCACAGTGAATCGTCCCCGGTATTGTTGTCGAGCACGATGACCTCGAAATTCGGGTAGTCCAGCCGGGCGAGGGCATTCAGGGTCTGCATCACCATCAACGGCGGCTCGTTGTGGGTGGGAAGGTGGATAGAGACAAAAGGGTGGCTGCCGTCGGGCACCAGGCGGTCGGGTACACGGCGCTGGCGCCAAAGGCTGAGGGCGAATTCAACGGTCTCGGTCAGCAGCAGCGTCGCGGCGCATAGCAGCGCGGGCACGACCAGGGCCGCGGATACCAGGATTCCCCAGTCAAGGTATTCCACGTTCCAGGTGTCAAAGACAGCCAGCACTTCCGATACCGCCACCCCGATGGCGACACCCACGGCCAGATAGCCCGGGACGCTCATGCCGGGCATCCTGGGCATGACCAGCATCCCCAGGATAACCACCAGCGCCACCGCCACCCCCGCAAACCGGTACCAGTCGGGAAGCGTGCTGAGCTCTCCCGCGAGGCGAAGCTTGGGTCTGGCGTGGGCATCAAAAATACCCCAGTAAGCACCTACCGCGCCTTCCTGTGCCTGCTTCCACGGCTGGTCGAATGCCTCCATGAGGTAGTAGTCGTAACCGCGATCCGATGCGAGCTCGAGAAAATTACGCAGGAAATACGCCTCGGTTGCCGGCGAGGGTACCGAGCTCCGCTTGGTGCGCCCTTCGGACGGCCAGCCGGTCTCGGCGATCACGATCTTCCGGCCTGGAAACGTTTTCCTGAGCAGCCGCATACGGTCCCGGATATAACGCTCACCGTCCCCGGCTTCCACCCCTTCCCAGTAAGGCAGCAGGTGGGCGCCGACAAAATCGCTGGCCTGGGCGAGCTCCGGGTATTTCAACCAGGTACTCCAGACGTCGGCATAGCCGACCTCGACGGTCTCGGGAACCGCATCTCTCACCCTCTGCAGGTAGGCCACGACGGCGTCAGCTGACAGCTCGCCCCGCAACACCGCCTCGTTGCCGACGAATACCCGGTTGATCACGTCGGGGTACTCGTTGATCAATGGAATGGCGCGGGCGAGTTCGGCCTCGTTATAGGCGGTGTCGTCGGACAGCCAGATTCCCAGCGACACGTGCAGGCCGCCCACTTCCCGGGCAATGCGCGGCACAGCGTCCAGCCCACGGTCCACAGAGTAGGTGCGGACGTTGCCGGTCCAGTCCCGCAGGAGGTCCAGGTCTTCCCGGATTCGCTGTTCGGGAATGGACTCGAGTTCGCCACGGTTGTAGATGCCGGAAGGGTTGTACGACACGCCTGCAAACTTCCCCTCCCAGTCCGGTGCATCGAGGGGCCGGTTCAGGGCCGCCCAGAAGAGGAGGGACGCGATGCTGACGACCGCAATTGCCGAGGGAATACGCATAGGAGTAAGTGGCCGGATGCTCAGAAGGTGGGGTAGTTCACGCCCCGCAATCTAGCAACCCGCCCCGTGCCCGGCAATGTAAATTTGCCGACAATCCGGAGGACATTGCAGGCAGAGCCCGGAATAGACCCGGCTGCTTCAGATCTAGCGCTTGCCCTGGCGCACCAGCTTGACATCCCACACGGTGGGTGGGACCGCGTCACAGCTTGCAACGCCCTCGTAGGTTGCCATGGCTTTCTGCCAGCCGCCCCCGGTGACGTACATGTCGTAGGCCGCGCCGTAGTCGGCCCAGTTCTTGAAGGTGGAAACCGCCAGGTAATCATAGGCGAGGTCGCCGCCGCCGAGCATCGGGAAAAACAACCAGCTGGAGCCCTTCGAGCCCATGGATCGCATCGCGCCGGAAAAACTCTTGTGCGCGGCGACAGCCTTGCTCCAATCGCTGCCGTCATCGATATTGCACTCGGTGAACATCACCACCCCGTCCCCGGGGGGACCGTCGGGGGCATTGATTTCTATGGACGAGGCGAGCACATGGCCCATGCCGCAGTCCAGGACAGCGTCGAAGCCAAACTTCTGGTCACCCCCGGCCGCCCCGTAACCCGCTATTCCCTTTCCCATGGCGCTGCCATCGGGCCAGGACCCGAGCCAGATCAGCTGGGGCAGGTCCGCGCCCAGGCCGAACTGGGGGGTGATAATCCAGGCGGCGTAACTCGGGTCGTTCTTCTCCGCCCACTTGCTGAAGCCTTCTGCTACCTGCATCAGGTCCTTGCTGCTCTTGCCCTCCTTCATATTGCAATAAAAAGCCTCGACCGGCGCCGGCGGGGTCGCCTTCGCGTCCTGTGCCTGGGCCTGTACCGGCTGGATCCATGTGATTACCGCCACCGAAAACACCAATACCGCTGTCGCGTATCTGTTCATCGTGTTGGTTTCCTGTTTTTTTGAATGGGATACACCCGTTGGCAGAACGGGCATCTATTTAGGTTAGACAGAAACTCCCGTTGTGCAAATTTCATCCGGACAGTGCCCCCGCCTGGGGTTTGAAGTTATCATTGTCCCACCCAGGCCATCGGTCTCAGCCGCCCCCATGACCCGCTTTCGTATCCTGTTGCTATTCATCTGCGCCACTGCGCTCACCGCCTGCAAACAACCCCTGGCGATCGAGGGCAGCGGGGATATCGTGGAGCTGAACCGGGGTGAACGCGGCTGCGCACTGGAGGAATTCAGGGCCGGCTGGGCCAGGTGCACCGACAATGACGTGCTCGGCTCGGAGTCCCTCAGGTATCGCGCGCTGCCGCGGGCGGGCTGGAAGTTCTCGCACTGGGACGGCAACTGCGCTGCGAAATCTCCGGGCCAGGACTGCCTGAAAAATTATGACAAAACCTGGGTGCAGTGGTGGGATGACAACTATCCCGACGAGGTTATCCCTCCACTTACCGCGGTATTTGTACCCGACAGTGGCGCACCAGCGGCGGTGTCCTACATCGCCTCGCGCTTTGGCGCGGTGGGCCGTGTGGGCTTTGCAGCATTGCTGGACGCCCTGTTCCAGGCCGACGGCAGCTACCGGTTCACCAGCCAGCAGGCCGGTACCCGCAGCTACTTTGACCGCACACCCGCCAGTTTCCTGCGCCAGAAGAGCGGCTTGCTGCTGGCAGGACCCGATTCCGCCTCGCTGGTGCCCAGCGGGGGCGCCACTGCGGCCGGGGACTTCCTGACCCTGGCGGACACGGACACCAGCGACAACGAGGTATCCGTCGCCTACCTGATGCCCGAGCAGGCGAAGGCGCAGCAGGGCGCGTTTAACGGCACCTATTTTTGCGGCCACATCCTCTCCAATGGGCAGGCGCTGTTTTTCCGCGCCAATATGGACGGCAGGGGCGGCGGCGCACTGATCGTGCTCAACAGGCGACTGGCAGGCGCAAACCAGGCCGCGATCAGCTACCGGGTGAGCCCGGACGGTACGACCACCCTCGACTACGCCGGGGCACGGCTGGCGGGCAGCCTGTCGCCCGATGGCAGCGTTTTCACCGCCACCCAGGTATCGCCCTCCCTGCAGGGCGCCGGCATCTGCCTGCGGACGTCAGGCAATAAAATGGTGGGGAATGTCACCGGCAGCTATTACGGCGCCTGGATCAGCACCCAGCCCGTGACGGCGGTGACCGAGCTGTTGCTGGACAAAATGGGCCAGACCGCGGAGACGGTATTGCGCGACTCCGCCGGTGGGCGCAACTACGCCCTGGGGCAGAACTTCATGCTGGTCAAAGCGACCGGCCAGATTACCACCCGGGATGCCGATGGCGCCGTGTCCCCGGACGGGCGCGTGATGTTCATCGTCCAGACGGACCCCAATCGATTCCCCACGCTGATTGTTTACGTGCGCAAAACCTGAATACGGCCCCACGGTATTGCAAAGTGGGGTCAGGTCTGGCGACCCAACCTGAAAATCAGCGATTGCCTCACCGCGGGCCATTCCTGATCGATGATCGAAAACACCACCGTATCGCGATAGATGCCGTCCGCGGTTCTGGTATGGTTGCGCAGCACTCCATCCTGTTTCGCGCCCAGCCTGGCTATCGCCGCCCGGGATTCCCGGTTATGCCAGTGGGTACGAAATTCCACCGCTATAGCCCCCAGGTGTTCCAGTGACATCGGGTCCAGTACAACGTGCGATCCCGCCAGGGTAGCGGGTTCTATCCACCTTTTGTTCATTCCTCGCTCCGCAAATCAGTCTCGTTTTGCCTGATGATATAGCGAAGCCAAAGTGCAGACATGCGGAAACGATCCCCTGGAAAGATCCCGGACCCACGGCAGGGAAACCATCAGAGGCGCCCGGTTTACACCTATACTCCCGCCGTTAAACGGAAGTTCCCGGCGCCCGGAAACGGTGATGAACCGCGGCGGGGTGGCCGGAAACACCTGCTAGAGCACCCGCACCTCCCGTGCAGCGTCGTGCAGCAGTATGTCAG
>Ga0224505_10001045_pt1 | contig 18242 bp, 16 predicted proteins | sample SF_Jan12_sed_USG_FD_169102 | JGI IMG/M metagenome (GOLD analysis project Ga0224505, IMG submission 169102) | Sediment microbial communities from San Francisco Bay, California, United States - SF_Jan12_sed_USGS_4_1 | ecosystem: Environmental > Aquatic > Marine > Sediment | place: USA: California... | reverse complement strand
AAGATAGAAAGCTCAACGCCGCTGTTCTTTTCCGCGGATTGTTTCCGAATGTTGACATTTCCTCCATAACCATTCAGTTCTTCTGCTTTTGGAAAATAACCTGTTCCGGAAAGACCCGCAACGATAGTATGTTTTTCATCGGGAGTATAGTTGATATTTTCACTGAATTGGAGGTAGTTCATCGTATTCGTCAATTCGGACGCATCAATGCCAGCGGGGTCGATCAGCGCACTGCGGTAGTGGCCGTATGAAACGGAAAGTGTTGGGGAAGCCTTTCGATCTGCTAATGCTGTCCATTTACCATTGATAACATAGTTGTTCCACGAATATCCAAACTGTTGTGAATACCGGAAGTCATCCTGGCTGGAGTAGAACGTTAGATCAGCTGTACTATTGGCTGAAATTCGCTGACTCAGTCCTACATAGGCATCATAAAAGGACAGTTTGCTTCTTTTTACGTTTGGGTCGGCCGCTTTTTCTAGCGCCCAATTGGCATGCGAAATACGGCCCGAAAGTAAGACTGAGGTCTTGTTGGTTATAGGGCCTTCTGCCAACACCCGACTGGTTATGGGCCCAACGCCTCCTTGAAATTGCCATTTTTCAAAATCACCTCTTCTTGTGCTTATTTCCAGCACAGAGGATGCCCTGCCCCCATAATTTGCCGGCACGTTCCCCTTGTATAAACTAAAACTCTTTACAATGTCCTGATTAAACGCTGAAACAAAGCCCAGTGCATGTGATGAATTGAAAAGTGGGACGTCGTTTAACAGCACCAGATTTTGATCCATTCTTCCGCCACGCACATTGAACCCGGAGGAACCTTCGCCTACGCTGCTCACCCCTGGCATAAGTTGTAGGCTCTTCAGGATATCCACTTCACCCATTAGTGTTGGGAGTGTCCGTATTTCCTGAATATTAAACGTTGTAAGGCCCGGAAGTGACTGCTTAATATTGCTGTCCAGTGCGCGCGAAGTAATAACTACTACATCAAGCCCGGTAGTACCTTCCTCCATTTTAATGTTTAGTAATCCCGCAGAGAGCACCACCAGTCTCAGATAGACAGCTTTCATACCAACATGTCTTACCATAACTCGGTATTTCCCGGGAGGGAGTTCCAGCACATAGTGGCCGTTCTGATCGGAATAATCAAAGTACTTAAAGGTTTCGGCGGAAATCGATGCTCCGGTTACAGCTTCTCCGGAAACCGAATTGCTGATTTTTCCGGTAATAATCAAGTCCTGCTTGGGCATCAGATGTGCTGAATCACCCACCACAATCCAGGGGACATCCCAGTCGTCCTGAGCAAAGGCTGCCGTCCAAAGTAATGAGAAAAAGACGAGGATGTAGACTCTAACAATCATGCATCGAACTTACGCATCAGTACCATATTTTACCCGGCAGAATAATGCGTACGAGTCATCCAAACATACTATTTTCGAACGGATATTGGGCAATGATTACCGTGTTATTATGAAGGTCGCTTGAAATTATGGACTTTTTGATCGATTCGAAAATGTCGGTTGATGTATACGCCATTGGATATTTCCAGCGGTTGAGAAACTACCAAAATATTCGCCTGGAGGCTTCACATTCGATTTCGGTTCACTATATTGTTGCGCATCAAACCTATCTTTATGACGCCTTACATTGCTGAGTTTTTTGGAACCCTGATTCTTATCCTTCTTGGAGACGGTGTAGTGGCGGGCGTTCTATTAAAAGATACAAAATCTGAAAATTCAGGGTGGTTAACAATCGTTTTTGCATGGGGCCTTGCTGTTACTTTAGGTATCTATGCAGTGGGCAGGATCAGCGGTGCGCATTTGAATCCGGCAATTACCATGGCACTCTTTTTAACGGGTGATTTTCCTGGCAATCAGGTTGCCGGTTACATCATTGCCCAATTTGCGGGCGCATTTGTTGGCGCTGTCTTGGTGTGGCTGCATTTTCTTCCGCATTGGGGTTTAACAGACAGTGCACCAAAAAAACTTGGTATCTTTTGTACTGCCCCGGCTGTGCGTTCCACGATGCCAAATTTACTTAGTGAAATCATTGCTACCACGGTATTGGTATTAGGGATTCTCTTTATCGGCGCCAACAAGTTCACGGAAGGACTTAATCCATTGGTTGTCGGAGGTCTGATCATTTCTATTGGGCTAAGCCTGGGCGGTACAACAGGTTTTGCGATCAACCCAGCCAGGGATCTTGCCCCACGTGTCGCACATTTTTTATTGCCAATACCAGGAAAAGGACCTTCAGATTGGTCCTACAGCTGGATACCAGTAGTAGGGCCGTTACTCGGAGGACTTTTGGGAGCGCTGCTTTTCAAAGCCTTGTTTATTTGAGAGGATACCAGAAAATAATATTCGAATGAAATGTATTATCGCATTAGATCAGGGGACTACAAGTTCACGCGCTGTACTGTTTAATGAAAAGGGTGAAATTAAGGGAATTGCGCAACAGGAATTCAGGCAGATATTTCCTCAGCCTGGATGGGTAGAGCATGATCCGAATGAAATTCTATCCTCGCAAAGAGGTGTACTTGAAAAGCTGTTATACGAAAACAACATAAAAGCTTCATCCATTGCGGCTATAGGAATTACCAATCAACGTGAGACTGCTGTTGTGTGGGACCGGAAGAGCGGACAGCCTGTTTATAATGCGATTGTTTGGCAGGATAAACGCACTGCCCAAATTTGTGAGACACTAAAGTCACAAGGCCTCGAAGACTACGTAAGGCAAAATACAGGCCTCGTTATTGACTCCTACTTTTCGGGCACTAAGATCAAATGGATTTTAGATAATGTTCCGGAAGCAAGGGAAAAAGCATTAAAAGGGGATTTGATTTTTGGTACAGTAGACAGCTGGCTCATCTGGAATTTAACGAATGGAAAGGAACATGTAACAGATTATACAAATGCGTCTCGGACGATGCTTTATAACATAAAGGAATTGACTTGGGATAAGAAGCTTCTGCAGGCATTGGATATTCCTGAATCCATGTTACCGGAAGTTAAACCTTCCGCGGCCGATTTTGGAAGCTACAACTTGAATGGCGTTGATATCCCCATTTCGGGTGTTGCCGGCGACCAACAATCTGCTTTATTTGGTCAGGCCTGCTTTGAGCCTGGTATGGCAAAGAATACCTATGGCACAGGTTGTTTCATGCTGATGAATATGGGTTCTAAAATTCAGCAGTCAAAGAATGGATTGATCACCACCATTGCATGGGGTCTGGATGGAAAAGTTGAATATGCACTCGAAGGCAGTATATTTATCGCGGGCGCAGCTGTTCAATGGCTTCGCGATAGTCTTCACCTCATCGACCAATCGAAAGACTCGGAATATTTTGCTGCCAAGGCGCTGGGTTCGAACGAAGTTTATGTAGTACCGGCTTTTGCAGGCTTGGGTGCACCTTACTGGGATATGTATGCCCGTGGTGCGATCTTTGGTCTGACACGTGATACAGGCAAGGATCATATTATCAAAGCAACGCTCGAATCGCTTGCCTACCAAACGAAAGACATTCTGAACGCGATGCAAGAGGATTCGGGAGTAACGTTAGCGAGTTTAAAGGTGGATGGAGGGGCCTGTGCGAACAATATTCTTATGCAATTTCAGGCTGATATACTTGGAACAGAAGTGGAGCGACCGGAAGTAATTGAATCAACAGCGATGGGTGCAGCCTACCTGGCAGGCATCCAAATTGGCCTTTGGAAGAAAGAAGATATCGTCCGCAACAGGAAAATTCAGAGACGATTTATTCCTAAAATGGAAGATACTACCCGAATTAGGCTGTATAAGGGATGGAAGAAGGCAGTAGAGCGGACCAAAGGCTGGGTGGATTGAGCAGCCTTTGCATGCAAACGAAATACGCATTTTTTAAACTTCATTTTACATTTATCTTGAATTACATTGATATCATTTTCATACAGCAATAGACCTGCTATTATCCGCAAACTATCAACAGAGAAGTATGATCTGGTGATTATTGGTGGTGGAATTACTGGGGCGGGAATAGCATTGGATGCCGCTTCCCGAGGATTGAAAACTGCCTTAGTGGAAAAGAATGATTTTGCTTTTGGCACGAGTAGCCGGTCGACAAAACTTATCCACGGCGGGCTTCGATACCTTAAACAGCTTGAATTCGGATTGGTAAAAGAGGTTGGAAGTGAACGCGCCGTCGTACACAATCTTGCCCCGCACCTTGTTGTTCCTGAAAAAATGTTGCTCCCGCTTTCAGATAAGCAGGGGCTTGGTTATTGGCTCACCTCCATTGGTTTGAAGATTTACGATTGGCTGGCGGGTGTAAAACCTGAAGATCAACGCAAGATGCTGACCAAACTTCAAACGTTGAAATATGAGCCGCTATTAAAGAAAGACGATGTAAAAGGAGGGGCGATCTATGCCGAATATCGTACGGACGACGCCCGACTGACCATCGAAGTGCTCAAATCGGCAGTAGGCTACGGTGCAGCAATACTGAGTTATGCCAAAGTAACCAATTTTATTTATGACAAGGAGCACGTTTCAGGCGTACAGGTAATTGATCAATTTTCAGCGCAGCGATTTATTATTCAGGCTGGAGTTGTTGTCAGCGCTACAGGGCCCTGGGTTGATGAACTTCGGGCGATCAACAAGTCAAAAACCGCAAAGCGCCTGCATCTTACAAAAGGGGTGCATATTGTGGTATCTCATTTGAAATTTCCGGTACGCCAGGCTATTTATTTTGACGTAAGCGATGGCCGCATGATTTTCGCGATACCCCGGGGAAGAACAACTTATATCGGGACCACAGATACTACGTATGACGGGAACAAAGATAATGTTGCAACAACGCTCAAGGATGCGCAGTATTTGGTTGACGCAGTAAATGCTACATTTCCAGATGTGGATTTGACTGTGGCAGACATTGAATCCAGTTGGGCCGGATTACGCCCCCTCATTCACGAAGAAGGAAAATCAGCATCGGAGCTCTCTCGCAAAGATGAGATATTTCAATCGCCGTCAGGGTTGATTTCAATAGCCGGGGGAAAATTAACAGGATATAGAAAGATGGCCGAGCGCGTGGTTAGCCTGGTGGTAAAAAGACATTTTAATGGCCGGTCGCTTAATCCATGCCGGACTGATCATATCAAGTTGGCGGGCAACACGTTTACCGGTGTCAGACAAGTGAAGAAGTTAGTGCAGTCCATTTATGACCAGGTAAGCCCATTTGATGTATCCCTATTGGAAGCAAAATCTCTTGTGGAGAATTATGGACCTCAAGCTGAAGATATTATTAGGTATGCTGGAAAACTAAACGTCTCTACGGCTGAAGTTGCGTTGCTCAAGGCTGAACTTTGGTATTGTATTCATCATGAAATGGTCTGCTCCATACAGGATTTTTTCGTTCGCCGTACGGGTATGGTTTATTTTGATGTCCATAAGGTAGTGAAATGGAAAGAAGTGATCGCGAATGAATGTAAAACCTACCTGGCATGGGATGACGCCAGGACTTCAGAAGAGCTTGCCGGACTGGACAGGCTACTTTATGCTTTGCGGAATTTTGAGTAATCACATTTTCTGCGAGGGATGGAATCTTTGTTTCATGGGGCCGGGTATCCTTTGACCTGTAGTCTAAATCTCTTAAATTACATGAGAAATATTTTTTGAAGTATAAAAAGCGATATGGCGAAAAAAAATAAAAGTGCAATAGGGAAGGACAGTCTTTGGGGTATTGATATGGGCGGTACCAAGATTGAAGGGCTTATTCTGAAATCCGCGCAGGAGCCTGAGGTTCTTTTTCGCGATAGGGTTCCTACGGAGGCTGAGAAAGGCTATCCGCATATTCTTAGTCAGGTACAAAAGATTGTCAATCTGATGGAGAAGGGATCCGGATCTAAGCCTATGCGGATTGGTTTTGCAACCCCCGGTATACTCGACCCAAAACTCGGGTTGATGAAGAATTGTAATTCTGTGGCCATGAACGGACAGCCGATGAAGGATGACCTACAGGAGCTGTTGGATGTTTCGATAGAAATTGCCAACGACGCTGACTGTTTTGCCTTGGCAGAGGCAAGATACGGGGTTGTTAAGGAGCAATTCCCGGATGCAAAAGTAGTATTTGGCGTAATTATGGGAACGGGAGTGGGTGGTGGGATCGTAGTTGATGGAAGACCAATTTTTGGACTACAGGGCATCGCCGGTGAATGGGGTCATAATTTCCTGGATGAGTCTGGAGGTCCGTGTTATTGCGGGAAATCCGGTTGTGTGGAGAAAGTAATTTCTGGTCCGGCGCTGGAACAATATTATTTCAATGAGGCAGGTAATAGGAAATCTTTAAAGGAAATCGTAGCGTTGGCTGAGTCCAAAGTTGATCCCGCAGCACAAAATACCATGATTCGCCTGGTGGAATTTTTCGGAAAAGCGTTGAGTGTTGTTGTAAATATACTCGATCCCGATGTAATAGTGATCGGTGGCGGGGTTGGAAACATTGATTTGTTGTATGACCGTGGATTGGATTCGCTTCGCAAGAATGTTTTTAACAATAGATTGGATACACAGGTTGTCCGGCCATCATTAGGTGATAGTGCTGGTGTTTTTGGCGCTGCATTTTTAGTAAGTTAAAACAGGCGCAATTCGAGATGATAAAAATACAGATGGATTTTCTGTAGCGGTGTAAATGATACTGGTTGGGCATTCTGTATTCACAAATAATGGATTCGTTAAGGGTTTTAAGAACATCAATACGTAAACCTATTTTGATATGAAGCAGATAGCAGTACTTGGACCCATTCCACGTGATCACATCGTTACACATCAGGGTGACTTGATACAAAAATGGGGGTGTGTAACGCATCCTGTAATAGCGCTATCCGTTCTGGCAGGCGACAAAATTGAGATCATCCCTGTTTGTCATGTACGTCAGGTTGATTTGGATAACGTCAAGGAAGTATTTCAAGGTTATGAAGGCATAAACTTAAAGCAACTTACCACCAAGAATGATCAGGGTGATATCATCAGCCTGAAATTTGTGGACATGAATAATCGTGTTGAGCGGCAAACAGGATTTATGGATCCAATTATGCCCGCGGACGTAAAGAACATATTAAGCTGTAAAGTTTTTGTTTTTATTCCCATCAGCGATTATGAAATATCGCTTGATACATTAAGATTTCTAAAAGAAAAAAGTAAGGGCACAATCATCTTCGACGCGCATGGCCCTACCACCGCATGCTTGTTTACCGGTGAACGGCAGCGGAAGTTTTGGATAGATAGGGATCAGTGGCTTCCATACATTGATGTTTTAAAAATGAACCTTGAGGAAGCCCATGCCTCCTGGTTTAAGAAGGAGTATGAAACACGCGATTATTATGTTGAAGCTGAGAACCTTGATCTCGAAGGGCTCCGGGCGTTTGCATTGCATTGTCTGGGTCTAGGCGTTAAGTGTGTGTATATAACCGTTGATTCGCGTGGCTGCCTGACCTATTATAAGGAGAGAGGTAAGCTCAAGGAGGAAATGGTTCCTGCGGTAAAGGTTGATAATGTGGTTGACACAACGGGTTGTGGTGATTCTTTTGCTGGCGGAGTTGGTTTTGGATTATTGCAGAACCCTAACGATTATATTGGAGCTGCGCGCTATGGAAATGCGTTAGGCGCGCTTCGGACCCAGGGAAAAACTTTTGCGGTGTTTAAGTCGTTGGAAGAAACTGATAGAATCATTCAGGAAACGTATTTTTGAATTTGTTATTTGCACACCCACACATCGAATCACACCATTCGCCAACTATAATCGTAATTCTGTTTTGATAAAAGCTTGTATTTTTGATTTGGATGGTGTCCTAGTGGATACCGCTCAGTACCACTTTCTGGCATGGAGCAGACTCGCCAAAGAACTTGGGATAGAATTTACCGCGGCGGACAATGAGCGGCTTAAAGGCGTAAGCCGGATGCGCTCCCTGGAAATAATCCTTGAACTCGGTGGTGTGTCTTTGAGCGAGACTGAGAAAGCAGATCTGGCAGACAAAAAAAACAAGTGGTTTGTTGAGTACCTGGGACAGATGGTCCCTGGGGAAATATTTCCAGGGGTGAAATCGCTCCTTGAGCGCCTCAGGGAGATGGGTATAAAGGTGGCAGTGGCATCCAGCAGCAAGAACGCGGAAACAGTCTTAGGTTTATTGCATATCCAGGATGCGTTTGATACAGTAGTAGATGGCACTATGGTGACGAACGCTAAACCGGATCCTGAAATTTTTTTGTTGGCGGCAAGAAAACTGGAGGTCGATCCAGCTGAATGTGTTGTTTTTGAAGATGCCGCTGCTGGTGTGGAAGCAGCACTGGCTGCGGGAATGAAATGCATTGGTGTAGGATCACCAACACAACTGGGGCATGCCAATCGGGTGATCGCGAAAGCAGGTGAATTCAAAACTACAGAATTGAAAGAACTATAAAAGTAAGAATCATACCAGGAAGGATATGTTTCAAATTAGTATTCACTTACTTCACAACGCTTGATAGAATATGAAGGAATATCTTAAACACCACGAATGGAAAATTATAGAGGAAGGTCTCGATCCTCACACGAATAAAGTTTCTGAAAGCGTATTCAGCATAGGCAACGGAAGGATGGGACAGCGGGCTAATTTTGAAGAGGAGTATTCAGGCGATACTTTGCGTGGAAGTTATGTTGCCGGTGTCTATTATCCGGATAAGACACGGGTAGGCTGGTGGAAAAATGGATATCCTGAATATTTCGCGAAAGTATTAAACGCACCCAGTTGGATTGGTATCCGGGTTACCGTTGAAAATCAGAAACTTGACCTGGCCAAGTGCCAGGTAGAAGACTTTACGCGTGTATTGGATATGAAGATTGGTCTTCTATCCAGGAGCTTTACAGCAACCTTTGCCGATGGTAAGAAAATACGGGTAGCGTCCAGGCGGTTTTGCAGCATGGCCCATGGAGAGATCGGGGCAATCCGGTATGCGATAATGCCGTTGAATTTTTCTTCAAAAGCGACACTTTCCATCCATGTGGATGCAAATGTAGTGAATATGGACTCGAATTATGACGAGAAATTCTGGGAAGAAGTACACAGGGAAGCTTCAGCAGGAAGGGCGATTGTAACGGCCCAAACGAAAAAGACTCTCTTTCATGTAACGACGGGAATGTGCTATTCAATTCTAGTTGACGGCAAGAAGATTAAACTTGATCGGGTAAATATTGAGCAACGTGAGAAGTTTGCAGGAAACGTTATCCAATTAAATTTCCAGGAAGGAAAAGAATTAGTGGTTTACAAATATGCGGCGGTACTTTCATCGGAAAATCACCCAAAGGACCAACTTGTTTCACGGTGTAACGAAGTTCTTGATGAAGCTTCTTCTGCCGGCTTCAGTGCGTTGTTTGCTGCACACGAAAAAGTTTGGGCACGGAAATGGGAGGAGTGCGATATCACCATTGAAGGAGATGTGGCGGCACAACAGGGAATACGATTCAATATATTTCAACTAATGCAAACGTACACTGGTGACGATGAGCGATTGAACATCGGCCCCAAAGGATTTACAGGTGAGAAGTATGGCGGAAGTACGTATTGGGATACGGAGGCATATTGCATTCCGTTTTATCTCGGAACAGCAGAGCAAAAAGTTGCCCGCAACTTGTTGGTATATCGCTACAAGCATCTTCCCAAAGCCATTGAGAATGCCCAGAAATTGGGTTTCAGAGACGGTGCTGCATTTTATCCTTTTGTGACCATGAATGGCGAAGAGTGCCATAATGAATGGGAAATTACATTCGAGGAAATTCACCGGACTAGTGCCATGGCCTATGCCATGCGTGATTATATTGATTACACCGGGGATGAGGCGTACCTCACTGCCCATGGATTGGAGGTACTTATTGGAATCTCCAGATTTTGGGCTCAGCGCGTAAACTGGTCATCAGATAAGAATAAATATGTGATCCTCGGTGTTACGGGTCCAAATGAATATGAGAACAACGTAAACAATAATTGGTACACAAACTACCTCGGTGCGTGGACGTTGAGGTTTACGCAAAAAGCTATAGCGTATGTCAAAAATGCGGACAGCAAGCGATATGCAGAAATCGTAAGCAAAGTCAATTTCCAGGAAAAAGCTGAAACGGAGAAGTGGAAAGATATTGTAGCGAAGATGTATTATCCGGAGGATCCTAAGCGCGGTGTTATCTTGCAGCAGGATGGCTTTCTGGATAAGGAGTTGCTTCGAGTAAGTGATCTTAACCCGAAAGACCGCCCGATTAACCAGAAGTGGTCGTGGGATCGTATACTCCGTTCGTGCTTTATCAAACAAGCCGATGTCCTGCAGGGGCTTTACTTATTTGAAGATGACTTTGACGTGGAAGTTATCCGGAAAAATTTTGATTTCTATGAGCCGATGACCGTTCATGAATCATCACTATCTCCATGTGTACACGCGATTCTTGCTTCTAAGCTTGGTTATAAACAACTCGCCTACGAGTTCTATCTTCGTACTGCGCGACTGGACCTTGATGATTATAACAACGATACAGAAGAAGGATGTCATATAACCTCCATGGCCGGCACCTGGATGAGTGTAGTAAAGGGATTCGGTGGCATGCGGGTGAGGAATGGCAAACTGTATTTCAACCCCTTCATTCCCGACCAATGGAAATCATACTCTTTCAGAATTGAATTTAGGGGTAGGGTTATAATGGTTAAAGTAAGCATAGAAGGCGCTCAAACCATTCTGGAGTCTGGAGCACCATTGGAGATAATCCTAAATGACGAAAGTCGCATGTTAAATTGACAGAATGTTCCAGCGCCTGGGTTAGGGTTGGTGAATAAGAATAATAGGTACCTGAAGGTCTTCCTGAATATGTATTCTATTTTGGTGATTCTTTTATTGACATGAGTTGTATATCGCTAAGGATTTTCTCCACCCATGCAGCATACATTTTGCCAGAAGGATGCAAACCATCGGTAGCGACCAGGTCGGGTTCAACCAATCCCTTTCTGGAGATTTCGGTTATGGAATAGTATTTTACGCCAAACTTTTTAGCGATCGATTCACAAACAGTATTAAATGCATCGATCCCCATACTGATTTTCTCCTGATTATTTTTTCCAAAAGGTGTATAACCGTAATCCGGAATGGATAAGATAAAAACCTGCGATCGGTTACCACCGGCAAGTCGCACAGCCATGCCGAGCAACTCTTCAAACTCTGAGGCATAAATGTCAATGGATTTATCCTGATATAAGTTATTCACACCGATAAGTAACGAAACAAGGTTATATTTCTCCTTAAACTTGGTTTTCGCAATTGCACGCTTGAGATTGTCTGTCCGCCACCCGGTAGTGGCAATGATCTTTGGTTCGAGACAATCAATTCCGCGTTTTTGTAGCGAGTCGGCTAGTTGCGTGGGCCAACGGTCGCGCGACAATACACTTTCACCGATTGTATATGAATCTCCCAGTGCCAGGAATTTTACCGGTTCGGTAATAATCAGTTTTTGCGCCATGGCTTGTGTCGAAAGCATAAACAATATCACGATCAGTCTATTCATATAGCATCAACAAGTTAAGCAGTATTTTTGTTGATGTATGGAAAAAAGAAACTATCGAAACTTCAGATATTGGGTTGTTCTCACAAAAAAATAGATCCATTGGAGGCAGGCTTGAAAACTGATAATGGCTAGACGCGCATAGCATTTCAATAGCCGGTTACAGCTCAAAGGTAAACCCTTTCTCCGTCAGATTATTATAGGTCCTTTTGTTGAATTGAAACAGCCCCGCGGCACGGTGAGACACGGCAGTTTGCTTCTCCTTGCATGCCTCCAGAAAGTTCATCTTCAGCAGCTTTCTGCGAAAATTGGACTTATCGAGCTTTTTATCCAGGATTGCCTCATATAGCTGCTGCAACTGGAGTAGCGTAAATTTTTTTGGAAGCAGATTAAAACCGATGGGTTCATGCCGCACCTTGTGTTTAAGGTACTTTACGCCCTCCAGAAGAATCATATTATGGTCGTATGGAAGGTGCGGCACTTCACTTAGCCTAAACCATTTGGCGTCTGTGGCAGTAAAGCCTGGATGCAGTGTATAGTTCTCAGGCTTCACCAATGCATAATAAGCGATTGTTATGACACGCTTTGTCGGGTAACGGTTCACGCCACCAAAGGCTTTGAGCTGTTCCAGGTAGATATTGGAGACACCAGTTAAGTCATTCAGGATCCGGCTGGCAGATTTGTCGATGCTTTCATTATAGGTAATCCAGCCTCCCGGTAAAGCCCATTTCCCTTTGCTGATCCCCTCACCATGCTGTACCAGCAGGATGTCTAGCTCATTTTTTTTGAAGCCAAATATCAGACAATCTATTGAAAGGGTGTCAATCGTGGTATTCTGCAATACTTTCTTCATATTGATAAGGAAGGCGGAATAAAAATAGTAAGCTGACTTGTAGTCAAATGTACCATAAGTTATATCTTTACCCTACATTCGTTTTACAGTAATTTTAGACCCTATGAAAAAATACCTGCTGGGGTATGATTTAGGAAGTTCATCAGTAAAAGCATCACTTATTGATGCAGCTTCAGGTCAGGTTGCGGCATCAGCACAATCACCGGCAGAAGAAATGTCTATGCTCGCTTTACACGCCGGTTGGGCGGAGCAAGATCCTGCTGTCTGGTGGGAGCATGCGATAAAGAGCCTGCAAGCATGTATTAAGAATGCTGGCATCAGTGGCGGTGACATAGCGGCGATTGGAATTTCATATCAAATGCACGGCCTTGTGTGTGTAGACAAAAGCTGGAACGTTCTGCGACCGTCCATTATTTGGTGTGATAGTCGGGCCGTTGAAATTGGAAGAACTGCATTTCAAACGTTGGGTCAGGAATACGCGTTGCAGAACCTTCTCAATTCCCCAGGAAATTTCACGGCATCAAAACTCAAATGGGTTAAGGATCACGAAGCTGAAATTTTTGCCCAAATCCATAAAGTAATGCTCCCAGGCGATTACCTCGCCATGAAGCTAACCGGCGAGGTAACGACTACGGCATCTGGTTTATCGGAGGGTATGTTTTGGGATTATCAAACTGAATCACCTTCAGCAAAACTATTGGCCTTATACGGCATCCCGGAAGAAATGTTGGCAACACAAGTGCCTACATTTTCAATTCAGGGAAAAGTATTAAAGGATGTTGCTGCGCTATTGGGTTTGAAAGCCGGCACGCCGGTAAGCTACAGGGCCGGAGACCAACCCAATAATGCTTTTTCACTAAACGTGCTTAATCCGGGGGAAACCGCAGCGACAGCGGGTACTTCCGGTGTAATATACAACGTGACCGATACCAATGCATTTGACCCGAAGTCCAGGGTAAATACCTTTATTCATGTGAACGACAGGAGGCCACGAAAAAGCAATGGTGTGCTACTCTGCATAAATGGGACGGGAATATTGAATAGCTGGCTGAGAAAGCAGGCTACAGGAAATGGAACGCCTTACGACTATACAGAAATGAATTCCCTCGCGTCAAAAGCCCCGATCGGTGCTGATGGATTATCAATCCTTCCCTTTGGCAATGGTGCTGAGCGTGTATTAGCGGATAAGAATATCAATTCATCATTTCACGGCATTAATTTTAATCGACATGGACAGTCACATGTATTTCGCGCTGCCCAGGAAGGGATTGTATTTGCACTGAAGTACGGCTTTGATGTGCTGCTGGGCATGGGGTTAAAGACGCAGGTAATCCGCGCGGGAAATGCCAACATGTTCTTGAGTCCGTTATTTCGTCAAGCTTTTGTCAACACCATTGGTGCGCCCCTTGAGCTGTTCGATACGGATGGAGCAAAGGGTGCGGCCTTGGGCGCCGGTGTAGGCGCCGGTATTTATGATTCTTTTGAAGAAGCTTTCAAAGGATTGAAAATTATAGGTATCGAGGAACCTCAGGCGGAACTGAGCGCAGCCTATTCACAAGCCTACGGTCTATGGAGTCAGATCCTGAAAAAAAAGTTACAGGACACTTAAAATTAAAAAAAATAAACCATTAAAATCATGAGTGCTTTAAAAGGAAAAAGACAATACTTCAAAGGTATTAAGACCATTAAGTTTGAAGGACCTGAGTCCGATAACCCATTAGCCTTCAAATACTATAACCCCAAGCGCAAGGTGGGAAAAAAAACGATGAAGGATCATTTTCGCTTTGCTATTGCCTACTGGCATACCTTCTGCGGCACCGGCGGTGATCCATTTGGGCCTGGAACAAAAAAATTTCCATGGGACGAAAGCGCTGATGCCATGCAGCGTGGCTATGATAAAATGGATGCTGCTTTTGAGTTTATCACCAAGATCGGAGCGCCTTTCTACTGTTTTCATGACTATGATCTTGTAGATGAAGGACCAACCTTGAAAGAATCGGAAAGCCGGTTAAGGAAAATTGTTGATTACGCAAAGCAAAAGCAAAAAGATTCGGGTGTGAAGTTACTGTGGGGGACAGCCAATATGTTTTCGAATCCGCGTTACATGAATGGTGCCGCAACGAATCCCGATTTTAGCGCTGTATGCTGGGCCGGCGCACAAGTGAAAAATGCACTCGACGCTACAATTGAATTAGGTGGCGCGAATTATGTGTTTTGGGGTGGGAGAGAAGGGTACCTCTCGTTGCTCAATACCAATATGAAGCGGGAGCAGGAACACCTTGCGAACTTTCTTCACATGGCGCGTGACTATGGTCGGAAGAGCGGCTTTAAAGGAACATTCCTGATCGAACCCAAGCCCATGGAGCCGACCAAGCACCAATATGATTTTGATGCTGCAACGGTGATATCCTTTCTTCGTCAATACGACTTAATGGATGATTTTAAACTGAACCTGGAAGTAAATCATGCAACGCTTGCACAGCATACGTTCCAGCATGAATTGCAGGTAGCGGCTGATGCAGGCTTGCTGGGAAGCATGGATGCAAACCGAGGTGATTATCAGAATGGATGGGACACAGACCAGTTTCCCAACAATTTATATGAGCTAACCGAATCGATGCTTGTCGTGCTGCAGGCTGGTGGTTTCAAGACCGGTGGCGTGAACTTCGATGCTAAGACCCGTAGAACGTCAACTGACCTGGTGGATATCTTCTATGCACACATTGGCGGAATGGATACGTTTGCCCGCGCGCTGCTGACAGCCCAGGCTATTCTTGACGATGGTGAATATGTTCAACTTCGCAAGGAACGCTACAGTTCCTTTGATTCCGGTAAAGGCAGACAGTTCTCGCGTGGCAGGCTTTCGTTACAATCGTTGCGATTACTGGCGCACAAGAATGGTGAGCCACAGCAAATCAGTGCAAGGCAGGAATATTTCGAAAACCTGATCAACAAGTTTATCTGATCGACGCCATTGAACCATACAGAGGTCATTTAACCCTTCAAGCGGTTGAATGACCTTCGTTTTGTGCGTACTTGGGTTTTCCATTGGTTTTTGTTCCGTAACTTGCCAATAGATAATACTTCTCCTTAGGTGGGGATACACGAGCTTTTCTAATCCAAGAAACATGAAAACGATCATTTCCCTTTTTTTTGTAATCGCTGGTTTCACCGCTATTGCGCAGGCGAACACAACCTACGGAAACTTCAAGCTGGAGGACCAGGAGATTATCTTTCAAAAGATCTTCCTTGCGGATGGTGTGGACGCGGCTAAGTTGGTGGAGTACTATAAAACGCTCCCCTATTTGGCGAATGTCAAGCAAGATGGTGAGGACGTCACTTTTGATATGAACGATATTACAGTTGACTACAAAAAGTTCATGTTTGCACAGGTTGGAACGCCCTCCATAATTCAAACTGGCAAATACAGTGGTGCTGTGACCATAGGCGTGAAGGATGGAAAATACAGGGTAACCCTTCGGGCCATTCAGATGACCGGAGACATTGGCTACAAGAAGATTAATGAGAAAGAAAACCTTACGAGTTTCGCTGCCAAAAACAGCGGTACCATTCTCGCGCAGGATTGGTGCCGACCCAATATGCTAGGGTTATTAGACCAGTCTTTTACAGACAAACTTCAATTTATCGATAGCGGCAAGAAAAAGGATGATGGGGATTGGTAATGTTCGAAAGAAAAAAGGAATACCTGAAAATCAGCTTTATCGCTTTCATTCATTTTCATGTTGTTCGTTTGCGTGACTTATTTAAGAAGGAAGATGCATCAGTCAGCGTTTGATCCTACTGGAGCAGTCATTTGAAAATGCAAAAGTTAATCGCCATTTTATTATGATGAAAAATGGGAATCTTGCGCTAAGGAAGCTTATTTTTAATGCTTGAATTTTGTTACGAAATGGCATTGCCCATAGAATCCATTAAATCACAATTCCCTATTTTTTCCCATCGGCCGGAGCTAGTATATCTTGATAGTGCAGCCACATCACAGAAGCCTCAATCCGTATGTAAAGCGATATCGGATTTTTATGAGAGAGATAATGCCAATATTCACCGTGGACTTTATGAGCTTTCCGCTAAAGCGACTCAACAATACGAAGAAGTTCGAAGAAAAGTCTGCAGCCTTATTGGGGCTGCCGATCCCATGTCGATTGCCTTCACAAAAGGCACCACGGAATCAATTAATATTGTGGCGCAAGGTTTTTTGAAAAAGAATCTGCAGAAAGGAGATACTGTACTGATCTCCGCAATGGAACACCATGCCAACCTGATTCCCTGGCAACAAATCTGCGCGCAGCGCGAAGCGTCATTACAAATTATCCCCGTGAATGATAAGGGCGAACTAAGCCTGGAAAAATTTGAAGACTTCCTGGATCATCGCACGAAGATGGTGGCAATCGCACACATTTCTAATGTGCTGGGAACAATAAATCCCATCGAAGATATTATCTCGATGGCGCATAAAAGGAATATTCCCATATTGATTGATGCTGCGCAAAGTGTGGGCCACTATCCCGTGGATATGAAGAAACTTGATGCAGATTTTCTCGTTTTCTCGGGCCACAAAATGTTTGGCCCCCTGGGGACAGGTGTTTTGTATTGCAAAGGTGAATTTGCCAGGCAGGTCGATCCGTATAATTACGGTGGGGGCAGTATAAGAAATGTAGAATTCGCACACACTGAATTTTTGGACTACCCCTACAACCTGGAAGCAGGTACCCCTAATATTGCAGGCATTATTGGTTTAGGCACGGCCATTGATTTTATTCAGCAATTGGATTTGATTGTAACTGCAGATTACGCAAGAGATCTATGTATCCTTTTCAAAGAAAGATTGCGATTGCTCAGCAACATCAAACTAGTTGGCGACCCAAAAAATTTCGGAAGCATAGTTTCCTTTTATGTAGAAAATATCCACGCCCATGATGTAGCGGGATTTTTGGCAAATGAAAACATCGCCGTTAGGGCTGGCCATCACTGTGCCCAGCCGTTACTGGATTCTATGCGTATTCCTGCCACCGTGAGGGCATCGTTCTCAATTTATAATACATCTGACGACGTTGACAAAGCGATCGCAGCCCTGGGTGCACTTAACAAGTTCTGGTATGAATAGTGATTTGAAAAAGCTGTATCCCGAAATCATAAAAGCCCACAATGATGTTCCATTTCATTTTGAAAAAAGAATTGGCGAGGGTGAGGTCATCAAAGCCTACAATCCGATTTGCGGCGACCGGTTTGAACTATATATAACCGTTGACCAACACAAAATTAGTCAACTGCATTTTCATGGCTTTGGCTGTGCAATTTCGAAGGCTGCAACTTCCATCCTGACAAAATCACTGGAAGGTAAAACAATAGAAGAAGCCCTGTCTGTTTGTAACAATTTTCTGGGCTTCATTAACAAAGAGGTACATGTTGATCAATTGATATTACCAGATGATTTCCTTGCTTTCTCCGGTGTACATGATTTTCCGGAGCGCTATGATTGTGCCACACTTGCGTGGAAGGAGATGAAAAAGTTTCTGGAATCAATGATAGCTGAAAGATGATTTCTCGACAGGAGGGAATTTCGTTTTTATGCTGGGATTGCGCTTTCAAGAAGTTCACAAAATGCATCTCAGACGGACAATGGCTTCCCTTATCAGAACGTGCTATTTCACAAATATTCGTTCTTGGCTTTAATTACGGCACCCATAATACTGAAGGCAATTTCTTTGGCCCCTTTGGCATTGATATCCAGTCCAATAGGTGCGTCGATGCGGGCAATGTCTTCCGCTGTAAAACCCTTTTCAAGAAGCCTGCCTGTGCGTTTCTCGTGATTTTTTTTGCTTCCCA
>Ga0224505_10001043_pt1 | contig 18255 bp, 17 predicted proteins | sample SF_Jan12_sed_USG_FD_169102 | JGI IMG/M metagenome (GOLD analysis project Ga0224505, IMG submission 169102) | Sediment microbial communities from San Francisco Bay, California, United States - SF_Jan12_sed_USGS_4_1 | ecosystem: Environmental > Aquatic > Marine > Sediment | place: USA: California... | reverse complement strand
CCAGGCGGGGCAACCGCGGCCAGTGGTCGGGCACGTACAACCCGCCGTCGGCGGCCAGTCCGGTGAGCAGCACGTCACCGAAGTCGAGTGTGGGCGCGGAACCGCGGGTGCTGACGTACTGCATCGTGGCCGACCCCGTCACTCGCCGATGACGCGCAGAGTGGAACCCACTCGTGCCACGACATCGAGCTGGGCCAGGTCGGCGAGGGTGCGCTGCACGTTGGCCTCGCGCGCCGGATGAGTGATGAAGATCAGGCGGGCATCACCACCGAGCCCCTCCTGTTCCATGGAGCGGATCGACACCCCGTGGGCACCGAAGACCGCGGCCACCGTGGCCAGCACGCCGGCCTGATCGGCCACGTCGAGGCTCAGGTAGAACGCCGACTCGATGTCATCGATGCTGCGGATGCTGGCTCGGGGCAGCTCGCCCAGGCTGGCCCCGCCCCGCTGGATGTTGGTGGCGGCATCGATGAGGTCGCCGAACACGGCCGAGGCGCTGGGTCGACCACCGGCGCCGCGGCCGTAGAACATGAGATCCCCCACCGCGCCACCCTCGACGAACACCGCGTTGAAGCTGTCGCGCACCGACGCCAGGGGGTGCGTGAGCGGCACCATGGCCGGGTGGACCCGCACCGCCACCTCGGTCTTGTCGACCAGCTCGGCGATGGCCAGCAACTTCACCGCGTAGCCGAGCCGGCTGGCGAAGGCGATGTCGGCCTCGGTGATGGCCGAGATGCCCTCGTGGTAGACGTCGCCGGCGACCACGCTGACCCCGAAGGCGACGCTGGCGATGATGGCCGCCTTGGCCCCGGCATCGAAGCCCTCGACATCGGCCGTGGGATCGCGCTCGGCGTACCCGAGGCTCTGGGCCTCGGCGAGCGCGTCGTGATAGGAGGCGCCGGCCTCGGTCATCTGGGTGAGGATGTAATTGGTGGTGCCGTTGACGATGCCCATCACCCGGGTGATGGGTTCGCCGATCAGCGACTCGCGCAGCGGCCGCATGAGCGGGATGGCCCCGGCCACGGCGGCCTCGAACAACAGATCGACGCCGGCCGCCGCGGCGGCGGCGTACAATTCGGCGCCGTGATTGGCCAGCAACTCCTTGTTGGCCGTGACCACCGGCTTGCCGGCGGCGAGCGCAGCCAGGATCAGCTCTCGCGCCGGTTCGATCCCGCCGATGGTCTCGACCACCACGTCGATACCGGGGTCGTTGACCACGGCGGCGGCATCGACCGTGAGCAGATTGCTGTCGACATCGACGTCGCGGCTCTTGGAGATGCTGCGAACGGCCACGCGGGCCACACGCAGGTCGGCGCCGGTTCGCGCCAGGACCACGTCGTGTTGCTCGGAGATCAGGCCGATCAGACCCCCTCCGACGTTGCCGCAACCCAAGATGCCGACGTTCACCGTGCTCACGTCGTGCACGGTAGCGGCCGGACCCGCCAGTAGCGTGCCGATATGGACCTGTCCGACGAGGCGGTCGCCCGATCCGTCGAGCGGCTGGTCGAGCTCGAGGGCGATGCCGGGGCCGCAGCCGACGACCCGCATCGCGCGTCCGATCTGGCCGCCGACATGGTGCTGGACCGCGCCAGTCGCCTCGACCTGTCCCAGCTCGCGGCCGAGGTCGAGGTGCCGGTCGAGCGGGTGGTGACGCTGCTCGAGCAGCTGGGCATCAGGAGCCAGCCGGCCGATCGTCCCCGGTTCTCCGACGAGGACGCCTCACTGCTGCGGGCCATCGATCGAGCGCCGGCGCAGTGGGTGCAGACCCATGAGGTGGCCGACCTTCTACGGGTGATCGGACGCAACATGGCCACCGCCGCCGAGGCCGCGGTGGCGTACCACGTCCGGTCGGTGGAACCCCGCGCCGTCGAGCTGCGCGATTGGGTGAGCGCGAACCACGAGATGGCCGAGCTGTCCCTGGTCCTCGGACAGCACCTGGGGGCCGTGTTCCGCCACCACCTCCGCCAGGCCATCTCCTTCCAGCGAGTGTCCCATGCGGGGCTCGAGCAGGGCGAGATCGTGGATCTGGCCGTGGCCTTCGTGGACCTGACCGGCTTCACCGGTATGAGCCTCGACCTCGATCTGATGCAACTGGGCGACATGGTCGGCCGGCTCGACGTGATGGCCACCGACACCGCCATGGCCCACCACTGCCGGCTGGTGAAGCTCATCGGCGACGAGGCCATGTTCGTCGGGCCGCGGCCGCCGCAGATGGTGGCCGCGGCCTGGGAGTTCGTCGACCTGATGGCCGGCCAGGGCATCGATGCCCACGGAGCGATCACCTTCGGTCGAGCCATCATGAACCACGGTGACTACTTCGGTCCGGTCATCAACCTGGCCGCCCGGCTGGTGGACCATGCCGGCCCGGGCGAGCTGCTGTGCGACGCCGCCGTGGCGGCCGCGGCTCCGGCCCGGTCGGTCGGACCACGCGACGTGCGGGGGTTGCCACAGGAGGTGGAGGTCTACCGCCTCACCAGGTGACGCCAGCGGCTCAGACCGCGCGCTTCGAGGTGCTCGGCGCTGGGCCAGGCCACGGCTCGGGCGAAGGCCAGCCGATCGCCCCAGGAGGGCAGCGCCCGGAGGATGGCCACACCCTGACGAGCAAAACGGCGGTGTTCGTTGCGGTAGACGGCCAGTCGCCGGTACTCGGCCCCGCCCGAGGGTCGGGACCGGGCCCAATCGGTCAACTCGCCCCGCTGGTGGCCGATCCGCGCGGCCGTCATCTGGAGCCCGGCGGCCACGACCTCCTCGCCCCGCCACGCGGTGGCGAGGGCCCGCACGGCCCCGACATCGAGTTGGTCGCTCCCGGCCAGCAGCGCGATGTCGCGCAACGAGGAGAGGCGAGGCTCCACGTCGCCGAGGACGGCGTGGTAGCAGGCATGCACGAGATGCCGCTCGGGGTCGAGGGTGGCGAAGGTCCTCTGCGCCATCGTGAACGTGGCGGGTCCCGACCAGAGAGACGCGAGATCGATCCAGAGCCCGTAGGGTCCGGCGGCCAGCGTTCGGTGGAGATCGATCTCGTGGGTGTGCCAGCGCAGGGTGACGCTCTTGGCGAAGCGCCGGTCGTACCCGGCGGCCAACTCGGGCAATGGACGGGCCGCGCCGGCAGCCGTGAGCGCGGCGACCGCCCGGTCCAGATCCTGACTGCGGATGAGCAGATCGATGTCACCGAAGCACCGGTGACTGGGTTCGATGGCCACGGTGTGGGCCAGGGCTGGGCCCTTCAACACGCGAATCGGGATCTCCGCCCGGCCGAGCACGGTGTCCACCTCCCACAACGACCGTTCCAACGCGATGGCGGCCATCATGTGTGCCTCGAACTGCGGGGCCAGCTCGGCTCGCTGGGCGTCGGTGACCGGCAGGGCTCCCTGGTCGACCGCTCCGGCCAACAGCCCCACCAACCGATGTCGTTCGGCCTGGGCCATCAGGTGCTGCCAAGACCGTTGCTCGAGCGGCGCCTCGGCGATGGCCACCGACACCGGACCGATCCCGTATGCCGCCAGCACCCCGATCGGCTCAGCCACGGCGGCCGGCCGCACCGTGCTGGACCAGCGATTCGACCGCGGCGGCCACGTCGTCGGCGATCCGTTCGGGGCTGACGTCATAGTGCCGGGTCAGCTGCGACACCAGATCGGACCGAGAGATGGCACCGCCGTCGGTCGGGAGCGCCTCCCACAGCGCCGCGGCCGAACCGTCGAGCCGCAGTGACCCGGGCTGGTGGACGGGATCGATCAGCACCGCCCCGTCCATGAGCCAGCGCTCGAAGACCGGGCACCGGTGGATCATGTCCCGGGCGGGACGTCGCGTCGGAGCAGATCGTCGAACGTCTCGCGCCGCACCACCAGCCGGGCGTCACCGTCGGCCACGAACACCACCGGGGGCCGCAGCACCTGGTTGTAGTTGGAGCCCATGCTGTGACCGTAGGCCCCGGTCACGGGGGTGGCGAGGATGTCCCCGACCATCACATCGGAGGGCACCCGGCCGCTCCGAACGAGCAGATCGCCCGATTCGCAGTGCTTGCCCACCACGGTGACGGTTCGTTCTCGTGGGGCGGCCACCGCCCGGGGCAGGAACGTCTCGTAGCCGCTGCCGTAGAGCACGGGCCGGGGGTTGTCACTCATGCCGCCGTCGACGGCCAGATAGGTCCGCAGGCCGGGCAGTTCCTTGATGGTGCCCACGGTGTAGAGGGTGATGGCGGCGGCCGCCACGATCGCCCGGCCCGGCTCGGCCAGGATGCGCACGTCCACCCCGGCCTCGGTGCAGGCGCCGAGCACCGCCGTGGCCCATTGCGCAATGGTGGGAGCCTCTTCGCCGGCGACGTAGGGCACGCCCAGACCGCCTCCCACCGACAACTCGCGCAGGCCGGTGGGCTCGATGATCTCGGCGAGGGTGGCAGCAGACCGACGGAACGACTCGATGGCGAACACCTGCGAACCGATGTGGGCATGCAGCCCCAGCAGATCGACCGAGGAACTGGCGCCGGCCCGGTCGATGGCCTGTTGCGCCAGGCCGGTGGACACGGTGAAACCGAACTTGGAGTCATCTTGACCGGTGGCGGTGAACTCGTGGGTGTGGGCCTCGACACCTGGCGTCAGTCGCAGCCACACCGGAGCCACCCTGCCGGTGTCGGCATGGATGGCCTCGAGACGGTCCAGCTCGTCGAACGAGTCGACCACGATGCGCCACACGCCCACGTCCAGCGCGTGGCGCAGCTCGGTCACGGACTTGTTGTTGCCGTGCAGCACGAGCTTGTCGGCCGGTATGCCGGCGGCGAGGGCCACATGGACCTCGCCCCCGGTGGCCACGTCGAGGTGCATGCCCTCCTCGTGGGCGAGGCGGGCCATGGCCTGGCACAGAAAGGCCTTGGAGGCGTAGGCCACGCCCTCGCCGAAGGCGGCTCGTGCCTCACGACAACGGCTCCGCAGGTGGAGCTCGTCGTACACGAAGAGGGGCGTGCCGAACTCGTCGGCCAGCGCCAGCAGATCGCACCCGCCGACCGTCAACCGGCCGTCCGGGTCGATCTCGGCCGTGTCGGGCAGCAGGTCGAACGGGAGCGAGCTCACATCGACTCGGGCGCCGCCACGCCGAGCAGATCCAGTCCCACGACCAGACCGACCCGGGCCGCCTCGACCAGCGCCAGTCGGGCGTCGGTGAGGGCAGGCGACACGCCGTCACCCACCACGTAGCAGTCGTGGTGGAAGCCGTGGACGGCGGCGGCCAGCTCGCGCACCCAGGTGGCGATCTTGTGGGGAGCACGATCGGCCGCGGCCAGGACCACCTGCTCGGGCAGGTCCGACAGGGTGCGCAACAGCTCCAGCTCGCGCTCGTGGGTGAGTGGGGTGAGATCGACCTCGGCGACGTCGGGCATGGCGAACCCGGCCTCGGCCGCCTTTCGCTGAATGGAGCACAACCGGGCGTGCGCCATCTGCACGTAGAACACCGGGTTCTCCATGACGCGGGCCGCGACCAGGTCCAGGTCGATGGTCTGACGGCTGTCGGCCGACTGCATGAGATAGGTGAAGCGGGCGGCGTCGCCTCCCACCTCGTCGATGATCTCGTCGAAGGTGACCATGTCGCCGGACCGTCCGGACATCTTCACCTTCTCGCCACCCCGCTCGAGGTCGACCAGCTGGGTGATGATGATGTCGAGCTCGTCGGTGTCGTGGCCCAGCGCCTGCATGGCGGCTCGCATCCGCGGCACGTAGCCGTGGTGATCGGCTCCCCAGATGTCGATCAGGGTGTCGGCTCGACCGAACTTGTCGCGGTGGTATGCGATGTCGGGGGCGAGGTAGGTGAGATCGCCGTCGCTCTTCACCAGGACACGGTCCTTGTCGTCGCCGTAGTCGGTGGTGCGCAACCAGGTGGCGTCGTCCTCCTCGAACACGACGTCACGTGACCGTAGGTCCTCGAGTGCCGCCTCGATCTTGCCGTCGGCCACCATCGACCGCTCACTGAACCACACGTCGAAGTGGATGTTCACCCGATCGAGGGTGTCGCGATGGCTCTGGAGGGCGCGCTGGTAGCCCCACTCGAACGGGTCGGCGTCGACGGGCATCTCGGCCGCCCACTCGATCAGGTAGTCACCCATGTAGCCGTCGTCGGGCGGCTCCTCGCCGCGCGCCCGAGCGGCCAACGATTCGGCGAACAGCCCCATCTGCACGCCCCGGTCGTTGAGGTACGTCTCACGGGTGACGGCATAGCCGCAGCGATCGAGCAGCCGCGCCACCGAGTCACCCAGGCAGGCCCCTCGGGCATGGCCACCGTGCAGGGGCTTGTTGGGATTGGCACTGACGAACTCGACGATCACCGAGGTGCCCTGGCCGAACCCGTTGGCCGCGAAGTGGTCGACGCCCTCGGCCGCCACCTGGCGGAGCAGATCGTGCAACCAACTGTCCTGGAGGTGGAAGTTGACGAAACCGGGTCCGGCGACCTCGACCGAGGCCACGTGATCGGGTTGGTGATCGCCCAGGTAGGCGCACAGTTCGGCGGCCAGTTCTCTCGGATTGCGGCCCGTGGCCTTGGCCGAGGCCAGGGCCACGTTGGACGACCAGTCGCCGTGCTCGCGCCGGGCCGGGCGCTCGAGCTGGACGTGGTCGGGCACCGGCTGCACGCCCAGCGCGCCGAGCGCGTCACGAATGGCTTCGGCGAGCTGGTCCTCGATCACGGGTGCGATGCTACCGGTGGGTCGTTCACCCCACGGCGGTATTCCGATCGCCGATGAGCCCGGAGGTCGCGCTACGCTTCGCCGCGCAGCCCTCGTAGCTCAGGGGATAGAGCATCGCCCTCCGGAGGCGTGTGCGTAGGTTCGAATCCTACCGAGGGCGCCAAACCACATCCGGCGTTCAGGCCAGCGTCAGGCCGGCTCACGTACAACACGTTCATGTCCGTGAACCGAGCAAGCTCCCGCCCGTCCCGTCCGCTCCGCTGGCTGACACTCCCCTGCGTCCTGGTCCTGGCCATGGCCGCGGCCTGTGGTTCGAGCGGCCAGGCCAGCGGCGAGTCCAGCGGGACGACCGACCCGAGTGCCGAGGGCACCACGGTCCCGTTCGATGCGGCGAACTTCGTGGACCCGACCACGGACACCAACCCCTATCACCCGCTGAAGCCGGGCCTGCAGTGGGTGCGGGGCGGGTCGACGCTGGTGGGCGACCGAGAGGTACCCCACGAGATCATCACGACGATGACCGATGTGATCCGGATGATCGACGGGGTGCCGGCCATCGCCATGCTCGACGAGTCGACCGATTCCGGCGAGGTGGCGCAGGTCGGCATGGACTACCTGGCTCTCGACAAGGACGGCAATGTCTGGATCCTCGGTGGCTACACCGAAGAGTACGAGGGCGGCGAGTACACCAACACCGAGAGTGCCTGGCTGGGAACGGCCGACGGCCAATCGGTCGGGATCCTCGCGCCGGCCGAGGTGGAGATGACCACGCCTCGCTGGTTCATCGCGGCCGCACCGGACGAGGCCGGCTCGATCGGCGAGCCGGTCGAGATCGGCATCCAGGAGTGCGTGGCGTTCGGGTGCTTCGAGGATGTCCGGGTGGTGATGGAGGGCGAGGTCGGTGCCCCCGACAACGAGAACAAGTCGTACGCACCGGGTGTGGGTGTGATCAACAACGTCCCCCTCGACGCCAGCCTGCACAAGGACCGCTTCGAGCTGTTGAACTTCGTTGAGCTGAGCCCCGACGGGTTGGCCGAGGCCAGCCAGACCGTGCTCGATCTCGAGGCCCACGCTCGCGAGACCGCAGCCGAGGTGTTCGGTTCGGCCCCCGAATCGAGTCGGGCGACTTGAGCCCGACACCGATGGTGCAACTGGCGCACCTGTCGAAGTCCTTCGTTACACCTGGCGAGGCCACGCCGGTGCTGCATGACCTCGATCTCACGATCCTGCCCGGCGAGAAGGCGAGCCTGATCGGTCCGTCGGGTAGCGGGAAGTCCACGCTGCTGGCACTGATCGCCGGTCTGCTGCGACCCGATGCCGGGACCGTCGAGGTCGACGGCGTGGCCATGAGCGACCTCGACGACCGGGGCCGGGCCCGGCTGCGGGCCAATCGCATCGGGATCGCCCTCCAGTCCGACAACCTCATCCCGTTCCTCACCGCCCGCGAGAACGTCGAGCTGGCCGTGGCCTTCGGCAAGCGCGCCGGCCGCCGGGAGGCCCGCCGCCGCGCCCTCGACATGCTCCAGCGCTTCGACGTCGACCACCGTGCCGATCACAAGCCCCGCCACCTGTCCGGTGGTGAGGCTCAACGAGTGGCCTTGGCCGTGTCGATGGCCAACGAACCGGACCTGTTGCTGGCCGACGAGGTGGTCGCCCAGCTCGACGGCGAGACGGCGGCGAACGTGGTGGACGAGGTGCTCACCGCCGACTTCGCGGTGCTGTTCGTGACCCATGACGTCGCCCTCGCCGATCTGGTCGAGCGCCGCTACGCCCTCGACGACGGCACCTTGCACCGGCGATGACCATCATCGTCGAGGACGTCATCGTCGATCACCGGACCGAGAACGGGATCGTCCGCGCCCTGGAGTGCGAGACGTTGCGCGTCTCGTCGGCTACCAGCCTGGCCATCATGGGCCCGAGCGGGTGCGGCAAGTCGACGCTGCTCGGGCTGCTGGCCGGGCTGGCCCTCCCCACACGGGGTCGGGTCACCATCGACGACGTGGTCGTGTCGGAACGGTCCGAGCGGGACCGCGTCCGCTTCCGCCGCCAGGCGCTCGGGATGGTGTATCAGGCCGACAACCTGCTGCCCCACCTGACGGTGGAGGAGAACGTCGGCCTGCAACTGGCCATCTGTGACCTCAGCCCGATCGACAACCCGGTGCTCGACCCGGCGGTGGTACTACGCCGATTGGGACTCGAGCACCTGGCCCGGCGATTCCCGGATCAGCTCTCGGGCGGACAACGCCAGCGCGTCGCAGTGGCCCGAGCGATCGTCCACCGCCCGACGGTCATCCTGGCCGACGAACCCACCGGAGCGCTCGACGCTGACACGGCGGCAGTCGTGATCGAGCTGCTCGTCGAAGTACAGCGTGAGATCGGCGCCACGCTGGTCGTGGTGACACACGACCCCGACATCGCCGGCCGGGTCGACGAGACGATGCAGCTGGCCCGGCCGACGATCACCGCGGCGCTGTCCCATGCTCATTAGATACGTCCTGGCCGACCTCCTGCGGAATCCCCGCCGAACCCTGTCGACCATGGTGGGCGTCACCTTGGGAGTCGGGCTCTTCTGCGGTGTGCTCTTCTTCGTCGACGGACTGTCGGCATCGATGACCCAACGGGCCGTGGCGCCGCTGGCCATCGACATGCAGCGCATCGCCACCGAGCGGACGGGCGGATCACTCGGTCTCACCCAGTCCTTCGAGCCACCGGGTCGTCTCGCCGCCGGTGCACGGGCCCGGGTCGTGCTGGAGGTGACCAACTCCGGTGACGTGGACGCCAACGAGGTGACCGTGCGCTCGCTTCCGGGCCCCGGGCTCCGCTTCGTCGTCGGATCGGCGGAGATGGACGGCGAGCCCGTCACCGCGATCGATGACAGTCCCTTCGCCCACGGACCGGGAAACACCGGCCTCAACCTGGGGTCGGTCGGACCGGCCACCAGCCATCGCCTCTCGTATCTGGTCGAGGCCGACACCGACGTCGAGCTGACCGACGCTGCGGTGGCCACGTCGCAGTCGACGCGGGAGTCGGTGAACCCGGTCGCGGCCAACGAACCGTCCTCGGTCTCGCTCGCCGAGCTGGCCACACTGGTGGCCGGGGTGGACGGCGTCGCCGACGCCGCCCCGTTGTCACTCGCCGACCTCGGGCCCGACACGCTGAGCGCCGGCGGCGTCGCCGCCGCTGGTCCGGCCAAGATCTTCGGGTTCGACGGTGACTACGCAAGGCGAGACGCCACCATCGACATCGTGGGGGGCGAGCTCACGCCCGACGGAGCAGTCGTGAGTGCCGAGGCCGCCGACGGTGTGGGCGTCGGGGTCGGCGACCGGGTGAGCATCCTGCTCCCCGACGACTCCACGCTGGAACTGCCCGTCACCGGCATCGCCGATCTGTCCCGGTCGCGCTCGCTGTTCTCCAGCCGACGGGGCGGTGACCTCGAGACGTTCATCTACTCCCGCAACTCCGTCGTCGTGTCGCCCGAACGCTTCGCCGACACCGTGCAGCCGGCCTTCGAACGAGCCGCCGCGGCCCGGGGAACCCGGCTGAAGAGCCCACCGATCCGCGAGATCGACATCGCCCTCGACCGTGACCTCCTCCACGCCGACCCGGCCACGGCGGCCACCCAGACCACACGGATTGCGGCCGAGGTCAGCGCCGTGGCGGCCCACCAGGACTATCTGCTGGACAACATCTCCAACACCCTTGCGGTGGCCAGCGACGATGCCCGGGTGGCCAAGCGTCTCTTCGTGTTCCTCGGCGTGCCCGGCGGGTTCCTGGCGGCCATGCTCGCCGCCTATTCGGGCACCGTCCTGGCCGAGGCGCAGCGTCGCGAGCAGGCGACACTGCGCATCCGGGGCGCGAGCCGAGGCCACCTGCTTCGCATGCTGGCCATGCGCACCGCGCTGCTCACCGCGATTGGGTCGGTGGTGGGGCTGGCCATCGGCTATCTGGCGGCCGTCGTGATCCTGGGGCAGGAATCGCTGGCCCGGGCCAGCGCCACCAGCCTGGCCACGTCGGCGGTGCTGGGCACGGTCGGCGGCTGCCTGGCCACCGGAATCGCGCTGTACCTCACGGGGCGTCGATCGATCGACCGGGAGATCAACGAGGACCGTGCCCGTCTTTCGGTGCGACCACCACTGTGGCGGCGGGCCGGGCTCGACGTCATCGGCGTGGCCGTCGTCGCCATCGGCACGCTCGTGGCGCTCGCCACCCACGCCTTCGACGGGGTCCCGGGATCGGTCTACTTCGGCCGGGCCGTCGAGCTGAACCTCGCCCTGCTGGTGCTGCCGGTGGCCGTGTGGATCACCGGCAGCCTGTTGGCTGCCCGCCTGATCGGGAATGCACTCGACCGCAGCCAGCCGAAGTCGTCGGCGTCGGTCGGCCGCCCGCTGACCAGTCTCTTCCGCCTGAGCGTCGGTCGCCGTCCCTGGGCCATCGGCAACGGCGCCATCGTGGTGTCCCTCATCGTCGCTCTGGCCACCAGCCTGGCCGCCTTCACCGCGTCGTACGACGCAGCCAAGGCCGAAGACGCCAGGTACGCCAACGGGGCCGACCTCCGCATCACCCCAAGCCCCACGGCGCCGCGCCCCTACACCATCGACGACGCCGATGTCTTCGCCACCGACGGCGTGGCCGCGACCACGCCGGTCATCTACGGGCTCAGCAACGTGATCCTGCGCAGCGACCGGACATCGGATCCGGCCAACCTGGCCGCGGTGGATCCCGTCTCGTATCCCACCGTCGCCCCGCTCCGTGAGATCCGCTTCACCACGAACGGCGCGGCGACCGCCTTCGACTCCCTCCAACACGACCCCGACGCCATCCTGTTGAGCGAGGACATGGCCGACTTCCTCGAGACCGGGCCGGGCAACACCCTCAACGTCTTGCTGGCCCGCGCCACCGACCAGCAGGTCGAGGTCGAGCTGCACATCGCCGGGGTCTATCAGCGGTTACCCGGCTTCCCCGACGGTGCCGATGCGCTGATGGCCATCGACCGTCACGATGCTGAGGTGCCGACCAAGGCGCCCGACTTCTTCCTGGGCGCCGCAGCCGCCCCCGACGACGCGAGCCTGGATCGAGCCGTGGCGTCCCTGCGGGCGGGCCCCGGGGCAGCCGATGACCTCCAGATCGACACTCGCACCAGCACGCTGGCCAAGGACCAGTCGTCGCTGGCCGCCCTCAACATCTCGGGGCTCGTGGATCTGGACTCCGCGTTCTCGCTGTCGATGGCCGTGGTCACCATCGCCATCTTCGTGTTCGGTCTGTTGCTGTCTCGCCGCCGCGAGTACATCACCCTGCGGGCGCAGGGTCTGGAGTCCCGCACGATCCGGTTGCTCATCACCGCCGAGGCCGGCACCGTCGCGCTCGGCGGGGTGATCTTCGGCGTGCTCGTCGGATCGGCGATGGGCTTCTACTTCGTGAAGGTGCTGCGACCGCTGTTCGTGCTCACCCCGACGTACACGCTGCCCATCGGCGGCCTGGCCGCACCGGTCCTCCTCGTCCTGGCGGCCACCCTCGTCTCGTCTCTGGCCGCGTCCCGGCTGGTGAGCCGACTCGAGCCCACGGAGCTGCTCCGAGACGAATAGCGCGACGAACCTCAGCGTCCGTAGACCGACACGTGACGATCGCTGGTCGCGGTGAAGGGCTCACGGTTCCAGCCCGACCAGCGTTCGTGCCGCTCCAGCCCGCCGATGCGGGCCATCAGGTCGAGCTCAGCGGGCCAGGCGTAGCGTTGCACCACCGGGAACATTCGGATGCCCTCGGGTGACAGCACCACGTGATTCTCCTCCAGCCGTTGGGCCACGGGGTCGTGGCGGGCGACGTCGAGGCGTACCTCGCTCACCCCGACCGCCTCGGCGTCGACGTACTGATCGTCGCGCAGGCGCACCAGCGAGGTGGGGACGTAGGCCTCGACCACGAACACCCCGCCGTCGGTGAGGTGGCGGGCGACGTTCACGAAGCAGCGGACCTGCTCGTCCTGGGTCAGCAGATTGAACAGCGTGTTGAACACCACGAAGATCAGCTTGTACGAGCCGGCGACGTCGACATCGGCGAAGTCGCCGATGGTGACCGACAGATCCTCACCTCCCGGCTTGGCCCGGAGCTTGGCCACCATGGCCGGCGACAGATCGATGCCGTCGACCCGGATGCCACGGGCGGCGAGCGGCAGCGCGACCCGGCCCGTCCCGACGGCCAGTTCCAGCGCCGGTCCCCCATCGGCCAACTCGGCCAGGAGGGTGACGGTTTCGGGCGTGTCGGGCCGGTGATCGACCTCGTCGTAGACCTCGGCGGTGTCCTCGCCGAAGCTGGTGATGGGCTCGTAGTCGTCCATCACCTCGATCTCACTCGCTCGGCAGGGCTCGACGCAATCGATTACGTCCCGATCATTCGATGCCGCGCGCGACCTTCCGGCGGGCTGAGACGTCAGGAGGATCGAAGGGAGATGTCAGAAATGGGTGACCGCATTCGTTCCGTAGGGCTGTTGGTGATCGGTGGCGCGCTCGCCGTGGTGATCGGCGCTGCCGGGGTGATCAGGTTCGACTGGCCGTGGAACATCGCCGACGTGGCCAGCATCGACCGCACCATCGTGGTGGAGGAGCCGGCCCGGATCTTCGAGATCCAGCCCATCAGCCTGGATTGCCGGGCCCGGGTGCACGCCGAGGTGCCGGTGCTTGGCCAACGCGAGCACCGCGTGCTCGGCCAGGTGTACCGCACCGACACGGTCGAGCTCACCGCTGTGGGCGATGTCGATACCTGTGTCGACGCCAGCCAGGTGGAGATCACCGATGGCGCGGACGGCCGCTTCCAGGTGTCGGTGCCGGCCTCGTCGATCGAGTTCGTTCGTCCCCGCGTCGACATGAGCCGAACCGCCCGGTCGGTGCACGTCGACCAGGGCCTGGTGGGCAAGCTCACGGACGTGTTCCCGTGGGTCAGCGACGACAACAACCTGACCAGCTCGGCCTACGCGTTCGCCCAGAGCGTGATCGGCGGCAGCGACTGCATGCAGACGGCCTACCGGACCACCGCCCGCATGATCGAGGAGGCCTACCGCACCGAACTGGCCGCCCAGGGCGGTGACCCGAGCGGGATCTCGGTGAAGATCGAGGGAGTCCCCGACTTCAGCACCGACGAGCAGATCGACCTCGAGGGCATCGACATGGCGGTGGCCGCCGATGGCGCCACGTGCACCGTGGCCGAGGGCGCCATCGGCGTGTCGCCGGTCAGTCCTTCTTGATCAGCTCGCCGAGGGCCACACCGTCGGGGGCCAGCAGGGCCTCGATGCCGGCCTTGTCGACCTCGGCCACGATGATCTCGCCCACCTCGTCGGTGACCGACGCGAACATGCCGAGGTTCTGCATGCTCTCGGCCTGACGATGGTTGTCGTCGGTGGGCGTGAGGTAGTGGATCGACGCGATGTCGTAACGGTGGATCAGGAACAGGTGCAGCAGCGTCATCAACCGCTTGCGCCGCAGCGAGACGTCGGTGTTCTGATCCCGAACCGACAGGATCGAGGTGCCCCGCCGGTCGTGGATCTCGGTGAACACCACGTCGGCCACCGAGTTGCCCGAGCCGTCGAGCACCGCCAGCTCCAACACGTCGGAGCCCGGGGTGTGCGGCCGCAGCGACACCGACAGCTTGTCGTCGATGCCCCAGACGTCGGCCCAGGTGGCCAGCCACGACTCCAGGAGCTTGGGCGGAACCTCGGTCTGCACCAGGTGCTGGAACTGGGTGGAGCCCTTGCCCATGGCCCGGGTGGTGGCGGTGCGGCCGGACGAGCCCATGAGGGCGGCATCGAGGCGGGGACCACCGACGAGGGTCTGAGGGGTCTTGTACGGGGAGTCGACCAGGCGGAACTTCCGCTGCAGGCGGGCCAGAGCGACCATGCCGTCCTCCTGGAGCGAGGCGGCGAACTCCTCGCTGGCCATGCCGTCCACCTGGTGGCCGCCGTAGGTGATGAAGTTGAACACGGCGCCCAACTTGCCCAGCTCGGCCGGGAAATCGCGCATCTCGTCCTCGGTCATGCCCGTGGTGTCCCAGTTGAACGAGGGTGAGAGGTTGTAGGCCAGCATCTTGTCGGGATGCACGGCGTGGATGGCGTCAGCGAACTCCCTGGCGTCGGCCAGGTCGGCTGTCTTGGTCTCCATCCACAGCAGGTCGGCGAACGGGGCCGCGGCCAGCGACTTGGCGATGGCGTACGGGATGCCGCCCCGGATCTGGAAGTAGCCCTCGGGGGTACGAGCCAACTCGGCGTCCCAGGTGATCTCGAGGCCCATCTCGGCCGCTTTGGCCCGGGCGTCGTACCACGAGGCCGTGGCCGAGAAGGCGGCCCACTCGTCGGCGGTCATGGGCAGTTCGGCGCCCTCTTCGGCCCGGAAGGTCATGGCCTCGGCCACGGCTTCGCCCAGGGTCATGAGCCCGGCCGCTTCCTGCCAGGCATCCACGAACCCGTCGGCCGCGGCGTCGAGGGCCTGTTCGGGGGTCAGGTCGCCGGCGGCGACCGCGGCCGCGCCCTGGCTGATGAGATCGGTGATCCCATTGGCCTGGAGCCAGGCCTTCGCCACCGCGGTCTGGGGTTCGGGTACCCGGTAGAGCAGGTGACCGTTCAGCGCCTCCACGCCGGCCTCGTTGAAGCCCTGCAGGATGGCCAGGTACACGTGCTTGTAGGGCGGGACGGACGTGTTGGTCGCGCCCAGCACGAAGGGCTGGTCGCGCTCGTCGCTGGCGCTCTCGAGCAGGGACGCCGCCTCGGCGTCGGTGCGTGCGACGATCAGACCGGCCACACCCATGATGTCGAGCTGGAAGCGGGCCGCGTTGAGCCGCTTGATCTGCTCGTCGGAGGGCACCAGCACCTTGCCGCCCTGGTGACCGCACTTCTTGACGCCCGGCTTCTGATCCTCGATGTGGTAGCCGGGCACACCGGCCTCCACGAAGCGACGCACCAGGTTGCGGACGTGGGCGTCGCCGCCGTGACCGGTGTCGGCATCGGCGATGATCCACGGCATGTAGTTGACGTCGGTCGCGTTCTCCCGCTCGTCGTCGGTCATGCGGGCCCGAGCGAACTGTTGGTTCTTGTCGGCCGCCAGCAGGGCACGAACCAGGCCCGCGGCCTCGTCGGGCACCGCGCTCAGCGGGTAACTGGCCAGGTCGGCACCGGGATCCTCGTGCAGCGAACCCTTGGCCGAGGTGGCCCAGCCGCCCAGGTAGATGCCCTCGATGCCCATGCGCTTCATGGAGCAGGCCTGGCCCGGCGAGTAGGGGCCGAACGTCGTGATGCTCTTGCCCTGGGCGTGGAGCTCGCGCAAACGGGCGTAGAAGCCGTCGGCGGCCAGGCGGGCCACGGTGTAGTCGTGGGGGATGGTGCCCCGCTGCTCGACCACCTGGCGGGCCGAGTAGAGACGAGTGATCTCCGCGAAGCGATCGCTCGCCATCCACGCTGCGGTGGCTTCGACTTCTTCTTCCAGGAAGGACATGACCGGGTACTCCGTTGTTGGCCGTGGTCAGAGGAGGGTATACGCGACAGACTCTGACCATGACGCTGGAGATCTTCCCCGAGGACTGGCAACGGGCCCTGGCCGTGGTGGCTCACCCCGACGACATGGAGTACGGCGCCGCCGCCGCGGTGGCCCGCTGGACCGAACAGGGCAAGGACATCCGCTACCTGCTGGTCACCAAGGGCGAGGCGGGCATCTCGTCGATGCCACCGGCCGAGGTCGGCCCGCTGCGCATGGACGAGCAGCGCCGCAGCTGTGCGGCGGTGGGAGTCACCGACGTGACGTTTCTGGAGCACCCTGACGGCCTGGTGGAGCCGTCCATCGAGCTGCGCCGGGAGTTGGCTCGCGAGATCCGGCGCCACCAGCCCGAAGTACTGCTGTCCGTCAACTTCCGCGACAGCTGGGGGGGACCCAGCTGGAACCACGTCGACCATCGGGCCGTGGGGGTGGCCCTGCTCGATGCGTCACGGGACGCGGCCAACCCGTGGTTGTTCGCCGAGGAGGGCGACGCCTGGGACGGCTGTCGGATCGTGGCGTTCAGCGGGTCGCCCCAGCCCACCCACGGGGTCGACGTCACCGATCACCTCGAATCGGGCATCGCCTCGCTGCTGTGCCACGAGACCTACCTGGCCAACCTGGGGGGTGACATGGCCAACGCCGGTGATTTCCTGCGCGAGGGAGCGGCGGCCAACGGCCCCCGCATCGGCGTGGAGCTGGCCGCCACCTTCGAGGTCATCGGGGGATAGCGGTCGGTTCGGTCAAGGGGCGCACCCGGATGGACGATCCTGGTGAGATGAGCGACCGTCGACACGCTCCCATCGTGCAGGAGCTGAACGGCATCGAGGGCATCGACATCGCGTGCCTGCCGGACCTCGATGTGCACGCGCTCGATCGGGCCACGGCCGAGAAGGCCCGCGACGTGCTGCTGCGGTGCATCCCGTGGTCACCGACGTGGGAGACGGATCGGATCCTCGTGCAGATGGTCGGCCAGGTCGGCGGCGACGCCGCAACCACGGCACGGCTGGGCGAGCTGTTCGTCAATGCCGAACGACCGTGGATGCTCGACGCCCCGCAGGACACCCGGCCCGAGTATCTGGATCAGGAACGTCACAACGTGGCCGCATCGGGACTGGTCGAGACGCTGACGGCCGGCACCTTCGATCTGATCGCACCGCTCATCGCCTACCGCGAGTTCTCGGCACGAGCGCGGGGATCACTGTGCGCGGCCATCCCGAAGTGCCGGGAGCGGGTCCGAGCGGTGGGGCTGATGATGCGGCTGCTGGAGGAGGATCTGACCATCCGCCTCTACGCCATCTGGGCCCTGCGCCTGCTGCGAGCCACCGAGGCCCGAGGTGTCGTCGAGAGCTTCGCCGACGACGACGACGAGGCGGTGCGCAAGGAGGTGACCATCACCCTGGCCCGCTTCGATCGGATCGACGAACGAAGCTGACTCAGCGAGCCGGCACCAGCTCGATGCGATTGCCGAAGGGATCGTCGCAGAAGCGCTGGATCCGCCCGTCGATCGGATCGCCGGTGCGCACGGCGTGGCCGCTGTCCTCCAACCGTTCGATCAGGGCATCGAGATCGTCCACCAGCAGCGCCGGATGGGCCTTGCGGGCCGGCCGGAAGTCGGCCTCGACGCCCAGGTGCAGGGCCACGCCGGGGGCCTCGAACCAGCAGCCGCCCCGGGACGCCTGGGGCTCGGGCTTGGGCACCCGCGTGAGGCCCAAGACGCCGGCATAGAACGCCTCGGCCGTCTCCTCCTCGCCGGCCGGCATGGCCAGCTGCACATGATCGAAACCCCGGATGGTCATGGGGCGAGGTTACGGCGCGAAGGCGAACCCGACGTCCGCAGGGGGCTGGTCGGCACAGGACGATGCGCCCCAGACCAACAGCTCGGTGCCGGTCCACTCCCCCACGGCGTGGCACCGATCGCCCAGGAGCAGCCGACATGTTCCACCAAGCCCTCCTCGGCGAAGTCCGCCGCATCGTCTTCGACACCAACAACGTCACCATCGACATGGGCCGCAAAGCACGCCTCTACACCGGCAACGCCCGCCACGCCATCCTCGTCCACCACCACCCACCCCACCTGCCACCTCC
>Ga0224505_10001042_pt1 | contig 18296 bp, 9 predicted proteins | sample SF_Jan12_sed_USG_FD_169102 | JGI IMG/M metagenome (GOLD analysis project Ga0224505, IMG submission 169102) | Sediment microbial communities from San Francisco Bay, California, United States - SF_Jan12_sed_USGS_4_1 | ecosystem: Environmental > Aquatic > Marine > Sediment | place: USA: California... | reverse complement strand
GATGGCAGTGCCTGGAACATTGCGCGATTCGGCGAGGTCAACTACGTGCTGACCGGTGGCAGTCTGAGTGACCAGATCACAGCAGATCTGGGGAACGATCAGTTGTTTGGCGGCGGTGGCAATGATGTGCTGCAGGGCGACAAGGGGCAGGATCTCTTGGACGGCGGCGCTGGGGATGACGAACTCCAAGGGGGAGAGGGCGATGATGTCCTCTATGGTGGCCTCGGAAACGATGTGTTGGTGGGAACCGGCGCGCTGGCGGACGAAATTGGGAACGACTACCTGGACGGGGGAGAGGGGCTTGATATCTTGCTTGGGGGGTCCGGCAATGATCAGCTGATCGGCGGAGCCGGGGACGATCAGTTGTCCGGCGAAGGGATCCTGGTCGATGGTGCGGCCTGGACCAGCACCGGCAATGATTATCTCGATGGTGGAGACGGCCACGATGGCCTGGCGGGTTTTGCGGGCGACGATATTCTACTGGGTGGTCTCGGTGACGATCTACTGAGCGGTGACAATCTGTTGAACGCGACTTTGCCTTGGAATCCCGCCGTGGACGGCAAAGACTTTTTGGATGGCGGTGCAGGGAATGATCGACTGTTCGGCGGCGGGAAGGACGACGTCCTCCTGGGCAGCGATGGGGCGGACGAGCTCTGGGGTGACGATCAACAAGTCGGTGTGATTCAGGAAGGGAACGATTGGCTGGAAGGTGGTGTAGGGAATGATCAGCTTGTAGGCGGCGGGGGCAAGGATGCGCTCTTCGGCGGGGAGGGCGACGACCTGCTTGTCGGCGACTATGCCAACAATCCAACACTCGGGTTCGACGACACCCTTGACGGTGGCGCTGGGGTGGACGAACTGCATGGGGGCGGTGGGAATGATCTGCTCGATGGCGGAAGCGGAAATGACCGCCTCTTTGGTCAGGAGGGAAACGATCAGCTCTATGGGGGGATCGGAGATGACCATCTCCAAGGCGGCAACGGCGACGATGTGCTTGTCGGTGAAGCCGGTGTGGATGTTCTCGCCGGACAGGAGGGGGACGATCAATTGTTCGGCGAGGACGGAAATGACGAGCTGCAAGGCGGGGCAGGACAGGATCTACTTGTTGGCGGGCTGGGCAATGACCTGCTCCTCGGTGGGGACGGGAACGATACCTTGTTTGGTGAGGAGGGAGACGATCAATTAAGCGGCGGTGCAGGGCTCGATCAACTGGTTGGAGGAGTAGGAAACGACTTACTCCTCGGCGACGGCGCGAACGATACCTTGTTCGGTGGAGAGGGGAACGATCAACTGCAAGGCGGTGACGGCAACGATACCCTGCTCGGCGAAGCTGGGATGGATGTGCTCTTTGGTGAAGCAGGGGACGACACCCTGTGGGGTGATGACGGCGATGATCAGCTTGCAGGAGAAGCCGGCAACGATATGCTCATTGGCGGGACCGGTAATGATCTGCTCCTTGGTGGGGGAGGCCGGGATTTCTATCATGTCGGGATGGGAGAGGGCGCCGACGTGATTACCGATAACGCCGGGGAAGGCAATCGTGTCGTGTTTGATGTAGGGGTCACGCCTGAGGACTTGCATGTCGGGCTCGCTCCCACTGCGCTGGTCATTCAAATTGGATCTGGCGGAGACCAAGTGGCCATTACTGGCTTTAGTGCCAACGACGCGCTGGCGCCCTCTGCGATTACCGATTATCAATTTGCCGACGGGACAATCGTCACCCATGCTGACCTCGTCGCACGGGGGTTAGGCATTGATCCAATCTTGTTGGCCAATGCCACAGTCACCGGCCGTGTGATAGCCGGTGGGACCGGTGGTGATCCGCTCAATGGCACGAGTCTCAATGACCTCTTGCATGGCGGCGCCGGGAACGATTCGCTGTCAGGAGGCTCAGGAGCTGACACCTTGATCGGTGGCACGGGTGACGATCAGATCGACGGCGGCAGCGGGAACGACACCTATGTGTACCGCGTAGGAGATGGTCTTGATGTCGTGGTCGATACCGCCGTGGTGGGCGAGGGCAATGTGCTCTCGTTCGGTCCGGGCATCGCCTCGACCGACCTACGGCTGATGGTCAAAGGCTCCTCCGTCGTCGTGGGGACAGGCGATCCGACGCAAGGCGTTCTGCTCGGGAATACGCGCCGGAACAGTATCACCGGCACGCACGATATCGATCGTTTCCAGACTGCGGATGGCACAGTGCTGAGCTATTCCGATCTGTTGGTGAAGGGTATCGATATTGTGGGCACGGCGGGCGAGGATCGCTTATTTGGGACCAGCATCGGTGACCGGTTTCTAGGCAAAGCTGGGAACGATCAATTGTTCGGCGGAGCGGGGCATGATCAATATCGGTTCAACCTCGGTGATGGCATCGACACGATTGTCGATACGGCATCGGTGGCTGAAGGAAATGAGGTCAGCTTTGGCGCAGACATTGCGTCGTCGATGCTGACGCTGAGCCTCGTGCAAGACTCCATCAACTCCTCGACGGGCCAGGACCTCGTCATCCGCATTGGCAGCGGTGGGGATCAACTGTGGCTCACCGGCCTCGATCGTGACAATGTTTTGGGACCGCGCGCCGTGGAGACCTTCCGGTTCACAGACGGCACCAGTCTCAGCTACGCCCAACTCCTGGAGCGTGGGATTGAGATCGGCGGCACGTCCGGAGGCGAGACCTTAACCGGGACGAATGTCAACGATCGGTTCGTCGGCGGGGAGGGCAATGACCAGTTGGAAGGCAAGGGTGGTGATGATCGGTATGTCTTCGGAAGAGGGGCAGGGCAGGACACGATTGTGGATCGAACGGGCGCGTTGGACAGGATTGAATGGGCCGCCGATGTGTTACCCAGCGAGGTGGCGATCACTCGATCGGGCCACGATCTGGTGCTGACGATTACCGGTACAGCGGATCGGGTGACTGTCTCGGAATTCTTTTTGGCGGATACCTTCCGGATCGAGACGGTGCGGTTTGCCGATGGGACGGTCTGGGATGTGGCCTTTCTGGCCGAGGCGGTACAACACCGTGTTACCGGTACAGCGGGTCCTGATGTGCTTGATGGGACTGCCGCCGACGATCTGCTCATGGGCTTCGCTGGTGACGACCAACTGACGGGACTGGCAGGCGACGATTATCTTGATGGTGGGACGGGCATCGATACGATGGTCGGAGATCTCGGTGACGATGTCTATGTGGTGGATGCCATAGGCGATGAGGTCATGGAGAACCTGGACGAAGGTATCGATGCCGTGCAAAGTTCCGTCTCGCATACTCTCGGGCAGAACGTTGAAAACCTAACCTTGACTGGTCTCGGCGCCATCGGCGGGACCGGCAATGTACTGGACAACATCCTCACTGGCAACAGCGCTGCGAACATCCTTGCCGGTGGGGCCGGCAACGACACCTATGTGATCGGCATGGGCGATACGGTGGTGGAACAGGCGAACGAAGGTCTCGACACCGTGCAGAGTGACCAGAGCTACGCCCTCGGCATCCATGTCGAGTACCTTACACTCACCGGCGTGGCGGCCCTCCAGGGGACCGGCAATGCACTAGACAATGTGCTGACCGGCAACGGGTCGATGAGTTTCTTGGCCGGTGGAGCCGGCAACGATACGTACGTGCTGAAGGGGCTGGAAATCGTGACCGAGTCGGCCGGGCAAGGGATTGATACGGTCATGACGGCACAGAGCTATCAGCTGGGCTCCCACGTGGAGCATCTCACCCTGCTCGATTCGGATCGCTCGCTCATCGGGAATCGGTTGTCACCGGTGTCGATCGACGCTATCGGCAACGAGCTTGAAAATACGCTGACGGGCAATCGCGGTGTGAATCGGTTGGATGGTGGGGTGGGTGCCGATGTGATGCGTGGAAAGGCCGGGAACGACACCTACGTGGTCGACGATGCAGGGGACGTCGTCGTCGAAACGACGGTGGCAGGCATCGATACGGTTGAAAGCGCGATCAGCTATACGCTGACTGATCACGTGGAGGATTTGTTGCTTACGGGGATGGGGGCCACGTCCGGGACCGGCAATCAACTCGACAATCGGATCGTCGGCAATAGTGCGGGCAACGTACTTGATGGAGCCGGAGGCAATGATCGCCTCGAAGGTGGAGCGGGAGGCGACACCTATCTGTTCGGTCATGGGTCTGGGTGGGATCGGGTCATTGATTCCGGTGTCGGAGATGTCATTCAGTTGAAGGCGGGGATTACACCGAATGATATTGCCGCTGCTCAGTACGTCCATTCCGGAAACTTCCAGCCGAATGGATTGGTTCTAGGCATTCTCGGCTCGACCGATGCCCTCTATATACAGAGCTATTTTCACATGAGCGTGTCTCCTCTGATCAGGTTTGACGATGGGACGACCTGGGATCTCGCGGCCGTTAACCAACGCATGGTGAGCGGCCCGTCTTTCGTCAGTCCAGATTGGAGAAACGTGGTCACTGTTCGGGAATCGGCCACCACGATTCTGGGAACCGCTGGAAACGACTTGCTGAGTGGCACCGCCGGTCTTGACGTCTTTTTCTCTTCTCCTGGGAGCGACACGTTGATTGGTGGTGCCGGTGATGATCGCTATTCGATTGATGCGAGTGGTGACGAGAGCATTATTGAGGAGATTGGTGGGGGAGTGGATACCATCACGGGGGATATACCTGATGGATATGTTCTGCCGGACAACATCGAGCAGGCCGAGTTTTTCGGTCGAGTGATGACTGGCAACTCTCTCGACAACGTGATCACGGCAGGACCCGCCTCCAATACATTGGATGGAGGTCATGGGAATGATGTGCTGATCGGTGGGTTCTTGCGTTCCACGCCGGTGAGCTGGGACGATTCCGGTAGCGATATTCTCATCGGTGGTGACGGTGATGATACGCTCATTCCGGTCGGCGGGGTCTACCATTCATCAGGCTTGATCACCCCAATCACGAATGCGGCGATCATCAAGGCGGATGATGTGTTAGTGGGTGGGCGGGGAGATGACACCTATATCATCTATCATGCGGACGAGATGGTTATTGAACGGGTTGGCGAAGGGACCGACAGGGTCCGTAGTGCAGTGACCTATACCCTTCCGGGAAACGTCGAGAATCTGGAATTGTTGGATTCCAGCATCCCCGGATCGCCGAATGGAACGGGGAATGAATTGGACAACTTCATTCAGGGGAATAGCCTCGCGAATGTTTTACAGGGTGAGGCGGGGAACGACACGCTGCATGGCGGCCTTGACGATGATGTGTTGCAGGGCGGCACCGGCCACGATACCTATCTCTTCAAACTCGGCGATGGTATCGACACGATTGAGGATGCTGCAGTGGTCGGTGAAGGAAATCGGATTCAGTTCGGAGTGGGCATCAGCCGGAACGATCTCACGGTCACACATGATGAAGCCGCACGGACGCTCATCATTCAAGTGGGCGCAGGTGGGACAGACCGGCTGGTGCTGAACAATTTTGATCTGGCCGGTGTGAATGGTACGGCGGTCGTTGAGACTCTGGCCTTCGCGGACGGCACCACGACGAGTCTTGCCGGTTTCTTCGGACCGACCGTCACAGAAGGGAATGACACGATCACGACCGGAGCGGGGGACGACGTGATCAGCGCGCTCGGTGGCGCCGACATCGTGGATGCCGGTGCCGGCAACGACATCATCGCCGGTGGAATCGGGAATGATACGCTCACTGGCGGCCCTGGCGACGACACCTATATCTATGATCTTGGTGACGGCATCGACACGATCACTGATGCGAGTGTGTCTGGAGAAGAGAATACCCTTCAATTCGGGCCTGGGATTAGTCCGAACGATGTAACTTTGGATGTGGGATCTTTTCTGATCCGAGTCGGCACGACCGGTGGCGCGCTTCACCTCTCCAGTTTCGATCCAGATGATGTGTTCGGGCCGCGCACGATCGAAACCTTCCGATTCGCCGATGGGACAGTTCTGTCTTACGACCAGCTTGTTCAACGTGGGTTTGATCTGATGGGGACAGACGGCAGCGATTCCATTACCGGCACCAACGTCGTGGATCGGATCACGGCTCTCGCGGGGGACGATATGTTGGTTGGCGGGCGTGGTGCCGATCACCTGCAGGGTGGTGTGGGCCACGATACCTACATCTTCAACATTGGCGACGGCGTTGACACTATCGACGATGTGGTGCTGCCCGGCGCAGGGAATCGAATTCAATTCGGGGCTGGAATCAGTCAGAGCGACTTGAGCTTTGTCCAAGATGAAGCTGCTCGAACTCTGACCATCCAAGTAGGGACCAGGGGGACCGATCGACTGGTGCTTGCCAATTTTGATCCTCGTGGCGCCAACGGTTCCCTGGTGGTCTCAGCGCTGGAGTTCGCCGATGGGAATGTGGTGAACCTGATTGACCTCTACCCTCCGAACCAGGCACCGATGGTTGCTGTTCCAGTGTTGGATCAGACCGCCGCCGAAGATTCATTCTTTACCTTTACGGTTCCCGCTACGACGTTCATCGATGCCGATGTGAGTCATGGAGATGCTCTCGCATATGGTGCATCTCTCGCCGGCGGCAGCCCATTTCCGGCGTGGCTGAGCTTTGATCCGATCACCCGGACGTTTGCGGGAACTCCAAGCCCCGGCGATGCCGGCGTGCTGCAGGTCACGGTGATCGCGACGGACACCAAGGGCGCGAGCACGACTGATCAGTTTGCGTTGACGGTATCGGGACCGCTTCCCCAAATCCTGACTGGTACAGCGGGCAACGACATCCTGACGGGTGGACGGGGAGACGACACTCTCAGTGGGTTGGCTGGAAACGATCTCTTGAATGGTGGGCAAGGGAACGACATGCTCGATGGAGGGACGGGAGTTGATACGATGCAGGGCGGAACGGGCAACGATACCTATACGGTTGATATGCCTGGTGACGTCGTCACCGAGTTCGTCAATGAAGGTATCGACACCGTGCACAGTAGTATGACCTATACCCTTGGTGCCAATATCGAGAATCTCACCTTGACCGGCACGGCAGCGATCAACGGGACCGGAAATGCCTTGAACAACGTGCTCCTGGGCAACAGTGCGAGCAATACCTTGATTGGTGGAGCCGGTCATGATCAGCTCAATGGCGGTCTCGGAAACGATGTGATGATCGGTGGGGTAGGCGATGATACCTATGTCGTGGATCGAGCGGGCGATGTGGCGACTGAGCTAGCTGCACAAGGGAGCGATACGGTGGAAAGCAGCATCATCTACGTTCTCGGGCCAAACCTGGAACATCTGATCCTCACCGGCTCGGCTCATATCAACGGTACGGGGAACTCAGCCCATAACGTGTTGTTGGGCAACAGTGGCAACAATATTTTAGACGCCGGTTCTGGCGATGATACGCTGGACGGTGGGATGGGGCATGATGCCCTCTTTGGAGGGAGTGGTCACGACAGGCTCTTTGGTGGGGTGGGAGACGACAACCTCAACGCAGGGAGTGGAAACGATTTCCTGAACGGCGGAACCGGTCATGATCGGCTCGACGGTGGGTCGGGTGACGATCGATTGTTGGGCGGTGCCGGCAACGATCAGCTCATGGGCGGCAGCGGGGCCGATCAACTCATCGGTGGGCTCGGCAATGACACGTTGGTCGGCAATTCAGGGAACGACACCTACCAGTTTGCACGAGGGGATGGTCAGGACACCATTCAGGATGTCGATGCGTTCGCAGGCAACCAAGACCGTGCTCTATTTGAGACGACCATCAATCCCCTTGATCTTGTCCTTAGCCGCCAGGCGAATGACCTCCGGCTTGCGATTCACGGCTCGGCAGATCAGGTCACGGTAAAAGATTGGTATCTCGGAAGGACGAATCACATTGAGGCGATTCAAGCAGGCAATGGAGAGATCCTGCTCAGCACACAGGTCGACCAACTGATTCAGGCCATGGCAGCGTTCTCCCAGCAATCCGGTCTTACGTGGGATCAAGCTATCGATCAGCGCCCGCAGGATGTGCAGACGGTACTCGCCGCAAGCTGGCAGTAGATGGTGAGGAGGATAGGCTCAGGGCTCAGACGGCCGCGCTAGTCGCTGGGCGGCTCGAAATGTCCGGAGGGGCGTTGTTGCCAGGGCACAGTCGCTTGATGCGATTGTTTGACTAGACTCCGCAGGCTCATCTCAGCGGCCCGCAAGAGTTTGGGTTCACCGGCTTGCATGAGCGTGGTCAAGAGGACATAGAGTGATCGATCGGCGTGAGATCCAGCCAAGATCCGATCGGTCACCGGATCAATCTGCGAGGTATCCGGCTCCTCATCCTCTGCTGAATCAGTGAAGAGCCATTTAAAGGATTGGGGGTTGTCGAACAGCCAAGAAGGCGGAATGCAAAACGCGGAGGCAAGAGCTTCAAGTGTACTCGTTGTGGGATCGGCCTGATCCGCTTCGATTTGTTCAAGGAGCGTGGTTGGAATTCCTGCCACGTCTGATAACGACTCGATCGATTGGTTTCTGGCGAGTCTCCAGCCCTGGATAAATAGCCCTATCGACATAAGGCCATGATACACAATGAAAGGTTGAGCTTCAATTAAATCATGCGATAAATTGACATTTATTTATTAAAATCAATGTGTTATGATCCATTTCCAGTGCGGGCGTGAAATCGGTATAATACCGACACAAGTTTCATCGTGTAGAAGGAGGTGGGGGCGTATGTTAGGAACCGATATTCGTGGCATCATGGCTGAGGAAGAAGAGGTCCAGCGCCGACAAGAGGCGCTCAAGTCGCTCATGACGATGCGGTCCAAGCAGCTTCGAGAGTCCTTGGATGATCGAATCAAGCGTGCCAGGAGCAGCGGGGATTGGACACAGTTGTCCAAGGCGGAATGTGCGAATTTGCATAAGCAGGAAAGGGCCCACCTGCAGTCTCAGCTTGAACAGTTACAGTTTGAACAGACTCGGACTCGGGGAAAGCTGACAGCCTTGAAACGTGCCAAGGCGAGGGCGCAACGTATCCGCGCTGCTGAAGCGGCTTCTGAACGAAGGCGTCGTTGATTACCCACTCCAGCCGTCTTGATCGTATGTGTTTCAGTGCGATGAACGGTCTCTAGGTGGCTGTCGTGCTGCAGCCACCGGTTCTCACTCGTGCAGGGGCCTCGCGGATTCGACAGCTGCTTCGCGATACGAAGGCCAGATCGAGAGAAGGTGCCTTCGTCCTTGAAGGAAGCAAGTCCTGTCGTGATCTCATTCACCAGTCTCCACAGGCCATTCTCAGTCTGATTGTCTCGCCGCGCTTTCTCTGTATGGAGACCGAGGCAGATCGAAGGGCGCGCGCGCAACTGCCTGCGTCCCAGTTCCTGTGTCCGGACGCCGACTTTGATAGGCTGACTGATGTTGAGATGCCGCAAGGGATATTAGCCGTCGTTCGACAACCTCGGTGGGATGAAGCCCATGTGCTCAAACAGTCGTGCGTACTTGGCCTGTATGGGGATCGGCTACAAGATCCAGCGAACGTGGGCGCGATCATTCGGACAGCTGCGGCGCTGAATTTGTCCGGAGTGTGGTTAAGCGCCGATTCCGCCGATCATTTTGCTCCCAAGGTGGTTCGTGCCACGGCCGGCACCATCCTGAGCCTTCCAGTTTTTCACGCGTGGGATTGGCGGGCATTCTCCTCGTATGGGTGTGACATCTATGCGGCGGTCCTGGCTTCGACTGATCGAGTCCCCATCAGGAAGATTCGAACAAGACCCAGCCGCCTCATGATTGCGGTCGGAAACGAGGGAGCAGGGTTGGCCCAGGACATCGTGAAGGCGTCTCGCGTGAGGTTTTCCATTCCACTGGCCGAGGGGGTGGAGTCGTTGAATGTCGCGGCGACCGCGGCGATTTCGGCATTCTACTTCAGCGGATTGCGGCTCGACTCCGATGGCGGATCCAGGGGATCAGGCCATTCAGCATAGATGTTTGAAATTAAACGACGTTCGGCCTACTATGAGGTGCAGTTCATGCGATTCAGGCTGGAGATGAGAATGGGGGTCAGGTTCGTGTTGGTGTGTGCAATCAGTCTTGGGTGTGGCGTGGCCACGGCCTCTGCACAATCCGATGGGCAGTTATACAGTCTCGACATGATCGTGGATCTGGCTTTGGCGAAAAATCCCTTAGTTTCCTCTGCAGAAGGAGTGATTGAACAGCAGAAGGGACAACAGACGGCGGCTGGCGCCTACCCGAACCCCACCGTCGGAGGCGCCGGTGGACATGGGAGTCTTCGAGATACGGGTCGGGCGGGTATTGGGCCGCTTCTCGATCGCCAATCACTCGCAGAATACAATGTGACGGTCGGACAACCGGTTGAATGGCCGGCGCTACGGGCTGCGCGGCAACGAGTGGCGGATCTTGGCTTAGCGACGGCCAACGTGGGTATGCTGGAGACGCGATTGACCTTGGCGTCACAAGTCAAGGTGGCATTCTACGATCTGTTGCTGGCTCAAAATGATGCTGATTTAGCGCGCCAGAATCTTGATACCGTCGAAGGCGTGGCTAGGATCGTGAGGGCGCGGGTCAAGTCTGGCGAAGCGCCTCAATTTGAATCCATCAAGGCAGAGGTGGAAGTCTTGAAGGCGCGGCAGCAACTCGCGCGTGCGGATAATCTGGTTCGGATCAACCGCGTGGCCGTCGACACCTTGACTGGTGGTGCGCTTGGGCCATCCTATCTGGCCTATGGCGAATTCAGGAGACTCCCTCGTGACCTCCAGATCGACGGACTCATGACTCGTATGATGGAACAGCATCCAACGATCCAGCGCCTGCTCAAGTCCGTCGAACAATCGGACTGGAAGATTGAATTCGAACGGCAGGCACGGGTGCCGACTGTGACCGTGAACGGGAGCTATTGGCGAGAAATGGGGCGGGAAGCCTTTCAAGGAGGGCTCTCGATTCCGGTGCCCCTCTGGTACCGGCGTCAGGGAGAAATCGCCTCATCGTTAGGGGTGAAACGCCGAGAAGAAGCCGAGCTGCTTCGGACCCGCAATGAACTCGGGCGAGCCGTGTATCAACATTTTCAGGATGTCCGCACCACTGCGGAGTTGATCGAGGTGTTCGATAAAGGGTTGCTGAAGCAGGCGCAGGAGGCACTGAGGTTGGCTCAGTTCAGTTTTCAACAAGGGGCGTCAAGTCTGCTGGAAGTCCTCGATGCGCAGCGCGTGCAGCGACAGATCTTACTGGACTATGCGCTGGCGCGGCGTGACCTCTCCGTCTCGCTGGCCCGGCTGGAGCAAGCCGTAGGGGTGGCGCTGTGAAGGCCCTATTCGGTTCACGACGAGCTTCATGGAGGTGTCTCAGCCGAGGTATGTCCGGTCTTCTGTTCGGTTTGATGGTGCTGGAATCAGGCTGCGATGGCACGCCGAGCGATGTAGTGGCGAGTAAGTCGCCCGTCGCAGTGTCAACGCCTGGCCGCATCACGCTGTCGGCGGAGGAGTCGTCGCGGGTAGGCCTGGTTGTCCAGCCGGTCGCGCGCAGTGATTTTCGAACGCACCGGGACTTCCCCGCCATCGTGCAACCCAATCAACGGAACATGGCGGAAATCACTGCGTTGGTTCGAGGGCGAGTGGTCGAGGTGTACGGCGAGCTAGGCCAGGAGGTCAAAGGAAATGCCCCGCTGGCGATCCTGTACAGCAGCGATCTGGGGCTTGCCCAATCGGCCTATCTCAAGGCCAAGGCCAAGCTTCACGTTGCGGAGCAGGCATTCAACCGTGCGCAATTCCTCCTCCAAGAGCAGGTAATCGGCGAGGCGGAATTGCAGCGCCGCCAGGCAGAGTTGCTGAGTAGCCAGGCCGAGGCCAATGAATCGCACGACCGGCTCAAGCTGCTTGGCATGAATGACGAAGAATTCAGGCGTCTTGAGAGCAGCCGGAAGATCCGTTCGGTCGTGCCGATCGTGGCTCCCTTTGCCGGCCGGATCATCGGGCGCAAGTTGACACGAGGCGAGGTCGTCGAGACGACCGATAATCTATTCGTGATCGCTGATCTTTCGGAAGTCTGGGTGCAAGCGAATATTCCCGAAAAGGATATCTCCTTCGCCCATTCCATCCATGCATCCGGAGACAGGCAAGTTGAAGTGCGGATCAACGCCTATCCCAAGGAGGTCTTTCACGGGACGATCACCTATGTCGGTGATGTGCTCGATCCTGTGACACGTACCATGCAGCTCAGGATTGAGTTGCCGAATCAAGATGGGCGGTTCAAACCGGAAATGTTCGCCACGATTCGACTCTTTTCCGAAGCCCAGCCTGATCAATTGTCGGTGCCGGAGGCCGCGTTGCAACGCGATCAAGGACGCACCTTCGTCTTCGTTCAACGCAGCCCGAACGAGTATGAGTTGCGGGAAGTGCACGTCGGTGAATCCAATGGGACCGTGACGGCCATCCTCGGCGGCCTGAACGAAGGCGAACCGGTTGTGACACATGGTGCCTTTGTTTTGAAGTCCGAGTTATTGAAGAAACCCGTCTGATGGTTTCCCGTCTTCTGGACATCTCCCTCCGCCAGCGGCTCCTTATCATTATCTGTTCGATCATGATCGGCGCCGGCGGGATCTATGCTTTTCGGACCATTCCGATCGACGCCTTTCCCGACGTGACCAGCGTGCTGGTCCAGGTCGTCACGAAGGCACCGGGGCTCTCTCCCGCCGAAGTCGAACGCTTGGTGACCTATCCGATCGAGCTGCAGCTCACGGGTGTGCCGTCTCTCACGGAAATGCGCTCCCTCACGAAAGTCGGTCTCTCGCTCATCACCATCGTATTTGATGACTCCATGGATGTGAACCTGGCCCGCCAACTGGTGCTCGAGCGATTGCTCGAAGTGGAGGAACAGCTTCCTCCAGGGGCCAAGCCGATGCTGGTGCCGAACAGTACAGGATTGGGAGAGGTATTCCAGTATTACTTGGAGGCTCCTCACGGAGCTGCGGTTGATAGTGAAGCCGAACACCAAAGCCTGATTGTACAGCGGACGATTCAAGATTGGATCATTCGCCCCCTTCTGAAGAGCACGCCGGAGGTCATCGATATCAATTCAATGGGCGGGTACGTCAAACAGTATCAGGTGTTGGTCGAACCAGGCCTGCTGCGGAAATACGGTCTGACGCTTCGTGAGGTGTTCGATGCGGTGGCGAGAAATAACGCCAACGCCGGCGGGAATATCCTCGAAAAACATGATGAGAAATACATCGTGCGAGGAATTGGACTGATCCGCTCGCTTCAGGATATCGAGCGGATCGTGGTTAAGGAAACCGGTGGCACGCCGGTCTATATCTCTGACGTGGCCCAAGTGGTGATCGACCATGCGGTGCGTCATGGCGCCACGGTGCTGAACGGGGATCGCGAGGTGGTCAGTGGCATCGTGCTGATGTTGCGTGGAGGCAACGCTCGGGATGTCGTCGAGGGGATCAAGACTCGTATTGAGGACATCCATGCGAAGCATCTGTTGCCGGATGGATTGCGCATTGTGCCGTTTTACGACCGTATCGAACTGATCACTGAAGCATTGAATACGGTGTACAAATCGTTGGCTGAAGGTGTGGTGCTTGTGGTTGTGGTGTTGTTTCTGTTTCTTGGGAATATTCGCAGTGCGCTGATCGTCGTCGGCACACTGGTGTTGGCGCCGCTGGCCACATTTATCGTCATGGGGCAAATCGGGCTGACCGCAAATCTGATGTCGCTGGGAGGGCTGGCGATCGCGATCGGCATGATCGTGGATGGGTCGGTTGTCGTCGTTGAAAACGTGTATCGCCATCTGTCGCACCATTCTGCTGCCGCAATACCGAGGCTTCAGCTGGTGACGCAAGCGGTGAAGGAAGTCGGACAGCCGGTCGTCTTCGGGATTCTGATCATTATCTTGGTGTTTCTCCCTCTCTTGTCCCTTCAGGGGATGGAAGGCAAAATGTTCAAACCGCTTGCCTATACCATCATGATCGCGCTGTTGGTGTCTCTCGTCTTGTCGCTGACGCTGTCACCGGTGCTCTGTTCGCTGGCCTTGAGGCAAGGCAGTGAAGAAGATCCTTGGATCGTCCGATTGGCCAAGCGTCTCTATGCGCCGACCCTTCGATGGGCACTTGGGCACCGGACGGTCGTCTTGATACTGGCGATGAGTGCATTGGTTGGCGCGCTTGCGTTGGTACCCTCATTAGGCACCGAATTTATCCCTACTCTTAACGAGGGTACAGTGGCCCCTCAGACTATTCGGCTTCCCGGTGTGTCGCTTCCCGCGTCCATCGAGATCGAGAAGCGCATGCAGCAGGCGATCATGGAGTTTCCAGAAGTGGAGATGGTCGTCTCGAAAATCGGTCGCACGGAATTGGGAAACGATCCACAGGAACCGAATGAAAGTGATCCGGTGGTTCGCTTGAAGCCGCTGGATCAGTGGACCACGGCCAAGACGATGCCGGAGTTGATGCAGAAGTTTCGTGAGCGGTTGGCGGGAGTCTCCGGGGCGACATTCCTGATCAGCCAACCGATCCAGCAGCGCGTCGACGAATTGATCTCCGGCGTGCGCACGGAAGCCACGGTGAAACTGTTCGGTGACGATCTGGAGACACTGCGGAACAAAGCCCAGGAGATCGCCGAGGTGCTCGAAACCGTGCGAGGGGTCCGAGATATCAAAGTTGAACAATTATTCGGCCAACCGTACCTCACGATTGATATCGATCGCAGCAAGATCGCGCGGCATGGGATCAATGTGGCCGATGTGCGGGAGATCATCACCACCGCCATTGGTGGGGACGTCGCGACGCGCGTCTACGAAGGCCAGCAACGGTTCGATCTGGTGGTGCGATTCCCGGAACGGTACCGGGACAGTGTCGAAGCGATCAGTAATATTCGGGTCAGCGATCATGCGGGCGCACTAATTCCATTGGCGGATCTTGGCACCGTACAGTTGGAGGAGGGGCCTGGGCGCATCAGTCGAGAGCAGCTGCAACGGTACGTATCGATCGGGTTCAATACGCTAGGGCGAGACATCGGCGGGTTGGTTGGAGAAGCGCAGCAGAAAATTTCCGAACGCGTCATACTTCCGCCCGGTTACCGGGTGACCTGGGGCGGATCATTTGAGAACATGGAACGGGCCATGGCCAAGCTGCAGGTCATCGTTCCGATCACAATCGGCCTGATTTTTTTCTTGCTGTATTCAACCTTCAACTCACTCCGTCAGGCAACCTTGATCATCTTGAATCTGCCCTTCGCATTGATCGGAGGGGTCGTGGCGCTGTGGCTCACCAAGGAATATCTCAGCGTGCCGGCGTCAGTCGGCTTCATCAATCTCTTCGGCGTGGCGGTGTTGAACGGGATCGTGCTCGTCTCCTATATGAATAAATTGCGAGAGGACGGCCATAGTTTGGAGGAAGCGGTGACCTCAGGCGCTCTGCTTCGGCTGCGTCCCGTCTTGATGACGGCGTTGGTCGCACTCTTGGGGTTGGTTCCCCTGGCGTTTGCCAACGGGATCGGCTCGGAGGTGCAGCGTCCGTTGGCGATCGTCGTCATCGGCGGCCTCGTCAGTTCAACGCTTCTGACCTTGATCATGCTGCCAGTCCTCTATCAGTGGCTCGAAGGCCGCTCGACAGGAGGAATCGCTCCAACTGTCCATTCTGTAGCAGGGGACACTCCGCATGGCAACGGTGAGCCGAGTCCGGCTCGTCGGCCTGACGGGATGCCATCGACGTGATGAGGATGGTGAGGCCAGAGAAAGGATGAGGTGAGGATGCCTACGCTTGCTGGTACCATATGCATGGGTCTGATTGCCATTATTGTGGGAGTCCAGGTATCGATTGCCGCGCCGAAGGAGCCGGAATCAAAGAGCGCCAATGTTGCAAAAGGGGAGAAAATATTTGTTCGGCATTGTGCAGGCTGCCATGGCCACGAGGGAAAAGGGGATGGGTACCTACTGCTCGGTCCTGAACCGGCCAATCTTACAAGGCCGGCGACGAAAGCAAAGTCGGATGCGGCCCTGCTCCAAACCATCCACGAGGGAAAGCCCAACATGCCGTCATGGAAGGTTCGCTTGTCGGAAAACGAGAGTCGCGCTGTACTGGCCTATATCCGGACGTTGAAGAAATAACGAGATCCAACCGCATGGCCTGCTTGGCGTACCTGTCCGCATAAGTGCTGCTCAACGTGCCCCCTGACAGCTGATTAGCAGACACAGGACCTCGGCTTGTATTTGACTCAGGCGGTCCGGTGTCTCAATAGTGGGGAGGCGATATTACGCTGAGATGGTGCCGAGGGACAGAATCGAACTGTCGACACCAGCCTTTTGAGAACCGGAAGAAAGTGAGCGAGATCAGATACATAAGATGAAAGTACAGTGCAAAAAGTGACATCTCATGTCATGAAAAACAATGAGTTACAGAACCAGGTGCCATTAGTGACACCGCAATCTTTTCGAAGTTGAAAATGTGTCATGACATTGTCTTGACATGAATTAATTATGAAGGTACGATCGGGACCCATGGGAGGTAGTAAAATGTCAGCACGGGCAGTTCGTACTGAAAAACTGGACCTTCGACTGAGCTCCGCAGCCAAGCGGAGATTGGAAGCAGCGGCATCCGTTGCCAGTCGTTCGCTGAGTGCATTTGTTCTTGAAAGCGCGCTGTCTCAGGCAGATCAAACGCTAGCAGATCGCCACACATTCGTGCTGAGTAAAACGAAATGGTCTGAGTTTCAGCGGGCACTTGATGCACCAATTCGGTCTCTCCCTCGTCTGCAGCGCTTATTGACTGAGCCGGGATTCTTTGACGCTTTTCCTGCCTCTACAGACAAGCGTTGACTCTCAGGATCGAAAAGCTTCATCCGCGTCACGCCGTTGACGCGTTCGACTGTAGCAACCAAGACCTCAATCGTTTTCTACAAAAGTACGCGCTCCTGAATCAAAGTAGCGGGGCCTCAACCACCTATGTAGGATTGGCTTATCAAACGGTGATCGGCTATTACTCTCTGGCTGTGGGATCGGTGGAATATGAACGGGCCCCAGAACGAGTCACGAAAGGACTCGCCCATCATCCCGTTCCTGTTATGCTGCTTGCACGACTAGCCGTAGACCAGCAATGGCAAAGCAAAGGGGTCGGAGCAGGACTTCTCAAAGATGCCATGCTGCGGACGATTCAAGCCGCAGACATTGTGGGAATTCGCGCCCTAGTGGTCCATGCCAAAAATCATAATGCAACACTGTTCTACCAGCACTTTGACTTCATCCCTTCACCCAGCGATCCTCTCCATCTTTTGATTTTGCTGAAAGATGTGAGAAAGATAATTGCATAACACCGACGATCCTCGCGTTCCACATAAAATGCCACTGCATTTTTCTATCGATTATGAGGGGAAGCCCCCGTTCTGACCTATTGGTGCCATAGGATACGCTATCGACCGGTACTTGGATATAACTTGACGCTCGATCGTGAACGAGAGAGTGCTCTCGAAATCATGACTGCGATTCATGCGAATTGGTCTGAGCACGAAACAAAGCAGGCTCCTCTTGCTATGACGGGGCAGCCTGCAACCCTGACGTTTGCTGAATTTGTTCCGATGTACCTTCAATATCTTAAAGCCAAGCGACCGAAGAACGATGGGCGGAATCAAACCGTTCTGACGCACCATCTTCTTCCGCATTTTGGCCACAAGAAGCTCTCGGATATCCGCCTTGAAGATGGATTGGCATATCTGGAAAAGCGTCGCTCTGCCCTGATCGGTCCGGACGACAAGAAACGACATGTGGCTCCAGGGACGATTGAGCGAGAGTGTGCGGCCCTGATGGCCGTGCTCAATTTAGCCGTTGATATGGACCATCTGGATAAGAATCGGCTCAAACGGTTGCCGGTGCCTGAATATGTGAAGCGCGAGCGTATTGTCGAAGGCTGGGAGCTGCTTAAAATCCGAGATGCCGCCTCACCGAACGTGTGGCGGCTGGCGATGGCCGCGCTGCAGATTGGCCTTCGGGAGAACAAGCTGATTGAGATCCATGATGAGTGGCTGATGCAGCGGGGAGACGGCTGGTGGGTGGTGCCCTCCCCCGGCCAGACGAAAATCAAAGGGGTGCCCAAAATGGTTCCCCTGAATGGTCTGGCCTACGAGGCGTTGTTCGGAAAGACTCCACGAATCGGTGGACGCTTCTTCCATCACTGGAAAGATGGAAATTCCTTCAAGCATACCTGGATGCGAACCTGTGAGCGGGCAGGGGTGCATGATCTGCACTTCCACGATCTTCGCCATACCTTCACGACCTGGCTCACACAATGTGGCGTGGATTACGCTGTGATCCAGGCGTTAAAAGGTGAGCCGCTCCCTGGTTCGGCGAAGTACTACATTCAC
>Ga0224505_10001041_pt1 | contig 18303 bp, 17 predicted proteins | sample SF_Jan12_sed_USG_FD_169102 | JGI IMG/M metagenome (GOLD analysis project Ga0224505, IMG submission 169102) | Sediment microbial communities from San Francisco Bay, California, United States - SF_Jan12_sed_USGS_4_1 | ecosystem: Environmental > Aquatic > Marine > Sediment | place: USA: California... | reverse complement strand
GCGGGCGTGCGGGTGTCCTGTACCTTGTCGTACAGGAAGTTCAGAAACACCATGTTCATGTGCTGGATCTCGTCGTACCCGGCGAGCACGGCCTGTTCGGCCGTCATGAACGCGGGGACGTGACCGCCGACCCGCATGCCTGCCTTGTGCGCCTCGTCCGCGATCGCCGGCACCAGCTTCGGATCCATCGAGCTGTAGATCTTGACCAGGCCGAAGCCGGCCGCGCTCATGGCCTGCACGGCCTTGCGGGCTTCGGCCTCGTCGCTGACGAGCGTATTGGTCGGCCCCTGGTAAGGTCCGCGTCCGTCGATGATGCCGGCGAAGACCACGCGCGGACCCAAGGCTTCGTTGGTGTCGAAGACATGCAGCCGCGCCGGCTTGTCGGTTTCGGCCGCCATGTCCCGAATGCTCGTGATGCCGGCGGCCAGGAACAGCGGTCCACTGTCGAGGTCCGGGTGCGTATGCATGTCCCAGAGGCCGGGAAGCAGTGCGCGGCCCGCGGCATCGATGCGCTCGGCACCGGCAGGGATCGGCAGCGAACCGTCGGGACCGATCGCGACGATGCGTTGCTGCGCGAAGATGACTGTGGTGCCGGGACGCATCGTCATGTGCTCGGCATCGAACAGGTTGGCGCGTTCGATCACGACCGGACCGGTCGGCGCCCGCCGCAGCGATCGCGCCTGCTCCGTCCGACGTCGCGCTTCCTGTGCGTCCTGTTCGGCACGCAGGGCCGGGAGCGAGTCCTGCCAGCCTTCGCGCACGATGGTCGAAAAGCCATCGAACGTCGCGAACAACTCGCCGTTCTCGTCGACCCAGAGACTGGAGGGCTGGAATCCCAGGCCGCTGATCGAATACAGGCCGACCTGGCGCGAAGTATTGCCGTTGCTGATCCTCAGCTGCGACAGCTTCTGCAAGTTGGCCTCGCCCTGCGGCAGCAATGGCAGCTTGCCGCCCGGTACGTCGCGGAGTGCGCGGGCGAGCAGGCCGATCTCCTCCGGGGATCCGGTCTGGCTGACATAGAACGCCGCGCCTGCGACAGGCTGAGAACCCTTTTCGACCTTGTTCGTCCACGTGGCGGTGCCGCCCTCCAGCGCGAAGCGCTCCGCCACCGGGCCCTTGTAGTAGTCATTGCCGTCGTTGGTGATGGCCACGGGAATGCCGTGTGCATCGAGCACGATCTTCGACGTAAGAGCAGGGCCGCGCCCGCGATCATTGAATGCGAAGCGGACGAGGCGAGTGCGGTCCGCCTGCAGGCAGACCGTCTGGTAACCCGCGCGATTGCCCATCAGGTTGAACGCGTATTCGCGGCTCGACTGCGTGCCGGACGGGCAGGCAACGGGCTGCGGCGCGGCGATCGACGCTTTCTGTGCGACAGGCGGATCCGTCGCGAACGCCGGCCCACCCGCAGTCAGCGCCGTTGCGATGATCGCTACGATCCGTCGTCTTCTTGAGTTATTCATCCGACCTCCGGGCTGTGTGTTCATCGTGCACACGGTCGGCAAGGTTGCGCACGATCCCGACTAACCCCTGACCCCTGACCCCTAGTAGGCACTGCCCCCCGGCTGCGACGAACTCAGCACGCCCGCTTCGGCCGTGACCGTGTACGTGGTGCCGGCGCTGCCCTTCCAATCCGCCACGTTGAAGCTTGCGCCGACGCCCACCCGGCGCACGGCCACGTTGCGATAGGTCAGCGGCAGGCCCGGCGCGCAGACCTGCGGCGCGCCCGGTGCGTCGATGAAGTAGGCATTGTTGGTGCCGACGACCTTGCCCACGCCGCGTGCGTCGATCAGCAGTGCCGTTTCCTCGCTCACGGCGATGGCACGCGGTTGCGCGCTCCAGCCGTTCGCATGGATGCGGCAGAGAAAGCTGACGGTGCGACCCATGCGATCGCGGGCCGCGAAATGCGTGTCGCCGATCGCGCCCTGCAGGTTCGCCACGTAGACGAAATCGCGCGCGAACGTGTTGTAACGGTTGTATGGATCCGCCAGGGCTTCGGCCGAGGTGATGCCCTTGCTGCCGAGCGCCGAGTATACGAACTGCGTCAGCACGGCCAGGCCCGCGCTGGTGCCGCCGATCGGCTTGCCCGCGGCGACGTGCTGGTTCAAGGCTTCCTGCACGGCCGTGCCAGTCCACTCGGTGATGTAGTCCGACTGGTCGCCGCCGGCGATCCAGACCACTTCGGCATTGGCGATCGTCTCGCGCACCGACGGCACGTTGGCGGCCTTGGCCGAGCTGATGATCAGCGTCGCCATGGAATTGAGACCGGGGCAGAGCGCCTGCACGTACGGGTTGTAGGCGTCGGTACCGGTAGCGCGGACGACCAGGAAGTCGCCGCCGGTCGCGCGGTCGCACAGCCACTGGAAGGCCTCGTCGACGTCGGTGCTGCCACCCATGAGCACCGTGCCGGCCGTGGTCACGGCCGCCGCATCGGCCAGGTTGCCAACCCGGAAATAGGTTTTCTTGGCGGCCAGGGCGGGAACCGGCAAGGCGCAGCCACAGGCAAGGAGGGTCGTGGTCAGGGCGGCAAGCAGGCGCGGCATGGCGAGACTCCTTGTTGCTGTCTGCTGGAGCATAGTGACGGGGCAACCAACGCACAACGCGAGCGTCGCGCCGGGGCGCGGGGCTGCGGCCGGGGCCGTTGTCGTGCCGAGTGCCGTCTAGTTCCCCACGGCGGGCGAGACCGGCAGCGGATCGAGCGTTCCGGTCACCAGGGCGTCCATCTGCGCAACGGGAATCCCGGCCAGTGAGTCCGCCTCGTCCGTGAGACGTGTCAACAGTTCGCCTTGCACGCGTCCGCGCTCGAAGGCGACGCGGTACGGAATCTCGTGGTGGAACATCACCATCGAATAGCGCGGAATGAAGCGCTCCGGGTGACGGCGCTCGAGCTCGAAGCTCAGTTCCTTGCGCAACATGAACTTGGGATCGCGGACCGTGTCCCGCATCTCGAGGAAGTTCTCGAGGGCCATCGCGGCGATCGCATCGGTGTCGGGCTTGCGCAGCTGGAAGAACCGGTCGAATGCGGACTTCCAGTCGCCGGCTGAGCGCAGCAGGCGATCGAGTTCGAAGCAGTCCTCGAAGCACGCGTTCATGCCCTGGCCGTGGAACGGCACGATTGCATGCGCGGCATCGCCGAGCAGCACGGCGGCCTCGCCGGCCGACCACGCGTCCGCATGGATCGTGCCCATGCGGCCGACGGGATGCTCGAGGAATTCGCGGGCGAGACCCGGCATCAGCGGCACGACGTCGGGGAAATGCCTGGCGAAGAACGCATCGATGGTCGAGCGGCTGTCGAGGGCAGCGAAGCAGTCCGTGCCGCCTTTCAAGGCGAGGAACAGCGTGACGGTGAAGCTGCCGTCGATGTTCGGCAGCGCGATCAGCATGAAGCCACCGCGCGGCCAGATGTGCAGCGCATTGCGATCGATGCGGTGCGAGCCATCCCGCCCGGCCGGCAGCGTGAGTTCCTTGTAGCCGTGATCGAGCAGGTCTTCGCGCACGCGCACGCCGAGCTGGCCGGTCATCGCCCGCCGCACGATGGAGCCAGCGCCGTCCGCGGCGATCAGCGGTGCAAGCGGCTTCTGGTACGTGTCGCCGGACACCTCGTCGAGCATGACGAGTTCGTCGCGCTCGAAATCGAGCGCGCGTGCCGCCTGCAGGAAACGGGGTTCGATCCCGTAATGGCGCTGCGCATGATCGAGCAGCACGCGGTTCAGGCCAGGTCGCGAGACGGAGTGGATGACTTCGTGCGGCCGTTGGCCGTAGGGCGCGAACGTGAGGGTGCCGTCCGGGGCGTGCAGCATGCGACCCCGCATCGGGATCAGCAGCGGTTCGACGTCCGCGAACACACCGGCCTCGCGCAACGCATGGATGCCGCGGTCCGCCAGCGCCAGGTTGATCGAGCGGCCCGCATCCATGTCGACCTTGCGCAGGTCCGGGCGACGTTCGTACACCAGCACCTGCCGGCCCTGCCGCGCCAGGTAGATGGCCATCAGCGCGCCGGTCAGGCCGGCGCCGAGGATCGTGACGGGCCGCTTCACGCCCCGAGTTCCGCGTGCAGCGCATCCACGCAGCGCCAGACATCGTCGAAGGTGTTGTAGAAAGGCACCGGTGCAGCACGGATCACGTCCGGCTCGCGCCAGTCGGGCACGATGGAGCGCTGTCGCAGGCCATCGAACACCCCGCGTGCACGATCACGCGTGAGCCCGACCAGTCGCAGGGACAACGCCGCCCCGCGTGCTTCAGGCCGGGACGGTGTGATGATTTCCACCCGGCCCGCAAGCCGCATCTGCACCAGGCGTTCGAAATATCCCGTCAAGGCGACCGACTTCCGGCGCAGGGCCGGCAGGCCGGCCGCGGCGAAGTGCTCGAGCGACGCCGCGAGCGGCGCCATGGCGAGAATCGGCGGGTTGCTGAGCTGCCATCCTTCCGCACCGGGCATGGGCTCGAATTCGGGCGCCATACGGAAGCGCGTTGCCTTGTCGTGGCCCCACCAGCCTGCGAAGCGCGGCAACGATGCGTCGCTTGCGTGGCGGGCGTGTACGAACGCGCCTCCCACGGCACCCGGGCCGCCATTGAGGTACTTGTAGTTGCACCAGACGGCAAAGTCCGCGCCCGCGTCGTGCAGCGCGACCGGCACGTTGCCGATGGCGTGCGCGAGGTCCCAGCCGACGACGCAGCCGGCTCGGCGTCCCGCGGCCGTGATCGCCTCGACGTCGAGTACCTGTCCCGTCAGGTACTGGATGCCCGGCAGCAGGATCGTCGCGATCCTTGCGCCCTCGCGCTCGATCGTCGCGATGATGTCTTCGGTTCGCAGCAGGGCCTCGCCGTCGCGTGGCGCGATCTCGATCAGGTCGTGCGCCGGATCGAGCCCACGATAACGCACCTGCGATTCGACGGCGTGGCGATCCGAGGGAAACGCCGATCGCTCCATCAGGACCGCGCGGCGCGCGCCCGCTGGCCGGTAGAAGCTCACCAGCAGCAGGTGCAGGTTGGCCGTGAGCGTGTTCATCGCGACGACTTCGGCCGGCTCGGCCCCGACCAGCATGGCCAGCGCCGGGGCTAGCCGCTCGTGATACGTGAGCCACGGATGGCGACCGGTGAAGTGTCCTTCGACCCCGAGCGAGCGCCAGTCGCGCATCACGTCCTCGACGTACTCCGCGGCCAGCACGGGTTGCGCGCCGAGCGAGTGTCCGCACAGGTAGACGAATTCGCGGCTGCTGCCCGACTCGCGCGGCAGGACGAAGCGATCGCGCCAGGCGGCGAGCGCATCCGCCGCATCGAGGGCGTGCGCATGTTCCCGGTCGAGCCTCATGTCGCGCCTCCAGGAATCGACAGCAGTGGATACAGCACGGGACGGCTCGGCGCCGCGTCGGAGCCAAAGGCGGGCACCTGCAGATCGAGCAGGTACAACCCGTCCGGAACCGCCTCGGGCACGTAGGCGAGTTCCGTGACGAGCGCCCGGCCACGGGTGGCCTGCGCTGCATCGACTGAACCCGGGGGCAATCCCCAGTATTCGCGATGGGCCGCGAGCCGGCCGCCGTCGTCGGCGCGGTCGAGGCTCGGCAGGTCGACCACGAGCGAGTCGACCCCGCGCTCGACCAGCCACCGCATGGCTTCGGGCAGGAAATACGGCGCCGGGCTCGACGAACCGGAATAGGCGCGGTGGCGCTTGTCCGCTCCGTTCGGCAGCGTGCGAATCACCGCCGCCGTGCATGGGGCGTCAAGCCATGCCGAGGCCGCGGCCTCGAGTGCGGCTCGGCGGATCACGAGGTCATCGGGGTCGGCGTGACCGCCCGGCATGGCCGCCGCTGCCGCGCCGAGGGGCTCCGGCCGGACGGAGACGAGCAGTGCGACACAAGGCGCCACGGGCGTCAGGCCCGCGATCGTGACCGTAGTGCGCGTGACGTGCCCGACGCATTCTGTGTGGGTGCCGTGGCAATGCGGGGCCAGCGAATGCACGGCGCAATTGCAGCTGGCGCCGTTCGCGACGCTGCCCGTGAAACCGCCGATCCGCAGGGGCTCGCTCGACGCCGGCGTGGCGACGAAGAAGCTCGGTTGCGCGCCGTTGAACTCGAGCACGATGGCGAGATCGGCGGGCGCAGTGACGTCGGCGCGCCAGCGCCGGCCGCCGGCGGTGAACTCCAGCCCGTTCAAGCGGTCACTTCCTCAGTGAGCTGCCGCAAGTGCGGCAGATCGTGTGCTCGGGATTCGACCAGAACCGCTCGAAGACCGGCGGCAGCTGGGTTTCGATGTCGGTGAGCTGCAGGTACTCGCTGTAGAGGCGCGCATCGCAGCGTTCGCAGTACCAGAGGAAGCCATCGGCTTCGCCGGCGCGGCGCTTGCGCTCCACGACGAGCCCGACGGTATAGGCAAAACGCTGCGGAGAGTGCGGGACATGGGCAGGCAGCAGCAGCACGTCGCCTTCGCGGATGGGGATATCCACTCGCTTCCCGTCCTGGACGGTCCGCAGCAGCATGTCGCCCTCGAGCTGGTAGAAGAATTCCTCGCCCGGGTCGTCGTGGTAGTCCCGGCGGGCGTTCGGACCGCCGACCACCATGATGATGAACTCGCCCTGTTCGAAGACCTGCTTGTTGCAGACGGGCGGGCGCAGTTCGGACCGGTGCTCGTCAATCCACTGCCGGAGGTTGAACGGTGTCAAAGACTGCATGGTCCAAGTATAAATTAGGCTTCATGACGCGACGCAGATCCCGCATCGGTCCGCCCCTGCTGGCGCTGGCGCTGGCGCTGGCGCTCGCCGCGGCAGGTGTCGCGGCACCTGCCAGGGCACAGACGGGCGCGGACACCAGCCCGGCCGGGGCTGTGCCGACCGTCAATGCGGTCTGGACCGAGCATGAGTTCACTTTCACCTATTTCGGCCGCGGCACCTACTACTCGTGCGGCGGCCTGGACGACAAGATCGAGCACATCCTGACGGCGCTGGGCGCCCGGCCGAAGCCATGGGTGCAGGTCAGCTGCCTCGACGGCGGTGGCGTCCAGCTGTTGCCGACGGCACGCATCAAGGTGGCGGTCCCCACCGAGGTGACGCCGGAACTGCTGGCGCAACTCGAGGCGGGCAAGGCGAAGCGCGAGCTGGTCGCGAAGACCCAGGGCAGGGGGACGGCGGTCGACGTCGCCACGGCCCAGTTTCCGGCCGAACGCCGGGTCGTCGAGTTCGAAGGCCGACGCCTCGATTACATCAACGATGGCGACTGCGAACTCCTGGATCAATTGCTGCCGCAGGTGCTGGAGCCGCTGGGCATCCGCGAGGCCCCCGGCTCGTCGCTGAGGTGCATTCCGCGCCAGTCGCAGACAGGTGCGGTCCAGCTGAGACTCGAGTCGCTCCACGCGAGGCCGGCAGCCGTCGCCGAACCCGCCGTGCCCTGAAGCCGGGCCCGCGTTTCAGTCGTCGAGAGGCAGTCCGCCGGTGTGGCTCGCCACCTGCACCGGCCGGGCGCCGGGCGCGTCGATGCGTTGCCCGGTCAGCGAGCCTCCCCAGACGCAGCCGGTGTCGAGGCCGAGCACGTGATCCTCGTCCACATAGCCCATCGCGGACCAGTGGCCGAAGACGAGTCGTTCGCCGGCAGATTTGCGCCAGGGAATGCGAAACCATGGCTGCGTGCCCCTGGGCGCGGTCGCAGGCGCGCCCTTGAACTTGAGCGCCATGCGGCCCGTCTCGGCATCGCACACGCGCAGCCGCGTGAAAGCGTTGACCGCAAAACGGATGCGATCCCAGCCGTCGAGGTCATCGCGCCAGGTGTCTGGCTCGTTGCCGTACATGCGTTCGTAGAGTTGCCCGGCGTTCTCGCCCAGCAGCCTGCGCTGGACCTCGGCCGCACAGGTCGCCGCCGTCTGCAGGTTCCATTGCGGCGGCAAACCCGCGTGCAGCAGCGAGATGCCGAGGTGCGCGTCGCGATGCAGCAGCGGACGCGCCTGCAGCCAGTCGAGCAGCTCTTCGGCGTCCGGCGCGTCGACGATGGGCTGCAATCCTTCATCGCCGACACGCCAGCTTGCACCGCCGCGCGCTAGAGCGAGCAAATGCAGGTCGTGATTGCCGAGCACGGTGATGGCGGCGTCGCCGAGCGATTTGACGAAGCGCAGCGCGTCGAGCGAACGCGGACCGCGATTGACGAGGTCACCGACGAACCAGAGCCGGTCGCGTGACGCGTCGAACTTCAGGCGGTCGAGGAGGGTGTCGAGCTCGTCCTTGCAGCCCTGGACGTCACCGATCGCATAGACGGCCATCAAGCCCGTCAGTGCAGCACGCCCGGCATGGCCAGCCGGAACGGCGCGATCGGTGCGTCGAACTGCTCGCCGTCGTCCGCGATCATGTGGTACCTGCCCTGCATCGCGCCGACCGGCGTCTCGAGGATGGCGCCGCTGGAATACCGGAAACCCTGTCCCGGCTGCAGGTGCGGCTGCTCGCCGACGACGCCTTCGCCGACCACTTCCTGCACCTTGCCGTTGGCGTCGGTGATGAGCCAGTGGCGCGTCACGAGGCGGGCCGGTTTCGTCCCTTCGTTGCGGATCGTGATGGTGTACGAGAACACGAACCGGCCCTCGCCGGGGTTCGACTGGTCCTCGACGTAGTTCGTGCTGACGTCGACGCGGATGCGGTTGGGATGCGCCGCCGTCATGCCTTCTTCCAGCGCACGGCGAGCACGTCGCACGGCGCCGCGTGCAGGATCGTGTCCTCGGTCTGGTTGAACATGATCGACAGGCCGTGCCGTTCGCGGCTGCCGAGCACGATCAGGTCGACGCCGCGATCCGTGGCGATGCGCACGAGCTCGGCCTTGATGTTGCCGGCCTGCACGATGCGCTCCGCCTTTTCGAGGCCGGTCTTCTGCGCGAGCTCGGCCATGCGCCGGGTCGCGCGCTCGATCAGCTCGCCTTCGATCTGCACCGCGGGCAGCAACGCCTCGCCCATCGGCTCGACCGGGACGTACTCCACGACGTGCAGCAGGATGACTTCGGCCCCGCAACGCTCGGCGACGTCACGCGCCCGCTCTGCGATCTGTTCGCTGCCTTCGGTGACGTCCAGAGCCAGCAGGATCTTCTTGTATGCGCGCATGGTGTGCTCCGTGGAACGCGTGGTTCCGATGCGAAAAGCGGCCCGGGCAGGATTATAGGCGGCGCCGGAAGGGCCACCAATCCGGAATCATTCTGCCGGAATAGCGTGGAGCGCGTCGCCTCGTCGGGCCACCCATTGGCCCGCCAGGGCGGCAAACTGGGCTGGAGCGAGCGTTTCGGCCCGCGCCCCGGGGTCCACGCCCGCCGCCGCGATCCCTTCGACGTCGAGCAGTCCCATCAGCGCGTTGCGCAACGTCTTGCGCCGCTTGGAGAAAGCGGCGGCGACCACCTTGGCGAACGCGGCGTGGTCGGCAATCTCGAACGGCGGCGCGGCATGGGGGTTCAGCGCGAAAAACGTCGAGGTGACCTGGGGCGCCGGTCTGAATGCGCCGGCGCCGATGTCGAAAAGCCGCTCCACCTTGACGTGCGGCGCGAGCATCACCGTGAGCCGGCCGTAGTCGCCCGAACCGGGCGCGGCCGCCATGCGCACGACCACTTCCTTCTGCAGCATGAAGTGCATGTCGGCGAAGGCGTCCAGCTGCGAGATGAAGTGGAAGAGCAGCGGCGTCGAGACGTTGTAGGGCAGGTTGCCGATCAGTCGCAGCGGCGGCCCGTCACCGCGCAAGGCGCGAAAATCGAATTCGAGTGCGTCCGCCAGGTGCACGTGCAACTCACCCACTCCCTGGCAACGCGCCTGCAGTGGCGGGACGAGGTCGCGATCAATCTCGACGACGTCGAGCCTGCCCGCCAGGGCGAGCACGGGCGCCGTGATCGCGCCGCGGCCCGGACCGACTTCCACTAGCCGATCGCCCGGGCGCGGGTCGATGGCGCGGACGATCCGGTCGATCGTGCCCGGATCGTGCAGGAAATGCTGCCCGTAGCGCTTTTTCGCGTGGCCGTGTCTCACCAGCGCAGCGCCCGCCGCCGTGCGCGCTGGCTCAGCTCGAGCGCAAGCGCAAACGCGGCCTGCAGGCTGCCGCAATCGGCTTTGCGGGTGCCGGCAAGGTCGAGCGCGGTGCCGTGATCGACCGACGTGCGCACGATCGGCAGCCCCAGCGTGACATTGACTGCGTGGCCGAAGCTTGCGTGCTTCAGCACAGGCAGGCCCTGGTCGTGGAACATGGCGACGACCGCGTCGATGCCCTTGAGCCGCTGCGGCACGAATGCGGTGTCGGCCGGCACAGGACCGACGAGATCGAGCCCGGCGCTCCGGAGCGCTGCCAGCACCGGCTCGAGCACCTCGATTTCTTCACGACCGAGGTGACCGCCTTCGCCGGCGTGCGGGTTCAGGCCGAGCACCAGCAGGCGGGGACGGCGTATTCCGAACAGCTTCTGCAGGTCGCCCGCCACGATGCGCAACACGGCCTCGAGTCGCGACGGCGTGATGGCCGCGCTGACTTTCCGCAACGGCAAGTGCGTGGTCGCAAGCGCAACGCGCAGCCCGCCGCCGACGAGCAGCATCACGGGCAGGCGCACGCCGGTGCGTTTGGCGAGGTACTCGGTGTGCCCGGTGAAAGGGACGCCGGCCTCGTTGATGATCGATTTCTGCACGGGCGCCGTGACGATCGCCTGGAACGCCCCCGCCGCGCAGCCGCCGATGGCGGCGTCGAGAGTCTCGAGCACGTAACGCGCGTTGGCGGTGTTGAGCATGCCGGGCCGCGCCGGTTCGGCCAGCGGCACGTGCAGGAGTTCGACGCCGGCGCGTGGCCGGCCCATCACGTCGTAGTCCGGCAGCTTGAGCTGGCGGGCGCTGCGCGGCCGGGCGCGGCCGAACAGGGAGCGGTCGCCGATCAGGACGACACGGCAGCCTCGGGGTGCCGTGTCGAGCAGTTCGGTGCAGAGATCCGGGCCGATGCCCGCCGGTTCGCCGGTCGTGACGGCGATGGTGCGCAGCGCCTTGGCACGGCGCGATCGGCCCGCGGTGCTCACATCCGGTATTCGACGAATGCTTCGTCGCGCAGCCGGCGCAGCCAGATTTCCGTCTCTTCGTCCGCGCGTGCCTCGCGTAGCTGGCTGACGCAACGGTTGCGCGTCATGTCCTCGCTCGCGTCATAGGTGCGACGACCGAGCAGCTGCACGATATGCCAGCCGAACTGCGTGCGGAAAGGAAGGCTGATGTCGTTTTCGGCGAGCGCATCGAGCTGCTTCTCGAACTCTGGCACGAAGCTGCCCGGGCCGGCCCAACCGAGGTCGCCGCCCGTTGCAGCCGAACCAGGGTCTTCGGACGTGACCGAGGCGATCGCCTCGAAGCTTTCACCCTTCAGGATGCGATCCCGGATCTGCGTCAGCTTCTGGCGCACGGTCTCGTCGTCCATCACTTCCGTGGGCTTCATCAGGATGTGCCGGGCGTGCACCTGCGAAACGAGCGCCGGCGCCTGGCCGCCGCGGATCTCGAGCACCTTGAAGATGTGGAGGCCGCTCGGCGTTCGGATCGGCTCGGTCACCTCTCCCGCCTTCAGGGTGGGGATGACGTCGGCGACGAACGAGGGCAACTGCCCCGACTTGCGCCAGCCGAGCGCGCCACCTTCGAGCGCCGTGCCGGAATCGGAGTAGGTGATCGCGAGCTGGGCGAAGTCTTCGCTCTTCTTCGCCCTTTCGTAGACGGCCTGCGCACGCGACGTTCGCTCGGCGATCTGCTTCTCGTCCGCCGTGCCCGGAATGGCGACGAGGATGTGCGCAAGGTTGAACTCGTTGTCGGCGTCCGGCGACGCCTTGCGCTTAGCGATGCATTGCTCGATTTCGCGCGGCGACACATACACGCGCGCGAGCACGTCGCGCTGGCGCAGCGCCTGCAGGGTCATCTCGCGGCGGACTTCGTCGCGGTAGTCGCGATAATCGATGCCCTGGGCCTCGAGCGTGGCCGGCAGATCGCTGAACTTGATGTTGTTGCGCGCGGCAACGTCGGTCAGCGCGTTGTTGACCATCTCGTCCGAGATCTTCAGGCCGAGGCGCTCGGCGCGCTGCATCTGCAACTCCTGCAGCACGAGGCGCTCCAGCACCTGCTGGCGCAGGACGTTGCGCGGCGGCAATTGCTGGCCCGACTGCTGGATGCGCGCGCTGACGACGGACATCTGCCTTTCGACGTCGCTGCGGAGCACGAGGCCGTCGTTGACGACGGCGGCGACGCGGTTCAGCAGGACGCCGGACGAGCTCAGGTCCTTGGATTGGGCGTGAACGGTGCCCACGGTGGCGAGCAACAGCACGGCTGCGCCGAAAAACTGCTTATATTTCAAGGGTATCTCAGGGTCGGGGCGCGGACAGAGGCGAGGAGTATCCCCGAATCGCTTCGCGCAGGAAAGCCTCGTTGTCCACTCCGACACTGGACAAACCCTTCAGTTCCAGTTGCAGGCCGATCGACGTTTCGGCTGCGCCCGAGCGGCTGGACACGAAGCGTCGCGTGATCAGGCGGACGGCCCAGCAGCACGACGAGTACTCGACGCCCAGGAACTGGTCCAGCGTCTTTTCTTCCTGCAGCGAGTAGACGAAGCGCGCGAAACCGCGCCACTGGTTGTTGATCGGCCAGGCGCCCGACACGTCGACCTGCTCGAGCAGGTCGCGCCGGAACCGGTAGCCTGCGTTGATCACCCGGCCCGGCGACGGGTTGTACTGCACGAAAGCCTCGGTACGCTCGCCCTGGGTCTCGTCCGGGTTCCACTGGTAGGCAAAGCGCGCGTTCCAGCTCTTGTACGCATCGAGCTCGACCTCGGCCACGACGTCCGACGTCGAGCGATCGCGCACGGGCTCGTCCGGCAGCGCGACGCGCGGATCCTCGAAGTAGAACGCCTGTCCGAGCGTGGCGCTCAGGTACTGGCGACCGCGGGTCGAGTCGAGCAGGCGGGTGGTGACGCCGACGCTCACCTGGTTCGCGTCGCCGATCCGGTCCGGGCCAATGTAGCGGTTGGTGCGGAACAGCTGCACGAGGTTCAGGTCGGGAATGCCGGTATCAAAGACCGGCAGGTCGTCCTGGTTCTTGTACGGCACGTACAGGTACAGCATGCGCGGCTCGAGCGTCTGGATGCGGTTGCCTTTCGATCCCGACTCACGCTCCATCGTGAAGCCAGCGTCGAGGCGGGCCGACGGCAGCGAGCGATCCGGCGAGTCGTTCGCGCCCGGCGCGACGTCGCTCAGCAGGTACTGCGTGTAACGGTAACCCGCGCCCGCCGCGAAGAAGGCCCCGTTGCGATCGATGCGCCACTCGAGCGCCGGCTCGGTGTCGAGACGGACGCCCTGGGGGCCCAGATCGCGCTGGAAATTGGTCGCCTCGGCGAACACCGAGCCCGACAGGCTACCGGCGAAATCGCGCCAGCGCCCGAACGCCGTCAGCTGCGGCACGATGCGGTAGGGCTCGTCCGCGGCCGCCAGCGCGCTGTCGATGACCTGGTAACCTTGCGCGCGGGCATTGAAGGACCAGGCAGCCAGGTCGTGGCGCAGTTCGATGTAGCGGTTCACGAACGAAACACTGGTGCCTTCGAAGCCGATACCGAAATCCTCGTAATAGTCGTTGTCGCTCACGTCGGTCGCGTCGATCATCAGCCGGGTGCGCGGCGCGAAGCGCGTGACGTGGCGCCAGTCGATGACGCCGCGGGCTTCGCCGGTTTCCTGGTCGTGGACCAGGTACTCGATGTTGAGCTGGCTGCGGCTGCGGTCGCTCAGGTAGCGCAGCTCGGGGTCGAGCCGGATGCCACGCGACGAGTACCAGCGGGTGGTGAGCGTGGCGTCGTAGTTCTCGGCCAGGTTCCAGTAGTAGGGCACGGCGATCTGCGTGCCGGTGCGGCTGCCGCTGCCGATCGTCGGGAACAGCAGGCCGGACTTGCGCTGGTCACCGACGGGAAACGAGATCCACGGGGTGTAGAACACCGGCACGCCGAGGAATTCGATGCGGACGTCGTGTCCGGTGCCGATGAGGTTCTTCTGGTCGATGTCGATTGCGCCGGCGGCGAGGCTCCAGTCCTCGTTGCCCGGGGGGCAGGCCGTGTAGCGCACGCCCTCGAGCTCGATGTGACCGGACTGCGTGATTTTCGCGTTCGTCGCCGCGCCGCGCACCGACTGGTCGTGCAGTACGAATTCGGCGCCTGAGAAATTGCCCGCGCCGCCTTCCTGGAACGAGCCGCCCTTGCCACGCACGTGCATCTGCGGGTCGAGGTATTCGATGTCGCCGTTCAGCTCGACGCTGCGCTGCGCGGCGTTGATCGTGGCCTGGTCTGCCGTGAGCAGGCGCTGCCCCATGTGGATCTGCACGTTGCCACTCAGTTCGGCATCGCCGGCACGGCCGATTTCGCCGGTGTCGCTGGTGACGTGGATCTGCGGGTCGTCCGGGTCGGCCTTGAGCAGTTCCTCGATACGCGGGTCGACGACGGACTGGGCGGCGCACCGGTCGTCGCGTGCAGGTTCGGCTGCGGCAGCGGTTTGCGCGGGTGCCGGGACGGGCGCCTGTCCCTGCGACTGTTCCTGAGCGTGGGCCGCAGCGGCCCCGAGCCATGCGCAGGCCGCCACCCGCCGCAGGGTGGCCTGCAGCGCCCGCTGCAGGCATGGGGAACCAGCGCACGGCGTCGTCATCCGGGCGATTATAATTGCGCGCGAATCACCGCATCCGACTAATCCCTGCCCGTTTTCCATTCCAGCCGGGGTCCCCGCTTGAACGAATCACGCCCGCATTCGCCGGCCAGAGCATCCGCTGATCCGCGTCTTGAATTGCTGCGCCAGTGGCTCGAACGGGACCTCGGTTTCCGCCAGTACGGCATCGCACCGGCCTCCGCCGACGCGAGTTTCCGCCGTTATTTCCGCGTGACGCGCGCGGGACACACGTCGTTGATCGTCATGGATGCGCCGCCCGGCAAGGAAGACGTCGGGCCATACCTGCGCGTCGCCGCCATGCTGCAGGACATCGGCGTGCATGCGCCGCGCATCCTGGAACGCTCGGAACGGGACGGATTCCTGCTGCTGACCGACCTCGGCACGACGATGTACCTGACGGAACTCACCAAGCCGGGCGGGGCCGATGCGCTGTATGCCGACGCGCTGGCAGCGCTGGTCCGGATCCAGTCTCGTGGCGCGCAGGCCGCTGCGGAACTGCCGCCGTACGACGAGAAGCTGCTGCGTTTCGAGATGAGCCTCTTTCCGGACTGGTTGCTGCAGCGGCACCTGTCAATGGAACTGAGCACGCGCGAAGCCCAGGTGCTGCAGGCGGGGATGGATGCGCTGGTCGCCAACGCGCTCGGGCAGCCGCAGGTATTCGTGCATCGCGACTACCACTCGCGCAACCTGATGGTCTGCCCCGCGGCCAACCCCGGCATCATCGATTTCCAGGACGCCGTGCGCGGCGGCCTCACGTACGACCTCGTCTCGCTGCTGCGCGACAGTTACATCTCCTGGCCGCAGGAACGCGTCGTCGCGTGGGCACTGGATTTCCGTCGCCTGGCGGTTGCAGCCGGTCTGCCGGCAGGTCGTGACGACGCGCAGTTCCTGCGCTGGTTCGACCTCATGGGCGTGCAGCGCCACCTCAAGGTCGGCGGCATCTTTGCGCGACTCTTTCATCGTGACGGCAAGCCCGGGTACCTTGCCGACATTCCACGGACGCTGCAGTACGCAGTGAACTCGTGCGCGCGCCATGCGGATTTCGGCGAGCTCGGCGACCTGATCGGGACGCGTGTCCTGCCCGCGGTGATTGCCAGGCTCGAAGGCAACGTCCGTTGAAAGCGATGATCCTCGCGGCGGGGAAGGGCGAGCGCATGCGCCCGCTCACGTTGAGCCGTCCGAAGCCGCTGCTCGACGTGGGCGGAATGGCGCTGATCGAGCATCACCTGTATGCGCTGGCGACGGCCGGGTTCAGCGAAGTGGTCGTCAACCTGTCGTGGCTGGGCGAGCAGATCCCGGCAGCGCTCGGCGACGGCTCCCGCTACGGGCTCAAGATCCACTACAGCCACGAGGGACCGGAACCGCTCGAGACGGGCGGCGGCATCTTCCGTGCGTTGCCGTTGTTGTGCCCCATGGGTGTCGAGCCGTTCCTGGTGCTGAACGGCGACGTCTGGATGCAGTACCCTTTCGCAGACCTGCGCGAGAAATATGCTCAGGGACTGCCGGGCAGGGACCAGGCGCACGTCGTGCTGGTGCCGAACCCCGGGCACAATCGCGAGGGCGACTTCGCGTTCGACGCGGGACGCGTGGTCGAGCCCCTGCCGGGCATGGCGGCGGACACGGCCGTGGCGACGAGGGTCGCAGCGTTGCCAAGATGGACGTTCTCGGGACTCGGCGTGTATCACCCTTCGCTGTTCAATGCCTGCGAGGACGGCATCTTCAGGCTTGCGCCATTGCTGCGGGCCGCGGCCGCCAACGCGCGCGTCGGCGTCGAACTGTTCGAGGGCGACTGGCTCGACATCGGCACGCCGGAGCGGCTGGCCGAACTCAACGCGCGCCTGTCCGGGCGCTGAATCGACCGCGCCGGTTACAATGCCGGCCCATGAGCGAGTTCAAAGGCATCCCCGTGGTCACCGGCGTCGGGACGGCGGCCTCCAGTGGCGAGAAATACCAGACAGCTCAAGGGTTTACGGCGATCCGTGACGGCATCAAGGCGGCCGCGTCCAGCGCCCCGGTTGCCCCCGCAGGTCGCAAGCCCGACTGGCTGCGGGCACCAATGCCGGCCGGCCGGGGCTTCGAGATCGTAAAGCAGACGGTGCGTGAACATCGTCTCGCCACGGTCTGCGAAGAAGCTAAGTGCCCGAACATCGGTGAGTGCTGGAACGCGGGCACTGCCACGATCATGTTGATGGGCGAAGTCTGCACGCGGGCCTGCCGCTTCTGTGCGGTGGACACCGGCAACCCGCGTGGATGGCTCGACGCGGACGAACCAGTGAACGCCGCGCGCACCGTGCAGCTCATGCAGCTCAAGTACGTCGTGCTGACGTCGGTGAATCGTGACGATCTGCCGGACGGCGGCGCGGCCCACTTTGCCGCCTGTATCCGCGAGATCAGGCAACTGAATCCCGGTACCGCCGTCGAGGCGCTCACGCCCGATTTCCAGGGCGTGATGACCGACGTCGAGACCGTGGTGGACAGCGGCCTCGACGTCTTCGCGCAGAACGTCGAGACGGTGCGCCGGCTCACGCACCCGGTGCGCGATCCGCGCGCGTCGTATGAGCAGACCCTCGCGGTGCTCGCGCATGCGAAGCGGCATCGTCGCCGCGAGCATGGCGACGTGCTCGTGAAGACCAGCCTGATGCTCGGCCTCGGCGAAACGGACGCCGAGATCCTCGAGACGATGCGCGACCTGCGCGCCGCGGGCGTGGACCTGCTCACGCTCGGCCAGTACCTGCGGCCCACGGTCAACCACCTGTCCGTCGAACGCTTCGTTACGCCCGCGGAGTTCGAGCAATACCGCCAGCACGCGCTGGATCTCGGTTTCGTCGAGTGCGTGTCGGGCCCGCTCGTGCGCTCGAGCTACCGTGCCGAGCAGGCGCTCGCCCGGAACAACGCAGGCCTCGCCGCAGGCGGGCTCGCCCGGCGTGGCTGAGCGCAACGCATCGAATGACGTGCTGCGCGCGCTGCCGGCCGCGCCGGCGCTGAAGTGGCTCGGTTGCGTGGACTACGAACCGACGTGGCGCGCGATGCAGGACCGCACGGACGAAGCCACAGGCGACACGGCCGACGAAATCTGGTTCCTCGAGCATCCGCCCGTCTTCACGCTGGGCATGAACGCGAAGGTCGAGCACCTCCTGGCGCCCGGCAATATTCCCGTCGTCAACATCGATCGCGGCGGGCAGGTCACTTACCACGGGCCCGGCCAGCTCGTGGTGTATCCGCTGCTCGACCTCACGCGCCTCGGCCTCGGCGTGCGTGAACTCGTCGCAGGCATGGAGCGCGCCATCGTCGCGACGGTCGCGCAGTGGGGCGTCGAGGCCCGCGGCAAGCGCGACGCGCCCGGCGTATACGTCGGCGAGCGCAAGGTGGCGAGCGTCGGGCTGCGCATCCGTCGCGGCCGCTCGTACCACGGGCTGGCCCTCAACGTCGCGATGGACCTCGAACCGTTCGCGCGCATCAATCCCTGCGGCTATGCCGGCCTGCAGATGACGCAGCTCAGCGAGCTGGGCGTCGTTGCCAGCGTGCGCGAAGTGGGCGAGGCGCTGGCGCCGCAACTGCTGCGTGCGCTGGGGTTCGGCGAGCAGGCGGCGCGTCAGAGCGCGACGAGCACCTGGCTGCAGGACGTGAGCTCCATGTAGAGCGCGTCGAGCTGGGCCTTGCTGGTGG
>Ga0224505_10001040_pt1 | contig 18308 bp, 13 predicted proteins | sample SF_Jan12_sed_USG_FD_169102 | JGI IMG/M metagenome (GOLD analysis project Ga0224505, IMG submission 169102) | Sediment microbial communities from San Francisco Bay, California, United States - SF_Jan12_sed_USGS_4_1 | ecosystem: Environmental > Aquatic > Marine > Sediment | place: USA: California... | reverse complement strand
GTGAGCAACAGCCGGCAACAACCTCAATCTATTGGAAACAATAGCTTGCAATTGTCTGTTATTGATCAGTTTTTCCTTGCTGGGACTCCTAAGCGGTAGGTCGCAGGTTCAACTCCTGCCCGGGGCACCACTCCAAGCATCATTAGGAAAGGCGCTCTCGCCGATTCCGACGTCGCGAATTTCGGAACGCAAACCGGCGTCGACGATTGACCGGCCCATTCGGCCGAAATCCCGGTCGGACTGCAACGCCTGCTGGCACGCATGCCGTTCCCGACACAGCCCTGCCACCCAGCTCGGTTAGGCACAAGCGCGAATTGTTTCCACTGAAAGCGGCGAGGAGGCTCGGGGCAACACCCGGCGCGATCGCTTCGGGAGCATCTCGATTCAAGGTCTGGCCAATCGTGGGGCTGTCTGCAGGGAGCGTTCCATGCAAAGAACTCTTTCAAGTCTGTTCGGCATCACCCTGCTCGGTGCCGCGTCGTTCAGTGTCGCGGCCGAGATCGACGTGATGACGCAAAACCAGTACCTCGGCGCCGATCTCACGCCGGTGGTCGAAGCCGCCACGGCGGTGCCATTCGACCCTGCCGTGTTCAGCCAGGCGCTCGTGCAGGCGCTGACGGAGATCGCCGCCACGCGCCCGGCCGAGCGTGGACAGGCGTTGGCCGCGGAGATCGCTCAGCGCAAGCCCGACGTGATCGGGCTGCAGGAGGCTTTCGAGTTCGCCTGTTTGCCGTACCCAGGCTTTCCGACAGTGGCGGGCATGGGCTGTGACGATCCCAGCATCAAGGGTGCGTTCGTGGATCGGTTACAGGACACCGAGGCGGCGCTGCGTGGTCGGTATTTCGTGGCCGGTAAAGTGACGAATCTCAACGTCGCCGCGCTGCCGTTCCTCATCAATGGTTATCCGGCCGTGCTCACGGTGGCCGATCGCGACGCGATCCTCGTGCGCACGGGCTTGCCCGCGACGGCCGTGGACTTCGTGGCCTTGAGTGCATGTGCCAAGCCATCGGACCAGGGCTGCAACTACCAGACGGCGCCGCCGCCGTTCGCCACGCCGCTCGGCCCGATTGCCGTCGAACGTGGCTTCCTCGCCGTGGACGTGGAGGTCAAAGGGCGAGCCTACAGGGTCTTCAACACGCACCTCGAGCAGCGACTGCTTGCGCCGACTTTGCCCGTCACGCGTCTGCTGCAGGTCGGGCAGGCGGCAGAACTCGTGGGTATCGCGCTGGGCACGTGGGATCAGCAGCGCGTGTTGATAGTCGTGGGCGATGTCAACTCGGCACCCGAAGACGTCATTGAGCCGCCGTATCCGCCGGCGCCGACGCCGTACCAGTTGTTCGTGGGCAATGGTTTCACCGATGCCTGGACGATGCGGCCCAATGCGGGGTCCGGACTCACGTGCTGCCAGGGCGAAGACCTGATCAACCGCGACAGTGCGTTGTACGAGCGCATCGACATGATCTTCTCGTTCCAGCAGCCGCAGCGCGTGCTCGACATGAAGGTGCTTGGCGCGACGATGGGTGACAAGACGCGGCCGCCTGGCGACGGCGGGCTGTGGCCGTCAGACCACGCCGCCGTAGCGGCCAAGCTGCAGTTCGAGTGACGCCGTCGATCAACGCGCCGGTGTCTCAGCGTCGGGGCAAAGGGACTCTCGGATGCAGTCTCGGCAAGCCCTCATTCCCAGTCGTACGTCTTCGTGCGCAGAGTGCAGCGATGAAGCGAGGCCCTGTTGAGGATGCCTTCATGCAGATCCCGACGATCCCCACCGTTCGAATGTACATGGACACCGAGACTCACGCGCTGTCCGCTGCCGACGACATCCTGGTCGCGCTGTGCCGCCTCATCGACGAAGGTGTCACCGGTGCTCCGGTGGTCGACGACGAGGGGCGCGTGATCGGCCTGCTGTCCGAGTACGACTGCCTCCGGCTGCTGGCCGAAGGCAGCGGCGGCGACACGCCGCGCGGACAAGTCAGCGACTACATGGCCACCACGTTCACCGCCGTGCAGCCCACGATGGACGTCTACTACGTGGCGGGGATGTTTCTGAACGAGCCGACGCGCCGGCGGTTCGTGGTGATGGAGGGAGAGAGGCTGGCGGGCGTGATCACTCGCAAGGACATTCTGCGGGCCGTCCGGGTGGGCCTCAAGGGACGCTGACCACGGCTGCCCGCGCTCCTCTTCCCCGGCTCTCTTTGGCACCGGCCGCACGCCGGTGCATCTCTCGCGGCAAAGCCGGCAGAAATTCCAGGCGACAGTCACCAGCGTACGGTGGCATCGATCACGGAGACGGATCGGCACTACCAGGCGGCGAGGGCATCCCGACCTGACGAAACGGGCACGCGAGAACGGGCATCACGTGCAACGCCAGGCAACAACCTCGATCTATTTAAAGCAATAGCCCGCAGTTGTCTGTTATTGCTTGAGTTTCGCTCGCAGCACCTCCGCAGCGGTCGGTCGCACGTTCAATTCCCGAACGAAGCAAGACATTGAATCGGGCCTGGCTGTCTTGCGCACGCCGCGGTCTTCGTATAATTGTTCAACTTCGTCGCAATCGCTGCGTCGCGCAGCGTGAGCGGCAAGGAACGCGAACCTCGAAGCCGGGTGACGGGGGCGCTGGAAGTTGTTGGCAAGGGTTGGGACGCTGCTTAACGGAGGAGCAGGACCATGCAGTTCAGCCTGGCATCGTGGTGGCATCGCAAGCGCATTCAGGCGACCGTGCAGTTGTCCCGTCGCCCGATGCATATCCACCACGTCACCAACCCTTACCATGCCGTGAGTATCAAGGCCGGTTCAGGCTGCTCCCAGACGGCGCAGAAGTTTGGTCGCCAGCGATTCCTCTCCGGTGAAGCGCCACCGCTGCCGCAGCCAACCTGCAACGTCGGCGCGTGCGAATGCCGGTACGTCCATCACGACGACCGTCGCGACGGCTCCGACCGCCGCCAACGGGATCAACGGGATGTCTGGGCTCTGGCTCCGCAGGTCGGGACAGGCGGGGGCCGTCGCGCGAGCCAGGGGCGGAGAGTCACGGATCACTGAGTGATCTTGCGCTCCGCGTCGGGAACGCACGCGGCGAGCAACGGATGCATGGGCGGGAAACCCGTGGAATTGCACCTGCAGGTGCAACTGCTGTGCGAATCGCCGTGACCCGTAACCTCGTGCGTAGAAGCAGCAGGCCGGTGTCACCCGGTCAATTGCAGATCCATCGGAGTTCGGCGAAAGCCTCGAGCGTCCCGGTGCTCGCGCGGCGCAGCCACGCGAACTCGCTGCTGGAATAAGTTCAATCTGCACCAATTCTGGTTCGACCCGGTGTAGAAATGCTCACGGCCTGAAGAATGGCTGGACGAAGAGGCACACCTGTCGCGAGGCAGGGCCGCAAAGCCACGGATCTCCCGGACCAGGGATGAAAGCCGGGCTCCCGAAACAACCACCGTCGTCTCAGGCTGCGCGCAACGGAGCGGCTCTCAACGGCCGTGCCCGATGCGCCTGAGGCGCCGGCGCGGCGGTCGTCGATATCGACGCAGCGCCGCGCGCAGTGAGCAGCGCCGAGACGTGGTGAATTGCAGTCGCTAAGAAGAAGACGAAGTTGACCTTGTGGGTCATTGCGAGAGGGGCAGGGAATCCTGCCTCTTTTTTTTGGTCGATCGAGAGCCGGTAGGGCCACTTACCCGGCATCGTTGGCGAACGTAACGGATGTGACATAAGTCGGAAACATGTTGGCGAGATATCGTCCGCACGTTACTGATAGGTCACTGGTTCCTTGCCGGTTCATATTGCGGACGACGAGTTATGTCTGTGATGTGCGACAAATTCGCGCTTGTGACTGACTCGTGGATGTCGATACTTCGCTCGCGCCGTAAAGGCCTGCGATGGCTTCGGGAAGGGGAGCCGATGCAGGGCGCACTGACGGTGTCGGTCCAGCCAGCATGTCTGGGCCGCGGCCGAACGCTGACAAAGGCAAACCTGCCGTGAGGCGGGGTCGCAAAGCCTCCGGTCCTCAATAGTTTTCTGAGGACAGCGGGGTTGCCGGCAGTCGATCGCTCTACACGGTCAGTCCGGCCTTTGGAGCATCAGCCCGCGCATCCCTCCTCGGTTCTGCCGCACAAAGGCAGGTGCCGATTTGCGTCGACCTTGCGCAAGTGACGAGACGCGACTCGGGCGCAAGTGCCGAAAAAAGTCTGGGGCTTACCGATGTGCGCAGTCGCCCAGTGCGATCGCGCGGGAAGGACCGCACGAGTGAATCGTTTACTGTCTTCTGGACACAGGTCTTCAGTCGCAGCCATCCTGTGCCTGACCCTGTATTTCTGCCCGACAGCGGTCTCCGCCGCGCCCAATAGAGCTCCGTCCATCTCCGGCAGTCCGGCCACCACTGCGTACGTGGGAAAGGTCTACTCTTTCCAGCCGACTGCATCGGACCCGGACGGCAACAAGCTGACCTTCAAGATCAGTATGAAGCCCGCCTGGGCCACGTTCAGCAGCGCGACCGGCATTTTGACGGGCACGCCATCATCCTCCCAGACCGGTACATATTCGAACATCGTCATCAGTGTCACCGACGGCCGCGCAACGAAAGCGTTGCCCGCGTTTGCGATCGAGGTGGTGCAGGCCATTGCGACCACGACCGCGACCACGACCCCGGTAACGTTGTCGTGGGTGCCCCCGACACAGAATGTCGACGGCACCACGCTCACCAACCTGAGCGGCTACAAGGTCTTCTACGGCAAGGCATCGGGCCAGTACCCGTACTCCGTATCCATCGGCAGCCCGAGCATCACGTCGGCCGTGATTGAGGGTCTGGCACCGGCGACCTGGTACTTCGCGATCAAGGCGATCACGACTTCCGGGACTCAGAGCGACTTCTCGACGCAGCTCAGCAAGACCGTGCTCTGATACGTGTCCCGTCTGCTGGGCCAGTTCGGCTGCGCAACCTGTCGCCTGCCGGGCGCAAGCCTCCCGCGCGGCGGGCTGTCATGGTGCCGGGGTTCCGCTCTAGAATCCCTCGCAACGGGGCGCAGACAGTCCCGGCTCACGCAGGGGGTAGCGCAAGATGCGGAAGATTCTCGCGGGTTCGTCCCGCCGCATGGCACATGCGTCATTGCTGGCGCTGCTGCTGGGTCTGACGGGCTCACTGTCGGCGCAAGACGTCGAAGACGACGCCGACGAGGCGGGCGAGCAGATGCAGGAGGCCGCGGCAGAGCAAGCGGAACCAGCCGCAGCCGCTGAGGAAGCCGACGAGCAGGTACCGGAGGCCGCGGCAGAGCAAGCGGAACCAGCTTCAGCCGCTGAGGAAGCGGGCGAGGTCGATGACTCGAACGCCGGTGTTGCCGACGACGCGAGCAACGATCTGGTTGCCGACGCAGCAGACGCTGCCGAATCGGTGGGGACGAGCGTCGGGATCGAACCGTTCGACGCGGTTCCCCTGGGCGAGTCGGAAGCGTGGGCTCCCGAGGTCGACATTCCGGAAGCGGCGTACTCGATCCCGATCGACCCCGACATGAATCCACCTGGCGAAGAATGGGTCGCCTACGAGTCCGACGATTACGTCGCGTCTGCTGGACAGGCGGGGCCGACCGCTTCTAGACCCTCCACGACCACGGGATCCGCTGCCCGCCCGGTCGTACTGATGGAGACGCCTCCCAACCCGCGCTCCGATCCCGAGGACATGCCGATCCTGCGTCGCCAGAAGATCGGAGCGCGCCCGGCAGGCACGCGACCCGCCACCACGGGAGGCACGTCGGCCGCCGGTACGGACGACGATGTGCCGTATTCAACCGGCGGCAACAAGGTCGTGGATTACGGCGCGCCCTGGCAGGCGCAGATCTTCTATCCCGACAACGCTCCGCAATGGGCCGAGAAGATCAGGAAAGGCATGCCGCTCTGGCAGTTGCAGCACATTTGCGGCGGAACCCTGATCGACCAGGACTGGGTGCTGACGGCTGCGCACTGCATCGACGACGACATGGTCCGTGCCGGCTATCGCGTGCGTCTCGGAGCCACCGATATTTCCAAGGGTGACGGTATTTCGTACAGGATCGACCGCATCGTCCGTCACTCCCGGTACGACGAGAAGCTGCTGCCGAACTCCCCGAACATGTATGCGAACGATATCGCGCTGATCCGGATCGTGGCCGATTCACGCACCGTGGGCACGCGTGACCCGAAGAAGATACGACCGATTCCGGTGAGCAGCAGGCCGGTCACGGATGGCGAACCGGTGGCAGCCACCGGTTGGGGCAAGACGGAGCCCGTGCCGGAACATGCGCCGAGCGCGGTGATGATGCGGGTCGTGATGCAGGTGATGAATACCGAACGCTGCAGGAAGCTGCCGGGCTATGGGCCGCAGAAGGTGCACGACAAGGTGATCTGTGCGGGCGCACCGAAGAAGTCGACGTGCCGGGGCGACAGTGGGGGTGGGCTGATCCCCGCGACGGGCACGCCAATGGTCGTTGGTATCGTGAGCTGGGGAAAATCCCGATGCAGCGGGGATGGCAACCCGGGTGCGTATACGCGCGTCGACAGCTACCTGGGCTGGATCAGGCAGGCGATGATGCTGCCGCCGACGAAGACCTCGTTTCCTTGAACGAGGGGCGCAACCGCAGGACGGCATGGCTGCCGACCTGCGGGGCGCGGGTCGCTTATTGCGGCTTGACCTTGTCGCCGCCGGACTGCGAGGCGTCCTCGTCGGCAGAGGCTGCGGCAGCGTCCGCGGCCGGCTCAACAGCGGCCTCAGCCGGGGCCATGTCAGCCGGTGGCATCTCAGCCGGTGGCATCTCAGCCGGTGCCGCGGCTGCCGGCTCGGGCGCCGGAGCTGCCGCTTCTTCCTTCTTCGCGCACGCTGCCAGCAGCAGGGCGGTCGCAATGACGGCACTGATCTTGATCGCTTCCTTCATGTCCCTTCCCCAATAGAGTTATAAGAGTACGGAAGCCCGGCGTCCCAGTCGCGAGGCTGTGCGGAGACTATTCGAAGCCGATGCTCTTGAGCAACCCGGCGAAGCGGGGGTCGCTGCGCAGGGGATCCAGCCAGGGGTCGTTGCGGGCGTAAACGAGCCCCGAATCCCCGATGGCTCGCGCCTGTTGCAGCCGCTCGATCGCGGCATCGAGCTGGCCCCGCTGCGACAGGATCTGCGCCTGCTGGTAGCGCACCCGGTCGCCTTCCCGCTCGATCTTCGCAAGAGCGTCGCGCGCCGCTTGCGCGTGACCGAGCTTGTGCTCGACCACGGCCAGGCCGGTCAGGCCGAAATCGCTGGCGGGCTCTGCCAGGTACTCGGTCCGGGCCTCGTCGTAGCGGCCCAGCATGAACAGTGCGTCACCGATCGCCGCGTGGGCACGCGACATGCGCGGGTTCATCTGCAGTGCCAGGCGGGCCGGAGGGATCGAGGCCGCGTAATTGCGCGCCGCGTACTCGATGGCGCCTGCCGCGCGATGAATCAGGGGATTCAGCTTGTCGAGCAACAGCGCGCGTTGAATCGACTCCGCGGCTTCGCGCTTGCGACCGACGCGCGCGCAGTACTGCGCATACCGCGCGAGCACGGTGGCTTCGCCCGCGCCGAGTTCCCTCGATCGCTCGAACGGTTCACGCGCGGCGCGCGCATCGAGCCTGCCCTGGAACAAAGTGAATCCGAGCGTCGAGTAGGCGTCGGCGAGCCCGGGAGCGATCTCGATCGCGCGCTGCGCCGACTCGATCGCCGACGCGTACAAATCCTGCAGTTGCCCGGCCTTGCCGTACTGGTTGGCAATGGTCGTCAGCGAGCGTGCGCGGGCTGCATGGGCCGGCGCAAAGTCCGGGTCGATGGCGATCGCCTTGTCGAATTGCGCGAGCGCGGCTCGCTCCGACGATTCGTCGACGCTCAGGTCGTAGAGCGCGCGACCGCGCAGATAAGCGTCATAGGCGTCAGCGTTGCGAGTTCCGCCTTCGGCGGCGAGCGCGCCTGCGCTGCCTGCGGGCACCTGCGGGTCCGGCACCATCTCGGCCGCGAGCGCGCTGGCTACGGTCCGCGCAATCTCGCTCTGCACCGCGAAGATGTCGTGCAGCGAACGGTCGAAGCTCTGCGACCACCGGCTGAAGCCGGTGCGCCCGTCAATGAGGTCCGCTGTGATGCGCGCTATTTCGCCCGACTTGCGGACCGTGCCATCGAGCAGATAAGCCACGCCGAGGCGTGATGCGATCGTCACGGCATCCTCCGTGCGGTCACGGAACTTGGCGGACGACGCCTGGGCCATCACCTGCAGCTTCAGGTTGCGGGCGAGGGTCGAGCGCAGCTCTTCGGAAAGGCCGTCCGAGAAATAGTCCTGGCTGGTGTCGCCGCTGATGTTCTTGAACGGCAGCACGGCAACGCTGTTGTCCGCCGCTGGGGTCAGGCCGCCGCCGTGGCGACCGCTGCGCCAGGCGAAGATTGCCGCCGCACCGGCGAGCGCCGTGCCGCCCGCGACCAGCAGCATGGCGCGGCGCGTCATGCGAGCCTGTGGCGGGGAACCCGGTGCGTGCAGTTTGCCCTGATATGCGGCAGCCTCGATCGGCCGGCCCGCGATGGCTTCGACGCCACGCACGATCGTCGCAATCTGCGTCGCGCTGGCATCGCCGCGCCAGCCCAGCAGGTCGACCGAGAGGTACTGCCTGAACCCCAGGGGTGGCATCGTGCCGTCGAGCGAGACAGGTACCAGCTTGCGCATGTCGCGGCCCTGCGAGGCTTCGTCGAGCACCCAGTCGGACGAGACCGAGACTTTCGACCAGGCGACGATCACCACATCGCAGCGGGCGAGCGCGACCTCGACGGACTTCGAGAAGACCGCGCCACCCTCGATCTGCGTGTCCCACCAGACGTTGATGCCGGTCTGTTCGAGCGCGCTGGCGAGCAGGCGAACCCGGTCCTGGTCCGCGTGCGAGTAGCTGAGGAATGCCGTCGGGCGCGTCCCCGCGCCCTGCATGCCCTCGTCGTCGGACATCGTTCTCAACCCCTCCTGCCGCTCGTGCGCCGAGTCTAGCGCGGAAGGGTGTGACCGGCCGGAAGTTGCGCACTTTGGTCGGGCCCGCCGGTTTGCTGCCCAGTCCACCCGATTTCGTTAAACTACCGGGCCATTTTTCCCTGAACCGACTGCCTGGATCCAGCCTCCGGCGGGATACGAACGGGACGTGATGATCGAAACCAAACCGATGTTGACGGCCACCCCGCTGGCGGCCGGAAACGATGCCTATGTCGAAGCGATGTACGAGCGATATCTTGCGCAGCCAGACACGGTTGACGCGCGCTGGCGTGATTTTTTCGCAAGCCTGGGCCCATCCGCCCGGGACGTCGCCCACGGCCCCCTGATCGAAGAGTTGGCGCGCCGCGCCAGGGCCGGGCGTCAGCCGGAGCCGGCGCGGCCCATCGCGGCAGGTCCAGCCGGGTCGCCCCCGCCAGGCGATTCGGTCGCGGCCAAGCAGGGCGCCGTCTCGCGACTCATCCAGATTTACGCCAACCGCGGACACCTGATCGCGAACATCGATCCGCTCGGTCTCACCGTGCGCCCGGTGCCGAAAGTGCTCGGGCTCGATTACCTCGGCCTCACGGATGCCGACCTCGATACCGAATTCCTGACCGGCAGTCGCAACGAAGCAATCAAGTCGCGCCTGCGGCTCCGCGAGATCATTGCACAACTGAAGCAGATCTATTGCGGCACCATCGGCGCCGAGTTCGCGCACGTATCCGACGAGACCGAGCGCCTGTGGCTGCAGGAGCACTTCCAGGTCGGCCGCATGCGGCAGCATTTCTCGGTCCAGGAGCGCAAGGAGATCCTGCAGCACCTGACGATGGCGGAGGGACTCGAGCGCTACCTCGCGACGCGCTACCCGGCGCAGAAGCGTTTTTCGCTGGAAGGCGGCGACAGCCTGATTCCGTTGCTCGAGGACTTGATCCAGTCCGGTGGCTCGAACGGCGTCGAGGACATTGTCTTCGGCATGGCGCACCGCGGCCGGCTCAACGTGCTCGTCAACGTGCTCGGCAAGTCGCCCGGGGAACTGTTCTCCGAGTTCGAAGGCAAGTACGACCTCAAGCAGCTCAAGGGGTCCGGCGACGTCAAGTATCACAAGGGCTTCTCGTGCGACGTACGCACGCCCGCGGGCAACGTCCACGTCGCGCTCGCCTTCAACCCGTCGCACCTCGAGGTCGTCAATCCGGTCGTCGAAGGCTCGGTACGTGCGCGACAGGAGCGGCGCGGCGACCAGCGTGGCGACAAGGTGATGCCGGTGCTGATTCACGGCGACTCGGCGTTCGCCGGGCAGGGCGTCATCCAGGAAACGCTGCAGATGTCGCAGGCCCGTGCGTTCTACACGGGCGGCACGATTCACCTGATCGTCAACAACCAGGTCGGCTTCACGACGCACGACCCGAGGGACACGCGCTCGACGCTTTACTGCAGCGATGTCGCCAAGATGATCGAGGCGCCGATCCTGCACGTGAACGGCGACGATCCGGAGGCGGTCGTTTTCGCCGCGCGCTTTGCGGTCGACTACCGCATGAAGTTTCACAAGGATGTCGTGATCGACCTCGTCTGCTACCGCCGGCTCGGGCACAACGAAGCTGACGAACCCGCTGCGACGCAGCCGGTCATGTACGCCACAATCCGCAAGAAGCCGACCACGCGCCAGATCTATGCCGACACGCTCGTGGCCGAAGGGGTCATTGCCGCGACGGACGCCGAGGCAATGGTCGAGGAATACCGGCGCGGCCTCGACGAAGGCAGGCCGCAAACGAAGGACGTGCTCGGCCTCATCGGCAACAAGCACACCGTCGACTGGACCAGGTACCACGACGTCGACTGGTTCGAGGAAATCCGTTCCGGCGTGAAGCCGGCGCTGTTGAAGGACCTGGCGGCCAGGGTTACGACATTTCCCGAAGGCTTCGTCCTGCAGCGACAGGTGCAGAAGATCATGGAAGACCGCCGCAAGATGGCGGCCGGGCAGGTGCTCGTTGACTGGGGTTTCGCTGAGACGCTGGCCTACGCGAGCTTGCTCGAGGAAGGCTGCGAGATCCGCCTGACAGGCCAGGACAGCGGCCGCGGCACGTTCTTCCATCGGCACGCGGTGGGTCACGACCAGGGCACCGGTGCTACGTACATCCCGCTCAAGCACGTGAAGCCCGGGCAGCCGCGGTTCCGCGTGACAGATTCGCTGCTGTCCGAGGAAGCCGTGCTCGGTTTTGAATACGGTTACTCGATCACCGATCCCAATTGCCTGGTCATCTGGGAAGGGCAGTTCGGCGATTTCGCGAACGGCGCCCAGGTGATCATCGACCAGTTCATTTCGTCGGGCGAAGCGAAGTGGGGTCGCTACTGCGGGCTCACGCTGTTCCTGCCGCATGGCTACGAAGGACAGGGGCCCGAGCACTCGTCGGCTCGGCTCGAGCGCTTCCTGCAGTTGTGTGCCGAGAACAACATGCAGGTGTGCGTGCCGTCCACGCCCGCGCAGATGTTCCACATGTTGCGCCGGCAGATGCTGCGCTCGTTCCGCAAGCCGCTCATCGTCATGACGCCGAAGAGCCTGCTGCGGCACAAGCTGTCGGTCTCGGCGTTCGACGAACTCACCAAGGGCACGTTCCAGTGCGTTGTGAACGAAATCGACGAACTTCAGCCGAAGGACGTCACTCGCGTCGTGTTCTGCTCGGGCAAGGTCTACTTCGACCTGCTTGAGGCGCGCCGCGCCGACGAGGCACGCAACGTCGCGATCGTGCGTATCGAGCAACTCTATCCGTTCCCGTCCGAGGATTACGCCGCGGCGCTGGCGCATTACCCGAACGCGCGCGAGATCGTCTGGTGCCAGGAAGAGCCGCAGAACCAGGGTGCGTGGTACCAGATCCGCCACCGATTGCAGGATTCGCTCAAGGGCAACCAGGAGTTGCTTTACTCGGGCCGCCGCCCGGCCGCGGCGCCCGCTACCGGCATCCCGCAGGTGCATTCAACCGAGCAACATGGCCTCGTTGCCGCGGCGATCAACGCCTCCACGCAAGAGCAGTCTTCGCGCTCCACCCCACGTCTGCGCGCCACGGCCAGCACCAGGAAGAAGTCATGAGCACGATCGAAGTCCGCGTCCCGCAGCTGCCCGAGTCGGTGGCCGACGCCACGCTCGTCGCGTGGCGCAAGCAGCCTGGTGACGCCGTAAGCCGCGACGAGAACCTGGTCGACCTCGAGACGGACAAGGTGGTCCTCGAAGTGCCAGCGCCTGCGAACGGCGTGCTGCAGGAGATCAAGGTCCAGAACGGCACGACGGTCACGGGCGGGCAGATCCTGGCCGTGATCGAAGAGGGCGCCGTTGCGCCCGCTGCTCCCGTGACCGGCGCGGCTTCAGCGGCCGCTGCCGGCGAGCTCAGGAAGGACTCCGACAAGCTCGCGCCCTCGGTTCGCCGTCTCGTCGAAGAACACAAGCTCGCGCCGGCCGACATCGCGGGCTCGGGTCGCGATGGGCGCATCACCAAGGGCGACGTGCTTACTCACCTCGCCGACAAGAGTGAGGCACCCGCTGCCGCCCCCGCGCCCGCGCCGTCCGCGAAGCCTGGAGCGGTGCCGGTGCCTGCGCTGTCCGCGGGTGAGCGGAGCGAGCGTCGCGTGCCAATGACGCGGCTGCGGGCGCGCATCGCGGAACGCCTGATCCAGGCGCAGTCGACGGCAGCCATGCTGACGACGTTCAACGAGGTCGACCTGAAGGCCGTCAACGAACTGCGTGCGCGTTACAAGGACAAGTTCGAGAAGGAACACGGCGCACGGCTCGGCTTCATGTCGTTCTTCGTCAAGGCGTGCGTCGAGGCGCTCAAGCGCTTCCCGGTCGTCAATGCAGCGGTCGACGGCAACGACATCGTCTATCACGAGTTCTACGACGTCGGGGTCGCCGTTTCGACGGAGCGCGGGCTCATCGTGCCGGTGCTGCGCAATGCGGACCAGATGGGATTCGGGGAGATCGAGAAGGCGGTCGTCGGGTACGCCACGCGCGCCCGCGAAGGCCAGTTGACGCTCGACGAACTCACCGGCGGCACGTTCACGATCACCAATGGCGGCGTGTTCGGCTCATTGCTGTCGACACCGATCCTCAACATGCCGCAGAGCGCCATCCTCGGCATGCACAAGATCCAGGAGCGGCCTGTCGTCGTCGACGGCCAGGTCGTCGTGCGGCCGATGATGTACCTCGCGCTCTCCTACGATCACCGCCTCATCGATGGCAAGGAAGCCGTGCAGTTCCTGGTGTCGGTGAAGGAGTCGCTGGAAGATCCCGCGCGACTGATGCTGCAGATCTAGGGGTTAGGGGTTAGGGGATAGGGGATAGTCGGAAGTCGCTGCGCGGCGCTCCGGAGGCTCGACTATCCCCTAACCCCCATCCCCTAACCCCTTGCCTGTTCGGAGTACCTATGTCTGATACTTCCTTCGACGTGGTTGTGATCGGCGCCGGCCCCGCCGGCTATCCCTGCGCGATCCGCGCGGCGCAGAACAAGCTCAAGGTCGCCTGCATCGACGAGTGGAAGAATTACGATGGCACCTACGCGTTCGGTGGCACCTGCCTGAACGCCGGCTGCATTCCGTCGAAGGCGCTGCTCGAATCGTCCGAACTCTACCACCGGGCGCATGCGGAGTTCGCCGCGCACGGCATTGCCGCGACCGGCCTCGCCTTCGACGTCGCCAAGATGCAGAAGCGCAAGGCAGGCATCGTCAAGGCGTCGACGCAGGGCATCACCGGGCTCTTCAAGGCCGCGGGCGTCACTGCGCTGCAGGGCCACGGCAGACTGCTCGCCGGCAACCGCGTCGAATACACCGCGGCCGACGGCGGCAAGAGGGAACTCGTTGCGAAGCATGTCGTGCTCGCTTCGGGTTCGCAGCCGATGGCCCTCAAGTCGCTGCCCTTCGACGGCAAGCAGGTCGTCGATTCATGGGGCGCGCTCGAGTTCGGATCGGTGCCGAAGCGCCTGGGCGTCATCGGAGCCGGCGTGATCGGTCTCGAACTCGGCAGCGTATGGCGCCGCCTGGGTGCCGAAGTGGTCGTGGTCGAGGCAATGGAGCAGTTCCTCGCCATGGCCGACCAGGCGGTCGCCAGGGAAGCGCTGAAGCACTTCAAGCAGCAGGGCCTCGATATCCGCCTCGGCGCGAAGGTGAGCGGCGCGGATGTGAAGAAGGACGGCGTGACGCTCAAGTACACGGACGCCAAGGGCGAGCAGACGGTGACGGTCGACAAGGTCGTGGTCGCGATCGGCCGCCGCCCCTTCACGGACGGACTGCTCGGCGACGGTACTGGCGTGAGACTCGACGAGCGCGGGTTCATCCAGGTCGACGACGAGTGCCACACGGGCGCGGGCAACGTCTGGGCAGTCGGTGACGTCGTGCGCGGCCCGATGCTCGCGCACAAGGGCAAGGAGGAGGGCGTGATGGTCGGCGACCTCATCGCCGGACTGCACTCCGAAGTGAATTACAGGGCGGTCCCGTCGGTGATCTACACCGCGCCGGAAATCGCATGGGTCGGCCAGACCGAGGAGCAGGTCAGGGCGAGCGGCCGCGAGTACAAGGTCGGCTCGTTCCCGTTCATGGCGAGCGGCCGCGCCCGCGCGATGGAAGCACCGGCCGGATTCTGCAAGGTCATTGCGGCGAAGGATGACGACGAGATCCTCGGCGTGCACATCATCGGCGCGATGGCGGGCGAACTGATCGCTGAGGCCGTGCTCGCGATGGAGTACTCAGCGAGCACGGAGGACCTGCAGCGCACGATGCACGCGCATCCGACGCTGAGCGAAGCGCTGCACGAGGCGGCCCTCGCAGCCGACAAGCGCGCCATCGACTTCCCCAATCGCTGACGGGTGACCGGCGGTCAGTGCCGCCGGCGTGCCCTGATCACGTTCGGCAAGGACGAGAACCGCGCGAGCAGGCGGCTCAGTTCCTCGAGCCCGTGCACTTTCACGGTCACGTCCACCGAGGCCGTGCCTTCCGCGGCGTCAGTCACCGTCTTCATCGCCTCGATGCTGATGTGCTCGTCCGCGAGCACGCTTGAAATGTCGCGCACGAGGCCGCGCCGGTCGTACGCATCGATCACGATGCCAACCGGGAAAGTGCGCTCCTCGGATGGCCTGCCCCAGTCCACCGTCAGCACGCGCTCGGGGTTCACCTGGCGCAGTCGCAGCAGGTTCGAGCACGTTGCGCGATGGATGCTGACGCCGCGGCCGATCGTGATGTAGCCGAGGATTTCCTCGGGCGGCACGGGCCGGCAGCAGCGCGCGATCGTACTGAGCAGGTCGCCTACGCCGTCGATGACCATGCCTGCCGAGCCGCCGTTCGCGGCAGGCCTGGAGAGTCGCGGACCGCGCTGCACCTCCTGGCGCTCATGCAGCCGGCGATGCACCGCACCGGCCACCTGTGCCAGGCTGATGTCGCCTTCGCCGAGTCCCAGGTAGAGCGCATCGGCACTCGCGAGTCCCAGGTCGCCCAGGATTTCCGGCAGCGGCGGGGCGCGCACGCCCAGCCGTTCCAGTTCGCGCTCGAGCATCTGCCGGCCCTGTTCGCGGTTCTGGTCCTCGTCCTGCTTGCGGAACCAGCTGCGGACCTTGGCACGGCTGCGCGGCGACGCGAGGAACCCGAGTTGCGGCAACAGCCAGTCGCGGCTCGGGTGCGGCTGCTTGGAAGGAATGATCTCGACGGTGTCGCCATTCGACAGCTTGTAGTCGAGCGTCACCATGCGGCCGTTGACCCGCGCCCCGCGGCAGCGATGTCCCAGGTTGGTGTGGACCTGGTAGGCGAAGTCGAGCGGAGTCGCGCCCTTGGGGAGGTCGACGACCTCGCCCCTGGGGCTGAGTGCGAACACCCGGTCTTCGAACACTTCCGCCTGCAGTCCCGCCAGCAGGTCGGGCTCCGCGCCTTCCCGCTGTGACGGTTCCAGCAGCTGCCGCAGCCAGACCATCTTCTGCTGGAAGCTCGTTTCGGCCTTGCGGCCCTCCTTGTACTGCCAGTGCGCCGCGACGCCGAGCTCGGCGTGCTCATGCATTTCGCGCGTGCGGATCTGCACTTCGAGCGGCAGCCTGCCGGGCCCGATGACCGCCGTGTGCAGCGAGCGGTAATTGTTGCCCTTGGGGGTCGCGATGTAGTCGTCGAACTCGCCGGGGATGTATTGCCAGAGGCCGTGGACGATGCCGAGCGCGGCGTAGCATTCGGCGATCGTGTCGACCATGACGCGGACCGCGAGTGCGTCCATGACCTGGTCGAACTGCAGGGACTTGCGCTGCATCTTGCGCCAGATGCTGTAGATGTGCTTCGGCCGGCCGGTGACCTCGCCGCGGATGCGGAGCTGGTCGAGCTCGCGGCTGAGCTCGCGCTTCGCGTCCTCGATGTGCCGTTCGCGCTCGGCTCGCTTGGATTTCAGCCACCCCGCGATGCGCTTGTAGTCCTCGGGGGCGCTGAAGCGGAAGGCGAGGTCCTCGAGTTCCCACTTGAACTGCCAGATGCCGAGGCGGTTCGCGAGCGGCGCGTAGATTTCCTGGGTCTCGAGCGCGGCCCGGCGCAACTCCGCCTCCGGTGCCGATTTCATGCCGCGCATGCGCACGAGTTGCAGGGCCAGCCGGATCAGGACCAGGCGGACGTCTGACGCGAGCGCGAGCAGGAGCTTGCGCAGGCCCTCGGCCTGCTCGGGACGCAGGTGCTGGCCGGGGTTCCATTCCGCCGGAATGCCGCTGTCGCCAACGCGCTCGAGTTCCCTCGCCATGTGCACGGCCGCTGCGCCGAAGAGTTCGAGCGCCCGGGGCTCCTCGATGAGCCTACCCTGGCGCAGGGGTATGAGCAGCGCCGCGAGCAGCACGTCGTCGTCCGCCTGCAATTGCGCGAGCGCTGCCATCAGCTCGACGCTGCGCAGGGTGTGCTCGTTCGGCGCGAGGACGCTCACCGCCTCGAGCGCGGTGCGCACCTTCGGTGCCAGCGAATGGATGTCGATCTCGGCGGGCTTCAAGTCGGAGTGCTCGGCGGGACTCGCGGGCGTGCGGTGCCCGGAAGAAAAACGCTATCATACGACGACGAATTTCCAGGCTCAGTGCCGGGTGGTTATTTGCCGAGAATCAACCGCGGCGGACGGCGCTGGGCGCTCGCATCGGGCGCGGCCGGAACGGCCGGCGCGACGATTCGCATCCTGGGCATCGACCCGGGCTCGCAGGCGACCGGCTTCGGCATCATCGACTGGCGCGACGGTGACGCCCGCTACGTCGCGAGCGGGACCATCCGCACGCGAGGCGAGGCGTTTCCGCCGCGGCTGCGCCAGATCTTCGACGGCGTGCAGGAACTCGTCCGGCAGTACGGACCGCAGGAGGTCGCCATCGAGCGCGTCTTCATGCACCGCAACGCCGACAGCGCCCTGAAGCTGGGGCAGGCGCGCGGCGCGGCCATCTGCGGTGTGTTTGCGGGGATCACCGCCGTGTACGAATACGCGCCGCGCGAAGTGAAGCTCGCGATCGTCGGACAGGGCGGCGCGCAGAAGGAACAGGTCCAGCTGATGGTGATGTCGCTGCTTAAACTGCAGGGTGAACTCGGTCCCGACGCCGCGGACGCGATCGGTCTCGCGCTGTGCCATGCCTACTCGCGCGGTGCGCGGCAGGCCGTGGACGATTCCGTCGCGCTGCTCGGAGCCCGGCCGTGATCGGTTTCCTGCGCGGACGACTCGCAGCGAAGCATCCGCCCGTGCTGCTCATGGACGTCGGCGGCGTCGGCTACGAGATCGAGGCGCCGATGTCGACGTTCTATGGCCTGCCGGCCGTCGGCGCGGACGTGACGCTGCACACGCACTTGGTCGTGCGCGAAGACGCCCACATCCTGTTCGGCTTCGGCACGGAGCGCGAACGGAGCCTGTTCCGCGAACTCATCAAGATATCGGGAGTGGGTCCGCGCATCGCGCTCGGCATACTCTCCGGTGCGAGCGTGGACGAGTTCCACCGTTGCGTCGAAGGGCAGGACGCCGCGTCCCTCACCCGTATTCCGGGCATAGGCCGCAAGACGGCCGAGCGCCTCATCATCGAGATGCGCGATCGCCTGAAGGTACTGGCCACGGGCCAGTCGCTTGAAACTCGTGGCCCGGCCGGAATCTGGGCGCCGGCGCCCAGTCCGCAGTCCGAAGCGTTCAGTGCATTGGTCGCGCTGGGTTACAAGCCGCCAGAAGTCGCGCGCCTGCTGCAGAAGGTCGACCCGTCCGCGACCACCACCGAAGAACTCATTCGCCACGCCCTGCGCGCGGCCAACAGCTGATGCCGCACCGAGCCAGGACCAACCCGTGACGATCGAACCCGACCGCGTCGTCTCCGCCACCGGCCAGCGCGAGGAGGAGGTCTACGACCGCG